>Ga0209550_10003948_pt1 | contig 14082 bp, 10 predicted proteins | sample LauGreSuBDMM15SN_2_FD_187567 | JGI IMG/M metagenome (GOLD analysis project Ga0209550, IMG submission 187567) | Freshwater lake microbial communities from Lake Michigan, USA - Su13.BD.MM15.SN (SPAdes) (version 5) | ecosystem: Environmental > Aquatic > Freshwater > Lake | place: Lake Michigan...
AGGAACTGCAGCAAGCGTTTGACGCCGAATTCATTGAGCTTGCGCGTTCGGTTTATTTTCAAAATGATCGTCGGGCGATGCTCAAGAAGCAAATGAACATGGCCCTGAAGTCGGAATTGGTGGAAGAGAAGAGTTACAAGAAATATTCTTGAAGGCCTATTCCAGTTCTGCCGGGAAACCAGGCGCACGCAAATCCGTATGCAGTGCGTCTTCAAGTAGCTTCACGATCTGGGATGACCACGCGCCGCCGCCATAGGCTTCACGGCCTTCGACGAAAATCTGCTCGGTAAGGCCTGCGAGCTTCAGCGGCACGCCGAATTCGCGTCCGAAACCGGTCGCGAAGCCGAGATCCTTGAGCGCAAGATCCATCGTAAAATTGATGTTGTAGCTGCCGTTCAGGATGACTTGCCCTTCTGTTTCATGGACAAAGCTATTTCCCGAACTTGCCTTGATCGCGTAAAAGGCCTGCGCCAAATCCAGCCCGCCGCGCTTGGCCAACATCAGCGCCTCGCCGCATGCAACGAGATGGATGAAGGCCAGCATATTGGTGATGACTTTGATGACGGAGGCGGAGCCAATATCGCCCATATGGAAAATCTCGCCACCGAGCTTTTGAAGCGCGGGCAGATGCTTTTCAAACACTGCCTTGTTGCCGCCTACCAGCACGGTGATCGAGCCTTGCGCAGCCTTGTGCACGCCGCCTGTAACGGGTGCCTCCAGCGTCTCGACGCCATGATCGGACGCGATCTTGGCCATTGCCTCGATCTCGTCCTTCCCGTTCGTTGAATTCTCGATCCAGGTGCCGCCTTTCTTGAGGCCGGCGAGAATACCGTCCTTTCCTGTGAGGACGGCCATGGAGACCTTCGGCGAGGGGAGGCAGGTGATCACGGCATCGGAGTTTTCCGCAACTCCCTTCGGTGTATCAGCCCAGATCGCTCCCGCCGCAATCAGCTTCTTGGCATTGTCCTTGTTGAGGTCAGTGACGGTGACTTGATAGCCCGCCTTGACAAGGTTCATGGCCAGATTGGCACCGAGATGGCCTAAGCCGACATAACCGTAACGCATGGGATTTACCTTCTCGTCAGTGTGGCAGGTTGATGGGGTCAAAGACTGGAACAAGGTGGAGAGCTGTTCCGGTATAGGGGTGTGCTAGTGCCAGTTGTTCATCCAGTTCAATGCCCAATCCCGGGTCTTTAGATGGAATAACATAGCCGTTTTCCCACTTGATTTTGTTCTTTACCAACGCGCCGTAAAACCCCCCAAATGTCTCGATGCTTTCAAGCACAAGGAAGTTCGGAACCGATGCGGCGAGTTGGATATTGGCCGCCGCTTCGACAGGACCGCAATACAGATGCGGTGCGATCTGGGCATAATAAGTCTCTGCCATTGCTGCGATTTTTTTGGTTTCCATCAAGCCGCCAACACGGCTGATTGCCATTTGCAGAATATGGGCTGCACGGAGTTCCAGCACGCGCTTGAATTCATATTTTGTGGAAAGCCGCTCGCCTGTTGCAATCGGTATGGTGGTCTGCCGCGCAACAATAGCCATTTCCTCCGGCATTTCCGGCGGCGTCGGCTCTTCAAACCACAAAGGATCATAGGCCTCCAAACGGCGCGCCAGGCGGATCGCTCCGGAAGTGGTGAATTGGCCGTGAGTTCCGAACAAGAGGTCAGCCTTCGTGCCGCAAACTTCGCGCAATTTCTTGCAAAACTGCTCCGAACGCTCCATCATTTCGAGGCTAGGCTGCCGTGGATCAAAGGTGCCGAAGGGTATTGGATCAAATTTCAGCGCTGTAAAGCCAAGCTTCAGGTAATCGACCGCGCGCTCTGCTGCGACATCGGGATTGTAATAGACATCGGTGTCGACATAGGCGTCGCCGCCTTTGGGATATAGATAGGTGTAGGAACGCAGCTTTTCGTGCACCTTGCCGCCGAGTAGCTCATAAATAGGCTTGTCGAGCGCCTTGCCCTTGATATCCCACATCGCGATTTCGAAACCGGCGATGACTGCGGTCAATGTCGGGTTAGGGCGTTGTGAGTATCCGCGTCCATAGACATTTTTGAACATCTTTTCGAGGTGAAACGGGTCCATACCCTGAATATGGCTTTCGAACACGTCTTCGATCATCACCTTCATTGCTTTTGCGCTGAAGGCCGCATCATAAACCTCACCGATGCCGGTGATGCCATCGTCCGTTGTGAGTTTGACAAAGATGAAATAGCGTCCGCCAAAGGTGGGCGGTGGATTGCCGACGATGAAGACTTCAAGGTCTTGAATTTTCATGACTTATGCCTTGATCCTTGCCGAAGTCGGATCATACATTGGCTTCAGCGAAACTCTTGCCGGAATGCGTCGACCTGCAACTTCGATCTCGTATTTCCCTGCCAGAACATCTTCCGGTTTTGCCGCGTATTCCGTGCCTACATAGCCGAGGCCTACAGCACCACCCAGCGTGTAGCCATACATCGCCGAGGTAAGGCGCGAGATAATTTTGCCGTTCATCCAGATCGGCTCGTCATGGTACATCATTACATCCGGATCATCGATCACGAACTGGGCAAGACGGCGGGTGATGCCTTGCTCCTTCTGGCGCAGCAATGCGTCGAGGCCGATGAAGCCACCTTGCTTGTTCCAGGCGATACAGAAGCCGAGGCCCGCTTCGAGTGGCGTATCCTCAGGCGTAATATCATGGCTCCAATGCCGATAGGCTTTCTCGATGCGTAGGCTGTTCATGGCATGATAACCTGCGTGTTTCAGGCCGTGGGCTGCGCCCTTTGCGACGATGACATCATAGACAGCAACTGCAAATTCCGACGGGATATAGAGCTCGTAGCCAAGCTCGCCGACATAGGTGATGCGCGTGGCGCGGATTCGCGCGGGACCAACTTCGATTTCGCGACTCGTACCAAAGGGGAACGCTGAATTCGAGACATCATCCGGGGTCAGAGATTGCAGAAGCGCGCGGGAATTTGGCCCCATCAGGGCAATCGTCGACGTTCCGGAGGTGACATCGACAATGGCGACTGCTTCATCGTCACGGATCGCGTTTTCGAGGTGGCGGCGGTCGTGTAATTGGGTCGCGGCAGCGGTCACAACGAGATATTCGTTCTGGCTGATCCGTGTTGCGGTGAGATCAGCTTCGATGCCACCTTTATCATTACACCATTGCGTATAAACGACCTTGCCGTTTGCCACGTCCATCTCGTTGACCGAGACGCGGTTCAAGAGCTTCATCGCATCGCGGCCTTTAACTGTGAATTTGGCAAAGGCGCTTTGATCGAACAGGCCCACTGTCTCGCGCACAGCTTGGCATTCTTCGCGTGAATTTTCGAACCAGTTCGGTTTGCCGAAAGTGTATTCATATTTCGGTTCTTGGCCGGGCCTTGCAAACCAATTCGGGCGTTCCCACCCGGCTACTTCGCCAAAGCATGCACCTGCAGTCGTGATACGATCGTGCAAAGCGGTTTTACGCACGCCGCGCGAGGTTTCATACTGCTTGAACGGCCAGTGCATCGCATAGAGAAGACCCAGGGCTTCTGACACGCGGGGGATCAGAAAGTGCTTGGTGTTCTGGTGAGGATAGAGGCGGTTGATGTCCACGTCCCAGAGGTCAAACGGCGGTTCGCCCTCAGTGATCCAATGCGCCAACGCCATGCCCGCACCACCACCGGATTGAATGCCGATGGAGTTGAAGCCAGCGGCCACAAAAACACCCTTCACTTCCGGTGCAGGTCCAAGAATATAACGCTGATCAGCGGTGAAGCTTTCGGGGCCGTTGAAGAATTTACGGATTCCGACCTTTTCCAACGAAGGAATTCGCTTCATCGCGTCTTCCAAGATCGGCGCGAAATGGTCAAAATCCTCGGGTAATTCCCCGAATTCGAAATCTTCAGGAATGCCATCAAGTGCCCAAGGCTTCGCAACCGGCTCGAACGCACCGAGCAGAAGCTTACCGGCGTCTTCCTTGTAATAGGCGCAATGGTCCATATCGCGCATGACGGGAAGATCCGGCGTCATGCCTTCCATCGGATCTGTGACGATGTAGAAATGTTCGCACGCCTGCAAGGGGACGTCGACGCCGATGGTTCGGGCGAGCGAGCGTGTCCACATACCGCCTGCGATCACCACCTTGTCGGCTTTGATGATGCCTTCAGCGGTTTCAACGCCCGTGGCACGACCGTTCTCAACGATAATTCTTTCGACCAGCGTGTTCTCGTGGATTTTAACGCCGGACATACGCGCGCCCTTGGCCAGCGCCATCGTCGTATCAATCGGATTACACTTGCCATCGGACGGATACCAGACCGCGCCGACGACATCGTCGACATTCATCAACGGCCATTTGGCCTGTGCTTCCTTGGGTGAAATCTCGTGGGCTTCAACATCAAAGGTGCGCAGCATGGAGGCGGCCCGCGCCAACTCCTGCCAACGCTCCGGATTGGTCGCGATCGAGATCGAGCCGGGTTGGACAAAGCCGGTGGCCTGCCCCGTTTCTTTCTCCAGATTGGTATAGAGGTCGACGGTATATTTCGCGAGCCGCGTCAGGTTCTGAGTGTAGAGCGAGGAGCGCACCAGACCAGCCGCGTGCCATGTCGTGCCGCTGGTCAGTTTTTTGCGTTCCAGCAGCACAACGTCTTTCACGCCAAGTTTGCCGAGATGATAGGCCGTGGAGCAGCCAACAATACCGCCTCCCACAATGACAACAGACGCGTGTGTGGGTAGGCTAGCCATAGCAATTATCCTTTGAGACTCAGGCTTTCAGCCTGTCATTATTCGGGTCGTAGAGCGGTTCCGGTACAATATGAGCCTTGCACATCAATCCACAAATCTCAACGGTAAGCGGCGTGCCGACGACAGCTAGCTGAGGCTGGACATAGGCGAGCGAAAGGCTCTTTTTCAGGTGGTGCCCGAAAGCCGATGTCGCAACAATGCCGACGCGTTTGCCATCATGCCACACCGTCGAGCAGGACGGTGCATCATACTCGCCAGCCTCATCCAGTGCGATCAGAACGAGACGCTCCTTCGGCCCCTTTTCACGTTCGACGGTGAGAGCCGCCCTGCCACGGAAATCGGACTTATTAAATGCAACAAAGCGGTCAAGACTGGCCATCAACGGCGAATATTCACGCGTGATGTCACCCTTCCAGCCGCGATACCCCTTCTCGATCCGCATGGAATCCATCGCATAGACGCCAAAATCACGAATGCCGTGCGCCTCGCCTGCCTTCCAGATCGCGTCATAGGTCTGCGGGAGTGCAGCAAGAGGCACATGCAGTTCCCAGCCGAGTTCTCCGACATAGCCGACGCGCAACGCCCACATCGACGCATAGCCAATCTCGATCTGCTGCGCCGTCAGCCAAGGAAACACGTCGCTCGTCAGAGGCGTTGTAGTGCAAGCTGCCAGAACATCGCGAGATTTTGGCCCGGCCAGAACGAGCGTGCCAATCTTGCCTGAGATATTCTCGACGCTAACCGAACCATCATTCGGCTTGTGCGCATCAATCCATTCAAGATCATGCTCATGCGCGGATGCGGCGCTGCAGAGGTAGAAGCTATCGGCTCCGACCCGCGTTATCGTAAATTCACACATGATCCCGCCGCGTTCGTCGAGCGCCCAAGTGAGCGCAATACGACCCAGCTTTGGCAGACGGCCACAGACGAGGTGATCCAGAAATGCTTCGGCACCCGGGCCGGAAACAAGCAATTTTGTAAATCCGCCCATATCCATGATGCCGACGCCTTCGCGCACGGCGCGGACTTCCTCCGAGACGGCGGCATGCCATTCCGGACGACGGAAGCTTGGTTCAGGATTTGGATTGTCGCCGGGACGCGCAAACCAGACCGCACGCTCCCAGCCACCTCTTGCGCCAAATAGTGCGCCTTTGGCTTTAAGCTTGTCATAGAGCGTTGTAACAAAAGCGGGGCGTCCGCCTTCCCATTCTTCAACAGGGAAAGCCGTTGCGTATTCGCGACGATAAAGCTCTGTCGCACGTTCCGCAGTATAGGCTGTTGTCGCGAAATCGCCGAACCGACGCGAGTCGAGCGACCAGATATCCCATTGCGGCGCGCCATTGACGAGCCAGCCTGCCGCCAGTTTCCCGGCACCACCGGATTGCGCGATACCAAACGAGAAACAGCAGCACTGGAAGAAGTTCTGAAGCCCCCGTACAGGCCCGATATAGGGATTACCATCAGGAGAATAAGGGATCGGGCCATTGATCACGCGCTGGATTCCGGCTTTGGCCAGTAAGGGCACGCGGGCCATGGCGTCATTGATATAATATTCGAGGCGATCAAGATCATCCGGCCAGAGCTGGTAGGCAAACTGATCGGGGATGCCCTCCTGCCAATGCAGGGTAGCTTTCGCTTCATAGGGCCCGAGGATCAACCCGTCGCGTTCCTGACGCAGGTAATAGCTGATATCCGGATCACGCAGCAGCGGTAGCTTGTGATCCCGCCCGATCAACTCATCAACCGGCTCGGTGACCAGATATTGATGCGACATTGCGACGATTGGCAGTTTTCTGCCGAGCATCGCCATGACTTCGCCTGCGCGGTATCCGGCCGCGTTCACAACGATTTCGGCTTCAATGTCGCCCTTGTCGGTGGCGACAATCCAGCCGCCTGATTGTGTTTGCGTGAGGCCCGTGACCTTTGTGAACCGCTTGACGGTCGCGCCCTTGTCGCGCGCGCCCTTGGCGTAGGCCTGCGTCAACTGGCTTGGGTCGATATCGCCGTCATAGGGATCCCACAGCGCACCTTCGAGATCATGCAATTCGAGGAACGGGTATTTTTCCTGCGCTTCCGCAGGTGTCATGACCTTGAAATCAATTCCCTGTGCCTGCGCCATTGACGCGACATGGCGGAATTCATCCATTCGCTCTCTATTGTGTGCAAGCCGCAACGAGCCCGTAACATGGTAATTGATCGGATAATCAACCGTATCACCAAGTCGGGAATAAAGCTCGGTTGAGTAGCGTTGGAGCTTGATTACATTATAGTTGGTCGAGAAATTCGGGCAGTTTCCAGCAGCGTGCCATGTTGAGCCTGCCGTCAGTTCATCACGCTCGACGAGGATACAATCGCTCCAGCCGAGTTCGGCCAAATGGTAAAGTACGCTGGCACCAACCGCGCCGCCCCCGATAATGACAACTTTTGCCTTCTCGCTCACGCTTTGTCTCCCATGTCCGCACGATCAAGTTTGATCGGGAATTTGGCCCGAATTGCATCATCGACCGACCGACTGACATGCTTCGGGTGATGCGTGTCAAGAATTTCGCGGGTTTTCTTGACAGCGCGCACGACATAATCCGGGCGCCCGCGCTCGTTCCACTCATTCGGGCTCCAGCGGTCACCAATGCTCGGGTAGACATAATCGCGCTGCATCAGGTGCAACGTCTGCGCGGAACCGAGATAATGACCTGGCCCGCCAATGCAGACGTTCCGGATCGTTTCGATCGACAGAGCCTCATCGCTCACATCAATGCCCTTCATGGTGCGTTGTGCCGCACCAATAATGTCATTGTCGGCAACAAGCGTTTCCTTGCAGATACCAAGCAAGCTGGCATGCATGCCGGCGGCTTCATAGATCATGTTGGTTCCGGCATTGCCGACGAGTGTGAGATTATAGGCCTTCTCGTAACCGGCCTGAAAGTCCATCATTTTGGAGTCGCACATGCCGGCGCCCGTGCCACCAACCAAATTGTAGAACTGGGCCATCTGTCCGCAAGCAGAGGAAAGCAAGGCTTGCTCGGGGCTTCCGCCAGACATCGCACCCGTCCGAAGATCGGACACGAATGGCCATGTGCCGAAAATGTAGGGTGCACCCGGCTTGATCGCATTCACGTAAATGAGACCAACAAGACATTCAGCAACGGCCTGCACGACAGTACCTGCGAGTGATGCTGGCGCCGTTGCACCCGCTTGACCCGCCGAAAGCAGAAGAACGGGCATTCCGCCCTCGACAGCAACTTCGAGACAACGGCAGGCATCTTCGGCAAATTTAAGCGGCGGCACAACGAAACAGTTTGACTGGCTGACGAAGGGGCGCTCGCGCCATTTGTCTTCACCGCCTGCAACCATGTGCAGCATTTCGAGCACTTCCTTGACATGGTCAGGATGTGTCATTCCGGTGCCGACATGCTTTGTCGTGCCCATCACGCTGGCATAGGCTGTGTTGATATCGAGATCGCGCGGGCTTGGCAGTTCCCGGCATACATTTGTGCGCTGGAAGAAGTGGATGTTATCGAGGCTGTCGACAATTCGGGCGCAATCATAAAGATCGACGACGGTTGATTCGCGGTATTCGCCTGTTAGCGGCTCAACAATGTTCACGGCGGCTCCGGCCGTTCCGTAATAGACGTTTGTGCCCCAAGGGTTCAGGTCATAGCGTGGATCTTGGGCATAGAGCGGAAAGTTGCGCGCTGCATTGGCGATTGTGTCCTCGACAAGGGCACGCGGAAAGCGCATCCGGCCGTCTTCGCCCATCACCGCGCCGACTTTCGTCAAATACTCTATCGTAGACGGGATCGCATCTGCGAAGCCGATCTGTTCCAGCACATCAAGAATGGCATGATGAATTTTCTGGATCTCGGCATCGTTCAATACCTTGAACTTTCCGCCAGGCAAGCCCGGCCAGATTGGACGATCCTGATCGCTGAGTGGTTGTGAGCGGGCGCTACGGCGTGCATCGCGGCCTCCGCGACGGCCCGAATCTCTAGATGCGCCTTCAGACTGATCGAGACTCATAGTATCACTCCCGGTAATCGCCATAATTGATTAGAATGACAAAACGGATATGTACACAAAACGTCAAGAGATTGATTCTCATCAACAGATGAGTTTTATTCATTTATCGATTTCCAGAGCTTTTTTATGATTCGACCAACGCCCATTCCACCCTTGACAGCGCTGCGCGCATTCGAAGCGGCAGCGCGTCATTTAAGCTTTCGTCAGGCAGCAGACGAGCTCAACATTACGCAATCGGCAGTGAGCCATCAGATTGCATTGCTCGAAGCCCGCTTGGGCAAAGATTTGTTCAGGCGGACAGGACGGAGGGTAGAACTCACGAATGCCGGGCAATTGTATCATCCGTTCCTGCGTGACGCTTTTGAAAAGATCGCTATTGGCACCGAACTCGTGGGTGGACCGGCGCAGCAAGAACTTACGGTTCAGGTTTATATCACAGTAGCGGTCCGCTGGTTGATGCCGCGTTGGCATAAATTCCAGAAAACAGCACCGGATCTTGTCGTTCGCTTCAACGCCAGCCAGATTGACTGGGAGTTTGATCCGCGGAGTGCGGATATCGGAATGATCTGCACGACGGAAGCCAACCGGCCCGGATTCGTTTACACACCCCTGTTTTCAACGCGCCTGATTGCCGTTTGTAGTCCATCACTCATTGCGACTTCAGGCAGTTTGTCGGGTCCAGATGACCTCGAACGTTTTACGCTATTGCAGGTTTACACAACGGCGCGGGATTGGGATGTCTGGCTAGAAACCTTCGGGGCGAGCGGGTTGCGTGGGGCTGCCACCACCCGTTTTGACAGTTATCTTCTAGCGCTCGAAGCAGCATCCGACGGGCAGGGGATTGCGCTTGTGCCTGATTTTCTTGCCCTTCCTGATCTGCGTTCAGGTCGGCTTGTTCAGCCCTTCAGCCATTCGACGCCACAACCCGCGCATTGGTACCTTGTGTTTCGTGAGGATCGTGCAGGCGATCCTTCTCTAGAACGATTTCGTGATTGGTTGATTTCAGAAGTTCGTTCCGATCCCGTCTTGTCGGGATCACGGGTGACTGAAGCAATTGAATAATCAGCAAAATATAAACGGGGACAATGCATCGATTAGAATTGTTATGTCGATTAAACATTTGTCTGATAACGGATTCATCAAGAGGAACGTCGTAAAAACACTAATTTATGACGGATTTCATCTTCACGCCCCTGTTGACAACCGATAGCGATGGACATGATGATAGCGCCGAGCGTTTCGTAAACGTTCAAAGATCGCTCATTCGGTTCCGGCGTGTTGCTTGGGGCTGCGTAAACCTTCAGCGCCCATGGGAGGGACGTAACTATGACAGAATTCGACAATCTCAAGACAATGTTTGAGTCCGGTAAGCTTTCGCGCCGTGATTTCATGAGTGGCCTGGCCGCAATCGGTGCGGGCGCTGCTTTGACACCTTCGCTGCTTTCATCATCCGCTATGGCTGCCACGCCCAAGGTTGGCGGCACATTGCGCATCGGTATGGAAGGTGGCTCAGCCACAGACTCGCTTGATCCGCGCACCTATGCCGACTCCGTCATGATCGCGGCATCGCTCGCTTGCATGAACGGCCTGGTCGAATTTGACAATGCCGGCAATCCGACCGGTGAATTGCTCGAGAGCTGGGAAGCTAAGCCAGGCGCGATCGACTGGACTTTTAACGTCCGCAAGGGCGTAAAGTTTTCGAATGGCAAGACGCTAACGGCTGACGACATTCTTTACTCGATCGCGATCCATCGCGGCGAAACAAAGTCGCCTGCGAAGGGCATTCTCGCCCAGATCAAGGAAATCAAGAAGGTCAACGAAAACCAGATCGCTGTGACGCTCGAAAGCGGCAACGCGGACTTCCCGTCGATCCTCGGTGATTACCACCTCGTTGTCGTTCCTGATGGGTTCACCGACTGGCAGAAGCCAATCGGCACGGGCGGCTACACGCTTGAGAGCTTCGAGCCGGGCGTTCGTCTCGTGTTCAAACGCCGTGGCGATTACTGGAAGCCAGGTCGCGCGAATTTCGACATGGTTGAAATCCGTAACATTCAGGATGCCGCCGCTCGTACCGCCGCCCTTCAATCGGGTCAGGTCGATGCTGTGAACCGTCTTGATGCGCGTACCGTGAACCTTCTCATGAAGGACTCGAAACTCAACGTCGTGCGCACCAAGGGTACAGGAAATCGTTTTTGCTTTGTTTCCCGCGTGACCGAAAAGCCTTTTGATAATAAGGATCTTCGCCTTGCACTCAAATACGGCATCGACCGCGAGCAGATCATCAAGTCGGTCTATAACGGCTTTGCAACGCCGGGTAATGACCACACGCTTGATGCATTGAACCCTTTCTACAACACGGAAATGCCGCAGCGTAAGTACGACCCGGATAAAGCGGCTTTCCACTTCAAGAAGTCTGGCCTCGGCAACACCAAGATCGAATTGCAGACGTCGGAAGGTGCATGGGCCACAGCTGTGGATTGTGCAACGATCTTCCAGCAGTCTCTGAAAAAGGCTAAGATTAATCTTGACGTCAAGAAGGTCGCGGCAGACGGTTATTGGGATAATGTGTGGTTAAAAGCACCGTTCTGCGCCGTGTATTGGGGCCGTCGTCCGACTGCTGATCAGGTCATGTCACAGGTCTATGGTGGTAACTCCGATTGGAACGACTCAAATTGGCGCAAGCCTTCTTTCGACGCTATTGTTAAGGAGGCCCGGGCTGAGCTTGACCAAAATAGGCGGAAAGAAATGTATTGGGCGTGCCAGGAAATGATTGCCGATGATGGTGGCATGATCTGCTTTGCCATCACCGATTATCTCGATGGCTTCTCCAAGAAGGTCATGGGTACCGAGCCGCATGCTCGTTACGACATGAACGACAACCGTATCGCAGAAAAGGGCTGGTTCGCCTAAGGGCGGGTTAGCGCAATAAACTAGCGGGGACGATCCGATGTTTCGCACAATTGCCATTCGGATCGTCCTCGGACTTTTGACACTTTTTGCCGTCAGTGTTCTGATTTTTGTCTCAACAGAAATTCTTCCGGGCGATGTTGCAAGCGCTGTGCTCGGACAGGGTGCCACACCGGAAACACTCGCCGTGTTCCGGGCCGAACTGGGCCTCGATCGGCCCGCGTATATTCGCTATTTCGAGTGGTTTTTCAAAGCGATACAGGGCGATTTCGGGGTCGCCATGACCAATAAACGCGTGATCATCGAAACGCTCGAACCCCGCTTCTTGAACACGATGTTTCTGGCTGGCTATGCCGCGTTGATCGCAGTTCCTCTTTCGGTCGGATTGGGCATCGTGGCCGCAATCAATGAAGGAAAAGCCGTCGACAAGGTGGCCAATGTCCTTTCGCTGATGACAATTTCTGTGCCGGAATTTTTTATTGCCTACATTCTGATCCTCTTCCTTGCCGTCCAGTACGATATTTTTCCCTCGCTATCGACCGTTTTTGCCGACATGTCATTCACGGAACGTCTCTATGTGGCGGCATTGCCCGCAGCCACGCTGACGATGCTTGTGATGGCGCACATGCTGCGCATGACGCGGACTTCCGTTCTCTCGATCATGTCCCAACCTTACATCGAGATGGCGTTTTTGAAGGGCCTTTCCCGTTCGCATGTCATCCTCCGTCACGCATTACCAAACGCTGCCGCGCCGATCATTTCGGTGGTTGCACTAAATCTCGCCTATCTGATCGTCGGCGTCGTCGTGATTGAAGTTGTGTTTGTTTATCCGGGTGTCGGCCAGTATATGGTCGACGGCGTTTCGAAGCGTGATCTTCCGGTTGTTCAGGCCTGCGGCTTGATCTTTGCCGGTGCTTTTGTCGGTCTGAACACCATTGCGGACGTGCTGGCCATTTTGGTCAATCCCCGCCTTCGAAATCCGCGGTAGGACATTGATATGCGCATATTCGGATATAAGCCATCACTCTCCGCCTGGATCGGTATTCTGATCATTGCGATTTTTTTGATCATCGCAATTTTTGCAGACTGGATTGCGCCCTTCCCGGAAGAAGAAACGGTGTCGGCCACATGGGATCCGCCTTCGGCTGACTATTTGCTTGGAACAGATAATATCGGCCGTGATATGCTCTCCCGTCTGATTTTCGGCGCGCGGATGACCATCGGCGTGGCACTCGTGACGACCATTCTTTCCTTCATTCTCGGAACCGTCACCGGCTTTCTTGCCGCTGTTGGCGGTCAGGTGATTGATCAGGCCCTATCGCGCCTTGTCGATGTGATGCTGTCGATCCCACTGCTGATTTTTGCTCTGATCATCCTGTCAATGTTTGGCTCCTCCATCCCGACCCTGATCATCACGATCGCCGTTCTCGACTCGACGCGTGTCTTCCGGCTCTCCCGCGCGGTCGCCATGAACCTCGTTGTCATGGAATATGTTGAAGTGGCCCGGTTGCGGGGCGAGGGCCTGTGGTGGGTAATGCGGCGCGAGATCCTGCCGAACGCTTTGCCGCCGATGATATCGGAATTCGGCCTGCGTTTCTGTTTCAACTTCCTTTTCGTGGCCGGCCTCAGCTTCCTCGGTCTCGGCATTCAGCCACCCTTCGCGGATTGGGGCGGGATGGTGCGTGATAACGCCAAGGCAATCAGTTTCGGGTTGCCAGCCCCTCTTTGGCCAGCCTTCGCTATTGCGATTATGACCGTCGGCGTGAACTTGGTCGTCGACTGGATATTGTCGATCAATTCCCGTCCCTCCGGCGCTTCGGCGGAGATGTAGGAACATGACGGATACAATCCTCAAACTTGACAATCTCCGCGTCGAGTCGCTTTCGGGCTTGGTCATCGTGGATAATGTTTCGCTCGAACTCAAGCGCGGCGAAGTCCTCGGGTTGATTGGCGAAAGCGGTGCAGGAAAATCGACAATTGGTCTGGCCTCGATGGTATATGCACGCGCCGGATGCCGGATCACCGGTGGGCGTGTAGAGATTGATGGCGACAGTATCCGAGACCTTTCGGCAGATGACAGGCGCAAAATGCGTGGTCAACGCATCGCCTATATTGCGCAAAGCGCCGCCGCCTCGTTCAATCCCGCACATCGTCTGATCGATCAGGTCTGCGAAATGCCCATCGAGCATGGTCTGATGACTGCTGCCGAGGCCAAGGCTTGGGCGCTCGAACTGTTCCGCGCTCTCGACCTGCCAAATCCCGACACTTTTGGCGAGCGTTATCCGCATCAGGTTTCCGGCGGTCAGTTGCAGCGCGCAATGGCGGCAATGGCGATGTCGTGCAAGCCGGATATTCTGGTGCTCGATGAACCGACCACTGCGCTTGATGTGACGACGCAGATCGAAGTGCTGGCGCTTTTGAAAAAG
>Ga0209550_10003952_pt1 | contig 14078 bp, 9 predicted proteins | sample LauGreSuBDMM15SN_2_FD_187567 | JGI IMG/M metagenome (GOLD analysis project Ga0209550, IMG submission 187567) | Freshwater lake microbial communities from Lake Michigan, USA - Su13.BD.MM15.SN (SPAdes) (version 5) | ecosystem: Environmental > Aquatic > Freshwater > Lake | place: Lake Michigan, USA...
GAGATTTACTTGACCATTATTATAATATCATAGTGCGGTTTCACGGATTGCGGGTCCATGTTGAATCGGACCAAGATCCAGCTGACTCGAAGACCTTGCGGACTGCCGGTTTGATTTTCGAGCGATACAACGACATGGAAGCCCTTTCTACCAAATGGCCAGCTCCGGTTACTGAGACATCCAGATCGCCCGATACTTCAAGTTTGCCTGGATATTTGCCCAAGGCTTGTGCAGCAACATCCGTCATCGAAACACTGCCCAGCTTTAGTTCACTCGTTACCCCACGCTCACCAAATGCATATCCCACATCATCTGAAATGTGTTTTGCGTCGACTTCCAAAGAGTCCTGATGAGGCGCCAAGGCTACCAACGCAGCATCATTCCAATTGTCAACGGACAAATAAAGGCTCCCTGTAAATGCGGCTAATGCAGCCGCACATTCGGGCTGAAGCCGCTTCAGATCATAAAAAGTCAATGAGTCGTCGGGATTCATTGCAATTCTCTCGCACAAGCGCGCGCCGGCTATCCCATTTGGGAACTCCACTATGTTTTCCACCTCGATATGGTGACTCAAACTGGAAAGGGCCAAAGCTGTCTCAACGGTGACCCGCTTGAGGCTTGGCAATGCCACAGGCCCAGAATGGCGGGCCAAGCACTCAGCCGCATCAGCACCTAATCTGAAACCTGAACCACCATCGTCTTCCCCGAGCGTCAGCTTGCCACAGTGCTTCGCCAACTCGGCGGCCGCCGATGAAGTGATAGTCTTCAAGCCCAGCAATTCCAAGTCACCCTTGCAACATGCCAATGACGCAGCAATGGACTCCGGCAACTCTTTGAGGTTCAGACTCAAATCACCCACATGGGAGCCCAACTCCCGCGCTACCTGTTCGGAAACTGAGGACAGACCGCCGAAACTCAGCCTACCTCTGACTCTCGCCAAAGCTTCAGCGACGCCGGGGTCAATCTGCCTCAATCCATCGAGATAGATGTCCCCTTCTAGGCTCGAAAGGGTCCGTGCTTCGGCGATTCCCACCTTCTGTAGACCGTGCAGACTCAGAACCCTCTCTTGCCTGACAAGGAATGTTGCAGTGGTTGACAGCAGGCTCTCAAGGTATTCCAACCCCTGCATACGAGGCTTGAGATTGGGCAACTGCGGAGCAATCGATTCTGCAACCAAATCTACATTCTTGGCATTTACAGTCATGCTGATGGGTGCGTCCGTCCGTATAGAAGGGTCCACTTCGACACCCTCCGGCATGGAGGCAATCGCCAAGAGCATGATGATTTCCGCCCGCTCCTTGAAGCGCTTGAGCACTCTGCCGGGTTTCAATCCACCCTCCGGGGTGATGGACGCTCCGGCTAGCAGAGCCTCGTAGAGCCAAGCCTCTCCAAATCCCGCAACCATATCCGCGACGAGCGTCAGCCTGTCTTCATTGGCCAACTCGCTCAACCGGTCCAGTTTGGCGTCTAATTCTTTGCTGGTTATTCCCGCCGCCAAGGCGGCCTTTTCAACTCGTTTCTTGGCCGTTTTCGCCCTTTCAGCACCCGCCGCCTTGGCCTGCGATTTAAACTCGATCTGCTTAGCCTCCCAGAAGGCCCGGTGCCGTTGATACAAGGCCGCCGCCTCCGGACTCATGGCCTTCGCCGGATACCCATTCGGATCCGTGATGCTGCCCATATGCTCGGCCGGCAGATAAGTGTAATAGTGCAGGACAGACTGATAGTCTTGCCCGTCGAAATCTGGTTTCCAGCGATAGACTTTGCCTAGGGGCTTCTCGGGCGGAGGCAGGACGATTCGTCCATTCCGAAATTCTCTCGGGGCCTCCATAGATGCCAAAGATTTAAGTTTTCCTTTGATTTGCGCCTTGGTAGCGGCCAATTCGATCTCCGATAGCCCTAGCCAAACCTCCGCCTTATCCCGCAACAAACCCGCTGCCTCAGGACTGATTTGAAGCGTTCGGCTAGCCCCGTAGCCGTCTCCCCGGACCGGTGCCTTATGGGTGTCGTGGAGTTTTTGGACAAACCAATCACATACCTTCTTGGGAAGCCACCAACTAGCGGATCCGGCCTCAACTCGCTCCGCTCCTCGACCTGTTAGAGGTTTTGCTGGTCCGTTGTTCGGGAAAATGCGGCCTCCATTCCATTCCAACGGCGAAGCCGATGGCTTTTCCAAGCATGCTCGACGAACTTGAGGTAGCCTCGCCGCCCTAAGCTCCTTTAGAATCACAGTTGCAGCGAGAATCTCCTCACCATCAAACTGAGCCAGTATTTCCACAACTTCTGGCGCAATGCTAACAGCCCCCCTCAGAGGCAAATATGTTTTCCAACCGCGCCAAGACTGCCGGTTCCAACTACAAAGCGCTCGCGCCAGTTCTCGGTAGCCTGGCGTATTTGGATACTGAGCAACTCCATCAAGATAGGCTCCGCCGGACCGTGCCGCTAGTTCAGCAGCTAAATCATCATCCAGATGCTTCACACGCCCAAGCCACAACTGCCCCTTAAATGGCCTGAAGGCTTGAATCGTCTCCAAGTCGATCGAAGTGCAGTGAAAAGTAATCTGGTTGCCGCGGTATTCTGCGAGTCCGGCAGCGACTTCTGGCGTGAGCGATAGCGAATCGAGTCCTATCCAGTTAAATTCCCCTTCCAGGGGCTTCGCCTTGGCCAACGAAGTGGCCGCGGCAACAGTTAGGCTCTTTAGCCCCTTAAGGCCAAGGCTTCCCTTGTGCTGGCCCAACGCCTTCGCCGCGGCATCGCTCAGGCTTGTAAGGCCATCGAACCGAAGGTCCTCCTCGTGCTGGGCCAAGACCTCAGTGGCACCGTCGTCAATTGAGGTATAATGCCCAAGGTAAAAACTTGGGTCCTTTAGATACTGCTCGGCGATTTCTTTTGTTAGGATTTGGGAAGCGCTCATGAGAACTCTTTCAATTCGGTCGCGTGCGCTGGGTGACAGGTGAAGTAGATGACCTGGTTGGATTTTGAGAAGTCCTTGAGGGATCGCCCAGCGGCTTGCCGGCGGGCCGGATCCATATCGGTAAATGGATCATCCAGAACTATGAACCCACCCGTGCCCTCCAGATACCACTCGGCGAGGCACAACCGCGTTGCGAGCGCCAGAGAACCGAGAGTGCCCTGGGAAAGCATTGCGGTGGGCAGTGTGACTTTGCCAGTCACCTCGACCGGTGCGCCGCCATCCATTCGGATGCGGTCATAGGCCCCGCAAGTCAGATCGTGGAATCGAGCGGCAACGGCCGCTTCGACTTTCTGCATCGGGTTGTCATCCCCTCGGAGGGCCAACACATCCTCCAATTTCACCTTAATCCGGAGAAGGGCCAAACCGATCTCGTTGACTCGCTTGAACGCCTTTACTTTTGTTTCCAACTCTTCGCGCAACTCTTCGGCGCTGCGGAGCGGCGTTGAACCCGCCAAGGATGCTTGTTGGATTCTCAGATCCACAAGTTTTACCCCGACGCTCTCCAAATGTGTCTCGGCGCTGTTCAACCGGGAAAGATAAGTTCCTGCATCGGAGAATCCGTCAGGAACTTGGGGCAACCCTTTAAGTTCCATCTCCGCTTCAACGACATCCTGCGCTGCTTTGAGGACCAACGAGGTCAACTTGTCCACGTCACCGTATTGATCGGTCCAGTTTCTGATTTTGATCTCAACCGCAGTTTTTTCGGCTTCCAGTACCGCCTTGGTGGTCAGGGCGTTTTTCAACTCCGCTTCCAAGGTCATCACTGAGCGTGTCTGGGGTATTGCCTCGTTTGCGACAACCTCGGAGTGCCATTCTTCCTCGGTCCTGCCTTGCAAAGCGTCCACGAAGCGTTGCTTTGCCAGTGTCACATCTGCTTCGGCCTTTTTGTGGAGCGTGTGGGCCGCCTCGGCGGCCTTAAGATCGTCTACCCCCAAGGTCGCCAAGTGTCCCTTGTGCTGCACCTCGATCTGCTCAAGTTCCCCAAACAACGACTCCAACTCCCCTGTTCCACTGGCAACCTCGATCTTCAGATCGCCGAACTCGACGCTCAATTTTCCCTCGATTTGCCCCGTCCAAGGCACTTCAGGAAACACCTCAACCGTTTCTTTGGCACCAGCTCCACGAGTCAATTCCACCATCACACGAGCTTTGCTCTCCAATCGCGCACTTAGCTTCTGGGCTGCAATTTGGACCCTGAGGTTCTCCTCCCTCTGGGAAAGTGACTTCAACTCATTGAGGATCGTGCTCGGGATAGGCTTGAGGGTTGCGATGAACGCTTTGATTTGATCCAAGTTCTGGCGAGCATTCTTGACCCGGACATACCCGGCTCCGTGGTCTGCGGCTTTCTCGCGCCTTCGGGCGTTGCCGAGCTCGTTCTCCAGAAGGGAGATGATTTCTTGGCCACGTTGGACTTGAGAATTTAGCGACTCGGATTTATGGACGGCCCCAGGCCATTCCATAAAAACTCTCCTGAGCGTGTCTTGTTCACTCTTCAGCCACTTGATCTTTCCTTCGAGGCCATCTCTCCTCGCCAATCCCGCTCTCAGCGGTCTGCCCGTTTCCACAAACTGCCTGTCCGATTCAACAAAACGCTCCTGCTGGCGGATATTTTCGTTGATCTGATCCACCTTTTTTTCGTGGCTGACCACTAGATCAAGGTCGCGCTCTGTGGTTTTTAACGCGTAGTACGCCGCCAACTGCGACCCAACCTTATTAGCCCATTGATTGTCGATTCCCCTGCCCCTCTCCGGCCCGTTGATGGGTTGATCCCATCGGCTGAAGTGGTCCTCGATACGCGAATCGATGGCAGCAACAATCCGTTCTGACGCGATATCTCCAGGTATTGCCGCTGCCCCTGCCAGGAGAGGTCGAAGATCTTCAACCTGCGAAGCATTCTCGCTGAGATCTTCAACCGTTCTGGTCAATTGAGCCTGGCTGACAAACAGTACGTGACGCCAAGTGGCCTCGTTGCGATGGAGCAATTGCAACAGACGATCTTGCACGCGGCCCGGATCCGCCATGGCTGGAGAAAGGCTGGATCCGAGAGAAGACGAAGCGGCGATACCCCAACGCTTCTTGAGCGACCAAACTTGTCCCTGCGCTTCGAAGTCAAGCGACACAGATGCGTGGTCGCCAGAAGGCCTTGGAAACCACCGACCCATGGTTTTGCGCAAGGCCACAGGAGTCAGATTGGTGGGAGTGAACAGCGTATGCCACAAGGCTTGGTTCAAGGTGCTCTTCCCGAACTCATTCGGGCCTTCGATGATGTTCAACCCAGCGCTCAGATCGAAAAAGCGATCGGTAGCTCCCCCGAACAGATGGAGATGAATTCGGAGAATCTTCATGAGCGCTTGAGGGATTCGATAATGTCCATGGCGAGGTTGGCGTCGGCCGAGTGGTTTTGATCGGCGAGCAAGCTACTGATCAGCGCGTGTGGCAAGGTTCCCTCCGGGTACTTCATAGCAACGGCACTGGCGTCAAGAACGGGCGAGATATCGGGGTCACTGGTCACGTACAGGAATCGAGCCTTGAGGCCATCCAACCACTGACGCAGGTCCGCGATTTCATCCACTTTCAAGCACCCGCTGACTTGGATATCGAGAACGGTATTGGGGCCATCGAGAGCGGCACATTCGGACTTCAATCCCACCAAACCATCCGAATCGGCCAAGTTGCGTTTCAACCGGACAAACCTCACCCCTCCCGTCTTGAGTTGCTCAAATTGGCACCCTCCGCTGCGGTCCAATTCCATCCACCAAGCATGCCCTGGATGAGTGCACTTGATGGAGTCTGGCGTGTGAATCCCGGGCATGAAGAACAAGGGCCTACCGGTGGTACCCGGCGGTGGCGAGGGAACATGAATGTGCCCCAGCAACCAGGTGTGTATTCCGGCAGCACGGAGATCCTGCTCCGTCATGTTGAAATACCGTTGATCTGCGTCCAACCCCAACCCCTCGACGTTGCCGTGAGCAATGCCGATGTGAATCGTGCCGTCCTTCTTCTCCGTCTCCGTCACCCACCCGATGACGTGTTTCTCCCCGTGCTTACTGGGACAGGGGCAGGCGTAAAAGCAGACTTCGGTATCTTCGATTCCGAAACGCTTGATACCCGGCTCCAACAAGACCAAGACACCACTGCCTTGGACCGCCTCCCGGAACCATTTCCAGACCTTGTTGTCGGGGCCTTCGTAATAGTCGTGATTCCCAGCGAGAACGAGGACCTGTTCGCCACTGAAGCGCCTCAGCAGATCCGCCGCACGCTCAACCGATTTCTTGGTCACGGTCTGCTTGTCGAACAGGTCTCCCGCCACCACCAAAAAGTGCGCTTTGCGCTCGTTGGCCAGGATCACGATCCGCTCCAAAGCCAAGAAGCGCTCCTCCCTCAACCGCTCTCCAACGGCATCTGGATACTGGGCGAAAGACACGCCGATGTGGTTGTCGGCAGTATGAACGATACGAATAGACATGGTGTTGAAGGCGGCTTCTTGGGGCCAAGGGGTGCACCCCCCTACCGTCTGACCAGGAAATCTCTTGTCTTTATGATCGGAATTTGCTCGAGAAGCAAGTTCTTCAGGTTCCAGCACGCTTCAGAGACATGCTCATTGGGTTTTTAATCCTGCCCTTACATCTCAAAGGGGAATGCAAGAACCGATTGGCTTCCACAAAATGTTTTCAACCTGACAACAATCTGAACAGTCTCTTGGGATTCTTTCCCCTTGCTCCTGAACGGCACCGATACCCTGTGACAGCTTTTGTCAGAGTCGTCTGCCTATGCTTCAACTCCTGATGCCCAACTCGCTCACTGCCCCCATTACCAAGTCCCAGTTCAAGCTGGGCCTCGATTGCATCCAGAAATTGCAACACACCCGGAATCGGCTGCCGCAGGTCTCGCAGGAGAATGAGATGCTACGCCTGCTGGCCGAGGGTGGCTCAGCTGTCGAGGCACTTATCCGGGCCACGGAACCCGGACGATTCATCGGTGGATTCAAGGACGCCGCACTCGCTGAATCCAGCGAAGCCATCGCGGACGCCCTCAATGCCGCTGCCGCCGGCAAGACGACGTCACTTTACGAAGTCACGATCGCCCACGGTGGCTTCCTTGCCCGAATCGATTTGTTGCGGATCCGACCCGAAGCCATCGATTTGGTTGAGATCAAGTCCAAGAGCGTTGAGGGGGTCGGCGGACAGGTCGACCAAGAGGAATTCCGGAAGCAGAAGGGCGGCATCAGGGCCGAGTGGATGGCATACATTCAGGATCTCGCCTTCCAGCGTGAACTGTTGATCCGCTACTTGGCCGAGATCGGACAACAGACAGGCGTCTCCATTCGCCAGGCCGTCCGCCCCAGGCTTCTTCTGGTCAATAAATTGGGCGTAGCAACTCCTGCAACGGCGCTTAACAGAGCCAACTACCGGTCGACCTACCAACAAAACGCACGAGGAATCCACGCCACCGTCGATTTCATCGGTCAAGAAGCTGATCGATCCCTACTGGTGGAGGTCCCAATGGAGGACATGGTAGCTGTGCTCATTAAGGACGCAGGCTCGGATGTCATCGGTTTCAAAGGTCTCGGCATCGCGGACTGCATGCAGGCGATGAAAGGCATCGTCGATTCGGACCAGTGGCCGGATGCTCGCCAATCGTTGGGGAAAACATGCAAGTCCTGCGAATTCCGGGTCCGAACAGGGCTGGAATCAGGTTTCGACAAGTGCTGGGAGAATACCGGTGGGTGTTCGCAGCACCATCTGCTGACCACGATCCTCCTTTCGGAAAAACAGTTCGCCCAAGCCCTCTTGGATGCCGGCACAAAGGCCGGGGTTCTCGACATTGCAGAGGAATCCATCAAGGACACGCAACGCAAACAGTATGAGTCGATCCAAAGATCCTCCCCGCTGGTCACCCGATCCTTCGCAAACGATCCCATGGGCCAACTTTTTGGCACCATTCCCGAGGGCCCGGTCTACTTCATCGATTTTGAAACAGCGGCCTATCCGATTCCTTCCCGGGTTGGCGGACACCCCAATGAACAAATCCCGTTCCAGTTTGAGGGCCACCGAATCCCCTCACCTACAGCAGGCCTTGAGACCCGGGTTCAACTTGATGGGTTTCTCGACCTCGAACAGCCTTCACCACATAGGGCTTTCATCGATGGATTGAAGTCTCAGGTCGGTGATTCCGGGCCGATTTTTCATTGGCACAACTTCGAGAACACGATTCTGAGAAAAATCAGGGGCGCGTTAGAAAAAAGCCCAGAACCCGGGGACGAGGCACGAATGGCTTTCATCGATGCGTTGACCGGATCCGTTGGCCAGACAAAAGGGCGTCTGATCGATTTGTTGCCGATCGCCAAATCGGCGTTCTACCACCCTGACATGGCTGGAAGCTATTCGATCAAGAAGGTCGTTCCGATCGCCTGGGGCATCCCCGCGATCCGTGATCACTTCATCCTAGGTCATGGCGCGACCAGCGATCCTAGCCACTATTCTGGAACCAAGGATCCCTATGATGGACTCCCGTCCCCCCCGCGATCCATCCTTGAGGCGGTGGGCGGCATTGAAACCTACCGAACATTGGTCGAAGCCGAGGAGGATGAAGGGCCAGGTGCGCTCCGGAATGGAGGCATGGCGATGCTGGCCTACCATTATGTCCGCATGTTCGGAGGCGCCGATGATCCCGATATCGTCGGCCAATTCCGGCAATACTGCCGACTGGACTCCGCCGCCATGGTGATGGTCTACGCCCTCATGAGGGACCAATTATCAGCTTGGTCCAAATTCCGCGAATGACCGTTTCGAGTCGTCTTATAATCTAACATAGTTATGTTCGATTGCGGCCCCCAGGTGCCTAGGATAGAGCTACCATCTGGATCACCATATTGCCTCCAAAATTTCAAGCTGCCAACAATACCGGTTGAGGGTCACGGCACAAATATTATTACAACCAAAAGCTACACCGATCGCGCATTAAACAATTTTGACACAACCACGTCCATTGCTGTCGTTTTTATTTAACCGGTTTTTATTTTACAAGAACGGCGAATATCTATTTTATAACGTTACAACACAAATAATCGGATGAATAAAAATTCAATAATAAGTTTCTTGAAAGTGGGTGAGTCTTGGTACGCAGACCTGCCCCAGTACATCGAGCAAGGTGGATCGTTCGCATCATGTCTCATGGTCGCTGGAGCTCCGGAACTAATAGAGATAATGGTTGGAAACGATGCGAAACGTGCGTCGTTCGAAGTAAATACTGAATGGTTCTCAGGTTTCGAGGCGGTCCTAAACAAGGAAGGCGAGGCTGATGTACCTGACGAGGAGGGGTCTTGGGCCAAGTACTTAACAACAGTATATGACAGGACCAAGTCGGTTCACGACACCCTGCATTCGGTATCGCTTCACGTTGGTTTGTGCCCAGTCAACAAATGGGTGTTCGGTGGCCAACACCCCAATTCCATATATCTCAAATTTCTAAACGCCGAGTAATATTAAAACACTGTCAACGCCGTTCCACAGCCTACAGAAATCTGCCAGTTTGAAACCACGGTTTTGCCTTGTGAGGGCGTTTTATTCGACCGAGGACTCAATCACCGACAGGGTCTTCAGTTTCATCTCGGCATTGAGCCTTCGAGCGGCTATCGCCCCGGCGAAGCTAAGTAGTGCGCCAAGTGCTTGGGGCGCCGGCGAAGGTGCCAAGGTGTGCCGTGATCTCGAATCCTACGGTGGAGCAACCTCCCGATAAATCAGTTTGACTGGCGAGGTGAAGAGAGGCGCAACTTGATTCCATGGCCCTATGGATCTGCACCCGTCCGCCTGAGAGGTGTCCCCAGGCGGAAGTTGATGTCGCCGAACTGTTGGCACTTTTGCCAGATGACTGGGTGATTCGTTGGGGATTTGAATACCGGGACAACGCAGGAAACACTCGAGAAGGCGATTTTCTTGTCTTGGGTCCAACTGGCGGCCTGATGGTCATCGAGGTCAAGGCCGGAGGCATCACTATGAACCCCTACACGGGGCAATGGAGCACTGCCGACGGCGACGATCCTCGAATGCAGATGAACGCCGAGTGGCAGGGAGTGATCCGCGAATTGCAGGCCGCTCAGGCACCCAATTCGGCCTCACTCTTCGTTGGCCGAAGCCTCGGCGCACCCGACTTGACGCTGCCGAACGACACCGCCGAGCATTGCGGGATCAAGCGCGAGTTCCTGCTGGACCGAAGCGACTTCCGGCGATTCGAGAAAGTCTGGAGCGAACGCATGAAGCAGTGGAATGCCTGGTTGAATCCAAATACTCGGACCGCCTTTTTTCAGACCTTCGGCACCAATGCCACGCCAGTCGCCATCCGCCACTTTGTCGATAATATCGACCGGGCGATCATGAGGCAGACAGAAGCCCGTTATCCGCTGCTTTCGCAACTCTCAGCCAATCGACAATTTCTCGTCTCCGGTGGGGTTGGCAGTGGCAAGACTTGGTTCGCTTTGGAACTGGCTCGGCGATGGGTACAAGAAAATCGACAGAAAGTTTTGATCATCGCCTACAATCTGGCGTTTGCCGGGCAACTCGGTGAATTGGCCCGCCGCCTTACACATCGACAGAAACTGCCGAAGGATTCGATCACCGTGGTGGCTTGGCAGGACTTGGCCAAGTCATTATTGGAAGCCGGTGGGCTTCCTTTCCAACCGCCCAGCGACAACAGTGAAAAGACAATCTTCTACGAATCCTTGGTTCCGGATTCGTTGCGAACGCTCGCGGCAAAAGGCGCCATCACTGCGAGTTACGATGCCCTGATCATTGACGAGGCTCAAGATCACGACACCACACCACCCGAAGGAGACACCAGCGGTCTGTCTTGTGGTTGGTGGCCCGTATACTGGGCTTTGCTCCACCAAGGCGACCGAGGGCGAATCGGGGTTTTCTTTGACGATGCTCAACGTCCAACCTTCCGCTCTGGCCGTTTCGATGCTGCCACCCTACTCGAAGAGAAAGGGTTTCGCCCAGTTCGGATCCACTTGGAAGGAACTCTCCGCTACAGTTTACCCGTCTTCCAATACCTCTTAGCCCTGGACACGCCGCCTTTGGGCAGATTGCGCGGAGGTTTAAAGCAACCGGGTCCTCTGCCATTGGGACCGGAAGTGGAACAGTATGAGGTACCATCCGGGGATGAATTGGAGCAGGTGCAGAATATTGTGCGCCAGTGGGTCAACCAAGGTTGGGCCAGACCGGAACAGATTTTAATCCTTTCGCGGCGTGGTGATCTGGAAAGATCGGTTCTTTCAGGATGCGTTGATGTGGCCGGATTTCCACTCCACAACGGTCTTCAGCCTCCCCGGGATGCGATCGGTTTCGGTTCAGTGAATCGGGCAAAAGGTTTGGATCAGTTGGCTGTCATTCTGGTGGACTTCCCAAAGTGGCCTTGTCCGGACTCTGGAGACCAGGTGGCTTTCTTCATGGGCGCAAGCCGCGCGCGGCAAATGCTAGCCGTTGTGGCCACGATCGAGTGAGCCGCAACCCCGGACTGGTTCTCATCACGGTGGGTCCATGATTGTCACAGGTCACCTGCTAAGGTCTGCACCTAGGCTGGGTTGCGAACCTGGCCTGCCCACCGCAATCACCCGGCACCCGATACAACCCATGCAAACCTTGCTCGGTCCGCTTCATGATCATCTGATTCAACAAGTCTCATCGTCCATTCCCTCGGTGATGGCGAGGGACTGTTCGCCCAGGTAAACCTCGAACACCTTCGAATGGGGGTCGCATTTTGCATCCACGGTCCCCAAGGTGGATTGACCGTCGAGGGGAGTTTGCCGGTCCCCGCACCGATCGACCGTCGCTCAGCGGTCGCGGAGCTTTTGACCCGCATCAACTGGAATTTGAGGCGAGGCCTATTTCTGATGGACTTCAGCGACGGTGAAATCCGTTTTCGCTACGAAAACGGCAAACAGGAAGGCCCGATCGACTTGAATGACGCCGAGACGGGTTTGAGGTTGTGCTGCCGCATGGTCGATTCGTTTTTCCCAGCACTCATGTCGGTGATCTACCGCGACACCCCACCCGAGGAGGCGCTCATTCAAGCCGAGAAGGACTATGATTCACAACCCAAGGGGGCCGAGTAGGATTATTTCCAGTAAAAATCACACCAAACTGTCCGGAAATCAAACCGCACCCGAAAACTCCAAACAGATGAAACCGATCGCCGTCTTTTATCGCCCAGAACAAAGTGTCCTCAACAATGAATCGTACAGTCCGAGCGCTGGCAAACCGCGAAAAGTCGTAGAAAGGTTCTTAAAACATCCTCAGGTCGAGATTCAGTCTGCCTGGGCCCCGCTCACCCGGGCTGACCTCTACACCAGCCATAGTTGTGACTACGTCAACGGCGTACTCGACGGAGTTAAACCCAACGGCTTTGGCAATTTGCTAAAGGGGGTAGCCGACAGTCTGCCCTACACTTCGGGCAGCCTATACCATGCCGCAGTGCATGCCCTGAAAAATGAGGTGGCCATCTCGCCGACCAGTGGCTTTCACCATGCAAAGTACCGTTCCGGAGGGGCTTTCTGCACCTTCAATGGTCTGACGATCGCCGCACAATTGCTACGCCGCCTAAACAAGGTGAACCGAGTCGGAATCATCGACTTCGACGCCCACTACGGCAACGGAACGGCGGACATCATCGAAGATCTCAAGCTCGAGTACATTCAGCACCTGACCTACGGGCGGCACTTCAGTTTGTTCCCCAATGCAGAGGCATGGTTGAAGAACCTCAGCAAAGACCTCGAACCCTTCAGTGACTGCGATATACTGATTTATCAGGCGGGTGCCGACCCCCACGAAAACGACCCGCTTGGCGGCGATTTGACCACTGAGCAGATGCGAAAACGGGACCACCTCGTCTTCCAATTCGCAAAGGACAAGGGGATTCCCATCGTCTGGAATCTTGCGGGTGGGTATCAGCAAGATTTCGAGAAGGTTTTGGAGTTGCATGAAAACACCCTGCTCGCTTGTTTGGATGTATTCCAATCAGCTTGAGCAAACGGGTTCAGACCTCAAAATGAGCCTTCTGCAGTTTTACTGAAGGTGCGGGAACAAGTAGGACTTCACCAAACAATCGGATTTAAACACGATGCAAGTTCCACACGGCGCGTCGCTTCTACCGCCGCACATAGCGCACCTCGGTGTAGCGGCGCTGGTCCACGCCGAGATGGTTGTACTCCACTTACAGGCGGGGGAATCTGATGAGGCGGTAAAGCGAATCGACAAGCATCTTCCGTGGGAGAGTGACCCGCTGATCTACCATGTTCGCACCTCAATCATTAATGGCGACCTGTCAGGTGCGGCAGAAAAAATTCGCATCTGGGCCAGTGTCGTCAGGCGGATTGGATCTACGCCTGAGGATGGAGCTTCGACCATACCGACGAACTCAACGACCAACTCTTACCCCGGAGAATCCAAATATCTTTCCGAGAATACAAACCAGGATACGAATCTTGAATGCGAGATAGATATCGTTGTTCCCAAGGAACCGCCCCCCTTGCCGATCAGGCCTATGGTCCGAGGACCTCAGCGGCATTACGTGTGGCCGGAGCCACCCATGCCCATCGGGCCTACGGCCAGCCAGTTGGCCGATCTGGCCGCAGGCGATAGCGATGGACCCACTCCGAACATCGGCACCATTAAGAACGCCTCCGGTGTGGACATCACCGAGAAGATCAAGGAACTCGTTCGCCAGTCGCAGGAACAGGGCTACCTGACCCACAGCGACATCGGCGACGTCCTCGCCGACACTCCGATGTCGCCGGAGGAGATGGACGAGATCTACATCAAGCTCCGCAGTCTCGAGATCGAGATCGTCGACCAGGCCGAGGTCGACCGCCCGAAGGCCGCCGAGCAGGAGGAGGAGGAAGACAAGTCCCGCCTCGACATTCTGGACGATCCCGTCCGGATGTACCTCAAGCAGATGGGCTAGGTTCCCCTGCTCACCCGCGAGCAGGAGGTCGAGATCTCCAAGCACATCGAGGAGAACGAAAACGAGGTCAAGCGAATCATCTACTCCTTCGGTTTCTCCGGCAAAGAGCACATCGCACTGGCCGAAAAGCTCACCTCGGAACCGCCCAAGG
>Ga0209550_10003954_pt1 | contig 14075 bp, 14 predicted proteins | sample LauGreSuBDMM15SN_2_FD_187567 | JGI IMG/M metagenome (GOLD analysis project Ga0209550, IMG submission 187567) | Freshwater lake microbial communities from Lake Michigan, USA - Su13.BD.MM15.SN (SPAdes) (version 5) | ecosystem: Environmental > Aquatic > Freshwater > Lake | place: Lake Michigan...
GTTGGTGAGTGTGCAGCGTCTGTCCGTCTGTTGCGGACGATTGGCGGGGACGGTGGATGCAAGCCCCCCATCCCTAACCCTTCCCCCTCGGAGGGGGGAAGGGAACTGGGGCTAGGCCTTGGTGCCCAGTTGGGCGGCGAGGTTGCTGTCCTTGGTGATCAGGCGGGCTGAGACCATGTGGGCAAAGACGGTGATGACATAGAACGGCACCAGCGCCATCAGGCCATACTGTAGGGCTTGGACCCCATGCTCAGGCTTGAAGTGATCCGCGACCAGACCGACATAGAGCGGACCGCCGCCAAGACCGATCAGGTTCAGCAAGAAGAGCAAGATCGCGCCGGCGGTCCCGCGCTGTGCAGGCTGAACAGCGTTCTGCACAACCGTAATAGCGGGGGCCAGATAGACCGTGCCCATGATAACCGGGATGATCAGGAAGATCATGCCAAGCTGCCATGTCGGAGCCATCAGGAAGCCGATATAGAAGGGCAGGCTGACCACGAAAGCGGCTGCGGGCACCAAGGCATAGGCCGCCCGATTGAACTTGGCCAATCGATCAACAATCCAGCCGCTGGCAAAGGTTCCAATCCCGCCGCCAAGGGCGTTTAGAGCGCTCCACCAGATGGCAATTTCGGGCAAGGTCATGTTCCGATTGCTGATCAGATAGGCGGGCACAGTGTTCAAGATGGCATAGCCCACAAAGGCTGTCAGACCGGCAGCGACCGCCGTCATCACCAAGGTCGGGTTGCGAAAGAAGGAGGCAATCGAGGCGGCGAGCGGCACGCTGGGCTCATGTTCGGTCTTGCCTTCAGCCATGACGTCCATGCGCCCTCGCTTGGGCTCCCGAACGATCAGCACAAGGGCAATGGCCAGCAAAACGCCTGGAATACCAACGGCCAAGAAAGCGGTTCTCCAGCCATAGAGGGCAGCAATCTGTGCGCCTGCTGCTGAACCAAGGGCAGTGCCGAAGGGAACGCCAAGGGCATAGATGGCCAAGGCCCCGCCGCGCTTGTCTGGTGGAAAATAGTCGGAGATCAGCGAATAGGATGGCGGCGAACCCCCCGCTTCCCCAATGCCAACGCCGATCCGCGCCAGGGCCAGAGTGACAAAATTGGTGGCCATGCCACAGGCCATCGAGAAAAGGCTCCAAGTGGTCAGGGCCACTGCAATAAGCCGAACCCGATGGGTCCGGTCTGCCAGCCAGGCCAGAGGGATGCCAAAAGTGGTATAGAAAAGGGCGAAGGATAGGCCGGTCAGCATACCCATCTGGGTATAGCTGAGGTTTAGTTCCTCACGGATCGGTTCTGACAAGATCGACAGGAGCTGTCGGTCGAGGAAATTGAAGGTGTAGACCACCATCAACAGGATCACGACGCCGTAGCTATAGGCACTGACGCGCGGTGCCGTATCGGTCTCTTGGTTACTCATCTTCCCCCCAAATGGCCCAAATCAGGCCAACCCCTGTTTGCCGAGGCTGCGGCGGGAGACTGGCATCAAATTGTCCGGCCCGCCAGTGGTCTATGGCGGTCTTAAGGACGTTTAGGCTGCGGCGCGGAGCTGTTCGATGATGTCTGCAGGATAGGGGCTGTCGAAGGGCTTAAGGCCGATAGACTGGCGGATATCATCCATCGACAGGTGCCAGACCTCTTCCCACGGCAGAGAGACCAAGGATGGCGCGCGGCGACCATGGGCCCATCCGGCCAAGATGATGTCCATCAGGAACGAGAAGGCTCCGGGATTGGGGGCGAACGAGGTGTTGATCGATACCACTGCGAGGAACACTGCCGAATAGCCATGGCCGCACTGGGCGAGCTGGAAGCCGGAAATCCCGACCTCATGCAGGCTTGTCACCTCATAGCCGGCGAGCAGGTGGATCAGGTCATGGGACTGCAGCATCCGTGTATTGATGAAGTCGTGCGGCGCCGGCAGGTTGGCTAAGCCCAGCACATCGCGGTCCAGAACCTCCAGATCGAAACTATTGTCGATGATCTGGTCATAGAAGGCGCGGCCAAGAGAGTTTGCGGGGCAGGCCTTGAGCGTGTCTAGGTCGAAGCGCGGGGGCAGGCCCTTGGCCGCGCTTTCGCGCACCATCGGATAGGTCAGGTAGGATTGGCCAAGGCGCGGGCCATGCTCGGGCGGCAGCAGGGCTGAAAGGCCCGCCGTCCGGGTCGTGACCTCAAGGGCGCCGCTCATGGCCCCCGCTGCGCTGTCATCGGCAAAGGACCAGAGAGCGGTCCAAAGGTCGGCGAGCTTGGCCGGATCGGCGGCTTCGAGGACCGGAATATCGATAGCGGGGCCATTGACCGCCTCGCCAAGCCAGCCCTCGGCGGCGGCATCATAGGTGCGGGCCAAGGTCTCTGGCGTCAGGAAGGCCGACCGAGCAAAGGCGGCGGCGAGATCGCGCGGCTCACCGGTTCCAGCCTTGATGGCTTGGGCCAGGGCCCGAACCTCGTCAAAGCCCAGATCGCGGTTCACCGCCTGCTCAAAAGCCGTCGTGATCGCTGCGTCCATAACCGGTTCCCTTTTGTCTGCCGCGTTGGACGCGGTCTCGCTTCGTACCCTAAGCGATCCTATCGCCTTTCGCCAAGCTCATGCTTCGTCAAAGGGCGGTGGTAATTGCCCGGATTTGAACAGGATGGTGGGGTTTTCGTCATAGTCGCCCATCTCGGTGTCCGCAGATACCGAGTAGGCCACGACGCCGAGACGAAGGGTTGAGAGCCGTTCAGCCTTGCGCCGCGCCTCTTCGGCGTCCTTGCAGCCCACAGCCGGTTCGGCCTTCAGGCCCTTGCCGCGTCCGGCGACATAGGCTTGGACGATGTGGACCGTTTCGACCGCCATGGACTATTTCTTCTTAGAGGGCGGGGTCAGGAACGAGGGTTGAGCGGCCAGTTCCTTTGGCTTTTCGGTCTTGGGCTTGCGCACCTCTTTGTTGCTCTTCTTTTGGCCCTTAGCCATGAGACAGGTCCTTCCAAGGTTTGATGGGCGCGCGCGGCCCATGCGCCAGTCTGTCTGGCGGCGAGGAAGTCTTTGGGGTCAGACGCATCTTCTGGGGTGCGTATGGCAGCCCCGCGCATTGGGTGGGCCAAGCCGATCTGGGCGTGTCGATGACGCGCTGTGGGAAGGCTAACACAGCCGAGGCCTTCGCCCCTTGAAAATCGACAATCAGTCGAACTTTCGCGCCAAACCCTGCAGGCGGGGGCGGACCTTCAAGAACAGGCGATAGAGCCGCTCTAATAGCCAAAGGACCGGCGGGGCCTTGGCCAGCCAGCCCAGCCAGGCCAAGAGGGGCAGGGCGCGCCACATGGCCGCAAAGGCCGCCGCCCCCGAAACGATGGCCTTGCCCGCCTCTTGCGCGTGGAAGCGGGCCATCAACTCTTGAGGATCAATCGGGCAGGTGGCCTCAGCCACGCTTATGAAGTCGATGGCACCGCGCCGGTCGAGACGGCGCATCAGAGCGATTTCCCGCCGACAAAGCGGGCAGGTGTCATCGAACCAGACAGTGACGCGGGGCGTGGTCATGTTATGGCATATAGTCTGTAACGAGGATTGGGCGAGCCTTTGGGCGAGGGAGGGTAAAGCGGATGATGGATGCGATCTCTCTTTCAAAACCAGCCGGGCGCGCCGCCTTGACCCGTCAGGCCCTGCTGGATGCGGGCCGCAAGCTCTTTTCCGAGCGTGCCGTCGACGCCGTCACCATTGATGAGATTGTTCTGGCAGCCAAGGTGGCCAAGGGCAGTTTCTACAACCACTTTGCTGACCGCGCGGCCTTGGTTCGGGCCGTGACGGCTGAGATTCGTTCGGGTCTTGAGCGGGCTGTGGCCAAGGCCAATGAAGGTATAACCGATCCAGCCCATCGCACGGTGCGCGGCTTTTGCGTCTATCTGGCCTTCGCCGCCCAGCAGCCCGAGCGGGCTGGAGCCTTGATGCGGATTCAAGGGGGGCACACAGCGATGGATGCTCCGCTCAATCAGGGGCTGGTCAAGGATATGGCCGCAGGGCAGGCGAGCGGCCGCTTCGCGCTGCCATTCTTCGAGGCGGGTGTGCTGCTGGTCATGGGGTCTGGCCAAATCGCGCTGGCGCGGCTGCAAGAATCCCCTCCGGGCACGGATGTCGCCCTGCTGGCCGAGCAACTCTGCACCCTGCTGTTGCGCAGCTTTGGGCTCGATCTAGCCGAGGCGCAGGCCATCGCGGCTCAGGCGGCGACGGACCTGATCCGCACGGCGTCCTGATAGGCGGCTTGGAGCACTTCTGGATCGCCAGAACCAAAGACATAGCGATCCGGGCGGACCAAGACCGCCTCAACCTTTCGCGTCTCCAGCCAGTCGCCCAAGGCCTTGGCAAAGGGTGCCAGCGGACCTTCGCTTAAGCGGTCCTTGTGAATCAACCACGGACCCGGTCCCATCTGATCGTCTAGCCTCACCGTCGCACCGTCCACCTGCGTCCAAGGCTGCGGGAACAGTTCCCCAGCGCTCGGGGTGCCCTTCAGGATGCAGCCCTCTGGGAAGGCGGGGATGGGCGGCGGGGGCAGGGGCGATCCTCCTGCGGCCATCTGGGCCAACATCCCGGCATCGCGCATGGCCGCTGCCGCCGGGTCGAGGGTGCAGACCACCTTGCCCATACCAATGGCCAGCCCGATATAGGTGCGAACATGGGGGTCGCGTTCGGGCTGATAGCTGTCCAGAAGCGCAGCGTCGGCCCCGTCCTTGATCACGGCCTTCAGCTTCCAAGATAGGTTGGCCGCATCGCGCAGGCCCGAACAGAGGCCTTGGCCTGCAAAGGGCGGCATCTGGTGGGCACTGTCCCCGGCCAGCAGTACACGGTCCTTGCGCCAGCGATCTGCGACCAGTCCGTGGAAGCGATAGACGGCCTTGCGGTCAATCTCGACGGCCTTGGCACAGTCCCAACCGCAGAGAAGATTGCGGATAAATCCGTCGTCTAGCGCCTGTTCAGCAGTCTCACCGGGCAGCAGCATAAACTCCCATCGATGGCGACCGGGACCCATCAGAACGCAGGTGGTCGGCCGCGCTGGATCACAGATCTGGAGATTTACCGTGGGCATCAGGTCGGGCTGATGGACCTTGGCGTCGATCACCAGCCACGGCTCATCAAATTCCAGATCGAGCAAAGACAGGCCAGCGGCCTCGCGCACCGGACTGCGGGCCCCGTCGCAGCCGATCAGATAGTGCGCCTTGATGGATGTGAGACCCTCAGGCGTATCGATTAGGGCGCTGACCCCATCGCCGTCCTGTTCGAGGTCTTTGAACTGCCAATCGAGGTGCGTCTGGACCAGCGGGCTTTGTGCCAGCTTGGCGCGAACGGCCCGCTCAATGTCCGGCTGATTGAACATATAGCCGGTGGCCCATCCCGAGGGGCTGCCGTCCGGGTTGGATGGGAACTTCAGCAGGAGCTGACCATCGGCTGATTTGAATTCATAGTCTGGGGCAGGGCGGGTATGGGGCAGGACTGCGTCAGCCAATCCAAGCTGCTGGAACAGGCGCAGGATCTCATGATCAAAATGCGCCGCGCGGGGCAGGGGATAGACTTCGGCCTCCTTGTCGAACGCCATAGATGTGACGCCCTCCTGCGCGAGCAAGGCGGCGAGCACCGCCCCGACGGGGCCTAGGCCGACGATCAGGACATCGCAGTCAAAGACCTCTGTGGTCATGCTTCGGGCTCGCAGACGCCCTCAATGGCCCCCAGACCGTCAATTTCGATGCGCGAGCGGTCACCGGGTTGCAGGAACTTCATCGGCTTGAACCCTGCGCCAACGCCTCCCGGTGTGCCAGTAAAGATCAGGTCTCCGGCCTCTAGGGTCATGGCCTTGGACAGGTGCTCAATCTGGTCCCAGATATTGAACACCAGATGGCTAGTATTGGAGTTCTGACGCAGGTCGCCATTGACCAGACCCCGGATACCCAGATTGTGCGGGTTAGCGACCTCATCGGCGGTCGTGATCCATGGGCCGATGGGGGCGTGGGTGTCGAAGCTCTTGCCCAGAGCCCATTGCGGTGTGCGGTGCTGCCAAGCGCGCTCGGTCACATCATTGCCGACGCAATAGCCGAACACGGCGCTGGCGGCCTTGTCCTTGGAAATGTGACGACCGCCGGTGCCGATCACGGCGACCAGTTCAGCCTCATAGTCCACAGCTTGAGACACTTTGGGGATCTGGATCGGATCGTACGGACCATTGATCGAGGTGACAGCCTTGGTGAACCAGATCTGATGTTCAGGCGTGCCCATATTGCTCTCGGCAATGTGGTCGGCATAGTTTAGGCCGATGGCCATGATCTTGCCCGGGCGGCGCACGGGGGCGTGAAGGCGCACATCGGCCAGCGCCAGAGGGTCCTTGGCTTCAGTAGCAATACGGCGGACCTCGCCCTCAACCTGTGACCAGCGCGCGATCAGGTCGATCATGTTGCGCGCGAGGCTGGGGGCTGCGCGGGTCAAGGACACAATGCGCTCGCCGTCGAGAACCACGCCCAGTTCGGAGGCGCTGCCTTGGCTGAAGGTGGCTAATTTCATGAAAATATCTCCTGAAAGGGTGGTGGACTAGCCCATGGTCGCCGGTGGAGTTGGTCCCCACTGAACGCCCAGAAGCTCTTGGATTGTTGCCTTGTTGGAGCCATCGGCAGCGGTAAAGAGGTCGCCGTCGGTCCAGTGCTCCAACGTATGACCCCACGGATCGCGCCAATAGTCAAAGACCTGACTGCCAAGATAGTGACGGCCAATGCCCCATTCGGGCGTGCGGCCAGCGGCCTTGAGCCGTTCATGCCCGGCCATCAGGTCATCCAGATCGGCGACCTCAAAGGCAGCGTGATTGAAGCCTGGCCCGTTCGGGCTTTGGATCAGAAACAGGGTGTGGTGGTCGGTCAGCGTCTCGCCGCGATCACAACGCAAAAAGGCGCCGATGGAAAATTCCGGCGCGAGGGTGATCTCGTCCGACGTGATGAACCCGAACCGGTCCTTGTACCAAGCTTCCGAGGTGCGAAAGTCAGACACATTGAGCACGCAGTGGCCAAGGCGCACCACATGGGCCGGTCCCTGACCGGTGCGCTTGGTTTGACGGGTGCGCGAGCGGGCCCGCGCACTGTTCCACTGGACTGGCGTGGGCATGGCGATGGCTTCGGCCAAGGTCTGGCCAGCGACCACCTCAACCCGATGGCCATCGGGATCATGCAGGGTCAGGACAAAGCCGCCGCCGGGTGCCTCGAGGGGCTCAATGGTGCCCCCTTCGGCGCGGGCGAGACTTTCGAGGTCAGTAAGGCTTTCAGCTCGCAGGCCCAGAGCCGCAAAGCCCGGCTCTCCGCGTTCGGTTGCATGAACGAAGGGCGCGGGTCCGGTGCCGCGCGCATAGAGGTGCTCTTTATCCTCTTGAACCACATTCAACCCGAAATCAGCCAGATAGGCTTTCATTTCCTCAAGGTCAGGTGCCCGAAACCGAACATAGGCGACGTCTTCAATCTTGATCCCGGCCATGAGCATCCCCTGAAGTGACTAATTAGTCAGATTGAGCCTTGGGGGCGAAAAGGCAAGATGTTTTTGGGGGGTTATAATCGACCCCCTACCCCGGCTTTGCCGGTACTTCTCCCAGAGGGGGAAGATTTCGCTGTCGTTGATCTTCCCCCTCTGGAGACCGTTGCGCTACGCCCACGCTGTGCGGTTTGATCATGAAACTTGCTTTTTGCTCAGGCTGAGCGGTTGTTTTAGGTGATTTTGGACGGAGTCCGGGCTTGGTCAGGCCGTAAGGCTTGCGACACGTCTCAGGTTGAAGGCCATGGCGACCATCAGGATCTGGCCCGTGACCCGGGCAAGGCCGACATAGCGTGCGCGGATCAGGCCCATGCGGCGCTTCCAGGTGGCGAAGGTAGTCTCCACGGCGGCGCGGCGGCGGGCGATCAGGTTGTTGAGCTGCTGCTGCCGGGGCGTCAGGGCGTGATGCTTGTTGGGCCTGCGCATGAGCCGCGCCTTGGTTCCGGCCAGCTTCAGCCGCGCGCGCCGGGCGTGGGTGTCATAGGCCTTGTCGGCATAGACCGCCGCCTCGTCGCCCCGGATCAGATCATCCGCCGGGACGGTGTCATTGATATTGGCCGGCGTCGTGATCACTGCCCGCACCAGCCCCGAGCCCTGATCGACCCCGACATGGGCCTTATAGCCATAGGTCGAGCCGGGTTTGCCCTGACGGCGCGCAAAGGCCGCATCCGGGTCCTTGGCCTCAGCCTCGCGGCCAAAGGGGGGCGGGGTCGTGGCCGCTTGGATCAGGGTCGCGTCCAGCATCGTGCCCTGCTTGAGCACCAGCCCCTTCTTCTCCAACTGCCGATCCAACTCGGTGAACAGACGCGTCAGCACACCCGCCGCGACCAGCCGGTTGCGGAACCGGCAAAGGGTGGTGTGGTCGGGCACCTCGTCGTCAAGGCTTAAGCCCACAAAGCGGCCAAAGGCCAGACTGTCCCCCAGCCGAAACTCCAGATCCGCGTCCGAAAGACCGTACTAAGCCTGAAGCAAAAGCGCCTTGAACAGAAGCAGGGGCCGATAGCCCGGACGCCCCGGACCCTCTTGGCGAAGCCCGGACAGGACCCGCTCGACCCGGCCCCAGTCAACCACAGCCAAGACCCGCTCCAGCGCAGGACTGCCCCCACGCCGAGCCGCCCCAACCTCGCCAAACCCCAACTGACCCGTGCGCTTCACTGACATCGAATCCTCCTGCAATAGCAAAAGTGAATCACAGCCAGGGAATTACGCAACGGTCTCCTCTGGGGGGGAGTGGCCCGAGGGGCCTTAGGGGCCTTGTGTTTTGTTTTCGTGTTCCCCGCGCAGGCGGGGACCCAGACCCTTTTTCTCCGGTGGGAAGGGAGGGATGGATACGCCCCTCTCCCAACCCTCTCCCCCTCAAGGGGGGAGAGGGCTTGAGGGCCTTGTTTGTTTAATCGCCATCTTCCTCAGTGATTGTGATCACCCCCGAAAACAGCATACTCAGCGCCATAATCGATTCAGTGAGAGGATTCTTTATGGGGCGGACAGTTTTGAGAGGCCTGGTTGGCCTGCTCGGTGTTTTGGGTCTGTTGATTACGTTGCAGCTTTGGCTCAATCCTGCCGGGCCTGCGGCCAAGTTGGGTGTTCAGGCCATGGGCCCCCTGGGTCTGGCGACGATCCGCGCCGATATGGGCGGCTTCTTTGGTGCGGTCGGCATCTTGGCTGTCTGGGCAGCCTTTAAGGGGCAGGGCAAGGTCTTGACGGCACCTCTATTGCTCGTTGCCCTCGCCCTGACGGGACGGGTTATTGCCGTGGCCATGGGAGGGCTCACCCCCGATATGGTCCAGCCGATGGTGACCGAAGCGGTGCTGATTGTCGCCTTCGCGGCTGGTCGGCGTTTTATCTAAATTCAGACGAAAAACGGATCCATGGGCGCTGCCAGAGATGGTGGTGCCCATTGTCTATTGGCACTCTTGGTGCAATAATAAACGACACAATAAGCAGCCGCGCTGAGAGGGCTGCAGCGGAGGTACGCCATGGCCGACCAAGATAAACCCAAATCCGACCGCCCAAAAATTGACCGTCGTTCGCTCCTGCTCGGGGCGGGCGCGGGTGTTGGCGGTGCCGTGGCCCTTGCGGCGGGTGGCGCAGCCATCAAGTCGGCGACCTCCTCGCTCATTGCCCCCTCGGCCCTGCCGCCCGGCCAAGCGGCCAAGATTGGCAAGACCTTTAAGGATTCACGCCCCGCCGCCTCCGATGAGGTCATGGCCCCCAAGGGTGCGCCCAATGTCGTGGTGATCATTCTCGACGATCTCGGATTTGCCGATCTGGGTTGCTATGGCGGTGAGGTCTCGACGCCCAATATCGATGGTTTGGCCAATGGCGGTCTGCGCTATGTCAATTTCCGGACCACGGCCATGTGTTCCTGTACACGCGCGGCTCTGCTGACGGGTCTGAACCACCACTCTGCCGGCATGGGCTGGCTGGCAGACGTCGATTCTGGCTATCCGGGCTATCGCGGCGACCTGACACGGCAAGCCATGACCCTGCCTGAGGTCCTGCGCGACTCCGGCTGGTCGACCTTCTTGACCGGCAAGTGGCACGTCAACAATTCCGAGAGCAACGGCCCCAACGGCCCCTATCATAACTGGCCGACCCACCGAGGCTTTGACCGGGCCTATTGGTATCAGGGCCATTCCAGCGACCATTTCCGCCCTGGAGCCCTCTTTGACGGGACAGCCCACGTCGAGGCGGGCGGTGAGGGCTATTATCTCAGCGACGATCTGGCCGAGCGGGCGACGGGCTATATCCGTACCCAAAAGCTGCTGGCCCCCGAAAAGCCGTTCTATCTGCAGGTCGCCTTTGGCGGGCCCCATTCTCCCCTGCAGTCTAGGCCCGAAGACCGGGACCTGCACAAGGGCCGTTTCGATGCCGGTTGGGATGCGATCCGCAAACAGCGTCTTGAGCGGCAAAAGGCGTTGGGTATTGCGCAGGAGACGGTGGAACTGCCGCCCCTGTCCTTTGGCGCAGAGCCTTGGGACAGCCTCAGTGCGCTGCAAAAGAAGGTCTATGCCCGCTATATGGAGGTCTATGCCGGGATGATCACCGGCGTTGACCGCGCTGTCGGCAAGATCGTGGCGGAACTCGAGGCGCTCGGCGTTCGTGACGATACGCTGATCATGCTGTTCTCCGACAATGGCGCCTCGGCGGAAGGGACCACGGCCGGCACGCCCAATATCTTTGCCCCCGCCTTTGGCCGTGAAGTGCCGATTGAAAAGGCCGCTGAGATGCTGGACCAGATGGGCGAGGACGGGTCCTTCCCGCACTATCCCATCGGATGGACCAACGCGTCAGGCACGCCCTATCGTCTCTATAAGCAATATGCCGCCCTCGGTGGGGTCGCTGACCCCTTGATCGTCTCTTGGCCCAAGACCGTCGATGAGAAGGGGGCCGTGCGCCGCCAATTTGTCCATGTGGTTGACCTCTTTCCAACGATCCTAGAGGCCTGCGGCGTCAAGCGGCCCGAACTCTATCTGGGCGAACCGCAAAAGCCGGTTGAGGGGGCCAGTGTCCTTGGCACCTTGACCTCGAAAGAGGCCAAGACCCGCACCGAGCAATATTACGAACTGGGCGGCTTTAGGGCCTATCAGGACGGCGATTGGCGGCTTGTCTCGGTCCATACGCGCGGCAAGCCCTATGAGGAAGACACCTGGGCTCTGTACGACCTGTCTAAGGACCCGAACGAAATGCAGGACCTGTCGGCCCAGCATCCAGACGTGGTCAAGAGCCTGATCGCCAAGTGGGATGCAGCGGCGGTGGCCCACAATGTCCTGCCGCTGGATGACCGGCCCTTGCTGATGAAGCTGTCGCAAACCCGCATGAAGAAGATGCGTAAGGTCTGGGACATCCGCCCGCCCATTGACATGATCCCGTCAGACATCTCGCCCATCGTTTGCGGCATGAGCCATTCGTTCGAGGTGACTTTGAACCGTCCCAAGGGCGATGAGGACGGCGTTCTGGTGGCCCATGGCTCCAGCCCCGCAGGCTATGTGCTCTATGTCGATAGGGGCTATCTGGTCTATGAAAGTAGCCTCCTGCCGTGGGTCGACAAGATCACCTCGTCGGTCAAGCTGCCCAAGGGCACCTCTAAGGTCAAATATGTCCAGAAGATGAAGTCGCGGCCCTTTGACGGCAGCGGCGCGCTCTATATCGACGGGGCCAAGGTTGGCGAACGCACCTTTGAGCGGGTTCTGTTCTCGCCCGGCTATGACGGGTTCTGCGTTGGGGCGGACCTCGGCAATCGGGTCTCGACCGCCTATGAGGGTCCTAATCCCTTTAAGGGCAAGATCGAGCGCGTCCTGATCAATGTCGACACCGCGCCGCTCAATCCGTTGGAGATCATGCGTTTCATGAATGAGATGAAGATCAGGGTATGAGCCTAGGGGCTTTGAGCGTCGAAACCCGCCGAGTTCTTATCCCGGCGGGGACCTATCGGCTGGGATCGGACTCTCACTATGCCGAAGAACGGCCCGTCCGTTCGGTCGCGCTCGAGGCCTTCGAGATCGATATCCATCCGGTGACCAATGCCGCCTTTGCGGATTTCGTAAAGGCGACTGGCTGGGTGACGCTAGCTGAACGCGCCGATCCGCCCGGGTCCGGGCTCTTTACGCCAAGCCAAGGCCCGATTGCCTTGGATGATCCACGGCGTTGGTGGCGGCATGAGACGCAGGCCTGTTGGAAGCACCCGCGCGGGGCAGGCTCGGACCTGACCGGCTTGGACGACCATCCGGTGGTCCATATCGCTTTCGAAGATGCCAAGGCCTATGCCGACTGGCGCGGCCTATCCTTGCCGACCGAGGCCCAGTGGGAAGCGGCGGCGCGGGGCGGTCTGGTCGAAGCGCAATATGCTTGGGGCGAGACCTTTAAGCCAGACGGGCGGCTGATGGCCAATGCCTGGACGGGGGCCTTTCCTTGGTGGCACGCGCGCGAGGAGGGGGCCGGAACCAGCCCCGTCGGGCGGTTCGACGCCAACGGCTATGGCCTGTTCGACATGATCGGCAATGTCTGGGAATGGACGATCAGCCCCTTTGATCAGGCCTCCGGCTGTTGCGCGCCGCATCAGGACGGCAAGCTCATGGCCTTGAAGGGCGGATCCTATCTCTGCGCCGCTGAATATTGCGAACGTTATAGGCCTGCCGCCCGCATTGGGGTCACGGCTGACACCACCATGGCCCATATCGGCTTTCGCTGTATTAAGACCCTATAGGCTAGCGCGCGGCACCATCATGGACTGAGCGGCGCATGGCCTTAGGCGCCGCCCCCTTGGCCCAAGCGGTTTCAGCAGTCAGGAAGGGTAAACGACCCTCTGGATCAAAGCCGATATCGGGCGGCGTTTCAGCCCAAAGGGGCAGCCATGCGCCTTCCTGTTCTAACCTAGCGCGCACAGCCTCGGCAGCGGCGGGCTCGAGGGCCTGATAGGCACTTTGCAGGTCTTTCAAACAGTGAACGCGGTTGAGATTGACCGGCAGGTGATAGGAGGCCCCTTCGAGGCGGAGGGCAAAATGGCTCTGGCCCGCCCGCGCGGCGGCGGCATTGGCCACGAGGCTGGGCAGGTAGCTCGTGCCCACATCCTGCAGGATCGGCGACCAGTTCTGCGGCACCCCTTCGAGCAAGGGTTGGTCGGCCAAGCGGCTCGCCTTGGCATTCCAGACCCTCGCCACCCATTCGAACACGGCCGGGGCCTGCTCGCGCATGATCCGGGCCGGAGTGGGATCGAGGCTGAAATGGCGAAACATCGGTCCCATAAAGCCAAAGTCGGCGAGGGTTGGACGCTCACCGAGCAGGAAGGGACGGTCCTTCAAGATCGCCTCTAACCAATCAAGATTACGCAGATAGACGCTTTCGACGTGGGCGCGATTGGCCGACGTGATCCCATCGCCGCGCACATATTTGTCCTGCTGGCGCTTGGTGATGAAGGCGGTGCGCAGGCCAAGGGGCAGGGGCAGGTCGCGCATCATTTCAGCCGCGATGCGGCGGCCCATCAGGCGGCTATCGGTCTCATAGCTCCAGCGATAGTGCAGAGCAGGGCGCCAGAGCCACTCGTCGGCATAGTCCTCGACCAGCAGGCTGCAGAACCGCTGGACCGGATCGTGCGGGATGACTTCGGCCTCGGTGCGCTGGGTTTCCATCCAGCCGATGGTAGCCGTGGTGTCGGTTAGCCAGCGGCCATCGGCCAACTGAACGGCGGGCATCTGGGCCATACCCGTAGCCTTGGCGACCTTGCGCATGGTGGCAATATCCAGATCAACATAGTCGAAGGGGATCTCGCAGTAGCGCAGATAGGCCTGCAGCTTGCCGGTAAAGTAGGACAGATCGAGCCCATAGACGCTCATGCCGCCAAGAAGAGGGTTTTTGGTCAAGGGCCTATCCTTATGTGCAAACCATGCGTTCGGAGACTCGACTATTGGCGCTATGGACGCCATTATCAAGACAATCAACTAGCGGGCAACCTGCGAGGAAACATGACCGACTTCAAACTCTATGGCTCGCCCGGTTCGCTCTATACCGGCAAGGCCCGGTCCTATCTGATCAAGCAGGGCATTGCCTTT
>Ga0209550_10003956_pt1 | contig 14071 bp, 10 predicted proteins | sample LauGreSuBDMM15SN_2_FD_187567 | JGI IMG/M metagenome (GOLD analysis project Ga0209550, IMG submission 187567) | Freshwater lake microbial communities from Lake Michigan, USA - Su13.BD.MM15.SN (SPAdes) (version 5) | ecosystem: Environmental > Aquatic > Freshwater > Lake | place: Lake Michigan...
AGAGGATGGAAGAAGTGATCTTTCAAGATTTACAATATCTCCTAATTTTAGATAATTAAAATTTGTTAGCTCTAATGTTTTGTACGACGAGTAGATTTTAAAATTATTATTATAGTTATTTAATTCAACGATCGTTTGACAAGCTCCATTTACTGTAATGGAATCACCGGTTTTTAGATCATTTTGAGATAATAAAGTACTGATCCAAAAATATGCACCATCTTCAGTTTTTTGAATAGTTTCTATTTTCCCCTTTGCTTCAACTAATCCTGTAAACATATTTATTTTCCTTTGATCTTCCAATTATCATTTAATATTTGAAAACTATCTTTAGTTTGGATTTCTTTTCTATCCATCCAAAAAGGTTTTTCTCCAATATTTATTATTATATTTGATTGAATTTCAATAATTTTATCTTCTTTATTTAAATCTATTACAAATTGTTTGTAAAGAGAATTACCTCCTTCTACTAAAATTGAATTTAACCCAAATTTATTTGCAATTTCGAAAATTGTATTTTTTATACCTTCAAATGAACTTTTATAAATTTCATTTGAAGTAAATTTAAATAATAAGCTTTCATTTTCTTTTGTGAGATTCTCACTCTGGATAAATATTGTTTTATTGATTCCAATTGATTCCTGATCTATAAAAAATTGTTTTTCTGGAAAGTTTTTATTAGAAATTATAAAAATTCTATAAGGTTGATTTTGACGATCATTGATAATTTTTATTAAATATTCATTAGACAAAATATGAAATAAACTATTAAAATATATATTCTTAATTGGATATACAGATGGATTGATTTTTTTAATTGACCTAAAATTTAATTTAGGTAAGTCATATTTTACTGTACTACTTCCCACTACAATTCCATCCACAGATTGTCTAATACATTGGGATATATTATTAGATTCATTTGATGTTATTTGGATCTTTTCTAAAGAGCTCTGCTTATAATATCCCTCTACTGAAACCGCAGATTTTAATAGAATTAAAGGCCTTTTTTTATTAATTCTCATAAAAAACCCGGATAGAAATTCCTCAGAAATTTCTTTGATTTCTGAAGAGAATTCGTATTCTATTCCATTTTGTTTCAATAAGTTTAGAGAATCTCTTTGCCTAACTATAGGATTAGGATCTAATGAACCAAGAATTACTCTTCTGGGCTTTTTATTTAGAATGAGATCAATACAGGGAGATGTCTTACCAAAGTGTGAACATGGCTCAAGTGTAACATAAACAATATGTGGTACGTCAAAATTTTTACCTAATTTTTCATATGCCTCTTTTTCTGCATGATTAAAACCACTTTTTTGAGTATGTGCAGATGAAAGTATTTTATTATTCTCATCAGTTATTACACATGCAACGGGAGGATTAGGAGAGGAAAATCCAAGTGCTAAAAAGGAGTTTATACGTAACTCTTGGAGAATATGAGATAGTATCACACTTTTAAGTTGATTTTTTTTCTAAATTACTATATATTTCTACTACAGGTGCAGCAATAAAAACTGAAGAGTAAGTGCCTATAAATACTCCAAAAATAAGTACGTAAGCAAAATCGAATAATTCAGTGGCTCCACCAAATATTATAGCAACAATAGATATAAGCGTTGCTATAGAAGTATTAATAGTTCTACCAAGTGTTTGGTTGATCGAAATATTCATAACTTCACTAAAGGAAAAATCATTTTTTCCACCTAAGTTTTCTCTAATTCTATCAAAAATAACAATTGTATCATTGATAGAATAACCTAGTAAAGTTAAAAGTGCTGCGATAATAGGAACACTTGGTTTGATTTGGAATGCACCCATAAATGCTAAAGTGAATAAAAGATCATGCAGAAGAGCAAACGAAGCCCCAAGTGCATATTTAAATTGGAATCTAAAACTTAAGTAAATAGTCATTATGATCATAGTATAAACTAATAATGATATTCCAGTTGAAGTGAGTTCATTACCAACTACCGCACCCACTTCATCTGCAGATAAGATATCTTCGTTGACCAAACCAATTCCCGAGGTAAGCATTAATATGAACTCCTCAATTTTTGGTTTTTGTTGCTTGTTTGCTTTGCTTTCAATGGTTGAATTTTTGAGATTATAATCAATGATTCTTGGTATAGAATCTAAACCAACATCAATCTGGTACTGATTTTTTTCTCTATCAATCAGGATTACTATAGCCTTTATTTCATTTGAATCAAAAAATTTAGTGATACTTTCTTTATTTTCTTTTTCTGAAAGTTGTAATACAGCTCTCAAACCACCATTAAAATCTAAAGAGTGAGCAAAACCATTATGTACTATATAGGTTATAAAAAATCCTATAATTATGCACACAAGGGAAGCCGAGAGTGAAATATATTTATATTTTGAAAAATTAAACATTTTTAGCCTCTATAGACTTAAATCCTAACTTTAAGGATTTGATCTTTGTTAAATTTAATAATAAGTTGAATAGGATTCTGCTAAATACCAAAGAAGTAAACATTGATGTGATAATCCCCCAACACAAAGTAATTGCAAATCCTTTGATAGGTCCATTTCCCAATCTAACCATTAGAATTCCTGAAATCAATGTTGTTATATTGCTATCAAAAATTGTAGAGAATGCGTTTTCAAATCCATTAGTCACTGCAACTGAGATTGGTTTCCCAATTTCTAGCTCTTCTTTTATTCGTTCATAAATAATCACATTTGCATCCACAGCCATACCTACTGTTAAAACAATTCCCGCAAAACCAGGTAGGGTAAGTGTAAAATCCATGAGTGAGAGGAGACCCATAAGAATTGTTATGTTAGAAAGAAGTGCAATGTCAGCTATTATACCTGCAATTTTATAATAAAATACCATATAAACCATAACTAAAATAAAACCTATAAAAACTGATTTAAATCCAACTTGGATGGACTCTATACCTAGTGTTGGGCCTATAAATCGCATCTCTAATATTGACAATGGAATTGGTAGAGCTCCTTCACTTATTATATTGGAAAGACGCATTGCCTCTTCTTGTGTAAAAGATCCTGTGATTTCTGCATGTCCCCCAGCAATTGGTCCATTTATCTGTGGATTTGAAATAACTTTATCTCCCCATATTATGGCTAAATTTCTCCCCCGATTGTTGGTAGTTACATCTAAAAATTTTTCTGAGCCAGCAGGTGTGAGAGAAAAAGATATAGTCCATCCATAGTTATTGGAATTATAACTAGGCCTTGCATCAGTTAAATCATTTCCACTCAAAGCAATTGCTTTCTCTAAAATAACAAATTTTCTAGGGAGAAGGGGACTATTCGGTTTGCTACCCCTTGCCCAGTAAGCGAATATTTTAAATTTATCAGAGGGAATTTTGTACTTTTCCTCTAAAGAATTTAAAAATTCATCTTGGGCCTTTTTACTTGCTTTATTATTTATCATTGTTTGGAATTTAACAATATCTGTTTTTTCTCTTTGGTTGGAAGATACTAACTCATCTTCTTCTTTGTCAATGACTCTCTCAAATGCTCCACGTCTTTCACCATCAGAAGGCTCTTCTAATCTGTACTCCACAGTTTCTGTACTTTGTAGTATTTCTAATATTTGTGTGGAATTAGATACTCCAGGAAGTGCTACTTCGATAGAGTCTTGGTCTTTTTGGATTCTTACCTGAGGTTCTGTGAGATTTTGATTTGTAAGACGATTGTCTATGATTAATTTTGCTTTCTCTAATTCAATTAACTTTCTAGTCTCTGTCAATTCAAAAGAATTTTCTAAATCTTCCAATCTCTTTTTTGCTTTTTCTTTTTCATCTGGAGATTTATCTTTTGAACTTATAATTTCATTTAGATCGCTGATTTCTTTTGTATATAAGCTCTTTAATTTTACAATATAGTTTTCAAAATCACCTTTTAAAACAACTCTCATCCCACCCTGAAGATCTAATCCTAATTTAATGGTCATTGATTTGCCTTTCTTTAGGAATCTTTCGATTTCGGTGGGGATTAAAATATTTTTTGATTCTAAAAATAACTTAATATTTTCTTGAGATATTTGGTTTATTTGGGCGGAAGTAATAAATCTTCCCGTAACAGTAAAAATTAAATTTTCAGGTATACCTTTTTCTGGATCAGGTGTGATTGTATATTTGCCATTTGAATTATAATCTGACTTCCATCTCTTTATAAAGTTATTTAATATAATTTCTGATTCTTCTATAGGCAATGTTTTATAATCTGGATTGATGACTAATTCTAATTGTCTGGTTGCAAAGTTTGGATACAATAAAACCACAGCAATAATAAGAATGATAAATGGAAAAAATATCCAAGTTGATGACTTCAAAACTAACTCCTCAGTTTAAAATGCTTTATTTGTTTCTAAATTTACTAAATATTCTTGTATTTTGATTTGTTCGGGAAGATGAATCACCCCTTAGTCTATAAATTGCAAACAAAATCAATAATCCAATGATTAAAACAATTTTTTTGTTATCCGATAAAAATTGTAGTACAATATTAGGTTTTTGAGGAATTGTTTGTTTTGATTTATCTATATTTTTAGAAGGTTCTTCTTGTGGTTTGCTTGCTTCTATTGGATTTGAAATTTCTATTTCTTTGGGCTGGACACCACTTTCAGGATTTGAAACTGAGGAATTTGCCTCTAAACTTTCAGGGGTATAGATAGCACCTTCTTCCAACCAAAATTGGTTGGAGATTTTGTTATTTTCTCTGGAATAACCTATTTGGTTAGATGATTCGCTCCCTTTTTTAGTTGCTTCTTGTTTTTTTTGGGGCTTTTTTTTGCGAATCGAATATTCCTCTGAATGGACATTATGAAATGTAACTATAAATACCAATCCAAGAAGAAAGATACTTTGGATTTTGCGATTATACAAGATGGATGTTTTAAGTTTCATTTTTTATTCAGTTGGAAAAAGATTTAATAACAGTGGGAAAACCATTACTGGTTTGCTTTTTTCTTAGTTAAAACACTTGAATTGAATACAACATTAGTATCTTTTGAAATGTTTAAAACTACTGTCTCATTGTTGTCTCTAAACTCTACAACCTTTCCATGAATTCCACTACTTGTCAGTACTGTGTCTCCTTTCTGAAGACCTTCAATCATTTTTTTTCGATCCTCTTCTTCTTTCCTTTGGGGACGTATTACAAGAAAGTACATCATTAAAAACATTATGGGTAGCAAAATGAGTGTGGAGACAAGTGATTTTGTAGAATCGGGTGAATCCTGTGCCAAAAATACGAGTATGGTAGAAGCGAATAAATTCATAGTTGTAGTCTTAAAATCCTATTTGATTTTTCAATCTTTTATTTGGTAGACATTTTGATTTGAGTGTTTAGTAATTTTATCAAAATACTCCCATACGTTTCCCTTTCTTATTTGTGTGAGTGCTTCTTCAAATCCTTTTTCAATGGAATTTGCTTTCTCCATTAAAAATAGTCCAACACCAGCATTGAGGGCAACTTTGTAGGTGCCTGTGATGATTTCTCCCTTGAGTACCCTCTCTGAAAGTCGAATGGATTCGGTTTTGGTGGAAGCATACACTTCTTCTGATTTTAAATTTTTTAATTCTAAAATAGCGGGAGAAAATTCTAAATATTCAATTTTTTCATCCTGAATGACTGCATAACGGGTTGGTTGGAAAATAGAGAATTCATCAAAACCATCTAGAGCGTGACAAACAATTGCTTTTTTACATCCTAAAAGTTTTAGCACATTTGCAAATTTCTCAATGAGATCTTCGCTATAAACACCCACAATTTGGTGAGTGGGTGCCAATGGATTGCTTAGGGGACCCAAAAGATTAAATACTGTCCGAAAGCCCAATTCTTTTCTCACCCCGGCAGCAAATTTCATTGCAGGGTGCCAATGGGGTGCAAATAAAAAGGTAAATCCTTGGGATTCAACTCTCTTTGCTATTTCTAAATGATCTCCTTTATAAGTGTATCCAAATTCATCTAGAAAATCACTCGATCCACATAAGGAGCTAACAGAACGATTGCCATGTTTTGCTACTTTGATACTCATCGATGCTAAGGTCAATGCTGAGATAGTAGAAATATTTATAGAATTTTTTCCATCTCCCCCGGTACCACATGTATCTAAAAATTCAAATGGAAATTTTACATTTGTTTTCGATGATGCATTTCTCACAGCCTTGACAAAACCTGCTAGTTCAACTTGGGTTTCACCTTTCATTTTTAATGCAGTTAAAAATGATGATAGTATGATTTCTGAAATTTCACCAGCCATAACGGAAGTTAGAAAATTATAAGATTCTTCAAAACTTAAGTTTTCTTTATCAATTAATTTTTGTATGTATACTGTGGGATTCATTTTCTTTGCTTGTACGCATTGATTATATTTTTTATATTAAGAAGATAACTATTTGTAATGATATACCTAATGCCAGAAAACACTGTGATACCTGTGGTTAGTAGCATAACGTAATAAGGTAAAAAAGTAGCTATGGAATTTATTAGGGTCTGTTCATTGCTTATATTATTGATTGTATCGATAAAATTTATAAATCCTTCGTTAGCAATCTGGATCCCTAATTTCCCTGAATTCTTACCCTCGTCATACATATGATTGATAATTTTTCTTTGACCTGTTGATACAACTATAAATAGAGACAAAAGGATTGCAATGGAACTTATCTGAAAAAAGGTTTTTAATTTAGCAATTTTTGTGGTGTGAACTGTTTTTCCTTGTAATATTCCAATATATCGAAGGCTAGTTATTAACATATCTCTCAAAATAATTAAAAATACCATCCAAGTTTCAACCTGTTCATTTAAAACTAAAAATGTAATAAATGAACCAATTACCAATATTTTATCAGCAAGTGGATCTAAGAATTTTCCAAATTCTGTTGTTTGGTTCCATTTTCTAGCGAGATATCCATCCACAAGATCTGTAATAGATGCTATTAAGAAAATAGCAAAAGCAAGAATATTGTAAAACAATTCTTCTTTGAATAGATAGTATATAAATACAGGAACCAACAAAATTCTAATAACTGTTAAAAAATTAGGAATGTTGAAATTCTTTTCTTCAAATGTCAAAGAATGACTCCTGTTTCTCTTGGAATAAAGGTTCCTTCCATATCATATTCAGAAAAAGATGTAATACGAACTTTACCTATCATGCCTTGCTTCAGATTTTCTGAACTACAAAATACAACTTCATCTATTTCAGGAGCATCTTGAAATCTTCTCACAATGGCTTCTTTTTTTGTGACTTCATCTACAATTGCATCGTACTCTTTTCCAATTCGGAGTAAGTGAGCCTCTTCTAATTTTTTTAAGTGAAGATCCCTAATTAAATTGATTCTATGTGCTTTTTCTGACTCTTGTACGGTTTCGGAAAGAGTAAAAGCTTTGGTTCCCTCTTGGGGAGAGAAGCTAAAAAGTGCTAGTTTTTCCGGCTTAATAGTATCTATGAATTCTAAGACCTGGTCAATATCCTCAGAGGTTTCCCCAGGATATCCTATGATGATGGATGTTCTAATCTCTAAATCTTTAACCATGCGTGCTTTAAAAAAGAGATCTTTAAAAAAAGATAGGTTTCCACTTCGATTCATACTTTTCAATACCTTTTCTGAAACATGCTGAATGGGGGATTCGAAGTAGGGGGCTATTTTTTTATTTTCTAGAAAGGCATCTAAGAGTTTGTATGTTTTTTTATCGGGGTACAAATAGAGGGGTCGAATTAGCTCTACACCTTCGATTTGGGATATTTCCATTAGGAGATTTTTTAAAGTTTCTGTGTCCCTGCCATAAAAAACTGTATCTTGTGATACTAAACAAATTTCTTTTGATCCAGATCCAACTGCCTTTTTTACATCAAGCAATATATTTTCAGGGGAGTAGTCTTTAAATTCTCCCCGTAAACTTGGTATTATACAAAAACTACATCCACGGTTACATCCATCTGATACTTTGATAAAACTAAATGGTTTGTTAGATTTTTTTTTAAAAATTGATTCTCGTATTTTTATTTCATCATTGATTTCATTTATATTTTTAAAATCAGATGGAAATTGTGTTTTGATAAGCTTTCCAGCATCTTTGTACTTCCCAGTGCCAAAGCAGAGATCAACTTCAGGGATGTCATCGCGTATTGCATCTGGAAATCTTTCTGCAAAACAACCTACAACTACTAATTTTTGTTTTCTTTTTTTCTTTATTTTTGCTGCTGAAAGAATGGTATCAATGGTTTCTTCTGTTGCTGAAGTAATAAAAGTACAGGTATTGATTAGGTGGTAATCAGAATCTGATGGAGTCTTTGCAGGAATAAGACCTTCCAAGAGCAAGGATTCTTCCATATGCTGAGAATCTGCTATATTCTTAGGACAGCCTAGGGTGGTAATATAGTAGCTTTTTTTCTCGGAGCCCCCTGGCTGTTTCAAAATCAATCTCCCATTTCTTTGATGATGAATTGAGTGCTATCATAGGGACTGGCAGCTTTGTAGAAGATTTTTTTTGTTGTTTTACCCGGTCTACCCATTTTGATCCTTTCTTTTCCATTTTGGATCATTTCAACAGCTCCACCGTCTCCCACTTTTATTTCCAATCTATCCTTTGCTTCTAATTGCTTGGTTTCCCCTGGAGAAATAAGACCACGTTCCCCTGTCTGCCCATCTACAATAAATTCAGCATAACTCGATCGTATAAAGAAAAGAGTGACTTGGATGGGAACATCCCCTGAAGGCTTTTTGGGTGAACCTACACGTTCATCGCTGAGAGTGATCAAAACTTTGGCAGATTTTTCTGTGATTGCTTGTGTTAGAACTTTGATATCCCTTCTCAATGATTCTAGCTCGGGGTTATTATAGCTCAAAAGGGATTCCTCATTTACCTTGGAACGAAAGAAATACACCTTTTTTTCGGGAAACACATTGAAACCAATGACTGCAATGTTTTCATTTTCTGAATTAACTTCGACTCCCTTTATGAAGATTTTACATTGTTGGTTATTTACGCTGAAAGTAAAGCCTTGGTCGGGAGTGAGAGTAAATGGGACACTAGATCCCTCAGGGACAGTTTGCGATTCAAATTTTACATCGGTTGGTATGGAGGAACCAAATTTCCCCTCGTCAAGAATACTATTGGGATTGGAGTTTTCTTCTTCCCCCGGTTTGGAGTCATAGATATAAGAGAAGCCAAGTATCCCTGCTAGTACCAAAACAACGATTAGAATTGGCAAGAGAGCCCTATTTTTTTCTAGTTCAACTGCTAACATTTTTACTGTTGGTTTGGTAAGCTCTTCTAATGGAAGCTGGCTTTCCTCGTCCTGTTCCCCTCTGTAAAGATTGAGCATGTGGGAAGTATCTAATTTTAGGTAATCTGAATAGGTTTTTAAAAATCCAATTGTAAATGTTTCCGCCGGAAAGAGACTGTAGTCTTCACTTTCCAAGGCTAGGATGAATTTCATGGCAATATTGGTATCTTTTGAAACATCCTTAACAGAAAGATTTTTCTCTTCCCTTGTTTCTCTAAGTATTTGTCCGACTCTTTTAGCACTCACTGATGTGTCTCCGTTTATTGATTGTTGCTGACCAATGGATTGTTTACAATTTTAGCATTTCCACTGATATGATAATTGAATAATCCATCTTCAATTTCAGCATCTGGTATAAATTTGCTATATTCCAAGATGGTCTCTTTTCCTCTGGAATCTTTTCCGATGGCTTTATAAACAATATAGTCATTGGCATTGATGTACAATGTCATAGATTCAAACCCACCTATTTTTTCTCTTTGTTCGAGTGAGAGTACAAAATACTCTTTTCCCTCTAATTTTTGGGGTTGGTTGATGGAATCAAACTTATAATGGTATTTTCGGAAGATTCTATTCAAACCGGGTAAGGAATTTGCTTGGAAGATAGGTTCTCCTGAAGTATTATTTTTTGAAATTTCTAAATCCTGTTTTCCCACTGCACCTATTTTTTTGATATATATCCAAAGGGTTTTTCCATCAGAAACAATTGCATCTCCGTCAGGGGCTTCAAAATCATAACGAATCTTTCCAGGAGATTTAAATAGACAGTTTCCCTTCATTTGTGTGGATTTTTTGTTATTATTGATGGTTATTAAAAAATCGGATGTGTAACTTTTAAGTTCTGAATACCGTTTTTTAACTTTTTTCACCACCTCTGAGGGAGAATTCCAATTGTGTGCCTGTGAAAATAGAGAAAATGAATATAAAAACAAGAAAAGTATAGATAATTTCATGGTTTGGTGTTAGTTCCTATTCCACTCTTTTCTACCCATAGGAATATGTTAAGAAAAATATTATGTTTAGAAACTTAGGTAGAAGGAATGTATAAAAAAGATAGAAAATAGAAACGCTTATTCTTTAAAACAAGCGTTTCTGGATTTATGAATTAATTTTGGGCTGCATTGAAAAAGGAATTAATTTCACATCCTAGTTTTCCTATATCTATAATGTTTGAGCTAGAATCAAAACAGAATGCTTGCCACCACCTTCCAGTATTTTCAGATCCTGCATTGTAAGTCTTAACCAAACCAATGGATTTGAATACTTTTATTGTAGCTCCAGAGCTTGCAATGGACGATTCATTTGACCAGTTGTATACGCTATATCCCCGTCTTGGCTTTGACCAAACAGAATTTTTTAGTGTGACAGTTTCAGGACCAAAGCCGTCAACGACATCTACATCCAAGGTAAGGTGACCACCTAATTTGATTTGATCATTCCACACTACTTGGCATCTTTTAACGCCATCTCTGCATGCACTATCTCCATATTCTAAATGGGAATCTAAATCACTTGGAGTTTTATTCCAAGTGAGCACAACTCTTACCTCATCATTAATTAGTAAAGGTGATACATAAAGGTTTTGGTTGCTAGAATTGTTTCCTGCTGAAATAACTGTTTGGAAGGTTGTTGCAAAATTAGTTCCAGATGCTTCTAGTGTGTAGTTCCCTGCGGGTACATTTGGTATTGCATAAGATCCATCCCCACTGTAAGTGATGGGTTGAATGGATTGGTTGGATGAATTCAGTGCAAGTGATCCAGATTTTGTATTTATTCCTGGTCTGAGTGTGAGTGTAAGTCCCGAGGTAATTTTTTGGTTATTAAATGAATTGAATATCGTACCAGTTATGGATGCGGGGGCTTGTGATCCAGGAATCATTGTTATAATATCAAAATTAGTTGTGAGTCCACTTTGTACTACAACTAAACCCTCAACATCTACATAACCTGGTGATGAAAATTTTAATTTCCATTGACCTGAATTGATTGTAAAGATTGAATATGTAGATGCATTAGAATAATTGGATGACCCGGATGTTAAACTAGATGGCAGAATAGGAGCTGTGGGTCTTACTCCAGAATAGGGATGGAGTAACTCTAAATTATAAGATCCAGTAAATCTTTCACCTCCTGCAATCACAACCCTTCCTGAGAGACTTCCCCTCTCTCCCGACCGTAATGTTTGTGCATTCCCTATTGTTACTGTACCTGAAGAAGGGATGGTAACTGGAAGAAGAATTTCGTCGTACCCTTCTTTATTGAATTTAAGTAAATAATTTCCGGGATCAACATTTGTGATAGAATAGGCACCATTGGCAGAAGTAGTCACTGGAGGAATTAGAATATCTGATCTTTCTCCTGTTGTTGGGTTAATTCTCGGAGTAGAAGTAGGTATGAGGTCTAAATCTTTATATGCAGATGGACTGAAGGTAATCAAGTTTGGATCTGGATTAGAGTCTATACCAAGAGTGACAGTGGCTCCATCTATATTTGCAGTAGAAATCACATCTGTGAGCGATCCTGAGATTGTTCTGCGTGGCAAATGCGAAATCAAAGATACCAAATTTAGCAAACCTGTATTACTTATTGAATTTTCTGAAATCTCTGCTCTTATAGATATTGGACTTAGGTGTTTGAGAGGATCCACAACTATTATAGAGTAAGAGCCCTGCTTAAACCTGTAATTATCATTTGAAATATGTACAGAATTTATTACCAAATCAGTTCCTGCTACCTTTGGACTATTGTTGAGAAGGGATGCTGTAGAATAGCTTGCTATGGTATATGATATACGAAGGGAATCCGCAACACTTGAGCAAGTTGGATTTGATATGTCGGAGAGTGTTGAATTTATTCCAATTGTTTTAAATACCAAATCTTGGTTATTGCATAAAGTATTCATAGGTGGAAGTGATACAACTCGAGAAGAACCATCAAATTTATAGGATCCATTGGCACTAGTCATAGTGATGTGGGCAATGGAATTTAAGTCATTGTCATTATTTCCAAAAAGAAGAACAAACAGCCCAGGGATTCCTGAGTTTGTAGTATATCCAGATAAGAATCCACCATAGGAATTTTTTGTATTGTTTGTTAGGGTGTCTATGATTATAGTTTGACCCTCTAATGTACCACGAAGTATGCTCTCGGTAAGTACTACTTGTGGAACAGCTACATCTTGCCCATTTAAAGTAATTTCAGAAATATCAGTGCTTTTGTACCCAGATGCTGAAATGTAATACTCCCATTTTCCTGCAGCAGCTGTAAAATATACAGTTAGGTTGTCATTTAATACTTCATACATTTTATTTTGGAATGTACTATAAGTCCATGGTCCTGTGCCTTGGTTTAGAATTGCACAAGAAGTTGTATAGTTAGCACCACCACAGGAAGAATTGCAACTCACTTGGTTAGTGCAGGACTCTCTAATCCATAGTTCTGCCAAATTTTTTAACTTTTCATCTTTTAGGAGATATGCCAAAGATGAGGGTGGATGTGATTTTGCAGGTTTAAAATTTATAGTTGCACCATGGATTCTGGATGGTGTGTTATTAAAACCAGCCACATTTCCAGTAATATTGGAAGGTCTGGGTACCACAAAAATGGGAGTAGATTGTACTACAGGAGTAGAATTTCCTGAATAATTAGGAATAAAATTAAAGGAGATAGAAGAATTTAAAAATCCAGTTTTTGAGATTTCAATTTCATACTCTCCCTTTTCTAAAGAATTCTGAAATGAAAAATTTCCTGTAGCATCTGTTGAAGAAGTAGAAACAACTGTTCCACTCTTTTTAAGTTGCACTGTAAAGCCAGATAAATCCAATCCTGGATTTGCTGCATTATTGATTTTCCAATTAGATATTTGAACGGGGGCCGTAGGTGAAGGTATCCATTGTATTACAATTGACCTATTTTCTATTGAGGTTGTTACGGATGGATCATTACCTAAAAAAATAAATCTAGTTTCGGAAGTTACATTTTGGAAGGGTCTATTTTCAAAAGTTTTATCCGCTCCAAATACTTTAATGGAGTACATTCCATTGGGTAAATTTGCAATGTTGAAAATATATTTTCCTGCGGAGTCCGTGATTTGTTCTGCTACTAGAGTTTCAGAGGCAGAATATAAAGATACCTTTACTCCTTGGACAGCTCCTTGTGGTACAATTGTAGAACCATTTTGATCTTTGAATCCTGAGGTTATCACCAGTCCAGAGATAATTGCAGGTCCTTTTTCAATGTAGTACCTAGTTGCAATAAGAGTACTCAATTTTATGGTACTACCAGAAGAATTGGTTGGGTCATATATGTAATTAAAATCTGAATATGTATAATTCAATCCATTTTCTGTATTTATAAGAACTCTGTAGTTTCCATTCTTTAGGTTGGGAATTATAAATGAAAAAGCCCCAGAAGAGCTAGGATATGTTATTGCTATCCTTTCATTCAATGCGGACACTAACTGAATTTTTACTAAAGTAATATTTAGACCTGTGTCATTTTTGCAATCTATATCTGAACCATTAGAAATGCAATTAGTAGCTGTAATACTTCCCGTTATGTTTGCAGGACCTGCAGTGGGCACTTCTTGTAAGGGTGTCTCTATTACTTCGGGTAACTTAGTACCATTTGAGTCAGTGGCAGTGATTGACGTTGGGGAAGCAGGAGTGCTGCCTCCCATGAGTGCTGCCATCCAAGGAACCATAGATGCGGTTCCCTGTTGAGCGCCACAACGTACAGTGGCAACAAGAAGAATTATACTTGTTAGAATTTTAAGGA
>Ga0209550_10003957_pt1 | contig 14071 bp, 8 predicted proteins | sample LauGreSuBDMM15SN_2_FD_187567 | JGI IMG/M metagenome (GOLD analysis project Ga0209550, IMG submission 187567) | Freshwater lake microbial communities from Lake Michigan, USA - Su13.BD.MM15.SN (SPAdes) (version 5) | ecosystem: Environmental > Aquatic > Freshwater > Lake | place: Lake Michigan, USA...
ACACCAGTTTCTTCATCGAGCGCTCGGGCGTGACCCACGGGCCGCCGCTGGCGGACCAGCCGGGCGTGTTCATGAGGTGAAACTCCAGGCCGAGTTTGTCCGCCGTGGCGATCGCGTGCTGCACGTGCTCGTGCCATGGGTCGGTGCCGTAGCGCACGGGTCCGGCGGGTAGGTAGATGCTCGCGTCAAACATCTGCACGCCCGCGATGCCGACGCGCTTCATGTCGGCGAGGTCGGCTTCGATCCCGCGCTTGGTCACGTTGCCATTGATCCAGTGCCACCACACGAGCGGGCGCGCGTCTGTCGGCGGCGAAGCGAAGCCGGCGGCGAGCCGATCGGCGGCCGTCGCCCCGACTGCGGCGCCGCCAGTGAGGAACGCAACCACCAGGGCGGCGGCGAACGTGAGCATATTGCGGAGGGGAGGGCGCATGGAAACATGAACTCTGTGAGTGACCGGCGGCCTGAAATCCAACCTGGATTTTTCCCGCACCCGAATCACAGGCCGCCGACGCCGAAGCGCGCTCGCGCGGCTGAGCGCTTCAGTTGCCGCAGAGGCTCGGTCATCACCGGCGCGAAGCACAGCGACAAGCACCAGCAGCAGCAGGGCAGTGAGCAGTGGCCTGGTGTGCTTCATGGCTGCGACGTCATGTCGTAGGTCTTTCCGGCGACCGTTGTGAATTCGAGGACGTCATCCGATCCGTCGGCATGGCTCCGAACCGCGCCGAGCTTGAATGTCATTCGGGCGTGCGCGATGCGGGTGGCGAATTCGAGGCGCAGAGTGGAGAAGGTGCTCATGGCGCCACGCCGAGCAGGGCGCACCAACCACGGACGCGGAGTGCGAGATAGGTTTTCATTTCAGGAGCAGACGCCCGACGGGAGATTTTTCCGCCTGCCCGGCGCCTGACTGAGTCTCAAACCAGAACTCCAATGGCGCGTCGCCCGCGACGGGCAATGTAAAATCGTAGGGATACGATGCGTCTGTCATGGTGCGGAACTCACCCCCGCCTTGCCGATAGTGGACTGTGCATTTCGTCACGACGCGCTCCTGATCGGGCAGGTAAACGTAAGCACTCGTGAGTTCGCCCGCGCCGAATGACAGCACGACGCCGCGCGCGCCGCGCCAGCCGAGGTCGACGACGCTTTCCGCCGGGAGACGTGCGGCGCGGCCGAGAATCTGGTCCTGAAACTCCACGCGCGGTTTCACGCCACTGATGATCAGTGTGGTGATGCCCTCCGCAGCGACGTCGACGGCGATGCGGGCATCGGCCGGCAACGGCTCCTCGCGGACGCGCCGGTTGTTTTCCCAGACGGTGACTTTCCCCTTCGCGCCCGGGGCGAGCGCGATGCGCTCACGTGAGAGCGTCACGTGGGATTTGACGGCGGACTTCGACTGATTGGTGAGGGCGATGGCGAGTGTGGCGTCGCCGCGAGCCATCACGTAATTGAGTTCGGGGTGATCGACGGTGAGCACGCCGCGCGGCATCCATAGATAGAGACCGCTTTCGTCGTAGACCTTGCCGGGGCGATCGCCAAACACGCGTTGCTGCAGGTAACCGTAACCCTCGGCGTAGCGCGCGGGAAAATCGATGGCGCCGCGCGACTTCGCAAACGCGTCCGCCACGAGGTAGTCGAACAGCAGCGCGATGTGCGGCCAGATGTGATTGTAGTGAATCGAAGTCGCCGAGTTGAGTTCGTCTTTCCCGCGCCGGGCGAAGTCGGGTTTCTCGTAGGCGGTCGTGCGCGCGGTATTGATATGGTAACCGGGAAAACTGGTGTAGCGGCCGATGATGGCGGAACGGGCGATGTCGTGGAGAAACGCGTCGTTCGTAAGCGAAGCGATGCGCAGCATCCACGGGGCATAGCACGCGAGGAGAATGCCGCGGGCACCTTTGCTGGTCGGGGCCGACTCGCTGGTGAGGCCGATCTCGGAGGTGCGCCACGCGGGGACGGTTTCGGGCGCGGCCTTGATCCGCGGAAAGCGCGGCCCGGAGCGGTAGGCCGGCGCCAAGCCGTCCTCGTTTACGCGGACCTCACCGTCGGGTATGCGCGGCGCGAGCCAGACAAACTGCGCATAGTCGCGCGCGCCGGCATGAGCGGCAGCGAGGAAACGCGGCAGCTTGGTTTCCTCGTAGAGTTCGAACAACTCGATCCACTGCGGTGTGAATGCCGTCCAGAAAAACAACCCGCGGGAATCGGGGTCCGCATAATCCGCCGCACGCACCCCGACGCGGGTCTTGAGATAGGCGTCGGCATCCTTGATGGCATGGTCGAGCCAACGCTTTTCCCCCGTCGCACGGTAAAGGCCGAGGGCGTTGGACCAGTTGTCGCCGCGGATATTGCCTTGAAGATTTAAGACGCGGTCCCGGCCGAACAAGCTCTCGGCGGAGGTGCGGAAGAACGGGGTGCGTTTGCCCGACATCGCGTAGAGATTCGCGTATTCGGTGAGTGGCGCGCCCAGCCCGCGCAGATGCGAAGAGGCCGACTGCCCCTTTACTTTGGGGTCGGTTGTGAAAAGGAAACGCTCGCGGGATACGAAATATTCCATCAACGGGCGCGCGAGCCGCGTGTAGATTTCCGGGCGGTCGGTGACGAGCGCGAGGCCGAGCGGGTGCAGGGCGGAGACGTTTTTAACCGCGCCGGGCACGTCGGTGTCGTAGGCGAAACCGCGCAGGTCGGCATTAAATTTTGCGTAGTCGCTCAGGCCGAATTCGAGCATGCGCTCAAACGTGGCGTTGAGCGAACCCAGGGCGTTGTGGCGCACATCGGCGAAGCCGTAGAGGGTGCGGGCCACGCGTTCGTAGGTGGCGGAGAGGTTAGCTTTGGCAACGACGAGCCGCATCACGAACTCGCGCGTCTCGCCGGCCTTCATCTGCGAACCGGCGCCACCGAGCAGCGGTGCGAAGAGCATGGGTTGCGCGAGTCCGCGGGCGTTGCGCAGGGCGACGCCGAAGCGCGAGTTCGCGAAATTCGGCAGCGGTTGAAACGGATACTCGGCAGGATCGGCGAGCACGCCGGTCGTCACGCCGCCATGAGTGACCAACGTGGTCGGCAGCGGGCAGCGGTAGGCGGCCTCGAGAAAGGATTCATGCGGAAAACGCCGTTCGTTGTAGATGAGCGGCTGCCAAAGTTCCTCGACTGCGTTGGCCGGAGTCTCGGGGGCGCCCACATAGCCGAACGAATACCATCCGTCCGCTTTTACGGTCGTCTTCAGCCGCAGGCGTGGCGCCGTGCCGTCGGCCGGTAGATCGAGCTCGAGTCGCACGGTGGCCGTGTCATCGGCGGGGAAGTCCCACGTGATTTTGTTGCCGTCGGAGCGGCTGGTGCTGGCACGCAAGGTCTTCAGTTTTCCGGCAGCGAAGAGATTCGCGGTGCGCCCGGCCCCATAGCCCCGATCAACCGTTGGGTCGAAGCCGTCCTCGACGTGCTCCGCTGAGGTTTTCGCGCCGGTGTCTTTCGCACCCCACGTCAGCACGTTGTAGAGGGAGCCCGTATCGTTGAGTCTCAAGGCGGCGTCGGGAAACTTCCCCCAGCGCATATCGACATTCGGATTCGCCCGTGCGGCTAACACGGCCACGACCGGGGCAAACCGGGCGACCGCGCCGTCGGCCATTGCGACTTCGAGCTCGCCCGAGGGCGTGACGGTGAGCCGCGCGGCGGGCCCGACCACGGGCGGTTCCGCGGCAAAGACGCAGAGAGCACCGACAAGACAGAGGAACGTGAACGACCGATACAGGGGCTTCATCGAGAATTTATTCGTGGGAGTTTGAATGGGATAGGAGAGGGCGAGTGCCGTGCGTTTTTCAGCGAGCTGCCGGGATGCGGTAAATCTGGTCGGCGGGGGCGGTGACGGTGAGCACATGCACGGGACCGCCAGCGCGGCTTTGGTCGCCGTGGGGACCGATGGGGTAGGGTGCGAGTGCGGCGAGTTGCGTTTTGAGTTCGGTGCGAAAGCGGCCGTGTACCATCGCCCCGATGCGGCCGTTGCCAACCGGCAGAGCCTCTTCCGCATACTGCGCCGGACGGTCATACCAAAACAGGAGTCGCGAATCGGCCGGATTGGCGGCGCGGGCACCGGCTAATATCCCGACGGCGGCGAGGACGGTGGAACGAAGTAAGGTTCTCATCGAGAGGGGCGCATAGATGGAGGGATGCTGGCGACGGGGAAGCGAGGCAGGAACGGGCCTGAGGGTTTGGGAGGTTGGGAACGTGTAGTCGGCACCCACGGAGAGGCTATCCTCGTTTCTTTGAAACCCTTCAATTCGCAAGATTGCCTTCGTCGCGGCCGGCGAATGACCTCACCGGTGTCATCGTCCCCTCGTCGTGATTACCCTGCAACAAATCGCCCGCGCCGCCGACTGTAGTCTCGCCACGGTTTCCTATGCGCTGCGGGACGACCCGCGGATCCGCCCGGAAACACGGGCGTTGGTGCAAAAGGTCGCCGCGCAGTTGGGTTACCGTCCGAACCCGCGTTTCTCGGCGCTGATGTCTCACATCCGCAATTCGCGCCCGGTCGCGGCCGGCGAACGCATCGCGTTTGTTTGGGTGCACACCTCGCGCGCGGAGTCGGCGAAGGATCCGTTTCTCCAACGCGTTTTTCTTGGGGCCAAGGCGCGGGCCGAGGCGTTGGGCTATGGACTGGAGCAATTCTGGACGGCGGAGCGTGGCCTGACCGAACGGCGTTTGTCGCAGGTCATAAAGTCGCGGGGGATTGTCGGCCTTCTGCTTTCTCCCGTGATCCACGAGACGGATGTGACGCTCGATCTGGAGTGGTCGTCGTTTGCACCCGCAGTGATTGGCAGCGCACGGTGGAATCCGGAACTGCACAACGCGGGACACCATCACTATCTCGCCATGCGCATGACGCTCGAAAAGCTCGCCGCAGCGGGTTGCCGCCGCCCGATGGCGATCATCGAGGCCGGCGTAAACGAGCGGGCTCGGAGGGCGTGGGAGGCCGCGTTTACGGTGTTTCACCCGAGTCGCGCCGCGGCGGCGGAGTTGTTGTGGATCGGCCTGCCCGAAAACCGCCGCGCGATCGCGCGACGGATCAAGGCGAGCCAGCCCGATGCGGTCGTCGTCAGCGACCACGCGACGCTCGCACAGTTTCGTGCGTTGGGAGGCGATGAGGCGGGGGCGCGACCGATTTATAATCTGCACTGGCTGCCGACCGCGCCCGAGGTCGGCGGAGTCGACCAAGCTTACGACATGGTGGCGGCGAACGCCGTCGATCTGGTCGTGAGCCAACTCAACAGCCACGAACTCGGCGTGCCGACCTCGCCGCGGATGCTGCTGTTTCCCGGCCGGTGGGTGGAGCCGGCGGTGGCGAGAGTGCGCTCGCGCTAGTCCAGCGCCAACGCCGCGGCCCGTGAAATCGGACGACGGCCCTCCTGCGATCTCCGGCACGCCCCACGCGATCGCCGCCGTGCACCGGCAAATCTGCTGCCTCCGTATTCACGTCATCACGGAGACGTTTCAATTCTGAATGCACCGTGCTTTCACCGTGGGCGTCCACCGAGGGGATAGGAAACGTCGAACCAGTCAGGAGAGTTTCCTTGTCAGCAGAATCTCGAGTTTCACAGAATCTAAAAAGTCGCCCGTACCGCATGAAACCCAAGCCCCCCACCAGGCAGCCACGCGCTGCATTGTTCGCGTTGGCGTTGCTAGGCGCGACGCTCGCCCCGGCGCAGCCGAATCGCGTCACGCCGCCGAAACCCACGGCCGCGTTGCCGGGAAGCGGAGACGCGGTGCAGGGTGCGACGCTCCCCACACTCGATGAGGTCAAGGCGGCCGGTGCGCTGCGCTCGAGTTTCTCGCACCACGCAGTCCGGCCCGTGGGGAGCGAAACCTCGCAGCCCCAGCTTGCGGTGTTCCGCCGGGAGATTGAGCCCATTTTGCGGGAGACCTGTTTCAAGTGTCACGGCGCGGAGAAGCAGAAAGCCAATTTCCGGGTCGATACCCTGAATCCCGATCTGCTCCGCGGTCCGGATGTCAGTTGGTGGCTGGAGGTGTCGGGGGTGCTCAGCAAAGGTGAAATGCCGCCCAAGGACGAACCGGAGCTGTCCGGTGAAAATCGCAGCAAAATACTGGAATGGCTTTCGATGGAAATTCAGGTCGCTTCGCAGGTGCGACGCAGTGAGGAAGGGCACTCATCCTTCCGGCGGATGACGCGCTACGAATACAACTACGCTCTACAAGATCTGCTCGGGTTGCCCTACGATTTCGCCGCCGATCTGCCGCCAGAGACTCGGACCAAAGAGGGTTTTGAGAACAGCTCGGACCTGCTGCAAATGTCGGTCGTGCAGTTCGAGTATTATCGGGAACTCGGTCGCACCGCGCTGCTCAAGGCCACCGTGCGGGGTGAACGTCCGGCGCTCAGCCACTACGGGATTACGATGAATTTGGGCGCGCGCGACACCCCAGCGCTGAGCCCCCCTGAGCAGAGAGCGGCCAAACCGGTGAGCGCGCCCAAAATCGATCCGCGCGGGACCCATTTTAAAAACTTGGAAACCGGTGCGGGCGCCCGAGCCACTTACAACTACCAAGGGGGAAAGATGTCCTATCCACCCAGCGCGACCCGGCCGGACGTGCCCGCGGTCTCGCCCCATGTCCTGATTATACCGGCCAACCGACAGCAGGTATTTGATTTGGGCGATACGCTGCCGGACACCGGCACCCTGCACGTTCGCGCCCGCGCGGCCCGGGTGGCTGCGACAGGGAAAAGCTTTCCGAGTCTCCGCCTCGAGTTTGGTTTTCAGCCCAGCAATAATTCCCGTTCGTCTGAGCGTATCGGCAGTCCCGATATCGCGATCCAGGCGCCGCCGGACCAGCCGCAGTTTTACGAGTGGACCGTTCCTTTGGGCGAGCTGCGCCGCAATCCGTTTCGTGGAGTGAAAGCTTTGGGAGGCTTTCCAAATCCGTCGGAATACCTCGTGCTCCAGAGCGTGTATCATGGTTCTCAGCACGGCACCGGCGCCGACATCCAGATCGATTATCTGGAAGTGACCGCCCCCGTCTACGAGCAATGGCCACCGGCATCGCATCGGCGCGTGTTCGGCGAGAACACCCACGAGGGAGACGAAACGGCCCGTGCACGAGCGGTCTTGGCGGGCTTCCTGCCGCGGGCTTGGCGGCGCGACGTAACCGCCGCGGAGATCGCTCAGAAAATGGCTTTGTTCGCCCGGTTGCGCCCCGCGTGTGATGATTTTCAGGCAGCGATGATCGAGGTTCTCGCCACCGCGCTATCCTCTCCGAAATTCCTCTATCTCATCCAAGAAGATCCGGAAAGCCGAGGCATCACGCGGCTGTCGGATGACGAACTGGCGACGCGGTTGTCCATGTTCCTCTGGTGTAGCACGCCGGACCAAGCGCTCGCGGGCTTGGCGGCGCAAAGAAAGCTGCAGGATCCGGCGGTGCTGCTCGCCCAGACGAAAAGAATGCTGGCGGATGCGCGGAGCGAGCGTTTCGCCAAACACTTCGTGCGACAGTGGCTCGGCCTGCAGCTCCTCGATTTTTTGGACGTCGAGAAGACGGTCTATCCCCAATTCGATTCCGAATTGAAAGAAGCGATGCAGGGCGAGCCGATCGCCTTTTTCGGGGAAGTACTCAGGCAAAATCACAGCGTCCTAGATTTCCTGCATGCTGACTACGCGATGGTCAATGAGCGCCTCGCGCGGCACTACGGATTGCCCGAAATCTACGGGAGTGACTTTCGGCGGGTGTCGCTGACCCCGGCGGATCGCCGAGGAGGATTATTGGCTCAGGCAGGTTTGTTGGCCATGAATTCGGACGGGAAAGATTCGCACCCGCTCAAGCGGGGAATCTGGATTCTCGAGCGCATGCTGAATGATCCGCCGCCACCACCGCCCCCGGCCGTACCCGAGATCGATCTGGCTGATCCGGAGATCGCGAAGATGACGTTGAAAGAGCGGATTGCCAACCATCGCAGTCACGCGGCCTGTATGCCCTGCCACGCGAAAATCGATCCCTGGGGAATTGCCTTGGAGAATTTTGACGCCGTCGGGAGTTGGCGAGACCAGATCAAAGGCGCACCGGTCGATGCCTCCAGTCTTCTGTTCAATAAGCAAAAACTGGAGGGTATCGATGGATTGAAGCGTTTCCTGCTCGCAGACCGCCAGGATCAATTTGCCCACGCGATGGTGCACAAACTGACCACCTACGCCTTGGGACGGCCGCTGACGTTTAGTGACCGGGCGAGCGTCGATGAACTTACGATGAAATTCAGAAACAAAGGGGATCGACTCGGCGAACTCATCACGCTGATCGTAACCAGTGAGTTGTTCAGGACGAATTAGCCGAGGAAACCCCGACTGCCGCACCGCCAAAACCCCACTATGAAAACCGACCTGTCCACCATTGATCGTCGTCGATTCCTGCGCGGAGCGGGCATCGCGCTGGCCCTGCCTTGGTTTGAATCATTTGCCGCACTCGCTAGCGCCGCCGAGCTGAAGAATCTGGAGAAACGGCGACGCCTCGCGTGTTTTTATATCCCCGATGGAGTGCCCATGCCGCTCGCGGAAGATCCGGCCCACGCGGACTGGAGCTGGTTTCCCCATGGCAGCGGGCGGAACTTCACGTTGACCAAGTGCCTCGAGCCGCTCGAGCCGCTGCGCAATGATATGACGGTGCTGGCCGGATTCTCCCATCCCGCGGTGCGGAATGTTCACGGACACTCGAACGCCGACCAGTTTCTCACCGGAGCGAATACCGGAGGGCGTGGCGACTATCGGAACAGCATCTCGCTCGATCAGGTGTTTGCGGCCCAAGCCGGAGAGCATACCCGCATCTCATCGCTCGTGATGTCCACCGACGGCGGCACGGGCTCTCCCCGGGGTACGCAGACCATGTCGTACAATCGCAATGGCCGCGCCATCCCGGCCGAGCATAAACCGAAACGCATTTTCGACCTGCTGTTTGCGAAGAGCGATGCCGATGCGGCGCGCAAATTGGCGATGAGCCAAAGCGCGCTGGACGATCTCTTGGAGGACTCGCGCTCCTTGAAAAAACTCCTTTCCAGCCACGACCAGAAAACGCTCGATCAGTATCTCCAGTCGGTGCGCGACACGGAGATCAAAGTCGAAAAGGCCAAGCGCTGGATGAATATCCCGTTTGCCACGGTGGATGTGGATCATCTGCAACTCGACGTGACGCCGGAAGATCCGCGCAACTATCTGCAGACGATGTATGCGTTGCTCTACCTCGCCTTTAAAACCGACACCACGCGAGTCGCGACCTACCAGATTGGACGGGAAAACGGCGTCGGCATCAGCGATTATCTGGCGCGGGCCGTCGGCTTTAAACTCACCCACCAACTGAGCCACGCGACGAAGGATCCGGGCGGTTGGAAAAACTTCGGCATCTATTGTCGCTTCCAGAGCGAAGAGTTCGCCCGCTTTGCCGCCAAGCTGAAGGCGACTCCCGAAGCCGGAGGCACGGGCAACATGCTGGACAACACGCTGCTCCTTTTCGGTTCCGCCTCGAGCGCCTTCCACCTCTCGCGTAACTATCCGCTGATTCTGGCAGGCGGAAAGAACCTCGGCTTCAAGCACGGGCAGTTTCTCAATCATATCAAAGGCACCCCTGCCGGCGGCCCTTGGCTGGGCGGCAAAGAGCCCTACCAGCTCGAGGCGACTTACCAGGACCTCCCGTTGTCGAATCTCTACGTCACCATGCTGCAACGTCTCGGCGTAGAAACGGAATCCTTCGCCGACAGCACCGGCGCGAACGCCGATATTTAATGGCGGTGAAGCCCCTGACCTCACCCCACGGCGTCGCCTTCCTCTGTGTCGTCGTGATCGGTCAAAACAGGCCGCCGCGGCGTAAAACCGCCCGAGCGCAATACCCAGCGAGCGAAAAGCCGGCCCGCGCACCCGAAATTTGGCTCGACACCTGTTTTTCCGTCGCGGCAAAAATTTTCGCCGCCGCGCCGGCGAAAATCGTCGAACTTCCGCGCTCCCGCATTTTTCAGTCCGACAGGCTCCTAGGCCGGACAATGGGCTGGTTATCCAGGGGGCGAGTTCCGGTGGCGAACTCTGGGCGGTTTACTTGGGATCTCGCCAGGCCTGCTGCAGGTAGGCCGTAAGTTCCTCGACGATCCGCGGGTTCGCGTTCGCGACATTGTTCGATTCGGTGGAGTCGCGGTCCACGTTGAACAGCTCCACGATGAGCGATTTGCCCTCTGCGGACTTCTTTTTCTTGGCGGAGGATGGGGCCGAGGCGTCCGCAGAGGCGGTATTGCGGTGAATCAGCTTCCACGGCCACTTGAGCACGGAGCGCTTGCCGCCTTGTTCGTTGAAATTCCAATAGAGATAGGGGTGCTGCTTCTGTTGCGCGTTGTTTCCGAGTAGGGTCGGCAGGAACGAAATACCGTCGCACTCCGCCGTGACCTTGACGCCGGCGAGGTCAGCCGCCGTGGGCATCAAGTCCTGAAAGCCGCTGACGTGCTCGTTGACGGAGCCGGGTTTGATCTTGCCGGGCCAGCGCACGATGAATGGCACGCGCACGCCGCCTTCCGTGAGGTCGCGTTTCGTCCCCGTGAGACCGCCGCTGCTCTGGAAAAACGCCGCCTTGTGACCGCCCTCCTGATGGGGACCGTTGTCGCTGGAGAACATGACGATCGTCTGCTCATCCAATTTCAGGGCCTTTAGTTGCGCCATCACGGCCCCTACGTCGCGGTCCACGAATTTCATGGCGCTGGCGAAAGCCTTTTCCACCGCGGGCCAGTCCCGCGAAGCGAATTCGGGATCGGCGGGTGCTTCCATGCCATGGCCGAGCGGCGAGGATTCGTCCGCTTCGTTGTTCGCGTGGGGAAGAATGGGTGCGTAATAAAGGAAGAACGGTTTGCTGCGGTCCTTCGCGCGCTCGGCGAGGTAGCGCTGCACATCTTCAGCCAAGAGCTGCGGTGCCCACTGCTTCCGGCCGTCGAGCGGGGCCACGCCGGTGCCGGGTTTGTTGTCCGATCCGGGAATAATCCGGTTGTCGAACGACACCTTGGCCCCGTTGCGAAAGAGGTAGGTGGGGTAACCATTGTGCGCGTGCGCGGTGTCCACGTAGCCGAAGGAATAATCGAAGCCTTTTTTCTGCGGATCATCCGGGGGCAGAGGCATGCCCAGGCCGTATTTGCCGATGCACGCGGTGAGGTAGCCCGCATCCTTGAGCAACCGGGCCACGTTAAGATCCGTGTCGGGCAAGTGACTGGGGCCATTGGCGCGAATGCGACTGTGGCCCGTGTGCAGGCCGGTCATGAGGACGCAACGCGAGGGCGCGCAGACCGTGGAGCCCGCATAGTGCCGCGTGAACTTCATGCCCTCGCTCGCCAACCGGTCCACGTTCGGGGTCTGTAAAGTCTTTTGGCCGTAACAGCCAAAATCGCCATAGCCCGCGTCATCTAGCAGGATGTAGATAATGTTGGGTTGGGCGGGCGACTGTGCAGGCCCGGCGGCCGAGAGCGCGGCCGGCGAAGTGAGTAAGAGCGCGGCCAGGGTAAAGATGTTAAGGGGATTTCTCATAGTGTAATTCATGGTGTTTCCAGGAGCCGGCCGCCTTCGCGACCTACCAGTGAGTCGATCGATTTTGAATCCGTGATTCATGCCCGGTTGCACAGCGGTTACTTCAACTGTGCCGCCGCTCGGGCGGGCCGGAGTGTTGGGTCCGGGTTGCCGGCTCGCTCCTCTTTTGCCGCTTTGCCCCCTTGGTTTTGGGCCACGTCGGGGGCGAATGACGCTGGGAACGATGCGGCCAGTCGTTTCATCTGGGTTCGGATTTCCGGATCGCTCGAAGCCGCGAGGTTGGTCCACTGCAGGGGATCGCGCGCCATGTCGTAAAACTCTTCGGCGCCATCTTGGTAGCGGATGAAATACCAACCCTCGTCGCGCACGGAGGCGTTGCCCTTGCCGTTGACCGTGATGGACGGGTAGGGCCAAGGCGTCTGCGGATCCCGTAACAATGGGGCGAGGCTGCGTCCGTCGATTTCCGGTTTGGCCGGCAATCCACATGCCTCGATCAGGGTGGGGAAGAGATCGATCAGGTTGACCACGCGCGGGCAGTCTTGTTGCGACTTCATTCCGGGCATCCGGATGATCAACGGGAGCCGGGTGGATTCCGCCCAAAGCGTCGCTTTGCGGAATCGCAGCTTCTCGCCGAGGTGCCAGCCATGGTCGCCCCAGATAACGACGATTGTGTTGTCGCGGGCCGGACTTTTCTCGAGCGCTTCGAGGACGTGGCCGACACAATCATCCGCGTAACTTGTGGCGGCCAAGTAGGCCCGCACCGCGCCCTTCATCAATCGGGGATCCTGACTCGCCCATTTGAAATCGGACGACGGACTGAATTTCGACCGGCCGTTGGGAGCGACGATATCGTCAAGATCGTTGAGGCGAGCTTCCGGGAGCTGGATGCTTTCCAAGGGATGACGGTCGAAGTATTCCTGTGGCACATACCAAGGTAGGTGGGGTTTGGATATACCGAGGGCCAAAAAGAAGGGTTTCGCCGACGGTTTGGCCAATTGTGCCACCGCCCACTCGGCTGCCTTCCAATCTTTGGAGTCTTCTTTGGGGCCCCTGGTCGGACCCCAGGCAAATTCCGTACCCTCACCTTCGCCGCCTTCGTCTCCGCCGCTCTTGACCGCCGGCAACGCGGCGGGCTTGCCATCCACCAGATTTCGATTGCGCGAGGTGACGCGGTCCGGATCTGGACGCGAACCGCTGCCGCCTTCGGATGGTTCCCAGTGATCAAAGGCCCAGTGCCCTTCGTCGCCGGGATGTTTGTGGAAAATTTTTCCGGTCGAAAGCGTGCGGTAACCATGTTTTGAAAAATATTCCGGTAGCGTGAGGTGGGTCTTAACCAATGCCGAACCGAGCATGTTCTGGCTGTTGGCATAAGCCCCGCTCCGGTGTGGCATGAAGCCGGAAAGCAACGCCGAGCGCGACGGACCGCAGACCGGTCCCGCGCAGTTCGCCTGTTGAAATACGACGGACCCATTCTTCGCAAATAGGTCCATCTTGGGCGTGGCCGAGCGCTTTTGCGGCGCGCCACCGAAGGCGCCCACCCAGTCGTTCATGTCATCCATTGCGATGAAGAGCACGTTGTAGGGTGCGCGCGATCCTTCGGCGGCCTGGAGTGTGACGAACGCCCAGCAGAGCGAAGCGATGGCGGCCGAGCGGCAGCGGGTAAATATGCGGTTACGTGACATGGTTTCTTGAGTGGAAGGGGAACAGGGCGCGGGCGGTGAAAAGAGGTGGGTTGCAAATCGCGGCAGGGGCTGCCGGCAACCCAATCGCGGCAGGGGCTGCCGGCAACCCATCACCGATAGTATTCGTGGCGGTCCGGCGAGCCCATAGACATTCCGCATGGTTCGCTGGACTTTTTGTCTGCGCAACGTGAGCGGAGCGGCAAGAGGTCCATGTTAATTTCTAGCCAAGAGCCGACCGACAGGGCCAAGTCGGGGCAGGGTTCAAAAAGTCCAGATTGATGCCAAATTTGTCTATGTCCGATGCGTGGGGCAGTGCGTATCTTGCCTCGTTATCTTTCCCCTCGTTTCGTCACCGCCCTTGTTACCATGCTGATTTCTTCTTCGATACCTGTCATTCCGCGTCGGTTCCCGTTCGCGCTGCTGCTATGTCTGCCCGGGTTGGCCTCGGTCGCTTGCGCTCAAGCGGTCGCTAATTCTTCCGCTCCGGCCTCGCTGAAAGATGATCCCAAGACTGCCACCGCTCCGGAAGTGGTGGAGCTCACTCCGTTCACCGTCACGTCGACCTTGGATCGTGGCTATCAAGCGCAATCGACCTTGGGTGGCAGTCGCCTGCGGACCAATCTTAAGGACGTCGCTGCGCCGACTACCGCCTTCACCGCAGAATTTCTCAACGACGTCGGCATCACGAACACCGATGATCTCGCGCGCTACATGCTCAGCACCGAGTATGACTTCGGTGAGAACGCCGGTCCGGGGCAGAACTTTCTGGCGAGTAACAGCACGCGACAACTGCGCATGAGAGGTCTTTCAGGTGGCACCGTCGCGGTGAATTTTTTCAAATCCGATTTCCCGGCCGACACCTTTAGC
>Ga0209550_10003958_pt1 | contig 14071 bp, 9 predicted proteins | sample LauGreSuBDMM15SN_2_FD_187567 | JGI IMG/M metagenome (GOLD analysis project Ga0209550, IMG submission 187567) | Freshwater lake microbial communities from Lake Michigan, USA - Su13.BD.MM15.SN (SPAdes) (version 5) | ecosystem: Environmental > Aquatic > Freshwater > Lake | place: Lake Michigan, USA...
CCTGAGCTACGCTCGCCAACACGAGAAGAGCAAAGATTTTTTTCATGATAGCTGGGTAGTTAATTCGACACCGAAAAGGCGGCCGTGAAATTCTGAAAAACACAGAATAATTTGTCACAAGACCGCTTAAAAAAAAGCCATTAATGATAACCGATTCACATTTCAACGTCTATTTTGAAGATCCGATTACCGTCAAAATTAGCCGAATCCAGTCTATTCACTCGTTTATACTCACTCTTATTTTCTTTGACTAATCAGTACAACCATGAATACCCCTGCACGCTTTGAAGGTTCCGAAAATTACGTTGCCACTCACGATCTCAAGCTAGCCGTCAACGCCGCACTAACGCTACAAAGGCCCTTGTTGATCAAAGGCGAGCCGGGAACCGGTAAGACTATGTTGGCCGAGGAAGTCGCCGCTGCGCTAAAGATGCCACTTTTGCAATGGCATATCAAATCGACCACCAAAGCCCAACAAGGTCTGTATGAATATGACGCAGTTTCGCGCTTGCGCGATTCCCAGCTGGGTGATGAACGCGTCAAAGATATTCACAACTATATTGTTCGCGGCGTGCTTTGGCAGGCATTTACCGCTGACGAGCCCGTGGTTCTGTTGATTGATGAAATCGATAAAGCCGATATCGAATTTCCCAATGACTTACTGCGGGAACTTGACCGTATGGAGTTCTATGTTTATGAAACGCGCGAAATGGTGCGTGCCAAACATCGCCCTCTGGTCATCATCACATCGAACAATGAAAAAGAATTACCGGACGCTTTCCTGCGTCGATGTTTCTTTCATTACATAAAATTTCCTGAAAAAGAGACGATGCAGCAAATCGTCGACGTACATTTCCCGAATTTGAAAAAAAACCTGCTGGCGCAAGCCATGCAAACGTTTTATGACGTGCGCGATATTCCCGGCTTAAAGAAAAAACCATCAACTTCTGAATTACTCGATTGGTTGAAACTTTTGCTGGCTGAAGACATTCCTCCAGAAGCGCTGCGCAGTCAGGATCAAAAAGCGATTGTTCCGCCTTTGCACGGAGCGCTTTTGAAAAACGAACAAGACGTACATTTATTTGAGCGTCTGGTTTTCATGTCGCGTAACAACCGCTGATCGCGAGCATTTACTAAAATTATGCTGATCGACTTTTTTTTCACGCTCAAAAGCGCGAAGATTCCCGTCTCGATCAAGGAATTTCTAGTGCTGCTGGAAGCCTTAGACCGTCAAGTGATTACAGCGTCACTGGATGATTTCTATTACCTCTCGCGCACTACCTTGGTTAAGGACGAAGCTCATTTTGATAAATTCGACCAGGCATTTGGGAGCTACTTCCGTGGCGTTGAAACTCTGTTTGAAAAAAATCCAGAGATTCCCCTAGACTGGTTGATGAAACGTCTGCAACGTGAATTAACGCCAGAACAAAAAGCACAATTGGAAAAATTCGGCTATGACAAGCTGATGGATCGATTGAAGGAACTGTTAGACGAGCAAAAAGCGCGGCATGAAGGCGGTAACAAATGGATAGGTACCGGTGGTACTTCACCCTTTGGTAATGGCGGACAAAATCCCGAAGGCATACGCATCGGTGGCGAAGGCAGCAATCGCAGCGCAGTCAAAGTATGGGAGTCACGCACCTATCGTGATTACGACAGTGAACGTGAATTAGGTACACGCAATATCAAAGTCGCGCTGCGCCGACTACGCAAATTTGCGCGTGAAGGCGCACAAGACGAATTGGCTTTAGACGACACCATCCGCGCCACTGCGAATAATGCAGGCTGGTTAGATTTGGTGATGCAACCTGAGCGAAAAAATAAGGTCAAAGTGCTGATGCTGATGGATGTAGGCGGCAGCATGGATGATCACATTGCCCGCGTTGAGGAATTATTTTCAGCCGCAAAGACAGAATTCAAGCATATGGAATTCTTCTATTTTCATAACTGCTTGTATGAAACGCTGTGGAAAAATAATCGGCGCCGTCATGCGGAGCGCTTTGCAAGCTGGGACGTTCTGCGTAAGTACCCTGCCGATACTAAATTGATTTTTGTCGGCGATGCCACCATGAGCCCGTATGAAATCGTGCAAGCTGGCGGCTCTGTCGAATACCACAATGAAGAAGCCGGAGCTGTTTGGCTACAGCGCTTCGCGCATCAGTTTCCAAAATTTGTCTGGCTCAATCCAGAACCTGAAGGACTATGGCAGTATCGCCAATCCGTCACCATCATCAAACAGATCATGGGCCAGCGGATGTACCCTATCACTATGGAAGGGTTGGAGCGGGCCATGCAAATGCTGTCGAAATGATGCCTGTTCATACATGCTGTCTTACCCCTAGCCACCGGCTAAACCAACAATTTTTAGCTTAATTCAAACCGAACGAGGAATAAGCCCGAAAAATTCATTAGAATGCCGGGGATTTTTTACGTTTGGCACTCACGTCAATCACACTCACTCTTAGTCTACGCATGGCAAGCAAAAAACCTGAATACAGCGAATCATCTATCCGTGTCCTGAAAGGACTCGAACCCGTCAAACAGCGGCCCGGTATGTATACCCGGACTGAGAATCCGCTGCATATCATCCAAGAGGTGATAGACAATGCCTCCGATGAAGCCTTAGGTGGCTACGGAAAAAACATCATCGTCACACTACATAAAGACGGCAGCGTCAGCGTTGAAGATGATGGGCGTGGTATTCCGGTTGGCATGCACCCCGAAGAAAAAGTACCTACGGTCGAGATCGTATTTACCCGACTGCACGCAGGCGGCAAATTCGACAAAGGCTCGGGCGGCGCATACGCTTTCTCAGGTGGCCTGCATGGCGTTGGCGTGTCAGTCACGAATGCACTGTCTGTCAAATTAGAAATTACTGTCTGGCGTAAAGATGATAAAGGTCAGGGTGTACACACACTCGCTTTTTCTAGCGGCGACGTTACCTCGAAACTAAAATCACGTGCTGCAGGCAAAGACGATAAAAAATCAGGTACACGCGTCACTGTCTGGCCTGATCCAAAATATTTTGATTCCTCCGTGATTCCTATCGGTGACTTGCAACGACTACTGCGTTCAAAGGCAGTGCTGCTGCCTGGAGTAAAAGTCACCTTCATCCAAGAGAAATCCGGCGATCAGCAAACGTGGCTATACGAACAAGGTTTGCGCGGTTATTTAAATGAAGCCTTGGCACAAGGCGGTAGTAGCGATACCTTAATCCCACTCTTCGAAGCCGAGCAATATGCACTCGGTGATGCAGAAGGCTTTGCCGAAGGTGAAGGCGCTGCATGGGTTGTGGCTTGGACAGAAGACGGCGCGATTGTGCGCGAATCGTATGTGAACTTAATTCCTACACCAGCGGGTGGAACGCACGAATCCGGTTTGCGTGAAGGCTTATTTTCAGCAGTGAAAAATTTCGTAGAAATGCATTCTTTGCTACCTAAAGGCGTCAAGCTTTTACCCGAAGATGTATTCGCACGCGCTTCCTTTGTGTTGTCTGCCAAAGTGCTCGACCCACAGTTTCAAGGACAAATTAAAGAACGACTTAACTCACGCGATGCCGTGCGCTTAGTCGGTGGATATTCGCGCACCGCACTTGATCTCTGGCTGAATCAACATGTCGATTACGGCAAAAAGCTGGCAGAACTCGTTATACGCCAAGCACAAAGTCGGCTGCGTTCAGCACAAAAAGTCGAAAAGAAAAAATCGTCGGGTGTTGCTGTTTTACCTGGCAAGCTCACCGATTGCGAATCGACCGATCTCACTCGTAATGAGATTTTTTTAGTCGAAGGTGATTCCGCTGGCGGCTCTGCCAAGATGGGCCGCGATAAAGAATTCCAAGCCATTCTCCCCCTGCGCGGCAAAGTATTAAATGCATGGGAAACCGAACGCGATCGATTATTCGCCAATAATGAAATTCACGATATTGCTGTAGCGATTGGCGTCGACCCACATGGCAAATCGGATAATCCTGATTTATCTGGTTTGCGTTACGGCCGCATTTGTATTTTGTCTGATGCGGACGTCGATGGCTCGCACATACAAGTTTTGTTGTTGACGCTGTTCTTTAAACATTTCCCCAAGTTGATTGATCACGGACATATACATATTGCCCGTCCACCGCTGTATCGCGTTGATGCTCCTGCACGTGGAAAAAAACCTGCACAAAAAATTTACGCTCTGGATGAAGGCGAACTACATGCGGTGGAAGATAAATTACGCAAAGACGGCGTAAAAGATGGCGCGTGGAATATCGCGCGCTTCAAAGGTCTGGGTGAAATGAGCGCAGAACAATTGTGGGAAACCACGATGAATCCCGATACTCGCCGCCTGCTACCCGTTAGCATCGGTGAACTCGGTCTAAAAGCGTCGGAAGATCGATTCACTATGTTGATGGGCAAAGGTGAAGCCGCTGCTCGACGTTCTTGGTTAGAAGAACACGGCAATGAAGTTGACGCTGATATCTAAGCCGACTGCAGATAACCTACGTCATTAAAAAATATTACTCGTCTCGGATAGTTAAAAAATACTATGGCTGACCAAACCAATCTCTTTGAAGCTGCCGCTGATAACGGCGGAGAATCTCTGGCACTCGCCACCTTTGCTGAGCGCGCTTATCTCGATTATGCGATCTCTGTAGTTAAAGGTCGTGCGCTACCCGATGTGTGCGATGGACAAAAGCCCGTACAGCGTCGAATTTTGTATGCAATGAATCAGCTGCGCTTAGACCCAACCGCCAAACCGCGCAAATCGGCGGCTGTCGTCGGCGATGTATTAGGTAAATTACATCCCCATGGTGATCAATCGGTGTATGACGCCATGGTTCGTATGGCGCAAAATTTTTCATTGCGCTATCCCTTAGTTGATGGTCATGGAAATTTTGGTTCACGCGATGGCGATGGCGCAGCAGCGATGCGCTACACCGAGGCACGATTAACACCGATATCACAATTGCTGCTCGATGAAATCGATATGGGTACGGTAGATTTTTCGCCCAACTACGATGGATCGAGTGAAGAACCTAAGCTGCTACCAGCGCGACTTCCATTCGCTCTCCTCAACGGTGCTTCAGGTATCGCAGTGGGTATGGCGACTGAAATTCCTTCGCACAATCTGAATGAAGTCGCAGCGGCGGCAATGGCGGTCATCAAGCAGCCCAAAATTACGCATGACGAATTAATGGAGCTGATACCCGGTCCGGATTTCCCGGGCGGTGGTCAAATCATTACATCAAAGACGACCATCTCGGAAATTTATCAATCGGGACGCGGCAGTATCAAAGTCCGAGCTCGTTGGAAAATTGAAGATCTCGCTCGTGGTCAATGGCAGTTGGTCGTGACCGAACTACCACCGGGGACGTCTTCGCAAAAAATTCTGGAAGAGATAGAAGAGCTTACTAATCCTAAAGTTAAGCTCGGTAAAAAAAGTTTAACGCCTGATCAGCTGGGGAATAAACAAACCATTCTTTCTGTATTAGATACCGTACGCGATGAATCCGGACGCGAAGCTGCGGTGCGATTGGTGTTTGAACCCAAATCAAAAAATCAAGATCAAGAAGAATTTAGCAATCTTTTACTGGCTCACACCTCATTAGAAAACAGTGTGGGCGTAAATTTTGTGATGATAGGAGCTGATGGTCGCCCACGCCAAAAAGGGATAGGCGAAATTCTGCGCGAATGGGTGGGCTTTCGCTTTGACACCGTCACGCGCCGAACACAGCATCGCTTAGGTAAGGTTGACGACCGTATTCATATTCTCGAGGGCAGAGAAGCGGTTCTGCTCAACATCGATAAAGTCATCAAAATTATTCGCGAATCGGATGAGCCTAAACCTGCGCTAATGAAAGCGTTTAAGTTATCTGAGCGGCAAGCAGAAGATATTCTCGAGATCCGCTTGCGCCAGCTGGCACGACTGGAAGCGATTAAAGTACAACAAGAACTCTCCGAGCTACGTAAAGAAAAGAAAAGTCTGCAAGAGTTACTCGACAACCCATCGTCGATGAAAAAACTCTTGATTAAAGAGATAGAGACGGATGCAAAAACCTACGGCGATAAACGCCGCACCTTGATCAAGGTGGCTGAAAAAGCGGTCGCTGAAGTCAAAATTATTGACGAGCCTGTCACTGTCATCATCTCTCAAAAGGGTTGGGTGCGCGCACGTCAAGCTCACGGACATGATGCTGCACAATTTAGCTTCAAAGCCGGTGATGCGTTGTATGCGACATTTGAATGCCGCACCACCGACAATGTATTGGCTTTTGGTTCGAATGGACGCGTGTACACGATCGCTGTTGCTCAATTACCTGGTGCGCGCGGCGATGGCGTTCCACTCACAACGCTAGCTGAAGTCGAGGCTGGCACACGATTAGTTCATTATTTTGTGGGCTTAACGGATACCACACTGTTACTGGCATCGACCGGCGGCTTTGGATTTGCGGCCAAAGTCGGTGACATGATCAGCCGCCAAAAAGCCGGCAAAGCATTTATGGCGATGGATGAGGGTGATGAACCTGTTCGACCCAGCGTGATCATCAAGGGTGCTAGCGCTTTAGCTTGTCTTTCCGAGCAAGGTCGGATGCTGGTGTTTGGTTTAGACGAAATCAAAACGCAATCGGGTGGTGGTCGAGGTGTGACCTTGATGGATCTCGACCCTAAAGAAAAGTTAATCGCGGCACAGCCTATCAATCAAAAAGGTGTGCGCATACTAGGTACGGCACAGCGCAGCGGCAAACCACAAGAAGTGATCTTGACTGGAAAAGATCTGGCACATCATTTTGGCAAACGTGCGCGTAAAGGTAAATTACTCGCATCGCGTCTACGCGCAACTAGCTTAGAAGCGAACTCGTAGTTGAAAAATCATCATGACAAAAAATCAAATCGCAGATTTGATGGGGTAAATTAGCTTTTATTGAATTGAAGTAAGAGAAGGTCATCTTTAGAATGGGCATTATTGCCCTACGCTAATATTTTATGACCTTCCTCGACTTCAAACGTTTCGCCCTCCTCGCAAAAATGACGGGGCTGAGCCTTCTGGTTATCGTAGTCAACGCTAAGATAGCTTCTGCAGAAGCTTTGGATTCGACTATCAACGAACAAGTCATCATGCTGCCGGTGATTGAACATGGCAACGAATTTCAATTTGAAACCACTATCTTCAAACCACCGGGGTATGGTCCCTTCCCTCTCTTGCTAATGAATCATGGCAAAGAGATTGGCGATCCTCATAAACAAAAACGTGATCGCTTTCTGGCTATCAGTCGTGAATTTGTCAAACGCGGCTACGCGGTTGCCGTACCCATGCGCCGAGGATTTGCCCGATCAACCGGAACCTATACAGATCACGGTTGCAATATGGCTGACAATGGTCATTTGCAAGCCGATGATATTGAAGCTGCACTCGTCGCATTACTTAAGCAAAACTGGGTTGATCGCGAACGCATCATTATCGGCGGACAATCCTATGGTGGGCTGGCTGCTATGGCCTTTGGAGTGCGTCAATTTCCGGGGGTACGCGCGTTAATTAATTTTGCGGGTGGACTTCGCGTGGATGGCCGCGGCTGCGACTGGAAAAATTCGTTGATCAAGGCCTTCGCAAGTTACGCAACCAATACCTCCCTACCCAGCCTCTGGTTTTACGGCGAAAACGATAGTTATTTTGATCATCCATTAGCAATGCAATTACTAAACGCCTACCAATCTGCAGCCGTTGTGCCGGAATTATCTGCCTTTGGAAAATTTAAAAATGATGCACATGGCATGGCAGGAAGTCGCGATGGAGTCGCTATCTGGCTACCAGAAACTGAACGCTTCTTGCAAAGATTAGGCATGCCAACGTCACCAGTCGTTGAAATCGCAGAGATGGCCCGACCCGCAGCGACTAATTTTTCACCTTTAGAAAATATCGCTGCTGTACCTTACTTATCAAGCGCCGGACGTATGGGCTATCGCGATTACTTGAATAAATCGTCTCCGCGCGCGTTCGCATTATCAGCATCGGGAAGCTGGAGCTGGGCCTCTGAGGGGGATGATCCCTCCGATCGTGCACTAGTCAGTTGTCAGAAAAAAAGTGCCGTTCCATGCAGACTTTTTTCCATTGATAATGACATCGTATGGGTCGACTCTATGGCACCCATAGCTAATTAAATTTGAATCGCGTTAGTCTGATTGGTTGTTGGCGTACTTCAAGAACACTTACTGTGTGATTGACGGTCTAATCAACACACTGCGAACAAGGCTGCTAGCAATCCTTAAATCTACGCCAGACTCACGATGATCTAAACTCGCCTATTTTTCAATATAGCTCCTACTTATTTTCATTGCGCACTGGCTATGCCCAGCGCAACAATGGTACCTACTGCGATCACGACCCCATAGGGAATCAATAAACTTTTATTCTGTGGAATAAATTTTTTCGACCGATTTGATCGACGTAGAGTTCGATGACGCAAACAGACACCAAATGAGTCGTTATAATTTTCAACTGACATCTCACGATTAAATAAAATAATGACCCACAGACCACCGATAAGTGCGCTGACTAAGGCAATATCAACTGTCAGTTGCGGACCTGCGTAGAGACCGATAACGGTCATTAATTTGACATCACCCGCAGCCATTCCTTTGAGTATGTAGAGCGGCAAAAATATAAGCAAACCAACCGCTGCACCCAACAATGATAAATATAATCCCTGCGCTCCAGGAGCGTAGTTGGATAGCATCAATGCTGCTGCGGCGCTCGGTACTAGCAGTCGATTCGGTATACGCCATTGCTGAAAATCTGTCCAAGCTGCAGCAACAACGGTTAGCAAAAGAGCTGCTAACAGACTATTCGCAGGAAGTTCATTGGCAAGTAGTTGCATAGTTACTCCATCTAGCGGGTAGTCAGGGCCTCTAACAACTGGCATGCTTCTATCCAGCTGCCAGAGGTTTTTTGATACGGCATAGTGCGTCGAGCTAGAAAACGTAATTAAAGCGAAGTCGTTTTCCTCACTACATGTCGTTGGGCTTCATACTTTGCCCCATTGAGGTCAGACTTCCGCTCTGAAGGAGTATCTTGAAGACCACACCTTGCTCTGCCCGACAAATATTGCTTATTTGTCAATTTCAGTTTAGGTACAGTGTGGCTAGGATGAAATAGTACAAATGCACTAATAAATGTGCACTTTTGGTAACTATTTAAATTTTTTGCTTGTTTATGGCGAGAGTAAATACTAACTAATTGATAAATTTGTTGTGAGTTTTTAACTATGACAGCGGCGTGGCGTAGCGTGGTGCAGCCAGCCGCTAAAAGAGAAAGAGTCAACCCATGAAATCCCAAGAAATTAGCCGCCCCCGCTCTGCTTCGGCAACGGTCAGCCCGCCTAATGCACCCCAAGAAAAGCCTTATACCGATCCGGTGTGTGGAATGAAAGCGGCGGCTAATCCTGAAAAATCAGCGACTCACGACGGTCAGACCTACTACTTTTGCAGCAAGGGCTGCGTGACTAAATTCAACGCTGACCCTCAGCGCTACTTGTCACCTGAGACACGCTCGGTCGAAACGGGGCCCGTCGATGCGCTCTACACCTGCCCTATGGATCCCGAAATTCAGCAAATCGGACCTGGCAGTTGTCCCAAGTGCGGTATGGCACTCGAGCCCATGCTAGCGACGATGCAAGAAGACACGCATGAATTAGATGACATGACACGACGTTTCGTGTTTAGCCTGTTGTTGTCGCTACCTCTTTTGCTGCTCACGATGGGCGACATGCTGGGTATGGATATGTCTGGTCAGCTCACGCCAACCACCAACGGATGGCTGCAGGGTTTACTGGCCACTCCCGTCGTGCTGTGGTTTGGTGCTCCATTTTTACAGCGCGCTACGCAATCATTTCGGACCGGTCACCTGAATATGTTCAGCCTGATTGGTGTGGGTGTGATGGCGGCGTGGCTGTTTAGCTTGCTAGGACTGATGGCACCTGATTTCTTACCTGTTGCATTCACTATGGATGGCATGGCGCCACTGTATTTTGAAGCATCGGCAGTCATTGTTACGCTGGTTCTTCTTGGACAGGTGCTTGAATTACGCGCTCGTTCACGAACGAATGCCGCGGTGAGATCTTTATTGGCACTGACACCGAACACAGCGATACGACTGCAAAGTGACGGTAGCGAAAAAGAAGTACCACTAGAACTGGTTCACAAAGAGGATCAACTACGAATCAAGCCGGGCACGACGATTCCAGTGGATGGTGTGGTCATTGATGGTCACTCGACGGTCGACGAATCGATGATCACGGGTGAGTCTATGCCCGTAGAAAAAACCCCTGGAAGTAAGGTGGTTGCTGGCACCGTCAATCAGCAAGGTTCATTAGTGATGCGTGCTGAAAAAATCGGTGCTGACACCCTGCTCTCAAAAATAGTCAATCTCGTCAATCAGGCAGGTCGATCACGCGCTCCGATACAAAAACTCGCTGATCGTGTATCAGGATGGTTTGTTCCTACAGTGATGGGCATCGCAATTTTGAGCTTCATACTCTGGACCACACTAGGACCAGCACCTGGTATGGCGCATGGTTTAGTCGCTGCAGTATCAGTACTCATCATTGCTTGCCCGTGTGCGTTGGGATTAGCCACACCTATCTCTGTGATGGTGGGTATAGGTCGAGGTGCGCGCGATGGTGTACTGATTAAAGATGCAGAAGGTTTAGAATTGATGGAAAAAGTCGATACGCTAATCGTCGATAAAACCGGCACCCTCACCGAAGGCAAACCTAAGGTACAACAGATCATTGCCAACGAAGGATTTGCACGAGCCGATGTTCTCGTTCTTGCAGCCGCATTAGAAAATCTTTCTGAACATCCTCTGGCGAAAGCCATTATTGAACACATCAAAACACAATCACTGCCGATACTCGCAGTGAGTGACTTTAAAGCGATGACCGGCAAAGGTCTACAAGCCGTGCTTGATGGCCAACCAGTGCGCCTAGGTAATTCACTCATGTTGCAAGAGGCAGGTATTGATAACACCTCGCTGCATGACAAGGCGAATGAATTACAAAATCAAGGACAAACTGTGATGTTTGTAGCTGTAGGTGAGCGCTGCGCGGGCTTAATTAGTGTTGCTGATAGCATCAAACCTGAAAGTCGTGAAGCGATTCGCTTGCTGCACGCCGAGGGCGTGAAGATCATCATGATCACTGGCGATAATGCAAATACTGCGCGCGCAGTTGCCGGATCGTTGGGCATTGATTCTATCTATGCGGATGTTCTGCCTGAAGATAAATTCAAACACGTACAGACTTTGCAAAAACAAGGTCACATTGTTGCGATGGCTGGCGATGGTATTAATGATGCCCCTGCATTAGCCGAAGCCAGTGTCGGTATTGCGATGGGTACGGGGACGGATATTGCGATGCAAAGTGCGCGCATCGTTTTAGTCAAAGGTGATTTGCGCGGCATCGCTAAAGCACGACAGTTGTCACGTGCGACTATGAGTAACATCCGGCAAAATTTGTTCTTTGCGTTTGTCTATAATTTTGTCGGAGTGCCGATTGCCGCAGGTGCTCTGTATCCTTGGCTAGGTCTATTGTTGTCACCGATGATAGCGAGTGCAGCGATGAGCCTCTCATCCGTGTCCGTGATTGCTAATGCACTCAGACTTAGAAATGTGAAACTGTAGCAATAGCTGAGTTAGTTAATTTAGTAACTTACTTATTTAGTTAACTTTCTCAGCCAGTTTGCGCAGCACCAGACCGGCAGCAACAAATCCAAAGCTAGCTGTCACGACGACGGCTGAGCCATAGCCTGCGCAATTGAGTCCATTAAGGCCTTCATTACTTTCCTCGCTGGTTTCGTCATCCGTTACACATAACTCTGGATGACGAACCGGTTCGGTGGAATACACCGCATCAATACCAAATTTATTTTTAGTCCCACGCGGAAAACCATGCAAGCGACGCAAGCGCTTACGCACGCGCGCCAATAAAGGTTCTTGTTCCGTACGCGATAAATCGCATACCGCTATTCGCGTAGGATCAACCTGTCCACCGGCACTACCTATAGTGACTAAGGGAATGTGATTCGCGCGGCAATGAACAACCAGCGCGGTTTTAGCCCGCGTGTTATCGATCGCATCAATCACATAATCAAACTGACCTACCGGAATCAGCGTTGCGACATTATCAGGATCGATAAATTCTTCTACCCTCGTCACCACGCAATAGGGGTTGATCTGTGCAATGCGCTCCGCTAAAGCATCGACTTTCGATTGACCCAAGGTATCCGTGAGTGCGTGCAGTTGACGATTGATGTTTGATTCAGAGAGATGATCGAGATCAATCATGGTGATCTTGCCGATAGCGCTACGCGCTAGCCCTTCCACCGCCCATGAACCCACACCGCCCACACCAATCACGCAGACATGGGCTTGTTTAAAGGATGTCAGCGCTGATTCGCCATACAAGCGCGCTATGCCGCCAAATCGACGTTCAAAATCGATCGCATCGGAATCCGGTGGAATTAATGGGAGTACAGTAGCCATCCCTACATTTTAACGGACAGTGCGTACCAGTATCCTCTACACTGCTACCTTCCCAGATAATAATGAGTCAACTGCTGAATGCAGAGCGAGTAATTTTTTTACAGTGTCTTTATCTTCCCCACTTTTTAGGCTAATCGCTGTCGCCGTCACGGCGCATGTGGCGCTAGGTGCTGCACGTGTAACAACGGCGCTGTATGCGCTGTCGCTGCATGCTTCCGCATTTACAGTTGGAACATTGATAGCGCTATTCGCTCTGTTTCCCATGATGCTAGCCGTACCTATGGGTCGTGTGATTGATCGCACAGGTATGCGTAAGCCATTGATGGTTGGCTGCTTGCTCGCCACAATAGGCGTTTTACTGGCAGCGTCGATTCCGGGTCTTACCGTTCTGTATCCAGCGGCCATACTCATCGGTACTGGCTTCATGGCGATCTTCATCGGCACCCAACATGCGGTGGGCGTGGTCTCTGCACCTGAGCAGCGAACTGCCAGCTACAGTCGGCTCTCGCTAGGTTTTTCTATTTCATCATTTGCCGGACCATTGATTGCTGGATTCATGATCGATCATGCCAGCTTTTCATACGCTTATTTGAGTTGCGGTATGTTCACACTCGCTGCATTAGCGTTGACTATGGGTGGTGCAATTTCACTCGTGACTGTTCAAGCTGTCACACATCACCAAAGCAAAGGCAGCCCTCTACAGTTACTTCGCGATCACGAACTGAGTGGCGTTTACTTTATCGGCATTTTATTAGCCGCGGGCTGGGATATGTTTACCTTCGTCACACCCGTTCATGGAACACAACTCGGCTTCTCTGCTTCAACCATAGGGATGATTCTTGCCAGCTTCGCTGCTGCTACCTTTGTCGTTCGATTAGCCATGCCCGGTATTGTTCAGCGCTATCGAGAGTGGCAAATACTAACGGCCGCACTGAGTGTGACCGCACTTTGTTACGTAGCATTTCCATTTATGGATACGCCCATCTCACTCGCCGCCACCGCCGCAGTACTTGGACTCGCCCTAGGTACCGGTCAACCGAATGTACTGGCCTTACTGCACACGATGGCCCCGGCGGGGCGGGGCGCTGAAGCGATTGGAATTCGTGCGACCATAGGTAATGCGAGTTCTATCATGATGCCGATTGCATTCGGAGCAGCGGGTGCCGCAGTGGGAATGTTTGTCGTATTCTGGAGCCTTAGCTTAGCCATTGCTACTGGAATACCCCTAGCGGCGAGCAAAGCAAGAGCGCAGTCTCGAAAAAAATTATCGATTTCAAAGGAATAAAAACGTATGTCTATTGCTGATTTACGCCGCGATTACAGTCACGCGACTTTGTCTGAACACGAAGTAAGCGCTGATCCCATACTCCAATTTGACGCATGGTTTACACAAACCTTAGCTGCTGAAGTACCCGAACCGAATGCGATGAGTCTGGCTACTGTCGGTTCTAACGGACGTCCCTCCTCACGCATTGTGTTGTTAAAAGATTTTGATCAGCGCGGCTTTACTTGGTACACCAATTACGAAAGTAAAAAAGGACACGATCTCGCGACC
>Ga0209550_10003962_pt1 | contig 14069 bp, 14 predicted proteins | sample LauGreSuBDMM15SN_2_FD_187567 | JGI IMG/M metagenome (GOLD analysis project Ga0209550, IMG submission 187567) | Freshwater lake microbial communities from Lake Michigan, USA - Su13.BD.MM15.SN (SPAdes) (version 5) | ecosystem: Environmental > Aquatic > Freshwater > Lake | place: Lake Michigan...
CATCTACGCTTGGTGAGACCGAGGTAAGTCGTTTGGGTGGCAACATCCCGGCGCACTGGTCGTTGACCCAAGAAACCCCCGCTACAGCTAAGGCTTAGCAGTGGGAGAGTTCATGTGCAGGGCGTTTGTAACCACTATAAGGGCTTTCACGCGAGGGTCGTTCGACTCTTGTAACCTGCGCGTCATCTTATTGATAACGGCGGTTTACGTCATGCACTCTTTGGGTTCGAGTTATCGGGCAATCGTCATTGGTTCATCGGGCACGATTGGTGCGGGTTTTGTTGCCGCGCTCAGGCAAGATCCAAATTGCGCGCTCGTGGTTGAAGTCTCAAGGCATGACACTCCGGGGTTTGCTCTTGAGGATGAGGCGAGCCTCGCGGCAGCCGCAACCTCGTGCGCCACACAGGGGCCCTTTCATTTAATCGTTGATGCAACTGGCGCCCTGACAATTGATGGCAAAGGCCCTGAAAAGCACTTAGGCGCTTTGGACGCGACACGCCTGCTGCGCAGCTTTCAAGTCAATACGATTGGCCCTGCCTTGTTGCTCAAATATTTTTTTCCTCTGCTCGCAAAAGAACGGGTCATTTACGCTAAGCTGTCAGCCCGCGTCGGAAGCATCAGTGACAATTCAAAGGGTGGGTGGTACGGTTATCGCGCCTCTAAGGCCGCCGTCAATATGTTTCTGCAAACAGCGGCGATAGAATTTGCACGTAAAAATCCACATGCCATTTTGGCAGCACTTCAGCCGGGCACGGTTGCGTCGCCTTTATCTCAACCCTTTGCGACTCCCGATCACTGCACCCCTGTAGGTGAATCTGTCGACGGTTTGCTTAAGGCGCTCGATGCGTTGTCACCTAAATCGTCTGCGCACTTTGTAGATTTCAAGGGTGAATCGATCGGTTGGTGACGCATTTGTTGGCCATCCCACTGTTGGCCACACCAACAGAGGCCTTCTAGATTAATAATGCAAGTCCCCGAACCGCAACATCTAAGATCTTCGCTCATGTCATCACCCAAGTCATGCTAATAGGCCTTTTTTGTTTGGTGCTGTGTCGTTAGCAAGGCTGCTTGCTGCCTTGTTAGAACTTCGTAAGGCTTGATGTTTAGTCAGACGCCCATTCATTCTCTTGCGCCACATCTTAAACGAGCTCTTTTTCATGTTGCTACGCATGAAGTCAATCACAGAGGCCTCAGTGAAGCCGTACTGCAAACGAATCATCTCGAAAGGCGTCCGATCTTCCCACGCCATCTCGATGAGTCGCGACCGTTCAGCCTCGGTAAGTGGCTCTTTCAGGCCCATGCAAGTGCGCCCGAACTCGAACTCGAACTCGAACTCGAACTCGAACTCGCAGTCGCAGTCGTACTTGTACTTGCACTCACCCCAGAAATTTGATCAATGATTTTTTGTGAAGCCAAAAAATCTTTCAACAGTTCGCAATAGGTATTCTCGTATTCGTAAGAAACAGTGTCTTTTTCTTTCGCATTTTGAGCAACAGGTGGGTGCGGATCGTCAAAAATCTGCACAACGTCCCAGGCGGTCATTGTGGTTGGATCGGCTTTGATCTCGTAACGCTTTTCGGCACCCCTGAACGACCGAACAATGCCGTGATCGTCAAGTAGCTTGAGCATGCCGTGTAACGACGATACCGACAAGCCTAAGGCCGCTGATAATTCACGGGTGGTTGGTGGGTGCTGGTGCCCTTTTGCCGCAATGAAAACGGTGGCGTTTAGGGCACTTAAAGCTCTATTCGACAGCATGGCGACCTCTAAATCTATTTGGATGAGTAGAAATTAACATCTTTATATCAATTTTATAAAGATAAATCAAATAATGAGTAGATTATTCAGAATATTTTTGAAATAAATTTGTTATAATCTACTCAAATACTATTCAAATTAAATTTTACTTATATTTATGGCCCCTATTGCCCCACCTCTGTTTTATCGTATCGGCGCGGTGTCCAAGCTCGCAAATGTGCCAGTCACTACCCTGCGAATCTGGGAGACCCGTTATCGGGCTTTTACCCCCACCAAAACGCTTGGACAGCACCGACTCTATGGGCAAGATGATGTGTTGCGCGCCACGTTGCTTAAACAACTGAGCGAACAAGGTCACGCCGTCAGTGGTATCGCCTTGCTTGACAGCGCGCAATTGCAGCTCTTACATACCCAAGGGCTCTCGGCTTCAGCCCTGCAACGGGTCGCCACAAAAGCGACACCGCTTAGCGCGTGTGTGGTCGGCGCAGGATTAGCACAACGATTAGGTGCAACTCGCCACAAACTTGGGCTCTTTGCAGAACACAGCGAGCGCGCCAAGGTTTTTTCAGATCTGGCCAATGCGCACGCAGCAACCGAGCGCACACCAACCGACCTGCTCTTGATTCGTCTGAACACGATTCAAGACAGCACCGTTTCAGAGCTACTTGAGTTTGTACGAAGATGTCGCGCACCCCATAACCTGCTGTTATATGTGTATGGCGCAAGCAGCAATCTGCAAACACTCAGCAATGCCGGCATTACCGTACGCAAAGACTCGATCTCAGACGCAGAGCTTAGCGAATGGGTTCGCAACGCCAGTCTTGAACAAGCTTTGCGAAGGGCTGGCGCCCCTCTGGCAGGCCGCAAGGCAACTCCCAAAAAATACTCTGATGAAACACTGTCGCGAGTGGCAAATATTTCAACCGCAGTCTTGTGCGAGTGCCCGCGCCACGTGGCTGAACTACTGACGCAGCTGTCGAGCTTTGAACAATACAGCCAAGAGTGCTTAAACAAAAATTCTGCAGACCAACAGTTGCATGAACATTTAGCCGAAGTATCGGGTCAGGCGCGTGCACTGTTCGAGCACGCACTTGAGCTCATCGCAGCGCACGAGGGGATCGCGCTGTGAAGCGCCTGCTGAGCTGGTGATCAACCACCCACAAGCGCGTACTCTTGCAACTGCTCGATGGTGACAAATTCAAGCGCTTTCGCATGAGTGCTTTCAAGGATCACCAACGGAGCAACCCCTGCTTGCAACGCTTCTTTCCAGCGCAAGGCGCACAGACACCACCGATCACCCTCTTGCAAACCGGCAAAGCGATACTCAGGGCGCGGTGTCGACAAATCATTGCCACGACTCGCCGAAAACTCTAAAAATTCTTGTGTGACCTTGGTGCAAACGACATGGCTACCCAAATCCTGCATATCGGTGTTGCAGCAGCCGTCGCGATAGAAACCGGTCAACGGATCGTAAGAACAAGGCATTAGTTCAGTGCCCAACACATTCAAGGCATTTGCAGTCATTTCCGACCCTTTAAAACAAAAAAACAGAGTAAATTTCAAACATCAAGGTTAAACCTTTTGACCCAACCGTGGGCAGCTAAATACTGCATGTCTAACACGGCCTTGGCCTCATTCGCTTGCTGCAAAACGTTTGGCTGACAAAGAGCAAGGGATTCCTCTTGCGCAGGTTCTCTTTGCAGCTTTCAACGCCTTGGTAACTGAACTTGGTATCGCAGCATTCACTGTTAAAATTTCAGAGGTTTTTCATGCCCCCTCGTTTCCGTTCAGCACGTTGGATAACAGGTAATTCCTTTTCAACAAGTGGGTTAATCGGCGACGCCTTGGCTGCAGGCCAGTGACCGCTCTGCTCTGCGTCAACGCTTTGGCTACATCGATGCACAACGCGGGCTTGCAGCCCTATTGGTGATCTGGCTGCACGCCACAGACGCATTCAAGCAATTGCCTATCCCCCCAGTGGGTGACCTGCTCTATGCGTTCTCAGCAGCGATCGATACCGGACGCGTTGGGGTGATACTGTTTTTCGCCATCAGCGGCTTTGTGATTCCCTCGAGTTTGCGAGCGGTTGGCAGTCAAACAAAGTCAGACGCGCTACGGGTCTTCTTGATCGGCAGAGTCTTCAGGCTGTATCCGGCCTACTGGGTGTCGGTCATGGGCGCAACCCTACTTGGGCTCTTCTTAATGACGCCCTTCTCACCCCAGACGGTGTTGTTCAATCTGACGATGATTCAGAGCGTCTTCGGCGCACCAGACGTGTTAGGGCTTTACTGGACCCTACGCCTTGAATTGATTTTTTATATTGCGTGCGTGCTTCTGTTTACGCTAGGAGCACTGCAACAACCTCGTGGGTTAGTGGTGGGCATGTTCGCAGGCCCAATCATTTTTGTTGTACTTGCGCGATGCGTGCACTTGTTGAACCCCACTTGGCTCAACCCGACTAGCGCGGGCCCATTTCTGAACTACCTAACGGAATACGCGCTATTTATTTCGATTATGTTTTGGGGAGCCCTATTTCGCTGCTGGCATGATCGCGCACAATCTGACGGCACTCCACACTTTTCTCGAGCGTTTCTAGTTGTCTTGATTTTGTTTCCGCTAGCTATGTGTGCCTTGCCCGTACTCAACTGGATCTTTTACGCGCACTTGCCAAGCGCGCTTGCATCAAAATTATCGGTATTTATGCCGCCGGTGTCTGTCGGGCTTGGCTTGTTCATCTTGCTGTCGACCAAAATACAGATCAACAGTCGTTTCACCACTTGGTTAGGCGAAATCAGCTATTCAATGTACTTGTTTCATCCAATTGTGTTTTACACCCTCTTTGTGCTGCTACGTGACAATCGTTTACCTTGGCTGGCCAACGCCCACCTCGGGGTGTATTTGCTGTTGTCTGTGCTCGGCTCGATCGCCCTCTCGGCCCTCATTTATTATGCAATTGAAAAACCCATGATCAGGCTGGGACGCCGGCTTTCCACGAGATAAACTAGGATCTAGGACAGCAATCGCGCTTCACAAATGCCAAGTTTGTGTCAGCAAAGCGTCCTCTTTGTGTCAGAGTGTCGGCACACTTCTTGCTTGGGGTTTATGATGTACTTTCACTTTTCGGGATAAAACCTCATGCGTTTGAATCGTTACTTAAACTCGTTGTTGGCGATCTTGGCTCTTGGCGCGGGCGTGTCCGCACCCACTTTGGCACAAGACTCGTATCCATCCAAACCTCTTAAAGTTATCGTGCCATTTCCGGCCGGTGGCGCCACTGATATTTTGACGCGAGCGATTACAGAAAAACTTGCTGTCAAGCTTGGGCAGTCTGTGGTCATCGAAAATAGGCCCGGTGCAGGCGCTAATATCGGTGCGGCCTACGTTTCGAAGGCGGCGCCTGACGGATACACCATCTTGATGGGTTCGATCGGCTCACACTCGATCGCAGTCAGTTATTACAAAGACCCGGGTTACAGCTTCAAAAGGGATCTCACCGCGATCTCGATGGCGGGCACACTCAGTAATATCGTGGTCATCAGCAACGAGTTGCCAGTCAAAAATTTGGCCGAACTCGTTGCACTCGCAAAAAAAGAGCCGGGCAAACTGACCTGTGGTTCATCGGGTACGGGCGGTTTGATTCACTTAACGTGTGAAATGTTCAAAGTAGCAGCAGGCATTGACGTCTTGCATATCCCCTACAAGGGCACGTCACTTTTAATGCCTGATCTCATTTCTGGGCGAGTCACAATGGCGCTTGATACGTTGCCACCCTATTTGCCAATGCTCAAAGACGGTAAAGTGCGCGCGCTGGCCATCACCACTGCCAAGCGTTCGGCTCTGAGGCCTGACTTACCCACGGTTGCCGAGTCGGGCTATCCTGGGTTTGAATCGATTGCAAGTTACGGCTTCTTTGCGCCGACCGGCACACCGCCTGCAATCATCGAGCGCTTAAATCGCGATATCAATGCGGTACTGATTGACCCTGAACTCAAGGCCAAGTTAGTGCAGCAGGCAATTGAGCTTGAAGGTAGTACACCCCAAGCGTTGGCTGCCTTTGTCGATGGTGAAATCGCTAAATGGGCGACCGTCATCAAGGTCAGCAACATTCAACGCGAATGATTGAATCAACCCGAGCGCGGCCCCGAAGCTACGTCGGCTTCGAGGCATTGCTTGGCACCGTATTGCGCCACAACAGCAGCGGGGGCAACACCAGTAACCAGGCGATACGGGCTTGATACCGGTGGTGGGGTTTAGAGAGCGCCCCAGTTGCGAACGCATTGGCCACAACGCCTAGCCAAAGCATCAAAATAAAACTCACAACTAATTTAGTGTGTTCGCGCTCAAGAGTGGCGTGAGTTTGATTCAGCTGCGAGCCGCGCTTGCGCCACGCAACGAACAGTACATATAGGCCGAACGCTGCCCCACAATAAAATACCCCGACACTCAGACGACTGAACCAGACAGCATCTGCGACCAGCGTGTTTTTCATTTGCCGAGAACCGTTCATGCTCTCAAGCTCTGCTGCTGCAAAATGCTCGCGCACACTTTTGGCTACCGTCACGTCCAGATGATCGGAATGCAAGGTGTCGCCCAATTGAATCATCCACAACTGCTGGGCCATATTGTTTAGGCCAGAGAGCAAGACGGGCCAAGGCCTTGTCCGCAGTACGTAGGATACGATCTCTGAGGCCTCTGGTGCCAAGCCAATTGGGCCCCCAGGGTGGCTCCAGACAGGACCCTTTCCATTCCATAAAAACTCATCGCTATCGCTGGGCAAGCGGTCAACCCACGCGCAGAGATACCAGTTTTTTTGCGCACAGTATTTTTCTAATATCTCTTTGGTGTTGCCATCGCCCGACAAACGCGCAAGCATAAAGACTGAACCATGTGGAGAGATCGCAGCGTTTTGAAACGCATACAGATTGGTGCCAAGTAAAAGTGCGATGGCCAAACACAAGGGCAATACCGCAAGCGCGAGACGATGCCAACCAAGACAGAGCACGCCAAGCAAACAGGCCGAAGCAATCACAAGATGCGAAAGGTGAACCGAGATCGCCAAGGCACCAAGCACGATCAACCACACCACCTCAACACGATTCAAACGCGTCGAAAAACCTAATAAAAAGATACACAGCACCGAGATTGCCGAAAAAATATCAGGCATTAAAAAACTAACGAACCAAGGGGCTGTACTCGCTAACGCGAGTGCCCCGCAGACAAGCAGATGACGCTTAGCGACAGGCCAGGTAGCCGCGACCAGACTTTGGCGGGGTGACGCCGCCTGAGCGGCCTTTGACTCAGGCGTCAAGGCAACAATGACCAACCAGAGCAGATGCGACACGAGCAGCGCCTGTGCAAGCACCACTAGCCAAAGCGTTTGCCACGCGTGAAATAAAAGGATCAGAGGGCCATAGATGTAAGGCTTGTCCCAATTCATAAAGCCGGCCACAGGCTGCGAAATGAAGACATGCGAGTCGCTATAGAGCAGTGGATAGCCGTTGTAGATTGCAGGCCAGAGCAGCCACAAGCCACCGATCACGATACAACTGAACTGGATAATTTTTGAATTCATTAATATTTTCAATACGTTAAATTGAACCACTCGACCAAGATGTACTGTATAAATCAATAAAAATGTACTAATTTACTTTGCTAAGATATACTATGCCCTATCGAGGTGACTTGTAGATGCCACTCCCACGTTCAATCCCGTCTGGCCAGACGCAGTTCACTGCGCAACGCTACCAAACGTTGCTTGAGCAGCGTGGGCACCGCGTGCCCGCCAGTTTAAAAAAACTCACGACTCAGGTTGATGCTCAGCCTGAATTAATGCTCGAGCAAATTCAACAGCTTGAACGTGCAAAACTCACCACCCAGGCTGATTACCTCACTATCCGCACTGCGGCTCGGCTAAGGGTTCTGCGGGGCTCGGGGCAAACCAAGACGCGAACCGTCTACGGCACCGTCGAAGCCGACAGGCAACGCCTGAAACGCACTCAACAAAAGCTTCAACATACACAGGTTCACGAACAGGCGATTCAAGCCTGGGCAAACGGTGGTCGCTTTGCGGTGTATTCAGCTGTCATGAAAGAGTTACCCGCTGATCAAGTCATCTTGGCCGATCAGCTGTTAATGGATTTAATGAACAAGCAGCCCTACCTCGAGGCCGTGCAATATCAGCTGATGGTTTCGCTGGCACTCAAATCCGCCTGAGTTGCCGCGAGCCCCGAAGCGAAGGCGCTATACCAAACGCTGCAGCCAACCGTGACGATCGAGTAAACGCCCTGATTGAATATCGGTGAGCTCTTGTCGTAAGGACATGGTGAGTTTGCCAGCGGGTGCATGTTCGTCACCCGCAATAAAGCCACGCCCTTTGAGCGCCGCAATTGGCGTTACCACGGCTGCTGTTCCACAGGCAAACGCTTCAGCGATTTCACCTGAAGCGAAACCATCACGCCATTCATCGATGGTAATTTTGCGCTCTTGAATCTGGTGACCACGATCGCGAGCAAGTTGGATAATGCTCATGCGCGTAACACCTTCAAGAATGCTACCTGTCAACTCTGGTGTGACTAGCGTGCCATCTTTTAGCACCAAAAATACGTTCATCCCACCGAGCTCTTCGACGTACTTACCTTCTTGCGAATCTAAAAATAACACTTGGGGGCAACCGTTTTCGTAGGCCTCTTGCTGCGGCAACAAAGAGGCCGCATAGTTACCACCACACTTAGCAGCACCTGTGCCACCAAAGGCCGCACGCGCATGATCTTCGGCCAGCCAGATCATCACAGGCGCCACACCTTTGGCAAAGTAAGGGCCTGCTGGGCTAGCAATCACATAGTAGGCTGCACGGTGCGCCGAGCGCACACCCAAAAAGCTTTCGTTGGCAATCATGAAAGGCCGAATATACAAACTCATTTCGCCTGAACCTGGTACCCAAGCGGCATCGGCTGCAACAAGTTGCTTAATCGACTCGAGAAACAAATCTGTTGGCAACGGCGGCAAGGCTAAGCGCACTGCCGAACGCTGCATCCGCGCAGCGTTTTGTTCAGGACGAAACGTCCAGATTGAACCGTCGGGGTGACGGTAGGCTTTCAGGCCTTCAAAAATCTCTTGGGCGTAGTGCAACACCGACGAAGCCGGATCAAGCATTAAGGGGCCGTAAGGCTTGAGCGCGGCATCGTGCCAACCCTGCTCTAAGGTCCAGTCAATCGACACCATATGATCGGTAAAGTACTTACCAAAACCTGGGTTTGCGACGATCGCTTCGCGCTCGGCCTGAGGCGTAGGCTGAGTAGACTTGAGCGATCGAAAGGCGAGAGTAGATTGTGCAGTCATGGCAAGGTTCAAGTGATTAGATATATTTGCACTTGATTATAGCCATGTGATTGACGATGACCTCAATCGCGCTCTTGCAGGCGCAGTCTGCGCTCTTGCTCTTCGCGGCGGGTGTCTTCGATTTCTTGCAGCAAGCCAACCATATCAACGGGAGTCGTGTCGGCCGCCACAAAGCCCGTTAAGGCGGTTTCAGGCGTTAAGGTGCCAGCCACATAGTGTTGCCAAATTTCTTTGGCGTAGGCCGTTGTCAGCAATTGAGGGGCAAACTGACCAAAATAAATGGCCAGATTTTGCACATCACGCGACAGCATCGCAGCAGCCTCGTTATTACCTGCAGCGTCAACCGCCTGCGGCAAATCAATAATCACGGGCCCGCTAGCCGCCATCAAAATATTGTATTCAGACAGGTCACCATGGATCACCCCAGCACACAGCATCCGGACGACCTGGTTAATCAAATACGCATGATGCTCAAGCGCCAACTCTGGGGTGAGCTCGACATCATTGAGGCGGGGCGCGACTTGACCGTCAGCATCTGTGACGAGTTCCATCAACAGGACACCATCGGTGCAGATATAGGGCTGTGGGACTCGCACCCCCGCGTTTGCCAAGCGAAATAACGCATCGACCTCAGCGTTTTGCCAAGCTTCTTCTTGCATTTGTCTGCCGTAGCGTGTGCCTTTTTCCATGGCGCGAGCCTGGCGGCTGTTTTTAACTTTGCGGCCCTCGGTGTAAGACACCGCATTTTTGAAGCTGCGTTGTTTGGCGTCTTTGTATACTTTGGCACAGCGCACCGAGTCGCCGCACCGTACTACGTAGACCGTAGCCTCTTTGCCGCTCATGAGTTGACTCAGCACTTCGTCGACTAAACCCTCTTCGACAAGCGGCGCTAGGCGTTGCGGGACTTTCAATGGCTACTCCGTAAAAGCTTGCCTCTGAGAAAAAAAGGCGCGAGTCAGCGGGACCCCAGACTAGGCAAGTACCGACACTTTACCCGATTAAGCGAAAAACCCCGCTTCGGCCGTGCCTCCTAGCGCCAACGGCGATGCCCGTGGGGCCTATAGTGATGCCCGTGGGGTCGATAGTGATGCCCGTGGGGTCGATATCGCGGATACCTGACGACCGGCACGACCACGGCTGGGTAGGGAGCTGCGTATACGGGGTAGGCGGGTCTGCTTGCGTACCCTGAACCATACCCGTAACCATACGCCCCCGCCTCGGGGCCATAGGCCACACAGCCTGTCAGCAACAACAACACCCCAACTACCATACCGCGCAAGGCTCTCATGGACTGACTCCGTCATTTAGTTGAACACAGCGCTAGCTTAGGGCTGTTATTCGACGAGCGTTAGGGGTGCAGCCAGTGCAATCTGTTTCGATTGATTTCAGATGCTTTCAGCGAGTTTTTTTACCTTTTTGATTAAGCGATCCCAGTGCCGCCTCAACTGCCAGCGCCACCGCCGTTTATGACATGAGGCGCTTGGTTAGCGCGAAGCCAAAGCCGCCTCAACAGCCAACGCGACTGCAGCGAGCGCCGCATCATCACCCCTCACCGACGACAGCATCAACCCCACTGCCTGCTCGCCGGCAATGTGGCAAGGCAAGCTAAACGAGCAGCCATCCAAAAAGTTAAAGGCAAATGTGTTGCGCAACATCTGGCCATTTGCCTTAAAAAATGCTTCATCAGAGGCCTCAAGCGTAGCAATCTCTGGCGCAATAATCGGTGTGGTCGGGCAAAGCACCGCATCAAACCCCTCGATCGCCTGCTCAACTCTGGCAATCCAATCTAACCGGTTGTCGAGCATTGCAAGGTACTGTTGTGCCGTCACCGGTGCCCCTAACGCAACGCGTGCGGCCACACGGTGATCAAAGCCCTCTTTGGATTTAGCCAAACGCGCATGATGAACGGCATAGGCCTCGATCGGCGATAGGCCACCAGGCGCATTGAGCTTAGGGATTTCGGATAACTCAGCTAATGGGATCTCAACAATCTGCGCACCCGCGGCCGCCAGCAGCGAAACACTACGCGCAAAGGCCTTAGACACCGTCGCGTCTAGCCCCTCTAACAGCGTCGTTTGGGGCAAGGCAAAGCGCATACCAGACAGAGGACGGCGCTTGACTTTCAGCAGTGCGCCTGACAACACACCGTCGACGGTCAAGCAATCTTGGACACTGCGTGTCATCGCACAGGCAGTGTCTAGCGAACGGGCAAGCTCCATCGCCCCAGTCAGTGGCACACGAAACTGAGAGCTTTTAAAACCGACGATTCCACATAGCGCGGCTGGCACACGAATCGAACCGCCAGTGTCCGAACCCAAACCTGCCACTGCCAACCCTAACGCTACCGAAACCGCCGCCCCCGATGACGAGCCACCTGGCACGCGCGCAACCTTGGTATCTGTCGGATTAACCGGGGTCCCGTAATGAGGGTTGATACCGATCCCTGAAAAAGCGAATTCGGTCATATTCGTTTTGCCAATAATGGCCGAGCCAGCAGCACGCAGTCGCGCAACGACGGGGGCATCATGCGTTTGCACCGGCTCACCCTTGCATACGATTGAGCCTGACATCGTGGTTTCGCCAGCCACGCCGTAGAGGTCTTTGATCGACACAGGCAAGCCGGCCAAGGCCGGCTGCTCAAGCCCCGCAGCTTGCAATGCATCGGCCCGACGCGCGACCGCAAGAGCAGCCTCTGGATAAAGCATCGTGAACACACTGTTAGCCGACGTCTTGGTCGCGTTTTCTAGCGCCTGCGCGACAAGGGCTTCGCGGGTGGTTTCACCACGTGTGAGCCAAGCATTGAGTTGATCGATAGTGTGAGTGATATGCGTCATGATGAATAGTGAAAAATTAGAAAACCGTTTATTTGAAAAGAGGCTTAACTCAGACTAGAACCCGTTGATTAAGGCTGGGTCACAGTTTTGAAAAGAGGCTTAACTCAGAGTAGAGCCCGTTTGTTGAGCGTGGGCCATCATTTGGAAAAGATACACAACTCCGATTAGAACCCATTCGTTAAAATTGAACCGTCAGATTGCTACGCCTCGATCAAGACACAAGCGGCAAGACTTCAACCGAGTAGCGATGCTTGATGCTACGTTTGCGCCGAGGGTCACGGATTTCAAGTTCCATTTGAGTCGCTGCCCGAATGCCTTCGCCCTTATCATTAGGGATGGCACCAAGCGTACCGCACGAAACGAAGCTACCTTCGTCAATGTGCGGGCCCGCGAAGCAGCCGTTGCGCAACGATTCAAGCGGCCGGATCGCGGCGAACGCGCCCTTCTGGTACTCAACCCATTTGCCATCTTCAAAAATGCGTGAGCTCAGCTCGAGTTCGTCTTGATACGCCGAGACATCAGACCACCGCCACGCCGAAGTGCCAGTCGGTTTAGGACACAACTGCTTAGACACAGCAATCGAATACGTTTCAACACGCCGGTCGGTGTGATCAGAGCCAACGGTCAGCCACCATTCACCACCAGTGTAAAACAAAACTGGCTCAACCTCGCCTGAACTATCTGGCCCCACAACCTGGATCGTTTCGGTTTGCGTGAGTAACAAAGCGCTGCCGCGGTAATAAAGCGGCACAGTAGAAGGCGCAGGCACGCCGATCAAACCGAGTTCATGAATGTGGTGTTCGATCGCTGCCGCATCACGCCCTGTCCAACCGGCAATCACATAATGTCTGGGGGCAACAGCGGCTAGCGTTGTCGTGATCGTGCCATCGGCACCAACCGCTTCGCAAGAAAAATACAGGTGAGATTTCATCATGATGATTTGAAAAATAAGAAAGTAAAAAGTTGAAAGACATGGGCGAAAGTCCTCCCCCTTCAGGACGAGCAAGAGGTCAAGACAAAACCGCTGGCAACCATAACGCGATCGACGGAAACACCATCAAAATAATAATTGCCAACATGTAGACAAACATAAAGGGCATTACGCCAGAAAAAACATCGGTGATCGGTCCAGGTTGTCGTCGCATGCCTTGCAAGACATACAACACGGTGCCATCAGGCGGACTAATCATTGCGATTTCAACCAGCATTGTGATCACCACACCAAACCAGATTGGATCGTAACCCAAGGCTTTCACCACTGGAAACAACAGAGGCACGGTACAAATCACCATCGACAAACCTTCCATGAAGGTGCCAAGCGCCAAATAAAATCCGATGATGATCAACATGATCGCCCAACCCGGCAAAGGCAGCCCGGTTAAAAATTTTGCCAGCATTTGCGGCACACCCAAGGCCGACAAAATGTAGTTCAAGACATAGGCACCAAATAAGATCAACGCAATCATCGACGTGGTACGCGCTGTTGCGTGCAACGACTCAGAGATCATTTTCCAGTTGAGTTTGCGGTCAACGAGCGCCAGGATCAAGCTGCCCGCCACGCCAAGCGCCGCAGATTCGGTTGGCGTGGCCAAGCCTGCATAAATTGTGCCCAACACGAGCCCAATTAACAAAGCCGTCGGCAATAAATCTGACAGACTCGCGACTTTATGGCGCCACGTCACGCTCAAGGCGTTTGGATCAGCACGCAGCTTGAGCTTGTAGCTGTAGTAAAGAATGACCAGAATAAACAGGAGGACGACCAAAATACTCGGGCCAATTGCCGCAATGTACAAAGAACCAACCGAGGTTTCGGTGATCAAACCATAAATAATAAAAGTGATACCTGGCGGAATCAGATTGCCCAACGCTCCGCCGGCCGCCAGCGATCCCAAGACCAATTTTGGTGGGTAGTGACTTTTTTCAAAATAGGGCAAGGCAACCGAACCCATGGTAGCGGCCGTTGCCACGCTTGAACCCGCAACAGCAGAAAATACACCACAGGCCAAAATATTGGTGTGTAACAAACCGCCCGGCAACCGACCCATCCAGACATTCAAGCCACGATACAAACGCTCAGACAAACCGGCGCGCAACATGATCTCGCCCATCAGCAAAAAGAGCGGCACCGATACCAAGACA
>Ga0209550_10003965_pt1 | contig 14068 bp, 8 predicted proteins | sample LauGreSuBDMM15SN_2_FD_187567 | JGI IMG/M metagenome (GOLD analysis project Ga0209550, IMG submission 187567) | Freshwater lake microbial communities from Lake Michigan, USA - Su13.BD.MM15.SN (SPAdes) (version 5) | ecosystem: Environmental > Aquatic > Freshwater > Lake | place: Lake Michigan, USA...
CGCGCCGCTGGCCGACTGAGCGCGTACTTGCTCCTGCAGCCAGCGCCCCTTGTCAGTGCCGTATGCGAGGGTACGCGGGTCGCCTGGGTCGAGAGGCTTTGCTGGCACCGCGGCGTACGACGGCTGCGGCGGTGGCGCGGCTGCGTACGAAGGCTGCAGTGCTGGCACCGCGGCGTACGACGGCTGCGGTGCTGGCACCGCGGCAAACGACGGCTGCGGTGGTAGCGCGGCAAACGACGACGACTGCAGCGGTGGCGCGGCATACGACGGCTGCGGTGCTGGCGCGGCGTACGACGGCTGCGGCGGTGGCGCGGCTGCGTACGGCGGCTGCAGCGGAGGTGCGGCGTATGACGGGGTCGGCGGCGGAAGTGTCGTGGGGATGGGCACTGGCTTGGCTGGCGATACACCGGGTGTGAAGGCGGGCGCACGCAATGTGAGGGACTGCGAAGGCGGTGCCGCACAAACATACGATGGCTGCGGCGGCGGCGCAGCGTACGACGGCTTCGGCGCTGGAGCCGTGGCATACGACGGCGGCTGAGGCGCAGCGTATGACGGTTGCGGAGGTGGGGCAGCGTACGATGGCTGCGGCGCTGGAGCCATGGAGTACGGGGGTTGTGGCGGTGGGGCGCTTGCATACGAATACAAAGAAGCAGGAACAGCCGCAAACGATGGCTGCGGCGGTGGCTGCGCGAACGAGAGCGGCGGCGTGCTCGCGACCGAAACGTCATAGCCATCGCCCAGGCTCGGAGGCCGCGCAGCGGGCCGTGGCGGCAGCGATGCGGTTGCGTATGGCGTGCCCACAGGAGACGCGTTCAGCGTGGATGCAGCGGTGTCGATGGGGGTCGGCCGCGCAGAGCAGCGGGGCGGCACGGCGCACGATACAACCACTGGTTTCGAGGCGGCGCCCGCGTTGAAGGCAGGTGCTGGTGATTGCTGAGTGTACGAGACCGTGGATGTCGGTGCATGGCTCACCGGAGCGTGGCTCACTGGCGCGTAGTTCACTGGACTCTGTGCCGGCGGTGGCGTGTAGGGATGGCTGATCTCGGCAGCGGCGTACTGTGCGGGCGACCGTGAATGTGCAGCGGCCGGCGGCTGCTGCGATGCCATGTGGGCTGACACAGCACTGGGTGGCCCGCTCGCCCGCGTGCCTGCTGGGAAGGCGCGGAACGGGTTGTTGTTGTTGGCACTTTTCTTCATGGTCTCAGCGAGCCATCGGCCCTGATCCGTGCCGTATCCGAGCGTGCGCGGGTCGCCGGCCTCGACTGGCTTCGACGGGTCGCGGGGCGCGTTCGGGTTCGAGATGGACCAAGACATTGTGAATCTTTCAGGGGGGGGTGACAGTGACGAAAGGATTCCAAACCGAGATGCACAAATACCAAGAGGTCAGTATAGAACCCTCGTATAGAACTCCGAGAGTCACTTCACATCAACATCGTAACCCCGATGTAACGCTCCGCAATCAACGAGCTCCGCATATGGTGACGCTGCTGCTGCACGCGCTCGTCGCCAGCCTGCAGGCGCCCACGCGTCAGCCGTTCATCATCGGCGTCGCGGGCGCGACTGCGTCGGGCAAGTCTTCTGTTGTTGCAGAGATCGTACGGTTGCTCGACCATGAGGATGTGTGCTCGATCACGCAGGACAGCTTCTACAAGAACCTGGATGATACGGAACGCGAGCAGGCTTATCAGCAGAACTACAATTTCGACCACCCAACTGCGTTCGACTTTGAAGGCCAGCGTAACGTGCTGCTTCAGCTGTGTGCAGGCGCAACGGACGTCAGCATCCCCTCGTATGACTTCGTGACTCACGCGCGGCTGCCGCCAAAGCATGATCTGCACGTGCGCAATCCTGAGATCGTCATCTTCGAGGGCATTCTCGCGCTCTACGATGAGAAGATGCGCGACCTCTTCGACCTCAAGGTGTTTGTGGACGTGGATGCGGACGTGCGGCTCGCGCGCCGCATCAAGCGCGATATGGTGTCACGCGGCCGCAGCCTCGACGGCGTGCTGCAGCAGTACGAGCGCTTCGTGAAACCCGCGACCGAGCAGTTTGTGCTGCCGACCAAGCGGTACGCGGACATTGTGATCCCGAACGGCGTAGAGAATGCGGTTGGCATCGACATCGTCGCGCAGCACATCAATGGTGTGCTGATGAGGCGGGAGCTGATGCAGGAGACCGTTGAGGGGCTGAGTTTCCAGACCGACGGGCCACTCGAGCTCTCGCCCACATCGCTGATTCGACCGGGGCGGTGGCAGGGTGGCAAGCAGCAGCAGCAGAGTCGGCAGGTTTCTGGAATGGAAAACACGGCAGTATGAACGGCTCTCTGATGAACGAGTCAGCGAGACCTCTAACCGGGCAACTACAAGGGGAAACAACCCCTTGGATAGACGACAGAGCAACACACTTAGGGACTCAGGGAGTGTTGAGTCTCAGGGAGTGACTGTGATGCTGTAATTAACTACTGTAATCAAATGATGGGCCTTAAATGCTCATCGTTAATGCTGAAAGGCTCGTTGTTAAACGTTACTAAAATGTTGCTGACCGGCACTACGTCCTCTAGAGATCCCGCGTCACAGTTCACAGCTTACCGTTCACGGCTCAACATAGTTTTTGGCTCCGGCCTCCATGTCCTTGGTCTTCTCGTCGTCTACGCCCTCTGGCGACCCCGACCCCGAGTGGGCTCGGGCAATCACGCCTCCGCGGGCGACCACGCCATCATCGTCGGTGCCTGAGCGGGCGCGGCTCACTCTGGACGTGCGGCATCTCTTTAATGAGGAGGCGCTGAGCGACATCATATTGCGGCTGCAGTGCTTGGACGGCTCCGCCGCCATCTATGGGCACCGGCTCGTTCTCGTCGTCTCCTCGTCCTACTTCTCGAGCGCGCTTAGCAAGCAGTGGCAGCCGACGACAGGCCAGGGCGGCGCCCCGTCCGAGATCACCATGCGCTGCGACGAGAAGCTTGCGCACGTGCGCACCTTCCTCGAGTTCTTGTACGGACGCGAGGTCGAGCTCACCCTCGACTGCGCGCACCCGCTCCTGCGCCTCTCCGACTTTTACGGTGTCGACAAGCTGGGCGAGCTTTGCCTCGACTACCTCGAGCGCGTGTTACACCCGGAGCCTACGCGCTGCTTCCAGCTCTTTGCGGAGCCGAACGTGCTGGGCACGGGCGGCGTCCCCGACGGCATGGGTGCGGACGTGGCGCTCTACCTCGCACCTAACGCCTTATCTCCGCAGGCGCCCGCGCAGCCGCGGCTGCTCGCGTTGTGTGCCGAGGTGCTTGCTCGCTCCTTCTCCGACGCGTCGGTGCATGAAAAGTTCCTCTCATGCCCTACTGAGCTGCTGCTCGCGGTGCTCCAACGCGACGACCTGAGCGTCGACCGCGAGGTCGAGGTGCTGGCCGCCCTCCTCAAGTGGGCCGCGCATGAGCCGAGCCGCGAGGGCTCTCTAGGCGAGCTGCTCAGCCTCGTCCGCTGGCCGATGATCACGGGCGAGGTACTCGCTGAAATCGAAGAATTTCACGCGCTGCTCGCGACCGAAGCGGCGCGCGTGCCGCTGCGCGAGCACCTGCTCGAGGCGCTCAAATACCAGGCCGCCTCCCCGAACCGTAAGCAGAGCATCGTGCGAGATTCGATCCCCGACGTCGCGAGCCGCTACCGGCCGCGCACGCCAAACATGGTTCGGTTGCAGGGGGAGGGCAAATTCTGCTGGACGCTCAAGAACTTTTCGCGCTTGGCGACCGAGGAGCGCATCTACTCGCCACCCTTCACCTTCAGCGGCATCGCCTTCATGCTCCTCTTCTTCCCGCGCGGCAACCAGCAGCGCGAGTACGCCTCCCTCTATGTATCCGTCGACAAAACGAAGCTCGACCCGGGATGGCGGCGCGAGGTGCACTTCACGCTGTGCGTAGTTGACCAAAAGGAGTCGCTCTGCTCGGTGACCAAGTCGACCCACGGCGAGCTCTCCAACCAGGTGCTCGACTGGGGCTTCACCGAGCTCATCCAGCTCTCGTCACTCAACTCACCCAGCCACGGGTACATAATGGAGGACACCCTGCAGTTTACCATTCAATTCGAGCGCGTCACTGAGGGCTCATCGGGCCGCTCGCGCCCAGGGGGACACTCGACGCCACCCGCAGCTGGTCTCGCCAACCGGCTCATCTGAGCTGGCGGCGCGCTGATTCAGATCCCTTTCTAGTTAGTGCCATGGAGAGCAGAGGAGGGGATGGCACCGGCGCGCAGCAGAGCCGGCCCCGGGCGCGCGCATCCGATATCGGTCGTCGTCTTTCCCCGCGAAGCGCCGATCGCCACTTGCCAGAGAGTGTTACGAAGGGCATATTCGTCATCGTCTGCCGTGCTCCGGCTCGTTTCTGCGTCTGCCCGAGAGCGACGCGAGAGCCATTAATAGAGCCGCCGGCCAACGACCGCACGCGGCGCAGCCAGCGTCAGCACGCGGACCGCCGCGAGTATGAGAAGGAAGCAACGATCGAGCATAGTCTCCATTACCGCATGCTGTACAAGCATACCGGATGACGATCCAGGAACGTCCTCTGTAGGTGTACCGCGAGACTCTCTCGTGGCGCGGGTTGCGGAGTCCGGAGCAGACCCAGGGTGGAGAGCGCATGCTCGGGGCGGCGACGACCGACGCGCCGCGATATCAAACCCGATTGTGTCCGCGACCAGATCCGTTCACGCATGAACCATGACGGTTCATGAACCGGATCCGATTTGGCGATGTCGCGATGTAACTTAAGATGTAACGCCCGGATTTGCGATATAATACCGCCGGGTCGCGTTACACGTTATTAGCGCGTTACCGGGTCGTACATGGCGTTCAGAATGATCGCGCCCGCGACGCGATCTTGCAACGGACGGTTGCGAGTCAGCACGAAATGTATTGAGCAAAATAGTACCGGATTAAGTACCGGATTCGAGTTTCGACGAACATAACCCTTAAGCTTAACCGCCCGGGGGCCCCGGGCGCGCGCCCCCGGCGCCCGGGCGACCGGCGGGGGAGGCGGTTCGCGAAGAACGCGATCGTCATCGTTTATGTGCGAGCCAAAGCCAAAAATCATGAAAGATGCACTCATGGAAACATGACACATGATCCGCGCGACTCCGAATCGACGTGCCATCATACTATCGCGCGCACTGCCCAGCCCGCTGTTTCCTGTTTGTGCTGTGATGCCTGTGGCATCGGTATACGCGGACTCCCGGACACCACTCAAGGTGAAGGCACGCTTCAGAAGATGTGGAAGTTGGTATCGAAGGGCGCCATGATGTTGCCCGAGTACGGGCGGATGCCAAGGGCCGAGAGGCCCGGCACTGAGCCCGGCACCTGGGACTCGGAGAGAAAGCCAAAGATGCCGATCTGCGCGAGGCGGCCGTTGTTGATCTCGGCGAGCAGGCCCTTCGCCTTCTTCTCCGGCGAGGCGTTCTTGCTGAAGCCGAAGGGGTCGAAGAGGTTGAAGGGCACCGGGTGCGGGAGCTGATCGAAGGTGGGCATGTAGCCGGGCTTGCCGCCGCGCATGTAGTGCGTCTGGCCATCCTTCTCAAGGATGAACGAGTTCTCGCGCCAGAACTCGAAGAAGGCGATCGTCAGGAAGATCTGCCATTTGGCGACCTCCGGCAGGTTGTCCCAGACCTCCTGCGGCGACTTTCCGATGTCGACGCCGGCGAACGGCTTCCACGGGAAGCGGATGTCGTTCGCGTGCACAATGTAGCCAACGAAGGCCGCCATGGCCACGCGCCCGTGCTTGATCTCCGACTCACGCAGGAAGCCAATGGTCGCCGCGTTCGAGTCGCCCCAGAACTCGCCACCCGAAAGGTTGAGAGGATCCCAGAAGCCGACGACCGGGTTGAGCTTCTTCGCCTGGTCTTTGAGGCCAGAAACGTCCATGGACACACCCGCGGTGCGCGGTGCCACGATGGGCGCATTGAACGAGAGCGACGAGGTGCAGAGAGCAAGCTGCGGGCAACAGCATTGAGCAAGGGTCAGCACGCTGAAAGCGCATTCGCGACGAGCCGGCCCGCAGGCTGGCAGCGACCGGGGTATCGTCGGCCGAAAGGTACGCACCATTTTCTATCGGAATCCGCGAGTGGAGATCTCATCACAATGAAATCAAATTATCGATGCCGAACGAAGTTAATTAAGATGCCGCCCTCAGCCTCGTACCCCCGCCTCTGAACACTCGTAGCCTGGAAAGCCGAAGAGCTCTGATCCTTAACTAATTTCCAAAGACGATAAACTTCCTCACGAGGCGTCCACCCTGCCTGTCGTCCGTCCGCCATGCATGCACCATTTCCACCGCCGCGCCGTCGCGGCAAAAACAAGCTGACCTACCCAGTCTCGCGGTCGTGCGACACCTGGATCTCGTCGTCAGAATGCTGAGCAAAATCTCTAGAGAACCCAATATCGAGCCAGAGCAGCCGCCGCCCTCACTTCTCGAGCTTCCCCGCGAGCCCCGGAGGAGGAGGCCCGCCGCTCGGCGCAGCGGCAGGCCCGGACAGCCCCGGCGGGGGCTTCGGAAGCTTTGCCGCTGCACCATTGGCCTGCCCGTTGGCGCCCTCGGTCAGCAGCGCCTGCACGAGCTGCGTCGCCTTCTCGACAGCCGCTGCGTTGCCACGGATGCGCACCAGCCCGTCTTCCTTTCGAACATCGAGCTGCGCGCCGCTCTCCTGCTGCAACTGCCTGATCTTCTCGCCGCCGCGCCCGATGATCAGTGGGATCTGGCGCGAGGTGACGTGCACATCCTTCTCGCCATTGCCGGCGGTGAGCTCGTCGAGCATGGCCACGGCCTTGGCGACCTGGCTCTTGCGTCCCCTCACCACCACGCGATTGCCCGCGCGCTCGAGGCTCACATTGGCTCCAGAGTCGTCCTGCAGCTTCTTGATGTTGGAGCCGCCGCGCCCGATGATGACCGGGATGAGCCGCTCGCTCACGAGCCGGATGTGCTCGTCCACGTCGAGCTCCTCCTCGAGCACCTTCTCCACCTTGGCCACAGCCGCAGCACTCCCAAGCAAGGTGAGCACATTCTCAGTGCGGTCGATGACGATGGCCACCAGATATGCGTCCTGCAATCGCCTGTGCAGCGTGGGAGGGGACTGCTTCTGGCTGACGGCCGGGCGCACATGCGTGAGCTTGTCGATCGCCGCCGGGCGCGTGGGCAGTACCACCTTCACCGCCTTGGCTTCGGCTAGAAGCGTCTCGAGACGAAACTTGCATGCTTCGACCGGCGCCGCAGTACCGCGCATGACGAACGCCGCCCCGCCCGCCTCGACGGGCTTCAGCTTGAGCTCAATCGCCCCGCTTGAGCTCGACTTGACCTCGACCGCCTCCGCCGGCTTGAGCTCGCGAAATGAGGGCATGACCCCCGTGAAGAGGCCACTCAGCTCGATGTGCACGCCATTTGCGGCCTCCGCCGCCGGCGGCGCTTCTGCTGCTGCTGCTGCGGCGGCGGCTGCCGTGGCCGCGGGTTTGGCGGCGTTCTCGAGCAGCAGGCGCACGTACTGCACCTCCGCCACGGAGAGGGGCAGCACCTGCTCAGCGTGCGCATGCAGGCGCACCACCGCATAGGCCGCATCGCGCGCGAGCCCAACCAACTTTCCAGGGCCGTGCAAGTGCAGCATGCCACTTGAATCTTCTAAGCGCAGCTGCACGCTGAACTGACGCTGCATGCTCTCCAGCTCGCGCCGGAGGGGCACCTGGCACTCGGGCGGCACTTCGACCACAGCATCCGCGGCCGCGTGCGCCGCGATCCAGCCCTCGACGACCCCGGCCGCCTCAGAGAGCATGCCGTTCCCTCCGAAAAGGCAGATCTTTTCGGGACGAGTCCCGAGGTCCTCCTGCAGAGCGACCATGCAGCCGAACGAGTTGCAGATGCCCTGCAGCTGTGCGAGCGCCACGCCGTCCGGCGCGCCAAGCAACGCCGCCTGCGTCGGCGGGCAGTCGAGCAGCAATTCGGCCTTGCGCCGGCGCGAGAGCGTCGCGCGCAGCTCAATCTGCGCGTCAAGCGAGGCTTCACCCCGAGTGGTCACCAGCCCCTGGAGAGGCTCGAAGTCGACCGAGCAGCGCCCAATGCGGCTCGCGAACTCGACGAGGAAGTTGGGCTGGTCCAGGCAGATGCTCGTCAGCAGCGACGCGTCGTCGTCGCCCAGCTGGAGCTCGTCGCTCGAATTAGCCGCTGCGAGCGCCTCCACGTGCGCCGCGGCCGCGTCGACAAACTTCTTCTTGCCGCGCAGCGTCATGGCGGAGGCGACGGCGAGGAACATAGTACCGACCTGCGCCGTCTCCAAGAACAAGGTCTCGCCTGGAAGCTCTATCTGCACACTGAAGTCCTTCTCCAGCTTGACAAGGTTGACCGCGTTCGGCCCGATGAGCTCATCGATGGCGTGCCAGGGCAGCACGACGTTCTCACTCACGAAGGCGTTCGAGTCGATGACCTTCTGGATGAGCTGCTTGGCCTTATCGACGGCCACACGCGAGCCGCGCAGCTGGAGCCGAGGTTTGGCCTCCGAGGCGCCCTCGGGCTTCTCCATACCGTCGATGGCCGCACCCGACTCGGCGCGAATGCGATAGATCTCCGCACCCGACTGGCCAATGATCTGCGGCATCATCCTCGCGTCCACCTCCATCTCCTCGATGCATTCGGCATTGTACTGGAGCACGCCCTCGAGCATCGCAAACGCCTTAGCCACCTGCGACGTGTTGCCCTTCACCGTGACCGCCTGCTTACTCGAGCCCACCCCTTGCTCAGGCTTTTTGGCCACCCCGAGCACCGCGCCTGTCGCCCTTTGGATGCTCAGGATCCGCTCGCCGCTCTTGCCAAGCAGCTGGCCGATGTGCTGGCTCTCGACCATGAAGACCTCCTCGACCTTTTTCTCACGCTCGAGCACCTCCTTGATCGCCTTCATCGCAGCCTTGACTCCCTCGACAGAGCCGCGGAACTTGATGCGGCTCGGTTCGGTCTTCTCCGTCGCCCTCTGGATATCGATCGAGACGCCTTGCTCGGCCTCGAGCCGCTTGACGTGCTCGCCGCCGCGCCCGATAATGTGGTCGAGCAGCTCCGTGGGCACCTCGAGCACCTCCTTGGACTTCGCGTCCAGGTGGAGAAGCTCGACGAGGCTCTGGCGCGCGCGCTCCACCGCCGCCGACGGGCCCCAGACGCGGATCGTGCACTCGTCGCCTTTGGCGACCTCCATGAGCGCACCCTGCGACTGCTGCTGAATGCGGTTGATCGTCGAGCCCGCCTTGCCGAGCAGCGTGCCCTTCTGCTCCGGGTCGAACTTGAGCGTGATCTCGACGCGCCGCTGCGCCTTGAGCAGCTCCTCGATGAGGATCGCGGCCTTCTCCACCTCGTCCGCGGGACCCGCGATCGTGAGGGTCGAGTTGGCACGTCGCACGTCGAGCGAGCATCCCGTCTCTTCCTGCAGCTTCTCGATAGTCACACCCTTCTTGCCGATGAGCAGCCCCTGCTGCTCCTCGTCGAGCGTCTTCTTGAGCACGCGCACCTCGCCGAGAGAGCCGATGAGCTGCTTCGCGGCCTCGACGCCCTCTGCCGAGCCGCACAGCATGACGGAGCGCTTCGCGCCGCGATCCATCTTGGCGCTCACTTGGCACTCGGTCTGCAAGCGCGCCCTCCAAAGCGGCGTCGCGAGCAGCTCCTGCAGCGGCTCCTCCGCTGCGAGCCGCACCTCGACGAGATCGCCGAGGGCGAGGTTGAACTGCTGTGCCGTCTGCTCGCGCCATTGCGCTGACTTGTGCGCGTCGACCAACGCGTACGCCTGGCGCAGCTGCTCCGCGCACAGGGCGCGCTTGGTTTTAAGATCCTCCATCTCGCGGTCCCACGCCTCGAGCTTCTTCGCCTCCGCCGCCGCCCGCGCCATCTCGGCGAGCGCTGCCTTCTCCTCTTTGATCGACAACGACATAGACTCCATCTTCTTTGCCTTTTGCCGATTGCGCTCCTCGACCTCGGCAGCGCTGTCCTTGTTCTTCTGCGGCGAGCACCAACGCAGTCGCGAAAGGGCGCGAAGCGACGTCAGTAAGCCGACGAGGCAGCAATGGGAGTGAGGCGCGCCCATGGCTTCAACACAGCTGCAGCACTCGTGGTGCTGCTGCGGCAGAGCAGCAGGCGGGCAAGGCTGACGCGCTGCGGCGGTAGCGCAGAGGCCCAGGTGCCGCGCGGCCACAAGCGCACCGATGGGCGCTTCTTCAGCAGCTGGTCCTTTTTGGCATCCAGCTGTTTTATCGCATCTTGCAGCCCGTCAATGGAATCCTTGGCCATCTGCGCCGCCTCAGCAAGGGACGGCTCTGGCTGCGGCTCTGCTGCCTGAGCTGGTGCGACCGGAGGTTGCGGAGGTGTGGCTCCTGCGCTGCCGCCTCCGATAATCGCTGCCGTAAGACGGCTCAGCATGGTCGTCATTGTCTCAGTGCAGAAATGGATTCGCCTCTGCTGCAAGAACTTGATGAGGCACGTCGCAAACTTCCAGTATCCGACGGCGTTCCGCGGATGGAGTAACGCAAACTGATGACTGTCTGACTGGTCCTCGAGTCACCGCAAAATGGGGCGTACTTTGGACGAAGCCGAAACGGTCGGCCCTTCTCCCTGAGAACATGGCGCGACTCGCCGCCGTCGAGGGCGGCGGAACGACCTTTGTCGTGGCGATCGCGTCGGACCCGACGACGGTGCTCGAGCGAGCCGAGTTCCCGACGACGACGCCCAAGGACACGCTGCGCAAGTGCTGCGAGTGGCTCGCGAGTCGCCATTACGATGCGCTCGGCGTCGCGTGCTTTGGGCCGCTCGACCTGAAACCGGACTCGCCCACGTTCGGCTACATCACCACGACGCCCAAGCCCGGTTGGCAGCAGACCAACGTCCTCGGGCCGCTCAAGGCCGTGCGCCCAGCCGCGCCGACCCTCTTCGACACTGACGTGAACGCACCCGCCGTTGCCGAGTACGAGCACATGGTTGCAGAGGCGAGGGCGCGCGGCGTGGCACCACCGACGTCGTGCTGCTACATCACTGTCGGCACGGGTATCGGTGTCGGCCTTGTCATCAACGAGAAGCCCGTGCACGGCATGATGCACCCCGAAGGTGGCCACATGTGCGTGCCTCGGCGCGCGGCCGACGCGGGCTTCGAGGGGCCCAATCCGAACGATACGTTTGGCGGGCTGTGCGCCGAGAACATGGGGTGCTCCGTCGCGCTCGTCAAGCGCGGCGCTCTCGTCGGCGTGCACGCGCTCAAGGACCTGAGCGACGACGACCCTCAGTGGGACGCGTGCGCGCACTACCTCGGCGCGCTGTGCGCGAACGTGGTGTTACTGGCGTCGCCCGAGAAGATTGTGATGTCGGGCGGCGTGATGCTGCGCACGTCGCTCTTCCCCAAGGTGCGCGCGCGCATGCAGGCCATGCTCAATGGCTACATCCAGTGCGAGCAGGTGCTCACGCCCGAGGGGATCGCGAGCTACGTGACGCCGTCGACGTGGGGCAACGACGCTGGTATGGTTGGCGCGCTCACGCTGGCTGCCAAGGCGCTCGAGCAGCAGCGCGCGACGGAGAAGAGCGCGGGTAAGAGCGCGGGCGGGGGGGGGGTCATGGCTGCGAGCGGCCTGGGAGAGCGCGGCTTGCTGGTCGCCGGGCTCGTCGTGGCGGTCCTTGCGGTGGCCGCAATGCGCTCTCGGTGATATCGGACGGAACTACTCACGCTCTCCCGCGCTCGCTCACTATCGGCCTCTGCCCTCTCGCCAGACTCGCTTGTCACGGGTTTTAATAAGTCAAAACTGTAAACTCGGTGATTTCCGTCGTTGACGGTTGAGAGCCCCCCTGCTCTGGCATCGAAATTTCCCGATTGTGGATTAATGACAGTAAGCGTGGGGTCACATCTAAATCTGGCGTGTGCACCTCACTCCTCAGCCGGTTGCGGGGCTGAGCGAGGGCAGCGGGCAGCGCAGCAGGGACCTGCACACGGGGAGATCCCCAGACCCTGGCCACAACCTATTCATCTCCGCGGGACCTGCCCTCGCTCTCGTGGGGGGGCAACGGCCGGGACAAAACGGCACGGGCCTCGGGTGTGAAGGGTGAGCTTCAGTGGCCGTGGCCGTGGCCGTGGCCGTGAGCGTCCTCCGCGCCGGCCGGTACGCAGTGCTCGTGATCATAGAGGACGAGGCCGATCGAGATGGCGCCAGCCACGAAGGCGAGGTATGCGGCGATGCGGAGCATGTTGCTGTTGACGGAGCCGTGTACGCGGTTCATGCACTCCGTCGCGCCGATCTGGATGTAGACGCCACCGCCAAAAGCAAGCAGCAGACCCTGCGCACGGATGTCGATGTCGCCCATCCCGACCATGATGATCGCGCCCCAGATGACCGACGTGCCCGACAAAAAGTTCCATAAGAGCGCCAGCGGGGTGGAGAGGTTGCCCTGCTTCGGGTCCGTCAGCACGAGGTAGTCGGACACCTCCTGCGCGAACTCGTGGTACACTGAGGAAGCAGCGATGCTCCAGCCAACGGTCTGATCGCAGTAAATGAACGCGAAGCCGATGAGGATGCCGTCAACGAGGTTGTGGATAAAGTCGCCCACCAGTACGCCGCTCAGGACACGGATGCGCTTCGACTTTTGTGTAATCTCGATCTGGAAGCCGTCTTTGGTGTTCGCCAAGTCGGGTGAGGAGGCCGGCGGCATGATCGAGTGGACAACGACCTCCAGAAGGCTCGACGTGATGAAGCCGGTCAGGATGAGGGCGCCCCACATGAAGGCGGAGAAAGACTCGTTCGGATCGGTAAGCAAGTGCGTCGCCTCGTGCAGCATCAAGAAGAAGGCCGAGGCGAGCAGCGCGCCCGAGGCGAAGGCGTTCGCCAGGGAGAAGAGGCCCGCAGGATACTTGTTCCTCAAGTTGTTGCACCCGGGAACGACGAAGACGACGCCGGTGAACGTGACGAGGTTGACGATGATCGCGGCGCCGATGGCGATGCCCCACGGGCGGGGAACCTCTGCCTCCACCTCCTCGGGGAGCTCGTGCACGGGCTCGATGTCGTCGCCATGCACGTCCTTGAAGTAGTGCATATCGCGCTCGAACTCGACGGGCACGTGCTGGGCGAAGATGGCGACGGCAGCGACGCCCGTGGTGTTGACGAAGAAGGATGAGGTGGGGTTGATGCCCACGGCGAAGTGCAGCTCGTAGCAATAATCCACGCCGCCTGGAAGGTTCGCGGGGATCGTAGGCAGGATGTACTCGTTCACTTCGACCTCCGTGCAGTTGACGCCGAAGCTGTGGCCCGCCTCCTCCTCGACCGCGTGGAGCGACTCCTCGGTCGAGTCGGGGATCGAGAAGATGACCATCTTCATGCTCGGGTCCACGTACCCGTGGTTGTCCTCCACACCCTCGACGGCCTGAGCCTGCCATACGTAGTGGCTGTCAGGCGTGTCGAAGCTCCCGGCCCATTCCCAGTCCCCGTGGCCGTGCTGCGCGGCTGCGGCATGAGCATCTGCGGTGGCGAGCATGCTCATGCCGATCGACAAGGAGAGACTACGCATGGTGCTGCGGCCCTGGACGGAAGAGATGCAGTCGCCGCCCGATATCGAGTACCCATCGAGTAAAAGTTCGAAGCCCTCGAGGAGAAGTTACATCGGAGCGGCCGGCTCGCCGCTTAAAGTAAAATGACGCTGTGGAGCCGGGACAACAGGTTGGGTTTTGCCGAGAAAGTTGTTTTCGATACGAAATTCCTTGAAGCTTGACCTCCATCTCGTTGAACGCGTTTGTTCGTTTGACGGTCACCACGCGGGGTAGGCGGGGTACCCCGCGCGCGCGCCATCGCGATCACCTTTCAACGGCCGTCGCCATCAGCAGCTGGCGCGTCATCTCGGTGGATTGTCATGAGACATGCCCTTGGAGACATGACAGTGTGCATCTCTTGGTGCATCTAGCATCTTGTGCAGGGTCCCAGGGATGTTCTTGTAGATGATTCTAGTTCCTTGTTCTAGTTCATGTGTGCATCAGGAGCAAGACCACAAGACTCAAGTGCGAAGGGGAGCGAAGGGATGTTCAATCTTCCCTAGTACAGGACTCTCTAATTC
>Ga0209550_10003966_pt1 | contig 14068 bp, 8 predicted proteins | sample LauGreSuBDMM15SN_2_FD_187567 | JGI IMG/M metagenome (GOLD analysis project Ga0209550, IMG submission 187567) | Freshwater lake microbial communities from Lake Michigan, USA - Su13.BD.MM15.SN (SPAdes) (version 5) | ecosystem: Environmental > Aquatic > Freshwater > Lake | place: Lake Michigan, USA...
GGCGTCGCTCGGGCTTAGGGGTCCGCCACCGACCTCGTCGTCGCACTACGGCCTGTGCGACGATGTGATGGCGAACCTTGGGCTTGGGCCGCGGCCGCTGTACGAGTGGGAGGCGGACGCGTGCGAGCTGCCGCGCTTCGACGTGGCGCACGCATGCGCAGTGCTCGAGGGCAAGCAGGTGGTTGTCGCCGGCGACTCGACCGCTGGCCAGCTCTTCCTGTCGCTCGTGATGCAGCTCGGCGGGCGCTTTGGGCGCAACTCGCGGCACACATCCGCGATCTCCGACCTGAGTGCGTCCGCATGCAGCGGTGCCACGCGCCTCGTCTTCGTGCGAAACGACTTGCTGCTCTGGAGCACGCACCGCTCTGAGTTCAACCGCGCGCGGGAGTGCGACAAGCTGCTCAAGGCAGACGGGTACGTGCAGCGCGCGGTGCGTGATGCTGACTACCTCGTGCTGCAGACGGGCCACCACTTCCCGGCAACGATCGAGGCGGTATCTGTCACCGGCTGGCCCGACGCATACGGCTTCTTCACGAGCTCTCTCAACCACACGTTGAGCCACCTGATGCGCGCGCGCACAGCGTGGGGCCATGCACCCTCGAGCGTAGCGATCATGGGCGTCTCGATCCCAGTGCCCGGCTGCTCACGACTCGGCCTGCAGCCACTGAGCCTTGCGGACGCCCTTGCCGCGCTTGCGCAGCACAGCCGTCGCAACAAGTACTCGCCGCGCTGGCAGGCCATGCCCCGGATCAACCTTCTCCTCCAGTGGCTGGCGACGGCGTTCGGCGCACTCTTCGTGGACATTGCGGCGCCATCTGCGGGCTGGCCGGGCGGCATGATGGCGCGCTTCACGAAGAGCGCCGGCGCGCTTGACGAGGACTGTCTGCACTCGTGCCTGCCTGGCCCAGTGGACACCTACGCACGGCTTCTACTTGAATTGCTTCGCGCGAAACGAGCCCTTGTCGAGAGGAGCCACGGAGCAGATCCAACGGCAGGGCGACGGATGGGTGCAGTGGGGCGAGCGGTTGCCAGCGGCGGCGGGCGCAGCGGCGGCGGGCGCAGCGGCGGCGGGCGCAATGGTGGCGGGCGCAACCTCGGCGGCGGCGGTGGTGCGCGCAGTAGCGGCGGCGGCGGCAGCAGCAGCAGCGGCACCGACTCTGGCACGGGCCGTCGTTTCTTCAGCGTTGACGCCACCACCTGGCTTGGTGACCGCAACGCGGGCGCGCAGTTTGAGAGCGGCTGCCGTGCCGCCGCATGCGTGCGTGCCACGTCGTCGCATGAGCCCTGGTGGCCCTTTACCAACTGCTCACGGCGCAAGTACGTGACCTTTTGCGACGGCGACAACTGCCAGGCGCCTGTGCGAGGAGTCGCGTCGCGAGGGAGTGCCGATAGTGCGGGGCTTGCGCTGGAAGGTCGGGGCAACCGCGTCGGCGAGGCCGCGCTGCGCCAGTGCGACCGTCAGGGCTTGAACTGCCACAATCTGAGCCTCATGCAGCTACGAGGGGCCGCAGCGAGGGAGATGCTCCGGTAAAGCGCGTTTGCCTTTTGGACGCGTGGCCAGCGGTGGCCGTGCCCTGCCGGCGCTGCGCCGCCGCGTGCGCTGTGGGGCTGGGGGGACGCGAGAGGAGCTCTGACAAAGACGCCATGTCGAGAATACCGACACGCGACAGCGCGAAGAACTTGGCGCGGGACACGGTGAACCGAGCAGTCTCCAATGTCGAATGTGCGCGAGTGCGAATAACACCCGGGGGTCACGTCGAGCGCGCACCGGCACCGGCGGGCTGCTCGTATTTCGTAAGCTGCTCGCTGAAAAAACTAAAAAGGTGCGTGGAGCGTTCCCAGCGTACTGCCGTAGGGCCTTATTCTCTCTTTCGATATCAACCGGCGCCGAACGGAGCGCGGTCCGCGAGGGTCCTCGGCTCCGGCCCTCGATCCGGCCTCGATCCGGCCCAGGGTCCACCGGGGTTCCAGCGTTCCACAGGGTCGCCTGGAGGTCGCTCCTCTCTCCGTCTCACAAAGCAGAGCACAAGCTCGTGGTACCGCTCACGAAGCTACCGCTCTCGTCATACAGTCGTTGGATACGCACAAGACGCATGGCATCGTCCGCCTGGCCCTCTGGCGGCTCATCACCCTCTTGGTACCCTCGCCAGCCAAAGCTCTCGCCAGGATCGAGGACTACTCCAAATTCCGTCGAGAAGGCGAAGGCGGAGCCCTCGCCGCCCGGAGCGTTCTCGTCGCGCGCAGGCAGCCGGGTGGGCGCGAGGACGTGGCAGCTCGAAGGCAGCAGCAGCATCACTGGGCGTGAGGCGTCTGCGTTGAAGGCGACGCTCTCATAGTCTGACCACTTGCCCTTTGTCGTGCGCAGCTCACCGACGCCACGGATCGTCGCCGTTGGCGGGGCGGTCGATGCCTCCCCAAAAGAGGTCGCCTCCATCTGCCGGGCCACGACAGTGCCACCATCCCACGCGTAGCTTAGGCGAGCTTTGAACACGGCCGTACGGATCACGTCCGAGACCACACGAGCGCCACCACGCTTCTTGCTGTTGCTAGCGCTTGCGAAGCCGCCACCGCCGGCGAAGCCAAAGCCCCGACCTTTGGGATCGGTACGCGTCAGCGATCGCATGCACGCATCGCCGGCCCACACGCCGAGCAAGCTGAAGAGGGTCGAAGGTGGCGCACTGCATGGCGGCAGCGCAGTCTCGCCCGCGGCACGCCGGCCTTCGACGAGCAGCAACACCTGCCGGAGCGCCCCACTCTTCGTGTCGTAGGAGAGGAGCAGGCGACGGCGCTCTCGGTCGGAGCAGGCGAGGCTGTGCTCGAAAGTATGGCGGCAGTCGGAGCCCGAATCGGCGCCGCCCAAGAGCGTCGCGAGCGTCAGGCCAGCCGGATGTTCGGCAGAATACGAACCGTCAAGGTCCACATCAAGCCCGCTGGTTGAAAGGTTCACAGTCTCTTCAGAGCGCGTACCACTCGCAGTGGTTGTGGTGGTCTTGATGGTGCGAGGCGTACCTGGCACGTATGCTACAAAATGTTCATACGCAACTTGCTGCGAAGGCTCGGCCGTCAGTGGATTTATGACCGTTGCCGTGCCCGTCCATGCCACCATTGCATTGAATTTGCCAAAGGCATTCCATTGCTCATCATCCGTGGCTGCGGACACCCGCACACCTGCTGTACGGCGCATACTTGCTGCATCAACGCATCGTGGAACAACGTAACCAGCCCAAGACACGGGAAAGATAGCGAGAGCAAGCAGCATGGCCGTCGTGCGTGCGGAGAGCCCGCTACGGCGCTGTTTCGCTGAGCACGACGTACCGGTACAACAGCTGACAAACACCGCGGGGTTACTAAACTCGGAATCGGAACGCAAGTCGCAGGGCGGTTTCCTACCTACCCCCCCCAAGCGTAGCACTGGATGACGGTTGGGGAACGCAACTGCCGCTCAACTCTCGGCAACTTGTGCAACCACCTGCAACGCCACCCACACACGAGCACTAGGCAACGCTCTCGGCACTCCGCCGCTCTCGGACGATGCGCACCCACATCGGACCTGCCCGCATTCTTCCGAAGAATGCCATACCATCTGCCTCACGAGTCCTTCCGAACACTACTGCACCCATCAAGGAGCACGCAGCGCGATTTTCGCAGACGGTACTCAGCGTCGTGCGCATCCACGACCACTCCATCACATTGACGAGCAACGCTGGCAAGCCCCCAAACCTGACTCTGAAGGTGAAGACGCAGGTGGACCAGACTCGGACTCTTGCGCCATTCTCGCCATATAAGGTGGCAGCGATGCACTTGCGCCCTAGGACTGCACCCATGACACCACGGACCAGCCGCTCGTTGCGACCCCTACATATCATGCCCAGGATGCCGTCGCAGCGTCGGCCAAAGACCTCGGCAGGGGAAGGTGGAGGCGCCCGCGCCACTGTAAGTAATGATGTGGTGGCTGAGGTGAAGTTCGCCAAGATCGAGGCGCGTGGCTGGACGGTCGACACCACGCCGATTGGCGAGGGCAGCTTCGGCACGGTCCACGTATGCAGCGCATCACACAATGCAACGAAGACGGCCAAGATGCGCGTATGCAAAGCCGTGCGCCTGCCCACCTCACACGATCGCGAGGATTTCCGGCGAGAGGTTCGGATGCTCAAAGCGTGTGGTGAGCACAAACACATTTGTCGCATCGTTGACGTCGCGGAGGACACGCGCTTCGGGTACCTCGTGCTGCAAGCGTGCACGGGTGGTGAGCTCTTTGATCGCATCAATAGCCGCAAGCTAGATGAACGTGAGGCGGCGAAGGCGTGTGCCGACGTGCTGTCGGCACTCAGCTTCCTTCGGGCGAAGCGCATCGTGCACCGTGACATCAAACCCGAGAACCTGATGTACAAGGACATGCAGCCGGGGTCGCCGTTGCTGCTGATCGACTTTGGCTTCGCCACTCAGCTTGAGTACGAGAGCCGCCGCTTGACTGAGATATGCGGCACTGCCGCTTACACGGCGCCAGAAGTGCTACGCGGTGACTACTCTCTCGCGTGCGACATGTGGTCGCTCGGTGTGGTGGCACATGTCATCCTGACTGGCAAGCTGCCCTTTAACGGACGTAATGACGACGAGAAGGAGGCGCGCATCCTGCGACATACCGTCCTCTCGTTTGCGGGCGCGCGCACGTGGGGCACCGTTTCAGACGCAGCAAAGGACTTCATCCAAAAGCTCTTGAATCCTGATGAGCACACGCGCATGGGCACCCGCGCGGCACTACAGCACCCATGGATCATGTCGTGCGGCGCGCCTGCCGCTCAAATTCACCCGGGCGCGAGCAGCCCAAGCCCAACTTGGATGGATAAGGTACTTCAGTCTATTCAGTGCAGCCCAAGGAGCAGGATCTCACCACTGATCAGCGCCGCACCGCATGCTGTGATGGTTTGCTAGATTTAGGCTGCAAGGGGGTATGTCGTACAATGCCTCGTCCCCGAACCGAACCCATTCATTCATAACACACGAACGAGTCCGCCGCGAAAAGATTGACGCTGACCTCGTTCGTGTGTCCTCGACCTGTGAAGAGAACAGTCGTGTGTGTTCATATGAAGAGCAGGATTCCGCCGCCGCATTCTCTGCGAGTCCCGCATATGTCGCAGCAACTCGCGCTGCCCTCGGCCAAGTACACGCTCAACGACCGCCTCACGCTCAAGGAGAAGGTCGTGAGCGAGTACGAGGTGCTCTGGTCGCGCGGCGACCTGCCAAACTTTGCCAACCTCTTCGCCCTCAAGGTCAACGCCATCTGGCTGCAGGACCACGTGGGATCATGCACGGCGGCGGAGCTTGTGCAGCGACGGCCAGCCATCCGCAAGCTCTTTGCCGCGTGCTGCGCGCGTCTCGGGGAAGAGCATCCTGCCGATGTCCAGTCGCACGCGATGGAGACGCTGTCGGGCATCTTCCTTGGCATCGGCTGCCGCACCTTCACAAACCCGATCTCTGAGGTCCTCGAGCTGCTGTGTGGGCTGGACGAGGCCGACGCAGTCTTCGGCGCGCTCTTTGGCGACATCAAGCGCATCCTCACTTCGCCGCGGCGCGGCGCGGCCCACGTAGCGCTCCGGCGCGCGGCGGTGCGCCTGCTGCTCGCCCTCGCCGCCTCCGCATCAGACCTGCAATCCAACATCCTCGTCGAGTTTCTGATGCCGAAGGGCTTCGACGCGCCCCTGACCGTGCTGCTGGCCCAGGTGGCCGACGCCGAGCCACCACCGCCGTCCGCGGCCGCCGCCGCCGCCGACGGATCGAGCAGCGCCTCATCCGCCGCCGCGTCCGCCGTGGCCACTTCGGCCGTCGAGGACGCGGCGCTGCTGCTTGTGCTGCTCGCAGCGTACCGTCGGCACGAGCGGCCGAACGGCTTCCTGCGCGTGGTTACGGACGCGACGGCCGAGGCGCCGCATCTGCAGGCCCTCGCGCAGGTCTCTCGCAAGGTCTTCGAGCGCTGCATGTACCCTGCCGAGGCTGCGGCCGCCTCCTCGTACCTGGGAGCGTCGTGGGGATATTCCTTGGCGCGATGGGCCGAGTGGGGCGCGCACTTGATCACGATGGAGTCGTACCTGCCCACCTCGATCACGAGCCAGCTCTCGTCGCCCGAGGCCCTTCGCACCAACGCCGCGCCGCTCACGGTCGCGCTGCTCATCTGCTACGAGCTCGCGGTGCCACGTGGTGGCGCCACGCTCGCCGAGCTCTGCGCACAGATGGATGCGGTGCCAGCGGCACTGGGCGGCGGCTCGGCGCGTGGCGCACTGCTGCGCCATCTCTTCTCTGTCGCGTCGCTCCTCGCGTGCGACGCGCGCGACGCCCTCCTCGTGGCTCAGCTGCGGCTGGCGCTGCTGGTCATTGAACGGGTGCTCGATGGCGCCAAGTCGGCACCGCTGCTGCTCTCCGTCGATCTCGGAGGCGGGCTGCCGCTCTGGGCCTTTTCATCTTCGCACATCACCGACCGCCAGCTGCCCTCGCCGCAGCCACTCCTCGGAGGCGCATACACGCTACTCGCGATGCTGCTCACTCAGAACCTGCGCCGTGCTAGCTTCCACCCACCTCTCTATGTGCAAGCACTCACCCTTCTGCAGAGGCTCATGATCGCACAGCACCGCGCGCAGACGACGCTGCCGCTCCTCAAGTGGGAGGAGCTCTGGGCAGCCCTCTTCACTGTCGCCGACTTCATCTCCAATGACGACGTCTTCATGCAGCGCGGCGCGCCCGAGGTAGGTCTGCGTGTGCTCGAGGTCATCAACGTGCTGGTCACGCTCGGCGACGCCATCTTGCCCTCGGCCTCGCACTTCGAGAGCTTCGCCTACGAGCTCGTGCGTCGCCATCGAACGTTTGAGAAGCTCTACCGTGTCGCGCGCCAGCAAGCTCCACACCTGGTCAAGGCTCTTTCACTCGCTCGCTCGCTCATCGTGGGCGCACTCGAGGCGATCGGGAAGATGGACCCCAACGCCGCGGCCAACCTGACGTCGTATCAGGCACTCGACATCATCCGCGCGCTGCAGCCGAGCGTCAAGCCTGAGGATAGGGCCTCGTTGCTAAGGCCGCCCACGCAGATGGCGCCGCATGAGCAGCTCGCACTCTCGCAGTCGCTGCTGCGCGTGCTCCTCGCCCACTGCCGTCGCGACGGCTCGCTTGCACCCATTCACCACGAGGACTGTGTCTGACACGACGCCACGCGCTCAGCCAGAGGCGTGTGGGGCGAGCGAGTCGAGACTTGAGATAGTGAAGAGTGTTGCGGGCTTACGGTTCGTCTCCGAACGGGCTGGTGTGCGTTTCTATGCCGCCAACATGTGTTTCCTTGTGTTTCCCGGCTGTTTCCGGCGCGTTGGCGGCTATGTGGCGCTGCACATGGTCGACAAAAGTCGGTGGTAGCCGGTGGTAGGATTCTTCGATAACGAGATCAAAACGTTCTTCGGGCGTCGTTAACATTGTCCAGACAGCCTAAGAATTTGGTAGAATGATCGGATACCACTCATACGCACACAATGACAGCGAGGACACCCACGACCTCAGACCAGTCTCAGACCGCATGCCCGTCACACCGGCCACCGCCTCAGGTCGGGCAGTTACATGTATCAAACAAGCAAGCAAGAAACTTAGTCGAAAAGGAAACCATGAGAGAAGGGTCGGTTGTGACCCGTTCATGTGATCAGTGCGAATCATGCTCTGCATGGTTTTCGGCATCGTTCCGTCCGGCATCGTTCCGTCCCCGAAGCTAGCCAGAGAGGCCTGGCAGGCCGCGTTTGCGACACAACCAGCCGAGTTCTCGATGGTGCCTCTCCGCACGAGTGGCAACCTTCCCGCGGGGCTCCTTGGCGGCACGCTCTACAAAAACGGCCCCGCCAATTTCGAGCGTGGCGGCATCAAATATGCACATTGGCTGGACGGCGATGGGTATGTGACGGCGCTGCACATCACAGAGGCTGGTCAGGCCGTTTGGAGTGGACGCTACGTTCGGACGACCGCCTTGATCCAAGAGGAGGCCGCAGATGCGGTGCTGTACCGGACGACATTTGGCACACAGAAGCCGGGTGGCCTGCTCTCAAACGCTTTCGACCTCCGGCTCAAGTCGCCCGCGAATACCAATGTGCTTGCCTTTGGCGATGCTGTGCTCGCGCTGTGGGAGGCGGGCCCACCATACGCACTGGATCCGAAGACACTCGCATACAAAGGCGCTAGCTCGCTCGGAGGGCGGCTGAGGCTGAGTGCGAGTCACGGTGCCCTCCCAGGCACAACGTCGGTACGCTGGCTCGATGAGGCGCTCGAGGCTGCCGGGCTGCTCACCGATGCGTGCTCAGCACACCCAAGAGAGGATGCGGCCGACAGGCGTGCGACGATTGCTTGGTCCTGGCGACAACGGCTCGTCGGCCCTCCGGCGATCGAGATCGCGTTGCATACGCTCTCGCACGACGAGGGCAGCGCGTCCGCGTCATTGACCTCCTCTTCGCCGCCGCCGGTGCGCGCACTGCTCGACGACGTGGCTTTTGCGCCGCACGACATGGCGCTCTCGCGCGCGCACGCACTCTTCGTGACTTCTCCGACCGCCGTCGACCTGCCACCTTATCTGTTTGGGTTTCGCGGCCCCGCCCAGTGCACCCACTTCGTGCATGGCATGCCCATGGCCGGGAGCAAGATCCACCTCGTGCAGCGCACAGGCGGCGAGGGAATCTGCGGAGCCACGACGGTCATCGACATCGGCCGTGCGTTCCATCCGGTGCACCACGCGAATGCATGGGAGGAAGAGCGGGGCGCGGACGTTACGGCTGGAGGCTCGGAGCGGGAGCCGCAGACGGTCCTGCGCTTGATTTCAAGCTGCTGGCCGCCCGAGGCAGTCGAGCGGTTTGCGCGCGAGGGCTCGTCGCTGCTTGGCTCCTGGGACGAGCTCGTATCGGGAGATTTCTCCAAGGTGGCCATGACCAACCTCGTGCGGTTCTCGGTCGATCTTGAGTCGCACCGCGTCACGGAACATACTGTGCTCGCCAACGGCGCTCAGTTCGACCATCCTCGTGTGCATCCACGCTGGGCTACGCGACAGATCCGTTTCGTCTTCGGCACACTCGGCCGGCGTGACAACGGCGGAGTGATGGACTGCGAGCCCGAGCCGCCGCAGAGCTTTGGATGCGTCGACGTGAGCGGCGCGGGATCGCTGGTGGACGCATGGTTTGCTGGGGAGCGGCGCCTGGTGGACGAAGCGACCCTTGTTCCTATGACCACGGCGGATGGCGTTCAAGAAGACATCGATGAGCGTGCGGTTTGGCTCATCGCGCCCGTTTTCGACGGGGCGACGCGTCGGACGTCGTATGTGATTCTCGATGGCCGAGCGCTCGCTCGCGGGCCGGTGTGGGAGTGCGAGTTGGACACGCACGTGCCCTGGGGGCTGCACGGGGCGTGGGTGAGTGGGGCTCGCACACGCGCACGGACCGCTGATTGACTCTGATCGATGGATGGATCGTTTATTGAAGAGGTGCCTTCGCTTGCCGATAGATGTGGGCTCCGGTGTGTGCCGCACTGTGCCGCCCAGCGGGTATGGCGCGCGTGGCGGCCGTCACTGTGCGGTGTGTCGGCCCGGTGACTGTCGCTGCGCGCGGCGAAGGTGTCTAGTGCGACGGGTATACGTCTACACCGGGAGGCGACCCCACGGATTAACGGATAACGCGTCAAACATGAAGGATGGTCTCCATGGTGCCGGCGATCGTCCCCGAACACGTCACGCACCCCAGGCAGCTCGCAGCGGCCGGGCCTGCGTCTCGCGACTCCGTTCCTGGGGCTCGCGCGTGACGCACGTGATCCGTGAAGCGTTCGGAACGGCTTATACCGCGTCCGGAATTAGTGTCCATAGTGAGCGCTGGGCCGCTGGCCGCTTCTTGAGGAGGGCCGACTCGTGACCGGCTCGTCGGTCAACTGATGGTCGGCGGCGAGCTCCACTTCGCACTGTTCATCCGCCCGAGTTCTTCGGACTCGCCTTCGCCAGCGCCTCCGCGAGCGAGGTAACTGCCGCTCGGGCGAGCGCAAGGTCTTGCAGACGCGGGTCGAGATGCTCAAAGGCGGCGCCGTTGGCTCTTATCGCCGCTTCCACAAAGGGCCGATCGGCGAGCAACTCGGCGCTGCAGTGCTGCAGCACGCGCCCGTCGAGCGCGACCGCCTCTAGCAGAAACTGTTGGTCCACCTTCAGTTCAGCTGCGGCTAAGCGCACGCATGGCCCATTCTGCTGACCAACGAGTTCGAGCATGAAGCGCCGATCGGCCTTTAGAGTCGCTGCTGCATGCTGGAAGGCGGCCGCATCACCGGCGCGCACCGCGGCCTTGACGATGGCTTCATTCGAGCACAAATTTTCCGCCGCGAACTGTAGTGCCCCTCCGTTCTGCTTGCACGCGTGGAGCACGAGATCGTGATCTGCTCGCAGTTCCTCGGACGCAAAACTCAGTGCGGTGCCCTGCTGCGTCACCGCAGCCATCACGGTCTCTTTGTCTGCACGAAGAACGGGGCTGGCGAACTGGAGCGCATGACCACACTGCTTCACGGCGGTTTGCACGATTGCAATGTTGTCTCGGAATGGAATGTCTGCGTACTCTAGGGCGCAGCCATTTGCTTGCACCGCCATGCGCACAAAACTCTCATCTTTGAGCAGCGCCGGCGAAGCGTACTTCAGTGCCGCCGCACTCTGTTTTACGGCCATCAGCACCACCTCTCGGTCCGCCTTGAGAGCTTCGGTGCTAACATGCTCCAGAGCGAGGCCGTTGCTCTGTACTGCGATCAGCACCAACTCTTTGCTCGCTCGCAGATCACTGCTGGCATATCGCAGTGCATCTCCGTATGACCTCACTGCCGAAGACACCACAGCGCGATTCCCACGTATCGAATCTGCAGCGTATCGCAGAGCGTGCCCTCCACAACTTTGCAAAACTTCCATAGCAAGTTTCTCGTCTGTTATCGGCACGTCAGCCATCACCTCAACAGCTGCTTCTGGGGTGGGATCTCCGGCCTCGGGCTCGGCCTCTGGCATGGCGCACGATATTGGCCCAAAGGCGGCTTTAGGCTCAACCGCGTTCGGTTCACGGAGCTATTGACGATAGACTCCGCATGAATTTTTTCTCCGACTTCATTGTGAATTGAAACGCGCTGACTCTTTTTCGTGTGAACTAACAGCGTCCAGACTTATCGACGGCCACGCTACGCGTGGAGGTGAATTGGGCTCTCGCCTTACGACTGTCGCGCGCGCGGGCGTGCGTGCAGACCAGAGTCTCTCGAGAGCGACTGCACACACGTGCCGTCGAGCTGCCGACGTTGTGCGCCGCACAGCTATGCCTCACCGGTTCTTCTGATCCTTTTCACGCGCCTGCTTCGCCTTCTCGATCCGATTCTGGTCGATCTTCATCCATGGAGCAAGCTCGCGCCCGCCCTGATACACGAGGCACAGAGAACGCGCTGAGATGATTGGTGCGGGACGCGCGAGCAGAGTGCGGCAGCAGTTAGTTGCAGGGGCCCGCGCACCGCTCCCATCATGTTATTCCTCTTGCCCTCCTTTTTCTCGGCGGGCTCGGTGACCGCTCCCGTACCCGAGTCATCGAAGAACGCGTCTCCAATTTTCTTCAGATTGATGGGGGTCTTGGGCGTGTCCACAGCACCTTCTTCGGGTGTCACTGTCACAGCGGAGAAGTCTGTAGACGAGACGGCGTCGAAGGCGAACTTCAGGATGAAGAGCAGGAGGCCTACGAATGCTACGTTGATTGCACCGCCGACCACGAAACCCATGATATTACCAATAACATCATCACCACCGCCGCTCTGCTGCACTGCGGAAGGTGCGTACGGATTGTCGACGACCTCAGCAAAGGCTGGGGGCAAAGTTGTGGTGATGGCGCCCAGCACCGCAGCCGCGGGCCGGAGCGCGGGCCGGCTTTCGGGAACCACGAACTTGCCCGTGGGGTTGATCGCAAGTGCGCCCACAGTCGAACATAAAGTACTGAGCATTTTCTGAATGCGATGCGAGATTGTCATCTCGTGCAGATTTTGACGCGCTCAGTGCTTTCGGACGTCATCAAACTCCAGATTATGAGAACACCACGCACAAGGGAGAGAGAAGGGAGGGATAGCGAAATCCCCAAGAATTTGCTTTGGTTAAATTTCGTCATTTTTGGACCCCTTCTCGAACATAGGAACTCATCATGGGGACCTTGACCGTCATCAGCGCCTTGGGGATCATATTAGCGTGTCGGCTCCTCGGCACGCACAAGGTCTTGCGCTGGCCAATCTTCCTCATCCTTGGAGCTGTCATCGCCCTCGAGCTCGCCTTGTACGTGCTTGTGCGCCTCGCCATCCGGTTCATTGCGGCATTCTCCTTTCGTGAGCGCCGGCGCGATGCCACCCTCGAGGAGGCCAGCACATATTCCGAGTGGCTGGCGCTTGCCGAGCTGGCCGACGCCGAGGAGGGCCGCGATGCTTGGCGCGATTTATCAAGCTCCAAGGATTACGATTGGCGGCACGTGCAGGTGTCGACGCAGAGGCTGCGAGCGGCACGCGAGGCCGGCGACATCACCGCGCTCATGCAGCAACTGCTGCCGCTGCTCAAGCACAACGCGTTTGGCGAGCTTGAATACTCCCTTTACACTCGGGCGCGCGCCGGCACGAAGCGGCTGATCGAGGCGTACCGTGACGAGCTGTGCGAGTCGCTGCGAGCACTGGCCATGCGAGCGGCCACGGCTGACGGCTCAGGCGTGACGCGCGCGGCGCTACGCGAGTTCAGCTTGGCGGCGCGCGCCTCCTTCGGCGGCGCGGCGCTCATGCTCTCGGGCGGCGCCCTCTTTGGCGTCTTCCACTTTGGCGTTGTCAAGGCGCTCGTCGATGAGCGCTTGCTGCCGACCGTGGTCTGCGGCGCATCGGCAGGGGCCGTCGTGGCGTCGATCGTGTGCTCGCGCAGCGACGACGAGCTGCGCCACCTCATGCATGACAAGAGCGATCTCTACCGTGAGATGGGCTCGCATGGGCCCTTTTTCGGCACGACGCTCTGGAAGATTCAGCGCGTCCTGACCCGCGGGCGCATCTACGACTTTGCTCTTTGGCACAAGCACATGAAGTGGTTCTCTCTAGGGCTCACGTTCAAAGAGGCCTTTGAGAAGACGGGCCGCGTGCTAAACATCACGTGCACGCCAGTGCGCTCGCGCGGGCGGCGCGCGGCGCCGTTGCTGCTCAACCACCTCACGGCGCCGCACGTTGACATCGCCTCGGCCGTGTGCGCCTCCGCCTGTGTACCCTTGCTCATCGAGCCCGTGGTGCTGCTCGAAAAGAGCCCGATCGACGGCAAGCTGCGCAAGTACGCCTCTCCGGACGACGACGACGACTGCATTTGCTACCGCGATGGGTCGTACGAGTCCGACGTGCCGATCGGGGGCATCTCGGCCACCTTTGGCACCACGTTCACCATCGTGTCGCAAGTGAACCCCCACGTCGTCCCTTTCTATGCGCACCTACAGGGGCGCCCCGGCCGCCCCTCGGGTGGGCGCGACCACACGGGCGCGTGGCGCGGCGGCTTCCTGCTGTGCGCACTCGAGGTGGCGCTCAAGAATGAGTTGCGCTCGGCCATGCGGACTATGCAGCAGCTGGGACTCTTAGTAGACCTCTTCGGCGTGGACTGGTCACACTTGTGGCTGCAGAGCCAGGATGGGTCGGTCGTGCTGACGCCCGACCTCAAGCTGAGCCACTTCACGGATCGCCACCTCCTCTCCAATGTCGCGTCGCTCGAGGATCTGAACGCCAAGATGCGCGGCATGGAGCGTGCCACCTGGGAGGGCATGGGCCTCATCCGGACTCGCATGGACGTGGACGCGGCACTCTCTGCGCTCGAGGGTGTTGCGGTGGACGTGCCGGTCTCGCGCGTACCCTCCGCTACGGGCCCAAGCAGACAGGATGTCAACAGGGTGTTGCATGCCTATCCTGCTGCCGCTGCATCAGGATGCAACAGGATGTTGCATGCCTATCCTGTTGCGGCGGAGCAGCCACAAGCCGATGAGCCGCCGGCGCCGGAGCAGCAGCTCAAGCGGCGAGCAAC
>Ga0209550_10003967_pt1 | contig 14065 bp, 15 predicted proteins | sample LauGreSuBDMM15SN_2_FD_187567 | JGI IMG/M metagenome (GOLD analysis project Ga0209550, IMG submission 187567) | Freshwater lake microbial communities from Lake Michigan, USA - Su13.BD.MM15.SN (SPAdes) (version 5) | ecosystem: Environmental > Aquatic > Freshwater > Lake | place: Lake Michigan...
CAAATCCTGCACAACACCACCTTTCACGTCTGTGCGCTCCGTGGCATCGAGCAAATCAAAAAGCGCGGCCAAGGCCACCTGATGGTGCCGTGCATCACCGGGCTTCGCGAAAAATATCATCCGGTCGAGCAAGGACTCCAGACGCATCAGCGCACGGATTCGCTCGTTAAAGGGATATTCAAAAAGAATCAAAGCAATTTGTCGCGAAAGGCAGGCGATGCACCGAAAATGAGCGCTTTTAGCCAGATATCGATAGGTTACACCACCCCTCGTGCAGGACCAATACCTGTTTTTCAAGTTCCTGTCTTGTAGTGCTTGCCGAATTGCTAATTACGTCGTCTGCAACCGCCAATCTTTGCGCTCTGCTAGCTTGGGCGTCAAGAATTCGGCGAATCGTGTCCGTTGGAATCCCCGAACGCGCCTGGACGCGCGCGATCTGGGTCGCCTCGTCGCAATCCACGACGCACAGCCGATCGATTCGATCCCGCCACCGGCCAGACTCCACCAATAACGGGACGACAAACACAGCATAAAGACCCGTCGCTACCTTGGCCTGAACCAAGACTTCCTGAGCAATAAGGGGGTGCAAGATCGCTTCCAGCGTCGCGCGTTCGGCAGGGTTGGAAAACACCAGCTCTCTCATCCGCGCGCGATCCAGGGCCCCCTCCGGACTGATCACGTCAGATCCAAACGCTGCCCGGATTGGCAAAATCGCAAGGCCCTCTGGGGCTGTCAGGGCATGAGCAATCTGATCCGTGTCAATCACGCTGGCGCCCCACCCTGCCAATAAATTGGCAACGTAAGTCTTACCAGAACCAATCCCACCGGTCAGACCAAGCTTGAACATGCTGCGACTCCTTGTTACCCCTTCAATTTACTTGCGACAACATCACTAGAATACCGCCTAGAGCCAGCCCTGGCCCAAACGGCCTAGGCGCCCGGAAATGTTGTCGCCCACATAAATGGTCAAAGACAGCAGCGATGCATACCCACACAGACGCGGCCAGCCAGACGCTTGGCAAAGACCACAGCCCGAGCCAAGCGCCTATCGCCGCCGATAGTTTAAAGTCACCGCGTCCCATCGCCTCACGACCCGTGACACCATAGAACGCGACCGCCAATAGCCACATGACAATATAGCCCGCGGCCGCCCCGGCTACCGAGCGCTCGAGCGAGACCCAGCCACCACACAAGCTAAACAAAAGCCCTAGCCAGAGCATACCCAGCGTCAAGCGATCGGGCAGTAAGCCCGTCTGGGCATCGATGCGCGCCTGCAGTAACAGGAGGCTACAAAACAGAGCGCCCGACCACAGGGCTTCCCACAGCATTGGGCTGCGCAATGCGTTTGACCCCGCTACAGCCGCTCCGCACATCGCACTAGACAGCAACAGTTGGACGTCCAATCTCTGGGCCTGCGCGGAGTGCGTCGCCGGGGAGCCATGACCGGGCTCTGTCAAGCCCCAAGCGAGCCAACAACGGCTGAAGATTTGTCGCACAACCCTTACAAGCAAAAAACCCAAGAGCAATCCGGCGATCGCCCCCAAAGCAAGCCAGGCCAAAATATCAGTAAACATACAAAATCCAGGCTAATTCGTCTGCAGGGAACCGGGCAAATGCGTAGAATGCAGGCATCGATTCAGTTACGCCCTCGACTCAGGAAGTCAATCATGTTCAGACAAAACAAACTCAACCAGACCCACGTTACCCACCTATATCGTGGGGCCATCCTGGTCAGTGCGTTGCTTCTGACGGCTTGTGCCCAAATGCAGCAATCGGGGTACTACAGCCTGCCCGCGGCGAGCTCAGCAACGGACGCCGTGGCGCAAGCTGAGGGTGGCTATTCCACGCAGGCTATACGCGCGCCGAGTCAAATACAGATTGGTTTAAAGTCCGCTGCCCCTGCTCAACAGCAGGCAGGTGCCAATGCAACGACTAACCCTGCAGCAGGTGCAACGGTCGCGACCGCGGCCGCCCCGCCGGATACCGTGCGATCAGAGCTGATTCCAGAACCACAAACCTTTGCCGGCACACTTCCTTGTTTCCACCCTGAGATGAAGTGTGTCGCGCAACGTGTGACGGTGACGATATCTCCGAATGGTCGTTGGCGCGCCCGTGCGGCCTACCTCGGACAGAACAACAAGACATCTCAACTAGCGGATCAAGGTTGCTGGCGTGCAACGGCCCAGGCTGTTCCTCGGATCGTTTTGTTAAACGCCGAGAGCAACGTGCGTGCAGAGTTAGCCATGACAAGCACCAACGTCTTGCGTTTGATTTCAATCAACGGTGACTTGCCGAATCTCACCTATACCCTCACGCGTCAGCCAGACCTTGACCCAGTCAACGAATTAAACAATCAAACATCCCCAAACTGCCCCTGAACCAAGGGGGCCTCGCAACTGCGCTCAGGCTGTGTGCAAACATGCCGAGCCAGTTGCACCGCATTACGCACCCCCATCTTGTAAAAAATTCGTGCCCGATGCGCCTCGACAGTGCGCATTGAAATACCGAGCTCGATTGCGATCAGTTTGTTTGATTTTCCCTCTGCGACGGGATGAATGACGTCGCGCTCACGCGCTGTCAGTGCTTTCCAACCCGCCCCGTTCGTTTCGTCAACATACTTCATGCCGCCTCTCCGTTTCATGACGAAACGCAGTCTGGCACGACGGAGTGGAGACGAAAAGCTGTCAAATCTGACAGGCGGAATAACCCTAGGTACGTATTGACAGAGCCTAGAGCTCTAGGTTGTCAATCAAGCGCGTCGCGCCAAGCTTAGCCGCCGCGAGCGCCACCAAGGGCTCACCCGCAAGCATCTCAGCCTGCGAAGGCTTGTGTAAATCACGGCGTCGGCGAATGGCAATGTAATCAACAATCCAACCCCGAGCTTGCAAATAATGTGTAGATTCTTGCTCAAGCAGCCCAGCATCCGAAACACCGGCACGCACCTTCGCCTGCATGATGCATAGCTGCGCAAACAATTGCGGTGCCTCGGTGCGCTCCACTGGTTGCAGATACACGTTACGCGATGACAACGCGAGCCCATCTTCTGCGCGAACAGTTTCATGTGCAAGGATTTCAACGGGCAGCTGAAACTGGCGACACATGTTTCGTATCACCATCAGCTGCTGATAATCTTTTTTTCCGAATACAGCGACTCGCGGTTGCACACAAGCAAATAGCTTGAGGACAACTGTACTCACGCCGCCAAAAAAACCGGGACGACATTCACCTTCAAGGATATCGCCCAGCTCTTGGGGCGGTTGCACCCGATAATTTTGAGGTTCGGGATATAGCTCACTTTCATTGGGTGCGAACAATACATAGACGTTTCGATCGCGCTCTAATTTGGCGATATCGTCACGCAAGGTTCGAGGATATCGATCGAAATCTTCATTCGGACCAAACTGGAGCCGATTGACAAAAATACTTGCAACGACAGGGTCTCCATGCTGGCGAGCCAGCTTCATCAGAGCGAGATGGCCCTCGTGCAGATTACCCATCGTCGGAACAAACGATACCCGCAACTGACCTCTAAGCTGATCGCGCAATTCTTCGATCGTATGTACAACTTTCAATGCATTCTCCGGGCACGCGAGGCGATTAGCCTAGACCGCAGCGCTGGTATAAGCCAAGCGCACATAAATAGGCGCATAGGGTTCCGCCTGTGTAATGTCGAGCAAAGATTCGCGGGATAGTTCAAGCAAGGCAAGAAAGTGCACCACCACAACCGCTACAGCAGCTCCCTCTGCAATCCGCTCCATAAACAGCTGACTAAATTCAATAAACCGAACATCAGATAAGCGACGCAGAATATGCGTCATGTGGTCACGCACGGACAACTGCTCCCGCGTTATATGATGATGCGCATTGAGCTTCGCGCGCTTGAGAATATCGATCCATGCCTGACGCAAATCTTCAACATTCACCTCCGGCAACGCACGTTCAATACGTAAATCAGCAAACGCTTGCGCTCGCTGAAAATCTCTGCCGAGCTGAGGCAGCGCATCAAGCTGCTGCGCCGCGAGCTTCATTTTCTCGTACTCCAGCAGACGACGTACGAGTTCAGCACGAGGATCTTCCGGCTCCTGACCCGGCTCGGTCTTTTTGACCGGCAATAACATTCTGGCTTTGATTTCGATGAGCATCGCAGCCATCAGCAAATATTCTGCCGCTAGCTCAAGGTTGTGCATACGAATCTGCTCGACGTACGACAAATATTGGCGAGTCACCTCAGCCATCGGGATATCAAGGACGTTGAAGTTTTGCTTGCGAATCAAATACAACAGCAAGTCTAGCGGCCCTTGAAACGTCTCGAGGAAAACCTCCAGCGCATCGGGCGGGATATACAGATCGGTAGGCAAGGCGAATAGCGGCTCTCCATACAGTCGCGCGAGCGCGACGGTATCGACAACATCGGGAGTCGTATCCACAGAGGGTTCGACGAGCGCCTCTAGACTTTCACCTGAAACCTGGACCGAATTCATTTGGCCTAGTTATTCTGATAAACGTAAGGATGTTGACGCACGCGGGCCTGCTTGAAGCCTTCAGCGAGCTCTGTATCTTGAGCCTTGTCCCACAAACGAGCCCGGCCATCTCGCTGGCGCTGCTCCATGTCAGGGTGGCTAGATTTGTACGATTGGAGGAACTGCGTAATATCGGAGGTGTAGTGCTCGGCCATGGAAAATCAGCAAAAGGTTAGACTGTTGCCTAGTGTACTGTAGACGCGATCAAATCACTCCCATGCAGCAGCCCAATTCACCTAATCTCGACGAAGCTGACTCCGTTCCCGAGAAATCTCGACGGATTTTGCCGGTTATCGTCGGATGTGCCCTGCTCATGCAAATGCTCGATGCAACGGTCGTCACAACGGCCTTACCGACCATGGCACGTGAGTTAGGCTCAAATCCGATTGAAATGAATCTGGCGATCACGTCCTATCTCATTTCAACGGCGGTTTTTGTACCGATTAGCGGTTGGGCGGCCGACCGCTACGGTGCCCGTAAGGTCTTTATTGCAGCCATTGTGCTGTTTTCGCTTAGTTCCCTGACCTGCGCGCTTTCGCAGACGCTGACCCAATTGGTCATTTCCCGCATCGTGCAAGGCTTGGGTGGAGCCATGATGGTGCCTGTGGGACGCATCATTTTGTTGCGGTCTATTCCAAAACATGAACTCATCAAGGCGATGGCACTTTTATCGATGCCTGCGCTGATCGGCCCCATGGCAGGTCCACCACTTGGCGGATTTTTAGTCACTTACGCCTCTTGGCATTGGATTTTTCTGATCAATATTCCTATTGGATTCTTAGGGATTTGGATGGTGTTCAAGCACGTTCGAGAGCTGCCTTCGGACGGGTTAACCCATCGGCTGGATATTTGGGGCTTTATCCTCAGCGCTTCATGCATGGCCTGCTTGGTCGGCGGCTTCGAGACTCTCGGCAATGGCGGTTCCTCTGCACGCCTAAGCCTCTTTCTGATCGCATTAGGGCTGATCGCTGGCTGGGCCTATACGATCCATGCCCGTCGGCATGCAGAGCCCATCCTCAATCTCTCGCTACTGAAGATTCAAACATTTAGAATCGCCATGTTCGCAGGCAATCTCTGCCGCTTCAGTATTGGTGCGACACCTTATCTTCTTGCCCTCTTGTTACAAGTGGGGTTTGGGATGAGCGCACTCGCCGCGGGACTCATCACCTTTGCAGGTGCTGTGGGGTCTCTCGCCATGAAAGTAGCGGCACCACGCATCCTGAATCGCTGGGGTTATCGACGCGTGCTGACAGTCAATGCCCTCTTTACCGGACTGAGCTTGATGATCTGTGCAAGCTTCACACAAGAGACACCGGGCCTCGTGATGATGGCTATTCTGTTGCTCGGTGGGTTCTTCAGATCGCTGCAGTTCACCGCCGTCAATACACTGGCTTACGCAGATATCAATCAAACAGACATGAGTCGCGCGAGCAGCTTCGCTGCGATGGGTCAGCAACTGGGCATTAGCCTAGGTGTTGGCGTCGCCGCTGAAACGGTGAGCCTGAGTATGTCGTTGCGGGGCGCACAGACCGTTGACCCACAAGATGTACTGATCGGTTTTTTAGTCATCGGCACACTTTGCTCGCTCGCCGCGCTTTCGTTCTGGCGCTTGTCATCAACTGCCGGCGCATCGCTGCGCCGAAAATAGCGCGCAGACTATCGTTTGATGGCATTGTCGCCATCACAACAATTAGTTCACTTGTGCGCCAGACAGCTTCACGAGATCTTTATATTTTTCGAGCTCTTTTTTAACCATCTCAGCGAACTCAACGGGGCTCAGCGCCTTTGCATTTGATCCCATCTCAGCCAAACGCTTAGCAACCTCGGGATCTGCCAAGGCTTGTGCGTACGCGCTGTGCAGCTTCGCAAGTACCGGCGCAGGCGTCCCTGCTGTCGTAAACACGCCAAACCAGGTACCAATATCAAACGGCTTGAAGCCAGACTGCTCGACTGTCGGAACCTCAGGCAACATCGCAGAGCGAGCAGTCGTCGTCACGGCCAAAGCGATGACTTTTCCTTCTTTAATCAGCGGGGCTGCGGAGGCCAAATTATCAAACATAAAGTCTGACTGTCCGGACAACAAGGCTAGCTTGGCCGGCGCAGCACCTTGGTAGGGAATATGCACCATCTTGACTTGAGCACGTACACCGAGCAATTCGCCCGCCAAATGGCCTGCACTGCCCGCGCCACCAGAGCCGTAGTTCAACTTACCCGGATTTGCTTGGCCATAGGCAACCAAGTCAGCCATCGTACGTATTTTATTTTTATCTGCGAATTCCTTATTTACGACCAATACATTAGGTACCGACGCCACGAGCGCAACGGGCGCAAAGTCTTTTACCGCGTCGTAGGGGATCTTGAAGAACAGCCAAGGATTGATCGCATGCGTGGCCACGGCCCCCATCACAAGCGAATAACCATCAGGCTGAGCCTTCGCAATGAGATCCACACCAATATTGCCACCCGCACCAGGTTTGTTCTCTACGACAACGGGCTGCCCCAACGAGACTTTGACTTTTTCAGCCAACACGCGAGCAACGGTATCTAACGGCCCGCCTGGAGGATAAGGCACCACAAAACGGATGGGCTTGCTGGGCCACTGCGCTTGTGCCTGTGCCGTCGCAACCGAACTGATGCCAAGCAGGCCTGCGCAAGCCAAGCCCATCAACAGGAGATGCCTACGCATCAAACGAAAAGATTGATTCATCTATCACTCCAAAGGTACACCCGCGAGGGCGGATCGCGCCAAGCATCACGGCCCAACCAACACCGAGCAAAAATAGCTGCAAGAAAATTAATGCAAAATTTGACTCAGGAACAGCTTAGTCCGCTCGTTCTGCGGATTGTCGAAGAAAGCATCTGGCGTGTTCTGCTCGATGATCTCGCCGCGATCCATAAAGATCACTCGATCTGCGACTTTTCGGGCGAAACCCATTTCATGGGTCACGACGAGCATCGTCATACCGGTATCTTCGGCCAAACCGACCATGACATCGAGCACTTCTTTAACCATCTCGGGATCGAGCGCAGAGGTTGGTTCGTCAAACAACATGACCTTAGGATCCATACACAAGGAACGCGCAATCGCTACACGTTGTTGCTGCCCACCGGACAGTTGTCCCGGAAATTTGCTCGCCTGCTCTGCAATGCGGACACGCTCAAGATACTCCATCGCTCTAGCCTCAGCCTCGGCTTTTGGCGTCTTCAGCACCCAGATCGGACCGAGGGTCAGGTTGTCGAGCACCGTGAGGTGGGGAAACAAATTGAAATGTTGAAACACCATACCGACGTCGCGACGAATCGCTTCAACATCACGAATGTCATTGGTGATTTCAGTACCTTCAACAATGATTTGGCCTGTCTGGTGTTCTTCCAGACGGTTAATACAACGAATCAACGTTGACTTGCCCGAACCGGAAGGCCCACAAATTACGATTCGCTCACCGCGTCCGACGTCGAGACTAATGTCACGCAACACGTGGAATTTACCGAACCACTTGTTGACTTCTTTCATGCTTATGATGGCTTCAGCCATGCTCGATCTCCAGAAATATTTAGCGCTCGATAGTTATCAACACATCGCTAACGTTGATGCTCCGTCGCCAGTCTTTTCTCTAGAGACTGACTGTACTTAGACATCGAATAACAAAACACAAAGTAAATTGCCGAGATAAAGATGTAGACCTCAACACTAAAGCCGCTCCAGGCCCGATCCACCAATGCGGCTTTGGCAGCCTGTGTCAGATCAAAAATGCCGATAATCACAACTAATGATGTGTCTTTAAACAGCGCGATGAAAAGTCCAACGAGCGGCGGGATGACGATCTTCAATGCCTGAGGCAACACGATTAAACGCATTTGCTGCCAATAGGTCAGGCCTAACGAATCCGCGCCTTCGAACTGTCCTTTTGGAATCGCCTGCAAACCACCGCGAACTGTTTCGGCCATATAGGCCGCTGCAAATAGGATGATGGCCACTTGGGCGCGCAGCAACTTATCAATGGTGATGCCTTCGGGCAGAAACAAGGGAAGCATGACTGCCGACATAAACAGCAAACTGATCAGAGGTACACCGCGAATCAACTCGATATAGACGACACAAAGCGTCTTAATAGCCGGCATGTTTGATCGACGACCTAACGCGAGCAACACGCCAAGCGGGAACGCCAACGCGATGCCGAAGGTCGACAAAATCAAGGTAAGCGGCAAACCACCCCAGCGGCTATTTTCGACGTGGGTCAAACCGAATACTCCGCCCCACATCAAGACTGCGACGCTCGATAGCGCGGCGATCCAAAGAATAGGCAAGGAAATATTCCAGAAGCGACGCACACCGCTAAGGATAATGACGCTCAAGAGAATCAATGTCGCCAACAATGGGCGCCACTGCTCTTCATACGGGTAGACGCCAAAAAGAATCAGACGATGCTTTTCAACGATCATCGACCAACACGCACCGGTTACCGCTCGACACTCTTGCGCAGTTTTGGCAGTGGCCGTGGAGCTGATTAAAAACCAGTCCACCATGGCTGGCACCGTTGCGAACAGTAGCCAGACGGACAAGATCGTTAACAGCGTATTAAATGGCGAAGAAAAGAGTTGCGACCGCAACCAGTTCCATACTGACGCCCGAACGGGAGGCGCTAACTCGGTACTCGGCGTTGAAACAGTGGCTTGGCTTGTCATCTTATCTTTCCACCAATGCTATACGCTTGTTGTACCAATTCATAAATACCGAGATCGACAAGCTCACTGTTAGGTACGCCGCCATGATCATCAAAATACCTTCGATGGCCTGGCCGGTCTGATTCAAGGTGGTGTTAATAATCGAGACAATATCGGGGTAGCCGATCGCGACTGCCAACGAACTATTCTTTGTGATGTTCAGGTACTGGCTCGTCATCGGAGGAATAATCACACGCAAGGCTTGGGGCAAAACGACCAGCCGCAACACCAACGCGTTCTTCAGACCAACCGCGTCGGCCGCTTCCCATTGACCGCGCCCGACCGACTGGATGCCAGAACGCACCACCTCGGCGATAAAGCCAGAGGTGTAGATGACAAGGCCAAAGAGCAACGCGGCAAATTCAGGCGTGAACACCATCCCACCAACAAAGTTAAAGCCCTTGAGTTCCGGCACCTCCAGCGACAGGCTCGTGCCGCTGAACCACCACACTGCAGCGGGGGTAACCAAGAGCAAACCAAGCGCCCAGCGAATCATCGGGAAAATCTGCCCCGTACGTGCTTGCCGCTGGCGCGCCCAGCGACTCAGACCAATAATCGCAAGAATGGCTAACAGGACACCCGCCAAAAGCCACGCCAACCCATCGCCTTCAAGCGTTGGCATTTGAATGCCACGGTTAGACACAAAGACGCCTGGCAGCGGATGATAGGCTTTCCGCGGGCCAGGCATGGTTTCAGAAATAATTGCGTACCAAAAGAAGAGCTGCAACAACAAAGGAATGTTGCGCATGACTTCAACGTAAACGCTGGAGATTTTTCGAATCAACCAGTTTTTCGACAGTCGGGCAATGCCAATAATTGTGCCGAGTAGTGTGGCAAGAACGATACCAATCAGTGCAACGCGTAGCGTGTTAAGTAGCCCCACGCTTATCGCGCGCGCGTAGGTATCTGCTGGGGTGTAGCTAATGGGTGTTTCACCTATTGCGAACCCAGCCTCACGACTTAAGAAGCCAAAACCAGTCGTGATATTACGAACCGACAAATTGTGCATCGTGTTGTGCACAAGGTACCAACCAATGCCGCCGACTATTGCGACAGCAAGGATTTGATAGATGACCGAGCGTACGCCCGGATCATTCCAGGACAAGCGCCGACGTGGCGGTTGTACTGGAGGAGTATCTGGATGATTCATGATGAGTTGGGGCGATGCACGAGCAGTTGCCCGCGCGATCGCCCCTGGGGGTCAACAGTAATTAACGAATAGGCCAGGCGTACAGGATGCCGCCTTTCGTCCACTGCTGGTTCAGGCCACGCTCAAGTTTCAAGGGTGTTTTCGCGCCGATGTTGCGCTCAAAGCTTTCGCCGTAGTTACCGACGGCCTTGATGATGTTATAGGCCCACTTCTCGTCTACACCCAAGTTCTTACCCATTCCTGGCGTAACGCCAAGAATACGCTGAACGTTCGGATTGGTGCTCTTGAGCATTTCGTCGAGGTTTTTCTGAGTGATGCCGTACTCTTCGGCCTCGACCATGGCGTTAAAGCTCCAACGCACTACGTTTAGCCACTGCTCATCGCCCTGACGAACCAACGGGCCGAGAGGCTCTTTGGAAAAGTCTTCTGGCAAGATAACGTAGTTTTCAGGTTTATCGAGTGACGAACGCGAAGAAGCCAAGCCCGACTTGTCTGTCGTGTACGCATCGCAACGACCCGACACGAAGGCACGAACAACTTCGTCCAGCTTCTCAATCACCACTGGTTTGAACGTCAGCTTGTTGGCACGGAACCAGTCAGCCAGGTTCAGCTCAGTCGTCGTACCAGGCTGCACACAAACCGTGGCGCCATTGAGCTCTTTCGCGCTCTTGATGCCACTGTCCTTGCGAACCATGATGCCCTGACTGTCGTAGAAGTTCACGGCAACGCCGATCAGACCTAGCGATGTGTCACGTGTCATTGTCTGGGTGGTGTTACGCACCAGCACGTCGATCTCGCCGGACTGCAGTGCTGTGAAGCGCTGCTGGGCTGTCAATGGCGTAACCTTAAATTTTGTCGGGTCACCAAACATTGTGGCGGCGAACGCACGGCACAAGTCAATATCTAAGCCCGACCAGACGCCTTTGCTGTCAGGTGCCGAGAAACCAGCCAAGCCGGTGTTGGTGCCGCACTGGACAAAACCTTTTTTCTTGACGGCGTCAAAAGTTGGGCCCGCTTGAACGGCTGTGTTGGCAGCGATAAGTGCTGCGCCAACGAGTGCAAGTTTTAAAAATTTCATAAGTCGATCTCCAGATCACGACGGGGGACGACAAACCTTAGGAATGTCGAGTTAGTAATTTGTGCAAGGCACCAATGTTAGCCTTACCCATGAACTCAATGTATGGGGGAAATCCCTTGCAGTCAATCTCCCAGAATAGTGCAAGAAAGAGCCAATTTGGTGCCGACTGCGCATAATCTTTATATGTGCATGGCTGGGCGTTATGATGTCGGCTTCTACTCGGTTCAACCATGATTGAATTCCAACACGTTTTCAAATCCTACGGCCAAGGTCGCAGCATTCTGGCTGATATTAGCTTCAAGGTATCAGCTGGCGAATTTGTGTACGTCGCAGGCCCGTCTGGCGCCGGAAAATCTACGCTTCTCAAATTAATTGGTGGCCTGGAACCCCCTTCCAGAGGCTCGATTCAGGTTAACGGCCAGCGCTTGGAGAATTTGTCAGCGCGGGCTAGACCCTATCTGAGACGTGCCGTCGGTGTCATTTTGCAAGACACGCGTCTGTTATATGACCGCAGCGTGATTGATAACGTATTGCTGCCCCTGGCAGTAACCGGCTTGGCGGCTGACGTTTCGCGCGCCCGAGCCCGTGCAGCGCTAGAAAAAGTTGGCTTATCCGCCAAAGAGAGCGCATCGCCGATCGAACTGTCAGGTGGGGAGCAGCAAAGACTGGCCATTGCACGCGCAATCGTCAATCGCCCGGCGATTCTGATCGCAGACGAACCGACCGCGAGCCTAGACCGCGAAACGGCCCGACGAATCATGTCTGTTTTTAAAGACTTCAACCGGGTGGGGGTCACAACGCTCATTGCGTCTCACGACGACGAACTGATGGCCGAATATGCCACGCGAGCGTTCAAAATTGAACCGGGTCGTTTCGCCGATTCAGCCCAGAAGCGAGTGCCCACACACAAAAATGTTGTTTTAAATCAATTGCCTGAAAGAAATGAGCCCTCGCTTGGGGGTGGCCGTTAATGAAAAGCCTGCTACGCCAGCACCGTTACGCACTAGCAGTCACCTTGCGTCGATTGATCTCCCAGCCAATTTCCTCACTCACCAACCTCCTTGTCATCGCACTCGCGCTCTCACTGCCTTTGCTAGGCGCATCACTGCTGGTGTCTATCGAGCCTGTGGCACGGAAAGTATCGGTCACGCCTGAACTGACTATTTTTCTCAAAACGGATGCGGCGAGTACCGCTGCGGAGCAACTGGCTAAACGCATTCGCTCTGAACACGCGCACCAAGTGTCCGGCGTGCGCATCATCCCTAAAGACCGTGCGCTAAAGGATCTGCGTGAAAACCCAGCCTGGGAGCAGGCACTCAAGGTTCTTCCCAACAACCCGCTTCCCGATGCCGTCGTCGTCGCATTCACCCCTGGCGAAGATCTCGCTGCGCGCGCCGACGAATTGGCGCGCGTTTGGCGGTCTTGGCCCAATATCGATCTCGTTCAGCTTGACAGCGCTTGGGTGCAACGCCTAGAGGCCTTGCTGCGCTTTGGCAAGGTTGGTCTGCTGCTACTGGCACTCAGTGTCATCTTGGTCGTCCTGGCAACAGTTTTCAATACCGTACGTATGCAAGCACTTTCACAGCGCGAAGAAATTGGTGTTGCCCGACTGGTGGGCGCCACTGAAGGCTTTGTTCGCCGACCTTTTTTATATCTTGGGGCCCTGACTTGCACACTCGCTGCACTGATTAGTATCGGCGTTGCACGAGGCGCTCTCATGCCGCTCAACGATGCGCTCGCCTCCTTGGCACGTAGCTACGACGCTGAGTTCGCGCTTGCATTGCCCTCCATCCCCGTGCTTTGCCTTGCTGTCCTATCCGTCGCCTGCTTAGGCGCCCTATCGGCGCGCTGGTCCGTCGAACGAAACACCCGCTTTTAATAGCCACTGCCGAACATGCGCATCGCCCCGCGACTCATAGCATGGCAGCGTGTGCACGGTCGACATGGCTTGCCGTGGCAACAGACACGCGATCCCTACCGAGTCTGGCTATCGGAAATCATGCTGCAACAAACTCAAGTGGCAGCCGTGATTGAGTACTACACGCGTTTCCTCAAAGCATTTCCCACTGTGAAGAAGCTTGCTCAGGCTCAAACACCCGAGGTGATGGCTCAATGGGCCGGGCTGGGTTATTACGCCCGCGCACGCAATCTACATGCCTGCGCACAGCGCGTGGTCAGCGAGTGGGGTGGAAGCTTTCCGACCACCGCTCAAGAGTTAGTGACGCTGCCAGGCATCGGTCCGTCCACCGCGGCTGCAATCGCCGCGTTTTGCTTTGGTGAGCGTGCGGCGATCTTGGACGGTAATGTAAAACGCGTCTTTGCACGACATGGAGGGATAGAAGGCGACCCAAGCACTCGGGCTGTCGAGCAACAACTTTGGGGGATGGCACGCGAGCAATTACCTTCTGCACGCGCCTGCAACGGAGACGCAAACGCGATGGCCACTTACACACAAGGCTTAATGGATCTGGGCGCGACACTTTGCACGCGTAGTCGACCGCGCTGTCAGGATTGCCCAATCCATTCCGACTGCATGGCACGTAAAGAGGGGCGAACCGATGAATTACCTTCCGCGCGGACTCGCAAGACCCT
>Ga0209550_10003969_pt1 | contig 14062 bp, 12 predicted proteins | sample LauGreSuBDMM15SN_2_FD_187567 | JGI IMG/M metagenome (GOLD analysis project Ga0209550, IMG submission 187567) | Freshwater lake microbial communities from Lake Michigan, USA - Su13.BD.MM15.SN (SPAdes) (version 5) | ecosystem: Environmental > Aquatic > Freshwater > Lake | place: Lake Michigan...
CAAATCACTTACGAACCCATTATCCGAATAAAGCTCAGAATTAACCACAACTTTATCAGCGCCGGATCGCAGTAACATTCGCGCAGATTCAATTTGATTTATTCCACCACCTGCTGCTATTGGCACAAAACAACCGTCAGTTAGCAAATTAAGTGCTGAGCAGAAATCCTCTAGCTTCCTCTCGCCTCGAGTTACATCTAGCACGACAAGTTCATCAATAGAATATGAAATGTGAGAAAAGTCGTAATTCTCTTTCAACCATTCCAAATTACCTACATTTTGAAGACGGAAATTCCGACTAAGCATAAAGGCACCATTGTTGTATAAAAGGGTGAAAATCAATCGCTTCTTAAGCATCTTATTTATGCAGCCAGGAAATTTTTGAGCAGCATTAAACCGTTAGTTTGGCTTTTTTCAGGATGAAATTGCGTAGCAAAAATATTATCGTTCTCATAAGCAGCGAGAAAATCCATACCATATCGACATATTGCAGATTTTCCATCTAAGTCAGAAGGAAGCATTCTATAGGAATGTACAAAGTAGAAATCTGGATTCTGAGGGAGTCCTTGAAAAAGTTTTGATTTAGTGTGGCTAGAAACTTGGTCAAAACCAATATGTGGAATCTTATTGGTTCCTACATCGTTTATTGAGAATTCTTCAACAGGCGTGTGAATTAGGTTCAAACCGACTGTTTCACCATCTTCTGAGCTTTTGCTGCCAAGTAATTGCATCCCGAGACAAATACCTAAAATTTTATTCCCATCTCCTTGGACCGATTCGATAATGGCCCGATCAAGCTCTAAACTTTGGAGTGACTCCATCGCCTTTCTAAAAGAACCAACTCCCGGTAACAGAAGTATTTCAGCTTCTTTAATAACTTCAGGGTCTGAACTCACATTTACATCACATTTCAGATATTTCAGTGCACTTACAACGGACCATATATTACCCATTCCATAATCGATGAGAGTTACTTTGTAATTACTCATACGACTGTAAACCTTGGTTTCCATCGGCCATTAATCTTTTCAAATAGGTCTCTATTGGCATATCTGTCAATAACGTCATTAAATTCCCTTTGAGACATGCAGTAATAAGTTAAGTAGAGCTCAATGAACTCTTCTGGGTAGTGACCATCATAAAGTCTTACCAGATTTACTGCCTGATCACGATTCATGGCACCGCGCCGTACTTCAATACTTGCATCTTGATTGGCTCTACCAAATCCGAATTTAAGAAACATTAAATATGTGTGCAGGGCATAGAGGGCCTGATCATTTTGAGAAAAATTCGTGAAAGTCCCTGCATTTGATGAATCCGCCTCTTGTAATCCGCAATGCTCCTTCGCCACAAGATAGTTCCTGTACGGGTCCCAGTTTTCAAAATATGACCAGTGGGTTATTTGAATCGGATTAGCTGCCAACTCTTTGTCTGAAGGATACTCAAAGAAATGCAATGGCCCCTTCAGTAATTTCGAAGCATTGAGAACCTTTTGATACCCCCCTTCAAGGTAAATTCGCTTCTGGTAATCAACATCATAGATTGGATTAGTTGAAGTTTCTGTTGATCCTCCATACTCGACTTCGCCGTCTTCTCCATAAAAAATTAGGTTAATGCGATGCGCGATTGCAATTTTTATGGGAGCTGTAATGATAGAAGTGAGCCAGCCATAGTATGGAAATCCCATTTCAATAAAACCCGTTTTGTTAAGGGTTCTCATTGCGTCATAGTCAGGATTAATCGAAATATGGTTGTAACCACTTTCAATAAATGCACGTAAATTTCTCTCGCCTAAAGGCAATGGAAGTGCTGGTGTAATTGTTACACACAATGGGTTCATGCCGTATTTATGCTTCAAATTGTAAGCAACATATGAACCATCTTTGCCACCACTCAAAGGCACTACACAATCAAATTGCCCATTTTTACTCCGGTGAGAATCGAGCAAATCGGTTAACTCAATCTCTCGGGATTTCCAGTCGAGATGCTGTTTCTTCTCTTTCCAAACACAAGCATTGCACAAGCCATTTTCATCGAAAGTAATACGCGGCCTTGTTGACATAGTGAGACAGCCAGAGCACCATTTTAGAACCACAATCCAACTACCTTTTAACCTTAGCGGTGTCTGAATAATTCAGCTCACTAGCTTTTTGCAGTTCATCTGGTCGCCCAACATCCAGCCAACGCTCATGAATTGGATAAGCAACTACTTTGTCTTGTTCTTTTTGCAGCAATTCAAACAATGTTGGCATATCGCATGGTACCGACTTAACCAGATGTCGTATTGCCGAAGGCTCGATCACATACACGCCTGCATTTATATGACTCCTAGAGACAGGTTTTTCTTCATACCCGATGATTTCGATTCCCTGAGTCTGCACTACTCCAAATGGATTCTGCCATTGATGTACTCGAACAGCCATTGTGGCGGTAGCCCCATGTTGAATGTGGAAATCAAGAAGTTCACCGTAGCGAATGTCTGTAATCACATCACCGTTTGTTACAACAAAGGCAGACTCAGGAAGTGGATCAAGTAAACTCAATGCGCCTGCGGTTCCTAGAGGAGATTCTTCTCGTAGATAATCAATTTTTACACCCAGAGCATCACCATTGCCAAAATACTCTTCAATCATGTGCCCTAAATGGTAGATGGCCAAAACAAAATGTGAAAATCCTTCAACTTTTGCGTGCTCAATAATATGTTCAAGAATTGGCTTACCCGCAATCGGCAGCAATGGTTTTGGGCAATTTTCTGTTTGTGGATGCAAACGAGAACCCTTTCCACCGACCATTATTACCATAACATTGGAACGCGCATTCGATGAATTGATTTGATCCCAGAGATGTAGCCCGACTACGTGCATTTCTTTATCAACAATTGGTATTTGGTGGATCTTATTGGCGGTCATTAACTGGACCACTACATCACGATTTAAGTCAGGAGGAACAACTAAAGCATCATGATGGACGATGCTTTCAATCGGGCTTGCAAGATCCAAACCTTTGAGTAATCCGCGTCGGATGTCTCCATCTGAAACTGTGCCTAAGAGAGCCCCTGTTGAATTTGTGACCAATACAATTCTCAAAGAAGTTTCATTGAGAACCTGAACAGCTTCTTTGATGTTTGAATTTATGGGCAAAACGGCTTGAGACCAAAGTTTCTCATTAGAAGTCATTTTTCTGGGTCCGAACTCATGCATAAATTATAAGTCATAGAAAGTTTTCTTAACGATTCCTTCGAGAGATGCCTCTTTTAGCACCTTTACAATCCTGGCACTTGCCCCACCTTCGCCATAGGGGTTTATTGTAGCTGCCAAATTTGACTTAAAATCGAGAGAATACAGTGCTTCAATCGCACGTTTAATGTCTTTTTCCTTTGGTTCGCAATTTATAACGCTAGACGCCTGAATTCGGCCCAACTGCCTATGGCCAACATTAATAGTCCCCTTTCTAAATGTTGGGACTTCTGTCAACCCACTTGAAGAATTACCAACTACTCCATCAACATGAGAGATACAGGATAGATATTTAAGTTGTCCTAGTGAAGTAAATACCTTTGCATTCTTATTTTGGCCAACAAACTTTTCAACCATGTCGATTAACACACGCCCACCAGTATCGGCATTTGGCATAGTGAAGATCAGGGTTGTGTCATGCAAATGAGACAAAGCAGCCAGTAATTCTTTCATCTGTTGCTCCGGTGACTCAGAATCAAGCGTCACTGGATGGAAAGTTATCAACAAACTTTTTGTGTCAAGTTTAATACCTAATTGAATTTCAAAATCTTCTTTGCTAAGGAGTGGCAAATTCTTGATGCTATCAATCCCTACACCACCGACTAGATAGACATTTTTCGGATTTTCTCCAAGTTGGAGAACGCGAGATCGATATTCATCAGTAGCTACAAAATGTAAATGAGACATCTTTGTGATTGAGTGTCGGAAAGCTTCATCAAAAGCCCCTACTGTAATTTCACCGCCATGCAAATGCGCTACGGGTATTTTGTTAACTAGCGCTGCTGCGGTAGCAGCGAATATTTCAAATCTATCCCCAAGAACGACAACTAAGTCCGGCTTCAATTCACTAAACGCCTTTGCTGTTCCAGTTAGCGCCAGCCCCATAGACCCAGCAATTGACGCAGGAGAATCAGAAGAACCTAATATTTCAACTTTAGCGTCGACTCTAAACCCATCTTCTTCAATCACTCTATAAGTTAGGCCGAATGTAGGTGATAAGTGCATTCCTGTAGCTACTATCTGTAACTTTAACTCTGGGTCATCTTTAATTCCCTGCATTACCCAACGCAGTAATCCATAGTCAGCGCGACTACTAGTGACAACACAAATTTTACGACTCATCTATTAACTCATCCCCGAGATAATCTCTGTTTGCCGTTCTACCCATTAACTTGCCCCATTGCATTGGCGAAATCCCAGTTCCTGGGCGCTTAGCAGTCAAGTTATGTTCCGTAAATAAAGCGCCTGCTTTAATGGGCAGACTTGCCACAATCGACTTGCGCGCAATAGATAAGTTCGTGATTTCACTCGGCATTAGGCGTTTTACACCATCTCCAAGGGCTTTTTCAATGTTGCGGATCCCATTAATCATGGCCAAAAGTTCTGTTGGTTCCAAGCTGGCTTTGTGGTCTGGCCCGGGCAGGGACCTATCTGTTGTGAAGTGTTTCTCAATAATTGTTGCACCTAGTGCAACGGCGGCAATTGGGATTTCAATTCCAAGGGTGTGATCGGAATATCCGACGGCGACGTTTAATTTTGTCCGAATACTTTGCATAGCGCGAAGGTTGACATCAGACATGGGCACGGGATAGGCGGTGGTGCAATGTAGGACTGTGATTTTGGATCGATGGGTTCCGGACTCTTCTAGAACGTTGATGGCTGCTTCAATCTCATCCATGTTCGACATCCCAGTTGAGAGAATGACAGTTTTATTCAGTTTTCCGATATGGCGCAAGTAAGGCAGATTAGTAATTTCGCCAGAGGGAATCTTAAACAACTCCTGCCCGAGTCTGACTAGCAAGTTTATGCTTTCGACATCAAACCCAGTCGAGAAGAATCCAATGTTTTGAGATGCACAATGGGCAATTAGCTCGTTATGCATGGACTCTGTGAGTTCCAATTTCCGCAACATATCGTGTTGAGATTCTGTGTTATCTGTTGCGAGTATTTGGTAGTCAGCTTTAGCGGCTACATGAGTAACGAGTCGATCGGCACTGAAGGTTTGGAATTTAACTAGATCGGCCCCAGAATTGGCGGCGATATCGATCAATCTTTTGGCCATGTTTATATCACCGTTATGGTTAACTCCAGCTTCGGCGATAATCAGAGTTTTCATAATGTGGTTGGTCCTAAGTATTTTTCGTTGTTTGCAATGTTGTGGCGAACCATTATTCCCATACCAACTAAAGAGTTTGAACCAATCGAGACGCCTTCCTTAATGACAGCCCTACTACCGATGAAGGTGCCAGTACCAATTGATGTATCACCGTTGAGAATTACTCCGGTTGAAATATGGCAATGATCCCCTATATGAGCATCATGCTCGATGAGTGAATTTGAGTTAATAATACAATTCTTACCTACTTGTGCACCAGCGTGAATAATCGCGCCATGCATAACTATTGAGCCCACTCCTATGGTTGTGTGAGGTGAAACGTAAGCAGTTGGTGCAATCACGGTGGGAATTGTGAAACCAGAATCCTGTGCTTGCGAGTAAAGCCGAATCCTCTGCTCAGCAGTACGAATTTGACCAATTGTAACCAATGCGAATCGGTACTGTTTGGCTAGAACAGGTAATTCAAGGTCAGTTGCAAGCACCTCATAGCCAAAATGCTTTGTGCCAACTTCGTTGGCTAAACCAGTGAGACCTGCAATTTTGTAGATCCCTTCCTGTTCTACCGCATCGATGCAGGCACGTGCGTGTCCACCAGCCCCTATTAAGATCAAATCAGGTTTACTCATGATTTACCTAACATCAAATTTGGGCTGCTAGGAATATTAATTATGCGACGAGAAAGGGACTGTGAAGTTGTTAGATCCGCACTGGGAAAATCCTTATATGGTATCAATTCATTCAATAGCACCCAGACTGGACGGGTCATAATGCCGGCATCGTTGGTGGCTTCTAGGATTAAATCCCGATTAGCGGATTGATCTTCATCAAGTAAAAGTGTGTGTAACCAGTAATTACTTTGACAGTTTTCTGGTTCACTAAAAAGCTCTACCCCTTTAACATCTGCAAATGCATTTTGATATCGATTAAATAAGTCTCTTTTTGCTCTTAATTTGGAAGGTAACGTTTCCAACTGCGCGCATCCCAACGCAGCATTAAGGTTGGGCATGCGGTAGTTATACCCAATTTCATCATGGCGGAACTCCCAGGCGTGACGCATTTTTGCAGTTGTAGTTAAGTGTTTAGCATGTCTAGCTAGAGCAAGATTATTGGTAAGTATGGCACCTCCTCCACCAGTCGTGATAGTTTTGTTGCCATTAAAACTCAATGATCCTAAAAGGCCGAAGGTTCCAGTGTGTTGTCCGCCGTAAAAGCTCCCCAAGGACTCTGCAGCATCTTCGACTAACGCAATGTTGAAATCGTGAGAAATTGAAAGTAATGTTTCTAAATCTGATGGATGACCAAACGTATGCATTGGAACTAAAGCACTAATGATTCGTCCTGTATCTTTGTTAACGCATTTTCCTGATTCTTGCGAAGTGAGACCCAAGAGGTATTCACGGAGCTTGTTCCCATCGATTCCAAATGTGCTTTCTTCACTATCGACAAAATGTGGTATTGCTTCACAGTATGCGACTGCATTTGCTGTGGCTACAAATGTAAGTGCAGGGAGCAAGACTTCATCTCCGGCTTGAACTCCTGCCAATTTAAGTGCTATCTGAAGGGCAGCGGTGCCATTGACTAAAGAGACTGCATATTTCGCGCCGGTATAGTTAGCTAATTCAGCCTCAAATTCATCGACGAACTTTCCAACTGAGGAAACAAATGTTGAATCTAAGCACTCCTTTAAATATATAGACTCGTTACCATCAAAATTAGGTTCATGTAGAGCCACCGGACCTGAACCCACAACGCTCTGAATAGCTGCTGTTACATTCTCTCCAAGTGTTTTGGGAATACTCATAGACATCACAAGTTATAAATATCTGATTTATACGGATAAAGATTTTCCGATTGCGTAAACCAAGCAATCGTTTCATCTAAGCCTCTTTTAAAACCATCACGGCCACTATAGGTTGGCTGCCATCCAAAAAGCTCTTTAGCCTTGGTATTATCCGCCCATAAGCGTTCGACCTCAGAGTTTTCGGGACGTATGCGCTCGTCAGTGGAAATAATTTCAACGGTTGTATTCATGCCTTCTGCTATTAATGCAACAGTTTCACTAATCGATATTTCAAAATTACTCCCAAGGTTTATGACTTGACCCAGACCATTGGGACTATTTAGTGCAGCTAGAAAACCGTTAACAGTATCTTGAACATAACTAAAATCACGCGTCGGTGTCAATGCACCAAGTTGAATTCTCTGCGCACCATTTGCAATCTGTGTAATGATTGTTGGAATAACAGCCCGGGCCGACTGGCGAGGGCCGTAAGTATTGAATGGCCTTACGGTAACAACAGGCAAATCAAATGATGAGTAAAAAGAATATGCCAATTGATCTGCTGCAATCTTGGTGGCTGAATACGGTGACTGGCCTTGTAGCGGATGTTCTTCAGTAATTGGAACAAATTGGGCCGTTCCGTAAACTTCACTTGTCGATGTATGAATGATTCGCTTGACACCCAAATCGCGGGCAGCCTGCAAAACGTTGAGAGTGCCTTTTATATTAGTGTCAACATAAGTGTCGGGAGAGTGATATGAGAAAGGAATAGCTATAAGGGCAGCTAGATGAAGGACGGCATCACACCCTTTCATTGCTTCTTTAACCCCATGTGGGTCCCTAATATCCCCAGGAAAAACTTCAAACTGACCTTTAATGTCATGGGCACATTGATCAAGCCAACCCCAAGAGTTGAAAGAGTTGTAATAGACGAAGGCACGGACAGTAAAGCCTTGACGCACCAAGGCTTCAGTGAGGTGTGAGCCTATGAAGCCATCTGCACCCGTGATTAAAACTGTTTTAGGGGACATCCCACTCCTTAAAGCCGCCGACAATTCAATAGCTAACTCAAGAAGAAACTTTACTGCACGCAGCCTAATCCATGGCAACCAAAGGCAGATTTATTCTGTTGAAATTAAAGTCTCAGTAAGGGTAACGACCAAGATTTGGCTATGAATGAGCGAGATTTAAGCCAAAATAAAGAAGGCTGGCTATCTCTATTTTCGAAGAGCTATTCCCATCCGCTCAGTGTCTTGATATTTTGGCAATTCAAATACTCATCAGAATCGAAGAAGAATCCGGACTATCTGCTTATCAGGCTATTTGGACAGGAAGCGACAAGAAAAACACAGCTACTTTGTTCGTGGGATGACATGCTTATCAGTAATTCATTTTGAAGTTCGGCCCTGATTGATTGCAAGCGAAAAGAGTAACTTAATACCCAAGAACTTCTACAGAAGGAAGTGGAAAAATAAAGCGCCCGCCATCGGTCAAGTAGGATGAATACTTCTGAATGGCATTCTCTCGGAAATGCCATGGCAGAAACAGCAAGTAATCTGGCTGCATTTTCAAAATATCCTGTTCGGGAACAATTGGAATGTGCGAGCCAGGAGTAACGCGTCCAAATTTGTATGGATTCACTTCTCCAATTAGTGAGATTGAGGATTTGTCAAGTTGTGAATAATTCAAAAGGACATTTCCTTTAGTCGATGCACCTAATCCGTAAATGGTTTTTCCAGCATTCACAATTTCAAAAACCAAACTTCTTAATGAATCTCGGCGGGACTCAACTGTTTGGGCAAAATCTACCCAGGATTCCAAAGTGTTCACTCGATTTTTGTTTTCTTGTGCTAATAACCAACCATAGTACTCACCCGAAGGATTTTGGGATGCTTGCGAAATTTTGCGTGCCAAGACAGTTATCGAACCGCCATTTATTGCATTTGTGCTTACATCTTGTATATAAAAACCAGACAACGTCAAAATATTTGTAAGATCTGCTAGTGAGTAGTATTCAAGATGCTCATGACAAATGGTGTCATAAGCGCCCGAAGTCTGCATCCATGGCGCATAACTCATTTCGATTAACCAGAATCCATCTTCACACAAAACTTTACTCACTTGTCTTGCAAAACTAACAGGATCTTCCAAATCATAGAACATCGCTATTGAAGTTACTAGTTTTGCTTCTCTCGATTGATGAGTAAAATAGTTATCTTCGCTAAAGAAATCTGCAACAACCGTCACATCTCTTGAGTAATGATCTAGATACTTCCCAGCCGTAGGATCAATGCCAATGAGATTCAAATTTGTTTCTTCAAAGTTTTTTAAGAAAGTACCATCATTTGAACCAATATCGCAGATAACATCATGATCTTTAAAATCTATTTTCCTGGTTAGCCCCTGTGCAATCCTTTCTAGATGGTTTACCATCATAGAATTGAGACCGCTTCTATAGCCGTAATTTTCCCCGTACATTTCTTCGCTAGGAAAACTTGATCCAAGCTGGACTAGCCCACACTCTGAGCAGCGCATAAGTTGCAAATCCCCCGAGGAGATTAGTTCATTGCTATCTTGCGGAAAGACTCCAGAAAGCGGCTGATTCCCCAGGTTAATAATTTTGTCAAGTGCACGGCTTTTACAGACGCGACAAGTGGAGACTATCGACATCAGACATCCCTCAACATTTCGATTCGATTACGCTACCTAGATATGATACTCAATTACAAGCTGAAGGGTAGCCATTCTTGAAAAGAGTCTTAATTACGGGAGGTAAGGGTCAAGACGGGACCCTGCTTAGGCAATTGCTTGAACAAAAGGGTATACAAGTCTTTAGTTTTGGCCGGCCGCTAGAAAATTTTGGCTTAACCTCCAGTGGCGAGCTTTTAGAGAACAACTCATCAGAATTCAATATCGATTTAAGCAATTTTGACAATTGCCTAAATTCTATTGCTTCACTTAAGCCAGACACTATTTTTCACTTAGCAGCTGTTCATGCGCCAGGCCATGTGATGGGGTCTCCAGAATGGACTTCGAATCGCGAATCAACTTACAAAACTCATGTCACGTTAACTAACAATCTTATTAATGCAATCGTTGAAACAGATCTACGATCACAGCTAATTGTTGCTGGCTCAAGTCGGATGTATACGCCAATAGATTCAACGCTAATTGTTAATGAAACAACAGCCACTAATCCCCTCGATTACTATGGAGAAACTAAAGTTGCAGCTTGGGACACTCTCATTTCTCAGCGTGAAAGGACTGGCCTACCTTTAAAAATGGCAATTCTCTTTAATCATGAATCAAGACTACGAAAGGAGGGATATTTGTTTAGAGACTTAGCTAAGCAAATCAAACTCTTCGAGTCGGGCAGCCAAGATTATATTGAAGTGAGGGACCCAAAATTTCGAGGTGATTGGCATTCAGCGGAGGACACTGCTGAAGGCCTTGAATTGATGGCCAGTCAAAATAATGTGACTGATCTAGTTCTAGCGTCTGGGAGACTTATTTCAGTCAACGACATCATCGATGGGTATTTTGAGACTTATTCACCAAGAAAGCATCCAAAAATCGTTTCTAAATCTATGGGAGATTCTCAGCTAAATGGGATTCCAGTTGTTGGAGATATAAGATTCGCTCAAAATTTAGGTTGGAATCCTCGGCGCACATTAACGAGCGTTCTGCGCGAAATCGTTGTCAGTTAAGAAACTCCAACCCTTAATTAGACAAAATAAGCACAGACTGATCTCCCGAAAGACGGTGAAAGATAGATTCTTGCTGATTTCGATGGTGGTCGATTCTCAGGGCAGATGCTTTAGAACACCAATTAAGAGGTTTGTTATTAAAGGAGAAAACTTTTGAGATCCATATTCAGAGAGATGCCAGTTATCCCGATATACCTCACTACCATTTTCGACAATTGTGCACTGGTTCTCTCGACACAGCAAGTCGGTAGGATTAAGCAGTTGCACAGCAGGAAAATCTCTAACAATACTTTCTTCTGAAACTACAACCTCATTATCAACTGAGAGTGATGCCATAGGTAGTTCAATAGTTTTCCCTCGATTCAACAGTTTAGTCAGAATGCTGGTCCTAACTGCTTCAGGTTCTGGAATATTCTGAAAGAGAATAACTCGACTACCGGATTCGGTTATTTCTCCTAAAACCCGCTTGATTGATTCCTGATAAATTAATAAGGCTTTTGGCCTTGATGAAACAGCTAGACCAGTGTCATCTAAGAGCATTCGCCAACCCCTTGCTGGGTTGAGATAACCATTCGTTCGGTTCGCAATGACAACCACATCTGGTTTCTGGGTGATAACGAACTGCATCACCTCGTCCTGCCATTTCTTGCAATTTTTGAAATCCTCCCCAGAAGTTTGTACATCCAAAAAAGGGCAGCCACTAATTGAGCTCGCCATAACATTGAAGCCTAGAGAATTACCTGCAGAAATAACCCCATCTGCGTTGCTATAAGCCTGTGAGTCACCAACAACCATGATCAGGCCATTGTTTTGCGGAGATCGCCAGAGGCATTTGACTGGGTCAAAACCAGTATCCACGCATGCCTTCAAAGAAACCTGGTGTGAATCATAATTATGATTTGACGCGACTGCCACTGATGTAAAAAGGAGGCCAGGAATAACCATGAACATTAGAACTAAATTTCGCACTCGATAGCTCTTTTTTGTCACGTTTTCTTCGGTTACCCGATATCTCTCTTCCACTTTAGTAAAACAGATGTTTCCCAAAAAAATGCTTAAAACTATGGCAAGCACTAATGCGTATTTGCGGTTTGATTCTGAGAATTGTAACGGAGAATACTTAGCAATATATATTAGTGGCATGTGCACTAAATAGATTGAGTAAGAACGATCTCCGCACCACTCTAAAATGTCGGAAATCCAGGTCGGAAGAACTTCTAAACTGCGATAGAAAATTACGAATGCTGCCACTGCACTTGCAATTATAGAGCTAATCCTTGTGTCTAAGGAGATGTATGGGATAATTAGAAAGACAAGTGAAGCAGTTGGAAGCAACCGCAAAGGAAGAAATACTCTTCGAGATCCTCCCGTTTGTTTCTTTGTAAAAAAGTAGATAATTGCACCCAGACAAAACTGCCAGATTCGTGAAAATGGTGAGTAGAAATTTATCGCCAAAGTATCATGAACTCCAACATGGGTGTACAGAAAATTAAAAAGTTGTGGAGAGATAAACAAAACTAAGGAAATGATAAGAACAATATAGACAGCACTTAAGATTTTTCCGACTTTCGGTTTTTTTATTCCAGCAGCAAGAATTATGATTAAAGGCAATATCAGATATATCTGCTCTTCTACAGAAAGTGACCAAGTGTGAACAAGTGGGTTTGGATTCGGAGAGAAATAGTTGCCTGAATACCGAAAAGCACCGATGTTTCCAAGGAGTAAAAGTGTGGCTAAACCTTGTTTAGCAAATCTCTCGTGATCGTATAAATCTCCCACTAAGAAAATGGCTATGGCCGATATTGAAAGCACGGCCCCTAAGGCCGGAGCCAATCTATAGAAACGTCGGCGGTAAAAAGCGAGTAGATTTCTAAGAATACTCCGAAGTGAGACTGTATTGTCAAAAATCCGAATAATCAGGGGAGTTACGACAAACCCGGAAATTACGAAAAATACATCGACTCCCAAGTACCCCATTGAGAAAAAACTTTCCCGAGCATGGAATAAAACAACACTCAACACCGCGACGCCGCGCAATACTTGAATATCCTTACGATACTGATTCGGAATTCGTGTCACATGCACTCCTTGGTGAAAATACTTTCTCAAAGCCGAGGAGTTTAGGATACTCGAGTGAGGTAAAAAATTTATGAAATTGCTAGAAGATTCCCCCCAATTCAAGACTGGTAAATTGGAACTGACTAAAGTTACTAGAACTGAGCCTTATCCGTGTACCTTGAAATTGGAATCGGAATAGTAAGTTGAAATAATTGGAATTTTTGTGAGTAGGCTTGAAACCTAGTTTTAGTAGAGAGTTGAGATGATGCCAAAGATTGCGGTTTTAGGCGCTTCTGGTTTTCTTGGTTCGCCAATTGCTGATTTGTTTGAGGAAAAAGGCTGGGAAGTCATCGCATTTTCTCGAACAGTAAATGCAAGTTCAAGCAGGCAAAGAATTCATGCTGATCTTTTTGAAGAAGAGTCTTTAAGGAGAGCTTTGTTAATTTCCCGACCTAATGTAGTTCTGTCTGCAGCTTGGGATACAGAGCATGGGAAGTTTTGGACAAATGAATCAAATATCAACTATAAAGATTCAACTTTAAAGTTTGCAGAACTCAGTTTTCAAGCAGGTGCAGAAACTTTTATTGGTCTTGGGTCAAGATGCGAATATGGGACATCGCCGGGGTATTGCAATGCTTCTGTTTCCCCATTGATTCCGAACGATCTCTATTCAATGTCAAAAATAGAGACAGGAATTGCACTTAAAGAGATTGGTGAGAGATATGGAGGCCAAACATATTGGGCTCGGGTATTTCAAGCTTTTGGACCAAATGAAAAAGAAGAGCGGCTCGTACCATGGCTGATCGCTAAACTTCAGAACAATGAGAAATTCTCGATACGAACACCAAACTATAAAATGGATTGGATTCATACCGAAGATATAGCTTCAGCTATTTTTTATGCGATTGAGAACAAATTTGATCACTTTGTGGATATTGGTACAGGTGTAGCGACAAGCGTAAAAGAATTTTCAGAATTAATCTGCGCGGAGTTTGATTTGGATGAATCTCTTCTGGACTTCACAGGTCAAATACCCGATCATGAAATGACTGCAGTAGTAGATTCAGCATCACAATTACTCTCACACGGTTGGCAACCTGCTAAGTCATTGAGGAAAAGAGTCCGCTCACTCGGCTAGACTATACAAATGTCCAAGTTAAGAATT
>Ga0209550_10003971_pt1 | contig 14062 bp, 8 predicted proteins | sample LauGreSuBDMM15SN_2_FD_187567 | JGI IMG/M metagenome (GOLD analysis project Ga0209550, IMG submission 187567) | Freshwater lake microbial communities from Lake Michigan, USA - Su13.BD.MM15.SN (SPAdes) (version 5) | ecosystem: Environmental > Aquatic > Freshwater > Lake | place: Lake Michigan, USA...
GATGCCAATACGAGCCAGTGCCTGCTGAGCGCGGCCGAGCCGCCTCTGAGCTCGTCGCCGGCCTGCTCGCCCTCCCCCCTGCTCGCCGGCTGAGTGCACGCGCTGCGCTCGGATCCGTGTGGATCGCGACCCTCGCAGCGCCGCCCGCTGATGCGCCACAGGGCTTGAATGCGAGCTTGCCGAGCTTCCATGCGAGCTTGCATGCGAGCTTGCCGGTCTCGCCATCCTGCATCATCCGATCCTCGTCACTGCCGGCCACGTCCTCGCGTCTCCACTCTCCGCTCCAGCCCCTCGCCAAGGTAGACGTGCAGACAGACGGCGGCGCCCCAATCGACGGCGCTGGCGCGCCATCGACGGCAGATCCGTTGGTGCCAGCCCCGGGACTGAGCGACTCATTGAGCCACTCCGACGGCGGCATGCTGATCAACGACTTCTCAAGTGCAGGTCTCGTCGGCGCCGAGCCCGCTTTGAGCCCATCAGCGATCCTGCGCAACGCGAGCGCGACGTCCTCGTACTTCAAGGCCTTCTATGCTGAGCAGCTGCGTGCGCAGGCATATGCGACGGGCGACGTGGCGTCGCAGCTCGCCCAGAATCCGAGCTACTTTGGGCTTACGGAGGCCGAGCTCAAGGAGATCATGGCCGATATCGCCGATGAGTCGTTGGACGAGAATTACTGTCGGATGATGAGTTTCGTCGCGACTATGTGAGAGGGGTGTGAGCTAATTTCTACCTCTGTCATATGTACGCCGGCGGTCCGGTGGTCTTCCAGGTGTCGAGTTTCTTACCTTTGGCTGTGAAAAAGCCAGTGTGGTAACATTCCTCGACGGAGCAGTGGCCAGCGCACCATTAAGTCAAATTAAGTGCCTCCAACCCATGCTCCAAACTGAGCAGCAGAGAGCAATGCGATGCCGATTGTGCCCGCGCTCCGCGCTGCGACCTCGCCTGAGGTTTGAACCTGTTGCGCTCGCTGGTGTGCCGTCATGCCGCGCGGTCTGTGGCGCGGTCTGGCGACCTCAGAACTCGTACGTACTACCATGTTACGGTAGGTGTGTAGTTCTTAGATTGTGGCTATGATTGTGTCCGGTGACATTACACACGCTGTGCCAAGAAGATCGTAGAAGAAGCGACGCTCTACAGTCCGAGCTGCGGCTATACGGTAACGGTACAGCAGTGTCTCTTGCAACTTCAAATGTCAAACTCCTCGCCCGGGCAAGGACCGTGCTTCTTGCACCAACGCTCCTTCCATCGGTCGCTGGGCGCTGCACTCAGGATCTCGACCCCTGCTTCGGCAAGGGCGCCGCTGATCCACGGGACGTCCTTGGGCATCGGCCCTTGCCAAATCTTTTCGTCAACGGGCCACGGCCAGGTCTTGCGTGGTGCGTGGCGCATAATCTCTGGGTACGTCGTCCCTCGAAAGTGCGGATTTTTCAGCCGCCATGGGGCCGTGCGCGGCGTCGGTGGGATGCCGTTTTGGAACTTGAGCCAGCACTCACCAAAGCCATGCTTGTGGATGTCGAAGGCGAAGCAACGCTCCTCAGGACAGAAGGTCCAGATAGTGCACGCCTGCTCCGGCGACCCACAATGCAACTCAGGGCGCGCGCTCCACCAGCTCTTGCCGCGCCCACCTTGCACACCGCACGTAGCCTGGTGCGCCCTGCATGCCGCGCAGCACTCGCCTGCGTCACGCACTTTGAAGCCCAAGCCCCACACTGCTGCTCCGTCACCAGAGTAACCAGTGTGCTCATGGGCGTGGCACAGCTCGTCGAGAGCAATGCCGGAGCTAGGGCGACTAGTACTGTCCACGAACGAGCTGAGTGACGTCGATGCAAAGCGCAGAGATGTTTCCACCAGCGGCAGCTGAGCGTCAGTGCGGTTGTGCAACTCTCGTGCATCCGCAATGGTGCGCCTGCGCCGCCTCCGTCCACCTAGCTGCCGACCGTCGGTATCTCCCTTGGCATCGTCTTCAGCTGCAAATGCCGCCAGCAGCACGTGTTTTCGAGTTCTGAACTCGATGCTCACAATGGTGGCGAGAAAGATACTTATGCCGAGGAGCGCGATGAGAGCACGGGAGGCCATCGCACAGCTGTGTTTCGTCATGTTTCGCTGCTGCTGCTGTTCAACACAACGCGCGCGCGCGCACACGCTCCGTGTGGTGTGGCAGTCCGCGCGCCGCGTGTGTCGGTTCAACTGACCGTTTCGCAACGTGAACGAAGTCGGCAGGGGGTCCGCTTCGATGTAGCGTGGTTGGGGGTGTGGGGTCCCGGACCGTCGGTGTGTTTGTCACCCGCGACGGTGTGTTTGTCCACTCGCGACGCGACCCGCGCTGCGTGGCAATGTTTCGCACCTACTGGGGATTCGAAACTGCCGTCCCCGTAGAGCATTAAGACGTTCTACATTGGACCGAAATTATCATTGTTCACGCGATCAGTTGACAATATCTCGTGTTTAACACCGGTGCGTTTGCGCTGCCCGGGCCGCGGGCCGCCGCTCGCGGCATGTGCCATGTGTCACGACGCATATCGACAATTGTAGTCGAGAGTGTCGCTCACGTTGTCGAAAGCCACGAACTGCCCCGGCGTCTAACCGATTGAACTTCTCTCAATTTCTAATGGGTGTGATGTTCAGGTTCAGGTGTGAAACCGCAACGCAGCACGCGCCATGGCGCGCTTTGCTTTCAGTCCCCTCAGAACTCGGGGGTGTAGAGGAAGCGCAGGATCCACGGCATCGAGAGCTGCGTGGCGGTCAGGAAGAAGGGGCCGAGGATTGGGATGGTCATCATGAGGTCGAAGTCGACGAGCAGGTCGGAGCCGAGCTGCGCGAAGCCCTGCACGATGGCCGTGCGGATGACACGCACGCGCGAGTAACGGCTCAGTGCGCCCGCCACCTCGCGCGTGTGCGTCACCGTGCCGAGCTCCTCCCCGAGTCGGTAACCATCCTCGGTGGACTGGCAGCCGCCCTGGCCCAGGTTGGGCATCATCGGGTGCGCCGCGTCGCCGCAGAGCGCCACGGGCCCTTTGGCCCACGGAGAGAGTAGCCTCTGGGGGTCAAGGGTGGCAAGCAGCGGCGCGCCATCATACAGGTCACGTCGCTTGATGTCATCCTCGGTGCTCGCATTGATCAGCTCGAGCGCAAAGGAGTCCCACACGTTGCCGTCGGGGTCGCCCGCTCCCGCGTCCGCAAACTCCTTCCGCAGCCGCGTCAGCTTCGGCGTCGGGTCCTCGGGCGTTGGCTCTGGATCGACTCCTCCCGCCGGCTCTCGTAAGAGTGCGAACCACTGCTGGCGCTCGCCGCCGCCGTCGGTCGATACGAAATACTTTTTCTCGCCAAGGAGGATCTGGTACGAGACGTCCTCGATGTTGGACGCGCGATGCTTCGCGAGTGCCGCATAGCACGTGAAGCCCGAGTATCGCCGGTCAGCCTGCGCCGCGATCCGCACCGTATCCCGTGCGAGCTTGCGGGCCTCGGCATCGTTGAGCGCGCCGCCCGCCGCACCCGAGGCTGCGAATCCGCCAGCACCCTCGCCGAGCCCGTGCAGGCACTTACGGATCTGGCTCCACACGCCATCGGCGCCTATGAGCACGTCCGCATACGCTTTCGTGCCGTCCGAAAGGGTAGCGACCACGCCGCGTCCGTCGCCGAGGTCCTCATACGACTCGATGCGGCTTTTGATGCGTACGGTGCCCTCGGGGAAGCCGTGCTTGACAAGGATCTGCTGGATGACGGGTCGGTCGACGACGACCGTCGCGGGCAAGCCCGCCTCGAGTGCCGGCCCGATCGTGTCGAAGCGCACCAACCAGTCGCCTCGGTCGTAGAGCCCGGCGAGCTTGTTGCCCTTGCGGTACCCAATCTTGAGCCCCGAGACGCGATCGGCAGTGACGGTGCCCGCCGCCACGAGCTCCTTGTACACGTCCGGGCTGATGCGCTGGATCGCACGCAGCGCATTCGACTGGATTTGGATCGGCCCGCCGTACGGTGCGTACGACGACGCCTGCTCGAAAAGGGCGACTTTCATGCCCTTGGCGTGGCACGCCGCGGCGGTCACTAGGCCGGCGAGGCCGCCCCCGGTAACGAGCACGGTCAGTGGCTGCTCCGGCGTGACCTTCCGCCCGCCAGCTGGCGTGTTCGGGTTCGTGCGCCACCACGCGGTTGCGTCCTCCTTGCCGACGAGCATGCCGCGCAGGGCCCTTGCGTCCTCCGCGGCCTGCTCGAAGCGGTTGCGGATGCGCGCCGTGCGCTCGGGGCTCTCAGCTACGCGCTTAGGTGCGTGCTCCTGAGCGAGGATGGCGCGCACGTGCTCGGGCATGTCGACCTTGTTTTGCGGCGACCCATCGCCCTCAGCAAGCCATGGGATCTGCGGCAAGTCGGCCTTGAGCTTCCGTAGGACCGCCGCCGGCCCAAAGGACGTGGCTTGCTCGCCAATGACCATGGTCGGCGACGAGGCACGACGCGACGCGATTGACGTCACACCGCCCACGTACGCCGCTGACGCCGCCGAGCAGCAGCACACGAGAGCGGCTGCGACGCGAGGCATCGGTGGCAATTGTCAAGGTCGTCGATTTTTGCCCCGACGAACGCAATAAGGGGAGATCAAAATCTCATTAGGCGACTCAAATTGGGTACACGTGTTGGTCATTCGAGTTCCTTGTTCTCCGCCGCCGGTTTAACATGACACGGATGCCCGTCTGGTGTGCGCGCACGCAAGCCGCCGTTTCAACCCCGGAGGCCATGTGAAAATACGTCTTGGCCCAGCGCCAGAATGAAGAGTGAACAAAGAACAATTCGACGGAGCATTGACGATTTGGGGGCGCTCCAGATGTACGTGAGAGAGATGATGTGTTTTTTACACCCGCCCCCAAGATGTCGAAGAAACTCGTTCTTCACAATTAGAAAGGGAAGGCTTGTGAGAGGAACGTGGATCGTGGTCCAGCAATGCCCGCGGTCGAGAAGAAGATTGGCGGTGCCAAGAACGGCGGCTCGCGCAAGGTGGAGACGGACAAGGGCCCCAAGTTCTACGCTGCGGACGACATCTCCCCGCTTGCCAGCACAGGCAAGTCGGGCAAGCGCAATCCCGCCCGCGAGGCAAAGTCAAAGGGCATTGCGAAGCTGCGTTCGTCGATCACACCGGGCACCGTGCTCATCCTGCTCGCGGGCCGCTTCCGCGGCCGCCGCGCCGTCTTCCTCAAGCAGCTCGCCAAGGGCCTGCTGCTCGTCTCGGGGCCGTACTGCGTCAACGGCATCCCGCTGCGCCGGGTCAACCAGGCCTACTGCATCGCAACCTCGACCAAGGTGGACGTTGGCGGCGTCGACTGCAAGAAGTTTGACGACGCGTACTTTGCCAAGCCCGTGACCAAAAAGGTCAAGAAGGACGGGAAAGACTTCCTGAAGGAGGACGCCAAGGCGTCGACGGGTCCGTCGGAGGCGCGCGCGGCCGACCAGAAGGCGGTTGACGATGCGATGATGATGGGCATTCAGAAGGTGCCTATGTTAGCCGCATACCTCAAGTCGCGCTTCTCGCTCTCCAAGGGCGATAAGCCGCACTTGATGAAGTATTAAACTCTTCCCATATGACTCAGCCATACTGCACGGGTTGCGCGGCCCTTCCAGTCACTATATTACGTCAAACGCGCATCAGAGTCGTGTGGGCACACGACACCTACGTTTTGGGCATGCATTCGTGTCGTGATCTCATAAATAATACTCAGCTTTATTTTCTTGTGCGCAACACACGTCCTAACTGTGCGGACAGCCTGCTTCAATGTCCCGTAATGCGTTTGCGTAGGCGTCCTAAACGTGCCCTGCTCCACGGCCTGCGCCTCGGCCAGGGCCACGCGGCGAGCCCTCCATCTCGTGCATCTCGACGCCCGCGGCCGCGTTGGACCGGGGCGATAACGGGATCCCAACGGGGATCCCAAAGCGATCAAAGCTCGGCCATGCGCTCGGCAGCGGGCCCAAGGGGATACCCGCGGCCGGTGCGCCACTAATGGGCCTGCCAATTGGCACACCAAAAGGGTTGCCCGCGCCTGGTACCGGCCGCCTGGCCGGGCCACGGCTCGCGATCGTCACGACCGCCGGCAGGCCCTCCGCGACCTCTCGCACCTCGCCGTGCGAGTGCTCGACGGCAGGGTGGGGCTCGAGAAGCTCCTGCAGCGACGCATCGCAGTGCTGCGCTGGCGCTCCGTGCGCTGAACGCTCGAGGTCGAGGACGTAGCAAAGGAAGATGGCATCTACGGCCATGTTGAAGACGGACATGAACCCATAGGAGACGATCCACGCGCCTATGGCGATGGCGATGACGGGCGGCCAGATCGAGTAGAGCTCGTCAGCGTACGGCGGCTGCGTGATCATCCAGAGTGCGCCCACGGTCGCCGCGGCCGCCGTCACGAAGAGCTTGCCGAGGAGTAGGAAGGCCGAGCCGATCGAGCGGACGAGAGCGACCTTGACCATATGCTTGGTGAGCAGGCTGAGCGCCTCGATAGCCGAGGAGCAAAAGGGTGTGCCCTGCACCATCATGAGCACATACGCTTGGCGCGACAGGTAGCGCACTGAGCGGTCGACACAGCCGAGGCAGCAGATGGCGCAGCAGCATGCGAGCTTCGCGAGCGATGAGTCGCCCGCGAGCGAGGAGAGCCTCTTGATGACAAGGGCCACGCATAGCTGGAGCAGCTGGAGCAGCGAGATGAGCAGCGAGCCGCACGCAATTGAGCCCGCGTGGCGGCTCACGGCGATCCGCAGCTGCGTCGCGACCGGGCAGCATGGGTGAAGCTGAGAGCGATCGGGCGAAAAGTACCAGGCGGCGACGGTGCCGGCGACGGTCGCATGCTGCACATGGCGTACGAAGACGAGCACCCAGAAGCAGCCAGCGAGGTGGCCGACTAAGCAACCCCACAGCCGGTCACTCAGGTAGAGGTGGCCGTAGCCCGGCTCTCCATAGATTAAGTCGCCGAGGGAGACGATGAGCAGCGCGACGACCAGCGCGTACGCGGCGAACAAGACCATCAGGCCGAGGATGAGCATGGGCAGCAGCAGCAGCACCGGATGCGCGTCGATCACTTTGGTCGCCTCCTTCATCACCTTGACGGCGATCACGATCTTCGCACGCAGCCAGAGCACGCAAAGCGCGTACAGGCAGCCGAACACTGCGAGGAAGTAGAAGCAGACGTGAAGCACGTCTGCACGCTGTGTATAGACCTCTTCGCCGGCGCGCCCGTAGCGGGCGCTGGCGCGCATCTCGGCGTGAACCTCGTACACGCAGAAGGCGCCGACGCCGAGACCGGCGCCTATGGCGCCGATGATGAGCCACACCATTGTGTGGGCGCATGCACGCAAAGCCATCATCCATATCAAGTAGAAGACGATCGTCGTGGCAATGCAGCCGAGCACGACGGGCCAGCTCAGGGCCAGGTCTTCGTAGACCAGGCTGGGCAGCGAGTGCACGGACTCGCGCAGGCGCAGCAGCTCCTCCTCGGACGGCACACCATCGTCGCCGCGCGCTGCGTCCGCCACCGACGCGGCGCTCGCGCCCACCGCCGTGACCACCGCCGCGAACGTGCGTAGCGCGTGCCTAGGATCCGGCATGCAGAACGTGGCGACGGGCGCGGAACTGTACGGCGGGAAACACACCTCGCAGTCGCTCCGCTGGTCGTTGCACAGCTCGATCTGCGAGCGCCCGTACGGCTGGTGGTAGAGCGCGCTCGTGGGCGGCAACGAAGACGGTCCGAAGGCGCACTGGAGGCTGCCGTCGTGGCTGCTGAAGCTGGCCGCGGACGCGCCATCGCCGCCGTCGCCCAGGCGGCAGCGGGCGCGCTGCGAGCCGTAGTAGCGGCCGGTGCAAATGAACTGCGACGGGTCATTGTCGCGTTCCAGCATGATGTCTGTTATCGTGCCGTTCGGAGCTGTGCGATTCCAGACCTGGTCGGCCGGGTGCGGGCAAGAGTCAACACACATGGCCACCGACGGCAGCCCATCCATTGTTCCGAGCGTGGGAAAGCTCATGTACAGATAAGGGCGACTCCTATGGTCACGCCCGCCACGCCGCACGGTAACGGTGCGTCTCGGTGGCAACGGAACGAACAGGTTCATACGCTGCCAGATCGACGGCTGTCCGAGGATGACGGTAGTGTTGATCGGCTCGCCCGTCGCCTCAGCGGAGTTGTCTCGGCCACACAGGTCATTCGCATAGTCCAGCCCGCCGAGGACCTTGTTCAGGTCACCTTGCGGAGGCACGCTGATGTAAAGAAGGAATCCGAGACCGATCAGATTGGCGACGAAGAGCAATAAGCACACGACATCCGTGCACTGCGACCTGGACTCGGGCGCTGCCACCGTCCGCCCTTCCGCCGTCGTCGCACGCTTCAACGCGCTGAAGATTCTAAACATTTACGATATGCCCAGACTTGACGAAAACAGCGTGGTACATGTACATGCGACGTCTTGACGGGTGGCGCATGTGCAGTGCAGTCCAAAATCGAAAAGGAGTCTCTTGATTACGCGGTAATTGGCCGTCTGATATGCGACCCACTTCCGATGTCGCCGTCAGGGACGCTTCTACGCCGCTGCCGCTGTCAGGCCGCCTCGGCTGGACGCTCGTGCTCCTGCTTCTCGCGCTCCTCTACCGCTTACTCCCGGAGGCATTGAGAGCTGAGGGTGACGTGCTGCTGCGAGCGCCGCCGCCCGTGCGCATCGCGCTGCCATCAGGAGGCGCTGCCCTGTGGCTGACCGAGAACAAGTTCTCACGCTGGCGCTGTGTCGGTGGGCTTGACGACGTGGACGAGTTCGAGTATCGCGCGTGCCTCTTCTCGGATATCTGCTACGACACTGCCGCGGGAGACTTTGTCTTCTTCGCGCCCGCAGGCAACGTGTCGCCACCGATCGTATACGACCACTCCCGTGGCGAGCAGCGCACCTTCCGGCATCGGCGCGACGACGGCAGGAGTGACACGGACGCCGACTTTGTCGCACTTTCCAAGTGGGTCAAGTACCGGCAGCGCTCCTCGTGGTCGCCGCGCATCGAGCACCGGCCGCTGCCGCTCGATGAGGTCGGCGCAACGCTCGGCGGCCTGCACGCGTTGAGCGCGCCATTCGTGCCGACGAACCTGGGCCACGTAGCCTGGGACGAGGCCTTCCCGCTGCTCGTGTCAATGGCACAGCTCGGTGTGTACACGACGGAGCTGCGGTGCGCGCGCGCGCGCATCCGAACTCGCACCGAATGCGCGCGTCGAACTCGCCCCTTGCGCACCACGTGATCGCCCACCATTATCTCTCCTGTCTGACGATGCCGCGGTCACCTCTCGCACGAGTACGCAGCATCCTGCGAACGAGCGGCTGCGACACGCTGAGCGGCCCAACCTCGTCGCGCCGGCTGTGCGCCAAGTTTGCGCACGCGTTCCTCAGTCCACTTCTCGGCTCTCGAGGCCTGCAACTACAGACTCTCGCGCAGCTCGCCGCGCGTCGCCGGCGAGAGAGCTGGCCAACCGGCCGAAAGCTCGCGTGCTTCGATCAGCTTCTCGTGGGTGGCGCCTTTGACGTGTTCAACTCGGAGGCGCTCAACCACGGCAAGGAGCCGCTGCTCGCCCTATACCGGGCGCGCGTGCTGAGCTGGCATGGCGTGCCGCCGCTGGCGGTGCCCACGAGCCACACGATCCTGCTCGTCCAAAAGGAAGGGAGACGCGGGATCCACAACTTTAAGGAGGTGCGCCTTCACGTGGAGCGCACGTTCGCGTCCGTCGCGAGCGTGCGAACGACCGGCTTCGCCGGCCAGCCGATGGCCGTGCAGTTCCGGCTCGTCGCGAGCACAACGCTCGCCATCTCCCCGTGCGGCGGTATCTCGATGATCCTACCTTTCCTACCCGAAGGCGCACATGCGATCCTGATGAACTACCAGGCGAGCGAGAGCGACCCGAAGCGGCACGGCGAGTGCGACGGCTGCTCGTGGACGATGGAGGCCGAGCTGTGGCGACACGTGCGCCACGTGCACAAGCAATACTATCAGGTCTGGGGTCCAGACGACTTTGCACGCAAGAAGCCGGGACGCGACGCTGCCGTGCGTGTCGACGTGACGCGGCTCGAGAGGCTCATGCGCCAGAGCCTCTTCGAGATGCGCCCGTGACCGACGCGGCTCGAGGGGCTCGATGAGCGCCAGAGATCCGGATATCTGTCGCGCGCGTGACCGTGAACGGCGTGATCTTTTTTCGATCAGTTACACCGGTCGCGGGTACGTTTTTACATGTACGGCGCCCGCTTAGTTGAGATTCATAGTTAAGTACGCAGACAATACGCAGACGCACGCTCCGGCCAGGCGACAGCGGGTACAAACCCTAACCCGTAACGACTAACGTAACCGGCCCACCGTGCACCGAACGCCGCACACGCCTCACCAAGAGGAAGAGCAAGACGGCGGTTCGGCCGTTCCGTTGGTTGGGTTCAACCCAGCAGGGCCAGCACGCCGCGTTGGTCTTGGTGACGTGAACTCTCCGCGTCTCCGGTCCCGACAGCGGTCAGCGGAAAGCGCACAGCGGGCGATACAGGTTACAGCGATACGTTTCTCGCTTCCGGTCTGAACAGTCGGGGGTCGCGCCAGGGGCCAGTCGCGCGGGGCGCGCGTTAGATCCGCGGCCGCTCGACGCACCAGCGCTCCGGGCCTCTGGATCGGATACGCTGAGAAGGGTGAGCGAGTCTGACACGCATGCACATACACACCGCTGGGCGCATACCATATGCTGATGTCTGCAGCCATGCGCCATGTGACAGTCGTCAACATGCGGATCTGCCCACCACATCATGGAGATCATCCAGTCCTCGAGGAGAACTCAGAGTACACTGAATCCTCCATCGGTGGTCCGATGTCGGCCGCAGCGCAATCGGCACGCAAGGCAGGTGACAGCTCGGGTGTTCGCTCCTGTTTCTGAGCCGTGCTCTGGAACGAGATGAGATTCCGCTTCAGCGGCTTGGCCGTGGAAGACGCCCGGGGAAGACGTGTAATCCGTGTCGATGCCGTGGGAAGATTCCCCGGCGGTGTTCATCAAGCGGCTTCGCCTTAACTGCCGAGGGCCGACTCGGCGGTCCGATCGGTAGCTGACCATTAAAGGTCCGACCGTTGCCCCTCTTGTCCGCGCCCAGCCGCTCGTACCGGAGCGTCGACAGGTCGTGCTCAACCACGCCGTTCGCGTACTGGCACCGGTGGAGGTAGTGCACCTGAGCACCCGTATCGATACAAGCGCTGAGCACGCACTCGAGCACGGTGCACTCATATGGATCGTCTTCGCCCGGCCACCAGACGTGAAGGCGCGTGCCCGCTTCCAACCGGGGCACCTTCGGCGTCTCGCACCCCGCGCGGTCGTAGCGTGCCTCGGAAGGAGACTGGCCAGACTGAGACTCGGTGGCGACGGGAGCAGCCTGCGGGGCGTCGTCCCGAGCAGCCTGCGGGGCGTCGTCCCGAGCAGCCTGCGGGGCGACGGTGAGCTCCCGAGCTCCGATGAGCTCCGACCACGCATTCGCGATCGCCAGGTTGGCGCACCTCATCGCTTCGAGCAGTGTCGCATGTGGGCTTCCGCCGGCGTCTGCTTTTGCGTTCCAAATCATCGACCGCATCAGCTCCGCCGCAAACGTCGCCTGCGACTGCTGGTTCGCTTGCAGCTGTTTCTGCTGCATCGGAAGCTCCGCCTTTATGAGATCATCCGCCCGCATCGCCTTCACCTGCTCCACCTGCAGCGCCTGCACCATGGGGGTATCCAGCTGGTACTCAGCGGTACCAGCGTCCCCATCATACTCGTACATGCGGCCGCTGTCAAAGGGCGTCATGCGCAAGCGGCCCGCGGGCAGCTTGGCAGTGCGCCACGTCTCTGGTGTAGCGAGATTGAAAGCAAACGGGGACTCTCCCTCCGGCGTGGCGAGGTCGAAGGCCACCGGGCTAGGCGCTTGCACAGGCAGCGTCCGTTTCGGCAAACGCTCATTGTCTAGTGTTGAGCCCGTGCGTGGGCTCAGATCCACAGACACGGCAGCAGTGTCAGCTTTGACGATGGCTGCTGGGCCGACGAGTTCGCGCAGCTCTACGATCGGACCAGTCTGGAACTGCTCATCATACTTCGTGAGGGCGGCGATGATGTTGGCACGCGAGCCGGTGCCACCAACGCACTCGCGCCAGGACTTGCCCTCACGCTTGATGCCGCGCTGTTGGCAAAGGTTCTGGAGCTTCTCGATTGTGAGTTCCCAGTAGCTGATCAGACGCTCCGCCTCTCCGAGTGACACCACACCGTCAATGGAGTCTCGGCGGCCCGGTTGGACCGCGAGCATAGAGGCCTTGCTGCCCCAATCACGGAAGGTACCCAGGTTAGTGCTCACGATGTTGTCTGGAAGGAGACCGTTGGCCTTATCTTCGTCGAGGACTTTGGATGAGCGCTTGGAACCATCGGTGACCATAGAGCCGTCGGGATGATAGCCGAAGACACGTTGCCAAAATGTGTCGTAGTGCGCGCGTAGGATCGGTGTCGGCATCCCTGGAGCTTGACTCGCAGAAGAGCCTTTCCAGCCCATTTGAATTTTTTCTCACTTCAATGTTCTTCACAGCGACGGAGCACATCTTGAACAGAGACGAGCGCCAGCCACCCGCCTTGTTCTATCTTCGGCTTCACAGCTCGGGAAACACCATCTTCACAGGCATACAGACGGCGACTGTGCGGCGACGTGCTTCGGCGAGCCACCCACAAACAGCCAGCCCGTGACCGCCGCGGCGGTTCCAATGTCGCTCAAAACAATAGGTCAACTGATTCCACGTGACTTTCTCGACCGGCAGCCCAAGCGCTGGCAAAAGTCGCAGCGCAAGCGCCGCGTGGTCGGCTTCCTCACGAAGATAAAGGCGAAGCGTGACGCGCTCGAGGAGCGCGAAATGAAAAAGCGAGTGATCGACGACCTCGGCGGAATTCCCAAGGCGCCCGTGCGTGTTGAGAGACCCGTGCCACTCGACGCTGAGGACGCCGATGCAGCGGCGCACGGCCTCAAGGCGAGCACCAGCACGCCAATCGGTCCTCACGCGCAGGGGCTGTGGGCGGCGCACCTGGCGCCCAACCAGGCACTCGTCGTCAAGATCCCTGCGGGCGTGCAGCTGTGCTTGCTTCGCGCGAGCCTGTGCGATTTGGCTGCAGGATCCACCGGGCGAGCCACGATGAGCGCCGCACGCTCGGCGGTTCGCTGCCGCACGCCCGCTAAGAAGGTGCCCACCACCCTCTGCTACCTGCAGCCAGAGCTGAGCGAGTCGTGCTCGTTGGCGGCGAGCTTCGGCGAGCGCGACAAGCTGTGCGCCATCGCGGTAGAGGGGATAGACGCCGTCCACCTCGTGGGTTGCTACACGCGAGCCGATGCGGGCCCAGATGCGGAGCCCAGCGCGCCGGTCGCAACTGCGCCTCGTGCCACAGCGGCGGCGGCGGCGGCGGCCCCTGCCTCGGCGGCGCGCAGAGACGTGCAGCATGCCGCGCCGGCCGCTCGCCCGGCAGGCACCGCCGCCGTTGTGGGCGCGCCCGGCACGGCGGGCGCTCCCGCTGGTTTGACCGAACTGGGTGGCGGCCTCAAGTACATTGACATCAAAGTGGGAAAGGGGCGCCGCGTGGTGATTGGAAACAAGCTCACGGTGCGCTACACCGGTGCATGCGCCGACGCGCGCGGCCAATGGGCTGAGTTTGACTCCAACGGCGGCAAGCCCTTCCATTTCACAGTGGGCCAGGGCGACGTGATCCGCGGCTGGGATGTTGGATTGCTCGGCATGGCCCAGGGCAGCACGCGCCGCCTTGTGGTACCTGCCTCGTATGGATACGGCGCGCGTGGCGCAGGCCCGGTGCTCCCGAACGCGATGCTCGTCTTCGAGGTGTCCTTGCTCAACGTGATCTGAGCGTACAGGACGAGCGTCATGGCGAGCGCATGGGGCGAGCGTGACCGGGGTGACGACGGCCCGGGGGCAGAAGTGGACTGAGTGCCTGGAGTGGAGGAGCGGACTTTGCAGCAGGACCCGAGCGCTGAGAGGTGCCGCGGCTGCTCTAGCTCTTAAAATCTAAACATCCTCTCAAAGGTCAAAAGC
>Ga0209550_10003973_pt1 | contig 14059 bp, 12 predicted proteins | sample LauGreSuBDMM15SN_2_FD_187567 | JGI IMG/M metagenome (GOLD analysis project Ga0209550, IMG submission 187567) | Freshwater lake microbial communities from Lake Michigan, USA - Su13.BD.MM15.SN (SPAdes) (version 5) | ecosystem: Environmental > Aquatic > Freshwater > Lake | place: Lake Michigan...
AAACATATGAGCCTGTTTCGCAGTGGGGCCTATAGCTCAGTCGGTAGAGCAACGGACTTTTAATCCGTGGGTCGACGGTTCGAGCCCGTCTGGGCCCACCGCCATACTGTAATTGTATTTCAAAGCAACTGTCGTGTGTTCCCAATTAAATCCCCAACCTATTTGATTGGAGCAAGTCAAAAGGTAAGCCATGTGCGCACTAAACTGAGTGTAACTAGTTGTAGCCAGGGCGATGAACATATTGATGGTGACAGAGGTGAAAAAATGTGTGCTCATCGTAATATAATAGGGGTGTGCTTTCGACATAAGAATCGCCGTGAGCGAGAAAGTCAAAGGTATTTCACCAAGGAGATAAAGAATTGGAAATAGTTTTGCTATTAGTAACACAAAAAGAGGAATCACATCCAACTGCATCAAATTTTACGGTATGACTTAACGCTAAAGTTAGGTGATAGGTGTGCCTTTAGAAAGAGGCCCTGACTATAGAGTCCACTGGAATTATGGCTTATTCAGGAGAAGTGTTAAGCCTTGAATTAAATTCATGCAAATCCATCCCAAGCTCTAACAAGCTCCAAAGTGCAATAATCCAGAATTTCTTCAGACAAACACTCTTAAGAGCTAATGAGAATCTTACTTTCTAGATCCTTTGAGCTAACGGTCAAATATCTGGGAAACACTAATTCGCCTTTCCGAGTGAGCACTACAAATCACGAGACTTTCGATTATGAAGGTATAATTGGAAGGTGTTGAAGCCTCCTCAGAAAACTAAAGACCTAAGGTTCTGCAACAATGCGGATTTGAAATTATGTTTTTGCACTCACGCAATAAATTCTTTCAGGAGTAATTGTTTAAAAGAATTTCCAAAATTGGAAAATCTACAATATAAAAAAATCTATTTTGTTGACAAGCGGCAGTCATGACGCTTTTTAGAGTCCAAGATTCAAAAGCGCTTCTAAGCCTAAAACGAAATTTTCTTGTTGTAGTGCTCCGTGAATCTCTTTCAGATCTAGTGGCGTTCGTACGGAGATTTACAGAAAGCATGTCTCTTAGCGACGAGAATTCCCATATAAAGGGAGTGAATCTTGATGGATTTAGCCATCTCGTCAATAAAGGCAAGCAGAGGCAAAACACTCAGAAGTTCGTTCTTCTAGACCAGTTTCCTATACCTCAATGGTTAGTCATTAATTCGTTTGTAGCAAAAAAAATTGCTTATGATTTATCAGCCGTGCCAACCGTATTTACATTTCGAGCCCCATCAAGACTAAGTAGAAATATTCACTTAGCATTCGGGTTAACAGAGTTCCTCATTATTCGACTAAGGCTAGCTACTTGGGTACGGGCGAAGTCTGAATATAAGAAGATTCTCAGATACCTCAATGGCCATTCTAAGCTAATTGATTATAAAATAGATGGCATTCCCATCGGATTAGACATTTATGAATCCGTATTGAGATTAGGGCGAGTTACAGTTTCGCTGTGGGATTGGCAGACTTACAGGGTCATTTACTTGGCTTTGAAACAATACCTATTCTTTGAAACTCTATTTACGTCAAAAAGAATTCTTGCAGTAGTTGTTAGTCATGATAACTATGTTGGCCCGGGGCTACTAGCTCACATGGCTTTTAGATATAAAGTTCCTGTGATTTTAGCAAATACCATTTCTTTCAGTATGCCAATCGCTCCATTTCAACTTTATGATAAGTTTAAATACTTTAGTAACTATGCAAGTAAAATAGGAGAGGAAGAGTTGCTTACAGGAATCAATTGGGCCAAGTCTGAGCTCCAAAAGAGGATAGAGGGTGAAATTGGTGTGGGGATGGGATATCAAGTGAAATCTGCATTTACACAAGAACAAATACAAAGGCAAACTGCAGAGACGAATGCGATAAAGATATTGATTTTGACCCATGATTACTTTGATAACCCACACGGATATGGGCGCATGTTGTTTGACGATTTCTCACTTTGGCTGAAGTTTCTTGGTGAATTGTCTGAAGAAACAAATTATGAATGGTACATCAAGCCCCATCGAGATTACTCAGATCTTGAATTTAAGGAATTAGGGAATTTTATAAAAAGATTTCCAAAAATTATATTGATAGACCCAGAGACGTCCTATTACCAATTAAAGGAGGAGGGGGTGGAATTCGTATTGACTTGTTACGGCTCTGCCGGGCATGAATTGCCACTACTAGGTTTTACTGTTGTAAATTCGAGCTATAACCCACATTTTGCATATGAATTCAACATTCACGCAAAGTCTATATTGGACTATAGGCACATAATATTGAACCTTCCAGCACTGAAGTTACATGATATTGATTTAAAGAAAGTCTACGAATATTACTTTATACAAAAGAAATTCGCTGAGAAGGACTCTTTAATGGGTGTATCACAAGAAAAGCTGTTGAGACTTAGTCATGAAGACCCTTGTCGGGAAGAGGTATTTGAATATTTAGTAGAGAATATTGAGTTAATACATTCCGAAGTCGAACGCGTAATGAGAGAATGTATTTCCTTGAAGTTAGTTTACTCTTACGAAAGTGCCCTCCCTTTGAGTTCACAATTAAAGATTAATTCTGATTTGTCTAGTTCTCATCTCTATAAACAATATGCTAGTGATTATCCATGAAGGGACAAAAAGGACAAGAAACTGATATTGCTATTCTCATAATGGGGTACAACCGACCAAACGATATGAGAAAATTAATTGACGCCCTCAGGCCAATCAAGCCAACTCGAATATATTTTTCTGTTGATGGGGCAAGAATTCTTAAAAAGGGCGATGAAGAAAAAGTGCTTGAAACACAGGGATTACTAAACGAGATAAATTGGGACTGTAGTATAAAAACACGATTCTTAACCGCGAATACGGGTTGCAAAATAGCAATTAGCTCGGCAATTGATTGGCTATTTGAAAATGAAGACTGTGGGATTATTTTGGAAGATGACTGTATCCCAACTAATGAGTTTATCTCTTTCGCTACGAGAATGCTCACAAAATATGAAAATGACGAGCGAATAATGCATATTTCGGCTAATAGTTTTTTCCCAGAAATACCCCACTACGAATTTAATCACTACTTTTCTAAGCTTCCTGGAGTTTGGGGTTGGGCGACATGGAAGAGGGCATGGAATAAATTAGAGTTCAACTCAGAGATTGATTCAGAGCTCGACGCGCAAGGGCTAATAACTGACTTTTATGGAAACAGAGCAATCTCAAATTGGTTTTTTCGCTATTACCGTGAATCTTTATCCCCCAAAGCGAGTGCGTGGTCGCCTCATTGGATCTTTGCAATCATTCAAAATAATGGCTTAGCTGTAACGCCAATGGCTAACTTAGTGCGGAATATCGGATTTACCTCTGATTCCACTCACGCTACCTCAAAAAGCTTTCAAGCGTACAATGACTTTACTTTTGGTGGACTACCCGAATTACCTGATCCAAGTATTATTGTGGAAGAAGATTACTTTGATAAACTACGATTCCGAGTAATAAGAAAAACAGACCCGAATCTTTTTATTATGCGGCGAATCAAAATTTTCTTTTTGACAAAGATATATTTGGTATCACCCTATGGAATGAAGAGAAGAGTCAAGAAAATTACATCGAAAAGCAGGAAGCTAACAAAATTTCTTGAAGAGTAAAATAGCCCTCTTTCTAAGACCTGAGAAGCGATAACGTAAAATTCTATATTCGAGAAGTAACGTCTTTAAGTTGAGGCGAAGCAAAAAAAGGTATAGCAATATGCGTGCAAGCTTGGTCCAATTCATAGAAGTCTCTACAGCCGCGAATGTGAACTCCCGGAGGGGTAGAACCCTCCTCCAACCGGTTAAACCATAGTGCACATAAATTGCATCTGATGAACTTAATCCGCTGGATCCTGATTGAAGGTAAGTATTTTGCGCGGATTCTATTGGCCCTTTTGACAATAAATACAGAATTAAACACCAATCTGCGGCGAAGAAATCTACTGAGAGTAATGGATAAGACAGTAATTCATCTCGCTTAATTAATGCGTAAAAGAGTCCATGGCTGCGCCCGGGAGATTTGAAAAAACCATTAATTCTTGAATACTCAGAACCACTTAATTGGAATGAGATAGGCGTTTTATTTGCGCTATATTCATGGTCAAATAAATGCGGAGAGGCACAAGCTACGCTTTGGGGATTTTCTTGCAATACAGTCATGCAGCTAGAAACTGAATTCTTAGAAATGACATCATCTGCTGCGAGCCATTTGAAATAGTCTCCGCGTGCTTCCCCCAAAAGAAACGTGAAATTTCTCAAAGCGCCGATATTTTCAGATTGCTCATAAAAGACTATGCGCGAATCCTGATTTTGATAACTTTTACAGATTTTAGCGGAGTTATCAGTTGAGGCATTATTTGAGATTATGATTTCCAAGTTTTCATAATCTTGAGCTAATGCACTTTCGATTGCGGCAGCTAATGTCGAGTCTGAGTTATAGACTGGAATACCTATTGAGACAAGCGGACTCTGACTACTTAAAGTATTAGGCAAGTTATTCAACTTTTGGTTTGAGTGATTCGAGGGCATTGCCTAACCCAAAGTGTTGGACTTTAGCACTTACTAATGAGAAGTCTCCTTCACAAACAATCTTCCCATTTTGCATATAGATTATTCTATCTGCGTCCTTGATGGTTGATATTCTGTGGGCAATTACGATGCGTGTAATAGAATTCATTTTTAGCAGGATATTATCAACAATATCCTGCTCTGTTTTTGCATCAAGTGCAGAAGTTGATTCGTCCAAAAACAATATTTTTGGTGACGAGTACAGCGCTCGAGCAATTCCGATTCGCTGTTTTTGGCCCCCACTCAGATTTGTTCCAAGGCTATTAATTTCAGTATGCCAATGATTAGGAAGTGAAGTCAGCCAATCGCTTAATTCGACCAAATTGAAAAGTTCTCGAAGCGCATCATCCCCCAAAGCAGTTTCCAACTCCGGCCACATAACGTTTTGAAGGATCGAACCAGGTATTAATTGAACGTCTTGTGGAACGTAACGGATATCTTCTGGCCACAATTTTACTGCTTCTGCTGGAGTCACTCCAGAGATTCGTACAGCCCCAGACTCTGGAGAAATAATTCCAAGCATCAAGTCAACCAGAGTCGTTTTCCCAGAACCAGATGGACCAGTAATCGCTAGAAATTCACCAGGCTCAACACCTAGTGTCAAGCCTGTAATTGAAAAGTCCGATTGCCCGGGGTGTCTAGCAGTGACATCCCTTAGAGAAATCACTGGGTCTATTTCCCTTACAACTACAGAATGACCCACCAAATGAGTAATTGGTCTGTCAAATTTAATCACTTGCTCTCGCACTAATTCAAATTCCCGTAGGAAGTTCTTTGTTGCCTCGCTACTTGCTCTAATCTGTAAAATATCACTCTGAATTCGTAAAAGGGCCGGCAACAACCTTGAACTGAGCGCAACAAAGACAACGAGACCGGTTATTGCTTCCTTTGCGTCCTTAATCATGAACTGGAAGCCAGCAATAAGGACTCCCCCAGTTATCATAGTGATCTCAGAAACATACTTTGGAATCAGAGAAACCATAGCCTTAGTGCGCACTGCACGATAATTTCTAATCCTTTGGTCTGCATAATTAGCCGTTGCTATAATTTGTTTATTAGCTAAATAGAGATCACGAGAGCCAACTACAATATTCTTAACTAACTCGCTACTTGAAATACCCAGCAAAAATTGATCCTTACCAGCTTCTCTGGTGCGCGATGATAGGAATTTAACGGACAGCCACCCAGAAACTGCAAAGAAAGTGAAACTAGGAATAGTTATAGTTGGATCTAGAGTTGAAATACCTATAAAAATTAAACTTACAGAGAGCGCTTCAACTATCAAATTTACTAATTGGCCTAAAGACAATGTGACTGCGCTATTTGCTCCTTCCATCGCAACTCCTGAAATGTATTGTGGAGACTTCCCTAATTGCCACTTGGGTGAGGCATTGGATACATTCACTATGTATTGCGTCGAGATTTGTGCTTCGCGAAGCGAGAGAAAGCCAGTTATTTTGCGCATAATGAGTGCACTCGCAAGAGTCTTGAGAATTAGAAGTGTTGCACCAATTAATGAGAGACTAACAATAAGTTGCTCTAATGGGAGACCGCCAATAATTGGTATTCCAAAAATAAAATTGAAGGATTTTGGAATTGGGATTAAGGAAAGAACGCTCATTGCTAAAGATGTAACTATGCCTATGATTAAAAGTCCGAGTAAGTCCAAGATTGAAATCAGAAACTGGAGAAATCCCAAATAGAAAATTTTCTTCCGATCGGTGGAGGGGAGCAGTTGCAATACTGCGTACAGATATCCGTAGTTAGAACGTAGATTTCTCAGCATGATGACATTCTACATACTCCGTGTGTCAATATCGGCATCTAAAGATTCCTGACTAACCATTAGTCTAATCATCTCTTCGAAAGACAATTGTTGGTACCAGTTCAGTTCTAAATGCAATTTGTCAGAAAGTCCAATTAGTCCACTATTTTCAACTTCGCGGTATAGGGATTGGTCCGAGTCGATGTAATCTGCAAAGTCACCAAGTCCTGCAGCTTCAAAGGCAACACGGCACAGATCTTCAAGGGAGTGTAGCTTTCCGGTTGCGACAACATAGTCAGAAGCTGATCTGGCATAAGCAATCCGCTTTATAGCGTCTACATAATCTGGGGCATATCCCCAGTCGCGTTGCACTTTAATATTCCCAAGGACCAGTCTTTTCTCTAGTCCTTGAGAAATTAAATATGCACCATGAGTAATCTTCCGTGAAACAAATTTTAGTGGCCTTCGAGGTGACTCGTGATTGAAAAGAATTGCCGTGCCAATCTTCAAATCCTTTGTTGCTCTTGCCTCTAAACATAAATTGTGTGCCTTTGATTTATGATGAGCATAGGGACTCCTAGGATCGTGAGGAGTGCTCTCAGTGATTGTAGTCTCTTGCTCAGGTCCAAACATTTCGGAGCTAGAAGCCTGTAGAAGAAAAATATCTTTCCCAGTGCTCTTTCGATACTTTTCAATGTTCTTTATTAGTAATCGAACGAATTCAAGATTTATTTGAAGTGATATTTCTGGAAGTGAGTAAGATTCTGGGACAGAGCTCACTGCTGCCAAATTGTATATATGCGTAGGTTTATAGGTCTCCAAAAGGGAATATACAAATGTTGCATCTAGAATATTTCCCTTAACATAATTAATCTTCTTGTCTGAGAACTCTTTTGGCACAATGGCAGAATTTCTTATCACTCCAATTACTTGTTCGCCCTTTGCGCATAGTTGTTCCATAAGGTAAGAACCATCCTGGCCTAGCGCGCCAAAGACTAGATGGCGCGTTGTATGCGTGTTTTTCATGTTCAGGCGCAGCCCTTCACTAGCGGATTAAGCTCTTGTATGCCTCTAGAGTATCTGAAGCAGTTTTTTCCCAAGTAAAAGATTCTGCAACTTTTTGTCCCAATTTGCGCATATGTTCCATTTTTTGTACATCCGACAAAGTAGTCGATACGACATGCTCAATTGAATCTATACTCGTCGGATCGAAGTATTGAGCAGCATTTTTACATATTTCAGGAATACTCCCACCTGTGCTCCCTATAACGACACAATTGAGGGACATGGCTTCAACTGGCGGTAAACCGAATCCTTCATAAAGTGACGGGTACACCAAGCAAGCAGCATTTCGATAATACATGGCGAGTTGTTTATCATTTGCGTCTACGTGGGTCACATTGTTGGATATACCTAATTTTTGAAAGTCAAAAAGTTCACTTGGAGTGAATTCTCCACCCCCGATAGCGACTATAAGGAAATTTTCTTTCAGAGATTTTGAGTGAGAGTAGGCTGTTACGAAGTTTGAAAAATTCTTATATCCATCACGCTTGCCTACATAGAGGATATACTCACTTTTTATTTCCCTGGCATCATTTGCTGTCGGCAGTAAGTGGAGATTCGACCCGAGATACGTTACTAGAATTCTATCTTTCGGAATCCCGTAAAAATGAATTAAATCATTTCTCGTTTGTTCAGAAATACTTAATATGAGGTCAGAGTTTTGGATAGAAATTCTTTTATCATCAATCACTTTACGAAAGCGAGGTTTCTTTTCTGGGTAGAGCTCACTAATCATGTCAAAGACAGTTATCACCCTGGGTATCTTCCTTGCAATATTTTTATGATTTCTCGAGTAGTAAGTTGGATGAAATATCGCTCCGTGGCGGGTAGAATCGAGAAGTTGATTAATTTGATTAGAAGAGACTCGAGCATCGTTTAAGATACTAATTGCAAAATTAGGTGATTCTAATTTTTCGAATCTCTCGTTGGAGTTCGATTGAGCAAAAATTTCTCCACCAATACCATTTTTTGATAATCCCTTTATTAACTCCTGAAAATATCTCGAAATTCCCCCCTCATTTTGAAGGGACCAAATTTCTGGCCCAAAGATCACAAATGGAGTTCCTGACATGCTCGAATCTTATTCCCTGGCCGATATAGATGGGAGAAGAACAGGCAATCAGACATTAAGATGGACGTATGTCGAATATAGACAACAACTTTCCTCCTTCAAAGTCATTCTGGCTTGTTACGGGGGGAGGTGGCTACATTGGTGGACACATGATGCAGGCGCTCAATGAGAGTAGAATCTCTTCGGTATTACTAGATATTGACGCCGTAAGTGCAAAAAATAAGATAACTGATCTAGCTTTATACGAAAACTGTGACATCCGGAATAAATCAAGTCTTGCCCAAGTTTTTTCTCGACATTCTATCGAAGGCGTTATTCACCTTGCTGCACTCAAATCAGTAAGGCAATCACAGGAATTTCGCAATGAATATTTCCAAACAAATGTCGTGGGGACCAAGAATATTCTTGACCTAATGGTTGATTTCGATGTTAAAAAAATTGTCTTTTCTAGCACAGCAGCTGTGTATGAAGCGCAGACTGAAAGTAATCTCATCGATGAGGATTCACCTCTAAACCCAATCTCCTATTACGGCCAAACAAAGCTAGAAGCAGAAAGAATAATTTCAGAATATTCTGCAAAACATGCCATACGTTCCATAATTTTGCGCTACTTCAATGTTGGTGGGTCATTAAACTCTAATTTGAAAGATACATCCATTGAGAATCTTATTCCAATAACTATAAGTAAACTCAAATCTGGCAGCACACCTGAGATTTTTGGAGATGACTATGAAACTCTTGATGGAACAGCAATTCGTGACTATGTAGACGTAAGAGATGTAACCAGCGCGCATATGCTTGCAATCGATTATCTATCTGGAAAGTCTAATTCCCAGATCCTAAACATCGGAACCGGCAAGGGCCATTCTGTCCTTGAAATAATAAATTTAACTCAGAAAGTTATGGGAATTCACAAAGCACCCTTAATAATGGGGCGCAGAGAGGGAGATATAAGTACGATTACGGCAGATATATCGCTAGCAAAGAAAGTACTGGGTTTTGAAACTAAGTTTGATTTACTTGAAATGATTCAAACTTCAATTTAATAAGAAGATACATTCGAAACTATTGACTTATCTTCTAATTTCCTTCAATTAGAATCTTGTTCTCAGCTTCTTGCGTCTAATTCTCTCGACCAATAGTCCAGATGTTGCAAGCATGCGCGAAGGGGGCAGCAAGACAGAAATTAACTTCATCAGAGTGTTTTTGTGCAGAACTTCTTTTATCTTCATCGCGGTAACCAAGTCGTAGAGTAGTAGAGTCACTCTCTCAGAAGCATATGTTAGATTTTCATAATTTTGAATATGGAAATCTAAATTTCCATATAATTCGTCTACATCAATACCCTCTGCAAATTGACTTATAAGATGGCCTCGCTTTTGGAGCATTTTATCTCGAAAATTCACGCTGACACTCTTGGAATGAAGGCGATAGTAGAGAAGAGTTTCTGGGATTGATGCAATTTTGTTTCTATTTGCCATCCGCATCCAGAGCGCAAGATCTTCTGCAGGAAAATCAGATTCTTGATACATTCCAGATTCCAAAACAGCCGCTCTTCTAAACATTACACTTGGATGTGCTGTACGTTGGGAATTGATTAAAGACAATTTTGTAATTTCAGGAAAAACACCACCATAGAGCGTCCCAAAGCTCTTCCCACTGTCAGATATGAACTGGTAATCAGAAAAAACTGCAGCGACATCTCCATTATTTGCAAGAAAATCACTTTGACTTTCAAGCCTGTTCGCCTTGTAGAGGTCATCTATATCTGCCCTGGCTATAAGTTCATTAGAAGCGCGAGAAATACCGTGGTTGAGAGTTTTTACCAAGCCCGAATGTTCACATCGTTCAAGCCGTATCCTCGAGTCAATCTTTTCAAGCATCTTGACATCTGAGCTACTCAGGTCTGTTGAGCCGTCATCAATGATTAGGATCTCATCTGTACTTCGCAGTGTCAGAAGAAGATTGTCGATACTCTTTTTGAGGTAAGGCGCTCCATTATAGAGCGGCAGTAAAATGGTTACAGAAGAGTATTTCGGATTTAACACAGCTCTAGTCTCTATTCCAAATAGAATTAAGGTTCTTATTGACAACCGCAATCTTGCAAGAAATATTCTTTAATTGGGGGAATGAAATTTCGTAGCAATATTCTGGAAGTGAAATCGAATGACGCCGGTCTGAGATAAATGCATTTAAATGGCTCTCATCATGGTAAGTAGCGATAAGGCCATTTGCTAGGTCTAATTGAATATTTGAATCCAATTCTCTGCACATACTCAAAATTTTCTCCGTTTTACCAATCCAAGTGCCCCCACAAACATAATTCTTTCTTAAACTCCGCTTTATATATGCCTTAGATTTCTTGTTGTTTTCCCACGCCCCAAGCGCACCAAATTTCAAAAAGAATTTGAAGTCCCTGAGTATGGATATTGGATTTTGAAGATAAAATAAGCCCTTTGCAACTCCATTAGGTCGATAATAGCCGGGGTGCGAAACAAAACCCAGGCCTGAATCCCCAATCATTGCACTTAGATTCGCCATGCTAATTCCACTTTCGATTTTCATATCTGCATCAAGGTGCATGAGTAATTCACCTGAGATGGCATCACTGGAATCCTTTAAATATTTATACCGGAGTAAAGTTGGGAATGGCCACTTTTCTCCAGCAATTTCTCGAATTACAAGGTTTTTCCCAAGATAATCTCTAATATCCTGGGAAATTTCATTTGGTTTATTCGTGCAGACTAGCCACTGGATCTCCAAGGTTTTGTCCATTTTACCCATGGAGGATCTAATTAAATCCTCCCAAAAATTCAGGTAGCGATCAGTTGCAACACTAAATATTGTTAAATCTGACATTTGTTTCTACCAGAAATTTCTTGAGAGTTATTAGCGTAACCCAAGTTTGTCACAGTCCTTCATCCAATTGGCAAGTGAAAATAGTTCATCTTTAGAAATTACTGCAGATGACAGCAAAGATTCATAACAAGTTATCATTTGATCTGCCATCGAGCGATGATTACTCAACTGAATTTTGTCGAGTTTTTCCGTAATTTCTCCTGCTCCTTTATAGAGTTGCACTTCTTGCGAGAAGTCTGAGAGAAGGTTGTGCTCGTTTCGATCTTGATGAACAATTGGGGAGAAAAAAGATACATTCTGGCTGTATTCTCTCAATATTCTTACAGCAACAAAGCCACGCAATATATCGGTCAAACGAAACGTGCACGTCGCGGGAAGGTACATCAACCGAAAGAAATCACGAGCCCACCAAGTTGTTTGACTATTTATGGGTGACCATTGCTGATTGGTGAGTAGGACCGGATTACGAGTATTGAACTTGATGGGCCGGTTAACTGTGAGTCGAAAAATTGCATCGACATCTGGATCTCCATTAGCTAGACCCTGCTGAATGGGTGAATTGACCAAAGTATCTTTCAATGGTTCTGGAGAACCTGAGAGCACTGATTCTAAATCAAACCCACGAGGCCAACAGTTAAATTGTAATTCTTGTCCTGCCAGGAAAACTTCATAGGTGTTTAGCCAGGGGCCTGGAGAGTGAAAAGGGGTTGCAGTAAATTCTCGCTGTCTCTGTAGAAATGGATTTTGCGTAGGTGAATTGTCATCATCTGTTTCATAAACCCAGTCAACATTTTGTTGAAACGAACATAGGTACCCAATATTTTTTCTAGCGTAGTGATTTAGCGGTGATGTTAATACAGTCTCAAAACTTAACTTCGATTGTTTTTGAATTGAGAGAAATTGGCAATTAACTTCTTCCCAGGAAATACTTGTTTTAACATCACCCACAATAAACAAAGGAGAAGAAGATTCAACAGAGTAATCCACCAATTGCAACATTGCAGAATTAGGTGGATTAATTGTTGTAACCACGCCGGACATATTCATATTAGCTACTTTCCGTCTTCTCAAATTTTTTAGGTTCTAATCCAAGAGTAATCCAGTTTGGTGCTAATAAATCCTGTTCTGGCATTCCGCTACTTCGATACCAAGGCCGGGGGAAGATTGTTGTTTTACCCTGCTGATCGCCAAGAAAGGCAGCCCACCATGAGTAACTACTATTTGCGCCAACGAATGCATGACATGAGCTCATTAATTCTAAAGTCTCAGATTGCGATTGAAGATCAGATGGACTAATAATCATTTTAGGCTTAACAGGTAGAGCTGAAATGATTTCATTAGCCTTTTCAACATTATCTGTAAAAAAAACTAATGGAAGGTTTTCCCCTAGTTTTTCTAATAGTGCTATTGCGTTCTTGTAGTAGTGAAGAGAAGCAAATCCGTGAAATTCAGCATTGATAATACTAGGCCCAACACCTCCGCGCCGGATATGAATGGCAGTAAATGGTTCTATTGCAAGTAGTTCTCTAAGTTTTTTGAATTCTGATGACTCATTCTTTATTTTTAAGATTTTTCGTATCTCATTCTCGTTTGAAGCAAAATATTTCCAAGTCTGAAAGTATCCATAGTGGATAGCGCCTTGGCTGCCATCTAGCAGCGTTTGATCGAATTTGTGCGGTACTTTTTCCACAACGGTGTTGGTTAGTTTTTCAACTATTTTTATTCCAGGAAACAACCTAAAAAACACTAGAGTTTTAACCGTCCAATTTACTAACTTAAGTCTCAAGCCTAGAATTATTCTACCAAATCTATTAGGTTCAATAAATGACATAAGGGGAAGATTGAACTCCGTTAACCTATTTGGATTGCTAGAAAAGATTAGTTCGGTACTTTGATTCAGTAGTTTTGACTTAGAAAGTGCAAACACTAATTGAAACATCTGGTTCCCGAGTTCTCCCATCATGAGAACACGAGTAACTTTCGGCCTTAGCGTCATTTGCTCACCTCACTTGCCTATACTCTCAATCTTAAGGTTAAAATCTGAATTTCAGAGTATTCTAGGATGAAGTTTGGCTTCGCATGAGCCAAGGCATGGCAAATGCAAAAAATGAGGCTTGAAAGGAGCGAAAGTGGATTACTCCCCATTTTTTTCTATCATTACAGTGACTCGAAATGCCCAAAGCACGATTGAAAATTGCATACAAAGCATTATCAATCAAGATTTTCAAGACTTTGAATACATTGTAATCGATGGGCTCTCTACTGATCTGACGCCAGAAATATCGAAGAAATATTCTGCGCAAATTGATGTGTCACTTTCCGAGAGCGATGATGGTTTGTACTTTGCTATGAATAAGGGGCTTAATTTAGCTCGTGGCAAGGTCATTGGGATTATCAGTGCTGACGATATCCTTCTACCAGGAGCACTTTCGAGAGTCGCCAAGAAATTCCAAGATAACCCTGGAGCCGAAGTGGTTTATGGAGCGGCCGAGCTTAGTAAAGAGCCGAATAGTCCTGTATTTTTCTCTCACCAGGAACTCAATACAAGAATGATTTTGCACCCTTCAGTCTTTGTCGCTTCATCCGCATATGCTTCTCTTGGGAATTTCAATACTAAATACCGAATCGCGGCAGATTACGACCTGATGCTTCGCTTCAACAAGGCGGGGGTAATTTTCCAAGCCTTTGAGGGATCACTTACC
>Ga0209550_10003975_pt1 | contig 14055 bp, 7 predicted proteins | sample LauGreSuBDMM15SN_2_FD_187567 | JGI IMG/M metagenome (GOLD analysis project Ga0209550, IMG submission 187567) | Freshwater lake microbial communities from Lake Michigan, USA - Su13.BD.MM15.SN (SPAdes) (version 5) | ecosystem: Environmental > Aquatic > Freshwater > Lake | place: Lake Michigan, USA...
CTAGGTTGCCCGCCCAGCGGGCGGACCTACAACGGAAAAGTCTAGAATATGGGGCGATACAGGGGCGATTGATACGATACCAACAGACCCAAACATTAAGACTTTAACCACAGATTGCCCAGATACGAACCGGATAAAAGGCAGCAGAGTCGAGGCGCCGGTGGTTTTATCGGGTATTCATCTGCGAAATCTGTGGTCAAAAACTCCGGTTCCTAAAGTCCGCTGATTACGGGCTCTTGGTATTATGTGTCGCCCACTTCTTGCGCAGGAGAGCGCTCAGCATGGCCAGCCATTAACCATTAAAAAACTGACCCGTCCGACTTCCCCCATGGATGACAAACGGGCCGGAGGCGGCGGCTCAGTCGAAGCGGCCGGTGCGAAGAAACGTGCTCACGGCGCGAGCGGTGGCGGAGTGAAAAAGGATGCCGGTGTGTGAGGCCGGGACGGTGCGATGGGTGGTTGCGCCGGCGAGGTGGGTCGCCGCGACGCTGACCGGGCCATCGTTAGGTTTGGGCACCCAGATCGAAGCCAACGGGTTCACGGAGCGGTTGCCGGCGATGATCCCAAGTTCGGCGGTGGTGGGCCAAGGGCCGAGGCGTTGGGGCAGATGCTGCGGCGCGGTGCCGAGAAGCGAGAGATTGGGTCCGAGCAAGGCGCGGAACAGCCCGGAGCGTCCGAGACGTTCGGCGGCTTCGCTGCCGGCGTTGGGCGGGGCGAGCATGACGACACGGCCGAGATTGGCGGGGAAGGCGGGGCCGGTGCGGGATTGTCGGCCGAGCCAGGCGCGCACGAGAATGCCGCCCATCGAGTGCGTGACGAAGTGAAGGCGCGGCGACGCGGCGGGGACGTGCGCGGCGAGTTGGGCGGGCAACCAGTCGCGCGCCAGCGTTTCGAGCAGCACCGTGCGGGAGGGATAGGATAGGTTGACGACGTGAAACCCGTCGCGGGCGAGCAAACAGCCGAGGCGATGCATCGTCCAACCGCCGACGCCGAGACCATGGAGGAGGACGACGGTTTCTATCTCGGAAAGGGCGAGGGTGGGCATGAGTGCGTGCGTCCAAGCTGGGCTCAGAGGCCAGGCAGGGGGTCAAGTCACAATGCTTTCATTTGACGGCCGCGGACGGTCATAAAAATGGGTGAGGTTACTCATCGTTCACTGGCTTCAGGCACGGAGACGGCAGGCGGTAACACTTTTTACATTACACTCGGGCGCTAGGCAGCGATGGCCACGATCCTGGGCTCAGGACAACGGATCAGCCCCAGTCTCCGGCTACACGTTCCCCAGCCGCCCCGTCGAGTCGCCGAAGCGCTCGAGGTCGGTCGCGCCCGCTTGGTCGGCGAGCGTGAGGAAGAGATTGCTCATCGGCTTGCCGCCGTGCTGCACGTAACGCCCGGTCTGCAACAGCCCGCCGCCGCCGCCCGCGAGCACCACCGGAAGATTGTCGTGGCTGTGGCGGTTGGCGTCCGCGTTGCCACTCCCGTAGACGATGCGCGTGTTGTGGAGGACCGAATTCCCGTCGATGTCGCGGGCCTCTTCGAGTTGCTGGAGGAACTTTGCAAACCGCTCGGCATACCAGCGGTCGATCTTCGAAATTTTGTCGATGCGCTCCTGATTGTTTTGATGGTGCGAGAGATCATGGTGCCCTTCGACGACGCCAATCTCACTGTGAGAACGGTTGTCGCCGTCGTGCGCGAGCGCGAAGGTCGCGACGCGGGTCGTGTCCGTTTTGAAGGCGAGCGCGAGCAGGTCATACATCAACGCGATGTGCTCGCCGTGACTCTGCGGCACGCCGTTGGGCGTCGGTTGATTAGGATCGATATTGGGACCAAACTGCTCGGCTTTCTGAATACGGACTTCGACGTCGCGGATGCCCGTGAGATATTGGTCGAGTTTTTCGCGATCGGTGGTGTCGAGCCGGCGCTGCATCAGCCGCGTGTCCTCGTTCACAAAATCGAGCACCGAGCGGCGCGCCTGCATCCGGCGTTGCGCATTCTCCGCGCGCGCGCCGTGCGCCCCAGCGCCGAACATCCGCTCAAACAGCAACCGCGGATTGGACTCCGGCGCCATCGGCGTAGTCGCCGAGCGCCAGGCAAGATTGAACTGATACGCGCAGGCGTAGCCGGAATCGCAATTCCCCGAGCGGCGCTCCGTCTCGCAGCTGAGCTCAAGCGACGGAAAGCGCGTGAGATGGCCGACCTTGTTCGCAATCGCCTGGTCAATGGAAATCCCCGCGCGGATATCCGTCGCGCTCTTGTTGAGTCGCACGCCCGTCAGAAAAACCCCGTTGCCGCGCGCATGGTCGCCTCCGCCGTCGGCACCGGCGCGGGCGTTGAGGTGGTCGAGTCCACCGACGACCTGCAGGCGATTGCGCAGAGCCGCGAGCGGCTCGAGCGTCGGACTGAGCTTAAAATCCGCTCCACCGCCCGTGGGCCACCAGGTGGCGGGAATCGCCCCGTTGGGAAAATACACAAACGCCGTGCGCAACGGCGCGCCAGTCGCCGTGGTCGCAAGTCCCTGCGGGGCCTCCGCGGCGAGCACTCGACTTGGCACAAGTGACGCGAGCGAGGGCAGCGCGATGCATGCGCCGAGGCCGCGCAAGAAATGCCGGCGATCCATCGCATTGAAGTGTTGTTCGGCGGCGGAGACAGCGGGGGCGGTGAGCTTTTTCATGGTTCAGGGGGAAAAGAGTGTGTGCCGGGCGGCGGCTGCAGGGGCGGCGGGAGTGACTTGGGTGAGTGAGGTGGTGGCAGCGCTCGGGGGACGACGGCGCTGCTGAAACGACGCGGATTCGACGATCCCGCGGATCAACACCGAGGGACGACCTTCTGCCGCCTCGAGTTTGGCGACGAGCTGGTCGAGGGTGTCGGTGTCGTAATATTCGGTCCCGCGCCCCAGGGCGTAGGTGAGAAGTTTTTCGCTCACGCAGCGATAGAAGTCTCCCCGGTGCGCGGTGGCGAGGATGCGTTTCAACTCCCGGATGTCCGCGAATTTCTCCCCGGTGATGAGTTTCCCGGCCGACTCGATCGGCTGATTCATCTCGGCGGTGCGCCACTGACCCATCGCGTTGAAATTTTCCAGCGCCAGCCCCAGCGGGTCCATCCGGCTGTGACACGAAGCACATAGCGGATTCGTGGCGTGCAACGCCATGTTCTCACGCAAGGTCATCGAGCGGAGTTTCTCCGGGCTCGCCGCATCTTCGAGCGAAGGAATGTTCGGCGGCGGCGGCGCGGCCGGCGTACCGAGAATCGAATCGAGGATAAACACACCGCGCTTCACCGGCGACGTGCGCGTCGGGTTCGAGGTCACTGCGAGCACCGAGCCCATCGTCAGCACACCGCCACGCGGGCTGTCGGGCGGCAAGGTGACCTTGCGCATCGCGCGACCAGTGACGCCCTCGATGCCGTAGTGCTTCGCGAGTTCCTCGTTGAGAAACGTGTAGCGGGTGTCGATCAGCTCGGTCAGCGGACGGTCTTCTTTGAGCAGATGCTCGAAGAGCATTTCAGTTTCCTCCTGCATGGATTGGCGGAGTTTACTCGAGAGCGTCGGGACCATCGTCGGGCGGGAGCGGCGATCACCGGAGGCCTTCCGAGCCTCCGCGAGCGCAGCGACATCCTCCGGACTACGCTGAGCCTCGGGAATCGCCGAGACGCGCCGAAACGTCGCCCGTGATTCGAGGGAGGCTTTGGAAGGCGGATGCTCCCGCTGATAAATCGCATTGTCGTCGAGCACGACCGTCGTGATGTCGCGCGCCTGTAGCCATTGGCCCGTGAAATTCCGCACAAATTCGCCCGACCGCTCATGCGTCAACAGACGGGTGACCTGCCCGGCCAGCGACGCCCGGAGCTGGTTTTCCCGAGCGAGCCGGAACAGTTCGTCATCCGGCATCGTCGACCAAAAGAAATAGGAGAGCCGCGACGCCAAGGCGTATTCATCGATGAACGGATGCGTCTGCCCGGCGCGCAGCGGCTCCACGCCCTCTTCGCGAAAGATAAACCGCGGCGAGGCGAGCACCGCCACCATCGCCTGGGCGATGCCCGCCTCAAACGTCGTGTCGGGCAGCGTAAACACGCTTTCCGCCAGCGTCACGAGCCGCTTGACCGTGGCTTCATCGGCTGGCCGGCGAAACGCCCGCGTCGCGAATCGCCCCAAAATCTCGCCCGCATAAATCCTTCGATCCGCCAAGTCCGCCGGCACCGCGCGCGGAAAAAACCGCCCGTAATCCTTCGGGGTGACCCAGTGTTCTTTCGCCAGCGGTCCGCGCACCGCGACCGCGTTTATCCGCATCCGCAACTGGCGCACTTGCGGCCGATCCGCGCCGACGGGCTGGATCTCGCAGGTAAACGTGTGCTCACCCGGCTGCCAGTCGCAATCGAAGCGAAACGAGAGAGACTTCCCGCTCATCCGCGCAAACTCGCGCTCAAAGCGTTTTTCGCCATCCACGGAAAAAATCAACCGACATTGGTTGGTATCGAATTGATTATCGACGAACCGCTCAACCGGACGCAGATCAAGCACGACTTCATATTTTCCCGCGTGCGCGACACGGTGCGTCGCCGCTACGACGACGGGCGTGTAATAGGAAAGCTCCAAACCTTCACCGGACGTCTCCGGCGCCGGCCGCTTCACGATGGGAGCGGACTCCGCCGGCGCATCCGACGATCCGCTCGCCGCCGGCGTCAAATCGGTCGCCGTCAGCGGCACCGTTTTCTTTGATTCGACCACCGCAAAACGCCGTCCCGCCACTGAGCGCTCAGCGATCTCCGTCGGCCCCGGTGGCATGATGGTCGTGACGATGGTCTGCGCCGCATCGAGATACTTTTCGAGCAGCATGGGCGAAACCGTGAGCACGTCGCCGATGTTATCGAAACCATGGCCGGAGTCGTCCGCCGGAAATTCCTTCTTCGTATCAAAATCCATCCCGGTAAGATCGCGGATCGTATTACGATACTCGGTACGGTTGAGGCGCCGCACCGTCACGCGACCCGGATCGGGCACCGCCGGATCGAGTTCGAAGACCTGACGCTTAATCCACGAGGCCAGCTTCTCCGCCTCGGCCGGGGGCAGGTGCGCCTCATCGGCCGGCGGCATAATCTTGGACCGGACGTTGTTCAGCGCCCGCAGCCAGAGCTTGTGATCCTTCAGCTCCGCCGTCGTGGAGAATTGATCGAGCGTCACGCCGCCCTTGGCCACCCCGGCCCCATGGCAGTCATAGCAATATTGGTTCAGTATCGGCTGAATCTCCCGCTTGAACGTCACCAGAGCATCCTCAGCCGCAAACGCCGCCGCCGGCAGCACCCACGAAAACACCAAGACGCCGACTGCCCGGGCGCGGGCGGCATAACTGGAAGGGAGCAGGGTCAACGGAGTAAAAGGAGGGTTAGTTCGCGGAACCATTCGCAGGTTTTTGGAAACGGCAAGTCTCCGGGAACAGACGAATTTCTGATCGGGAAGTTGCGAGCGAAAACACCCCAGTGGGCGCCCGCATCGCGTGCGCCCGCATTGCAAACGCCGCTCACGCTGGCCACCGCCGCCGCGCGCGCACTCGCCGCCTCCTTCGCTTCTGCGGCCGTGGCGCGCAACGCCCGATCGATCCTCGCGAAGTTCATGCACAGCCTTGGATCGACCTGTTGATTCCCGATAAACCAATCGCCGGCGGGACTCGTGGCCGCTCGAACAGCCTCGGGGATCAGCGAGGGCGCATTCCAGCCACGCGATCCATCGGCAAAAAGGTCGGTATCTGCGCGTAAGCATTAATTACGCGTCGGTCGAAATGGCGCACCGATTTGTGCAACGATTACTCCCCACACCAGCGTCCGAAAATCAGACACAAAAACGCCCCGCAGCGCGCGCGCGACGGGGCGGAAGGATTTTATGACGGCGGCAGCGAAACGGACACGAGTGCCGTGCCGCTGCCCCGGTGTCGTCAGGCGATATTGGCAGTCATGTCCGCCATCGCCCAACCCTTGCGATTGTATTTCGGATACAGCAGCTCGTCGGCCTCCGGCAGTGAGGTCTTCATCGCCACGGGGTCCCACGTGAATTTCTTGCCGACGAGGATCGCGACCGTGCCAAGGCAGACCGCCTCGGTGAAGGGCACCGAATATTCGAAGTTCGAACCGCAACCCGTACGATCATTGGCGCGGATCGCCTTGATCCACTCGATGTGCGGATTGCCCACCGGGTCCGGACGCGGCAGCGTCTTGGGCGGCAGCTTGCCGGTGTCCGCGAGTTCCTTGTGGAAGGACTCGGGGATAAAGCGCGGGCTGTTGCAGTAGTCGTTGCCGTCGTAAACGGTCCCCTTGCTCCCGATGATGAGCTGGCCGCCCTTGGCGAGCGGACGTTCTTCGAGCCCCTTGGGCTTCGGGGGCAGCTCGCCACCTTCGCGCCACATGAGCGTAACGGGCGGCTGTTTCCCGCGGGCCGGGAATTGATATTCGACGACCGCCGACTTCGGGAAGGCGACGTTGCTCTTCTGGTCGATCTTCTTGAGTTCGACGCTGGTCGGAGCGCCGAGGTCCAAATTCCAATACGCCGCATCCATGATATGGCACGCCATGTCACCCAGTGCACCGCAGCCGTAGTCTTGGATCCCACGCCAGTTGAACGGATGGATCTTGCTGCTGAACGGGCGCTCCGGCGCGCGTCCGAGGTACGCGTCGAAATCCATGCCCTCCGGCGCCGGCTCCGTCGCGGGCCACTCTTGCATGCCTTGCGGCCACACCGGACGGTTCGTCCAAATCTCGACCTGACGCACTTCGCCGAGGAGGCCGGCTTGATACCATTCGCGCACGAGGCGGATGCCGTCCATCGAGTGACCTTGATTACCCATTTGCGTGACCACGCCGTTCAGGCGGGCCAGACGCAGAAGCTCGCGGGCCTCGCCCACGGTCTGCGTGAGCGGCTTCTGCACGTAAACGTGTTTACCCAGCATGATCGCCATGTAGGCCGGCAGGAAATGCATGTGGTCCGGCGTCGCGACGCCGACGGCATCGATCTTGTCATCCATCTCGATGAGCATCTTCCGGAAATCGGTATAAAATTTCGCCTTCGGGAAAGACTCTTTGAGCTTCTTGAGGTTGTTCGTGATCCGCTGGCTCTTCGTGCCCCAATCGATATCGCACAACGCAACGACCTCTTCATCCTTGTGCGCCATGATATCACTGAAGCCTTTGCCGCCGCAGCCGACTTGCGCGACCCGCACCTTGGCGCCGGGCGCGATCGGCCGGGGCTTACGGGGATTCTTAGCTAGGCTCGCACAGCCGGGAAATCCCAACATGGCCGCAGCCATGGCAGAGAAGGTAATAAAATCACGACGATTTAGGGTGTGGTTGGACATGGGGATCGAATGATTGAACCTGAGGTTAGAAACTGAAACCAAGAAGACGGCACTGAGCTAAAGCCGTTGCGATCTTTTTATCGCGCGAAAAACGCACGCCGTCTTGGGCGAGGACTGCGCCCGGCACGTGCGGCCTCTGCTTGCGGCCCGCGCGACGATCTGCGCGACCATCCCGTGCGGCTTTCGATTTCGCGTGGCATCGTCAATTTTCCATTGTGCCTTCCGACCGTCGGCTCTTCATCGCGATCCGGCCACGCAGAGGATCGCCCTCGGCTTGGTCTTCAAGCATTCCCCCACCCCACCTCTGCATTAACTCCCTGGCGGCTAGCCGCTCGCTTCTGCCCACCGCCCCCACTCCCCGCTATGCATGATACCCAAAAAAAACCGTCGATCTTCGCTCGCTGGCTCGCGGTGCTCACCGCAACCGTCCTCGCTGCCACGGTAGCCGCCCAAAACCCCGCCACCGGCTCGATTGAGGGCCGCGTCTTCGACGCCGGCCGCGGCGGATATCTGGAGAGAGCCCGCCTCACTCTCGAGGGCACGACCCAGGAAGCATTCAGCGACTCCTCGGGTTACTACCGCTTCACGGGCGTGCCGGCGGGCCGAACGCAAGTAAAGGTGTTCTTCACCGGTCTCCTCGCCCAGACCGCCACCGTCAACGTCTCCGCCGGCCAAGCTGCCGTGCATGACATCACGATGGGCTCCGCCCCGGCGGCGAAACCGCGAGCCACCGGCGATGCCGTCCAGCTCGAACAGTTTGTCGTCGGCGCTTCGAAAGAAATGGACGGCGCCGCCATCGCCATCAACGAACAGCGCTTCGCCCGCTCCATTATGAACGTCGTCGCCGCCGACGAATTCGGGACCATCGTCGACGGCACGCCGGGCGAGGTTATGAAATTTCTCCCGGGTATCACGATGGACTACAGCGCCGGCGAGGCCCGCACGGTCTCGATGAACGGCGTCCCATCGGCCAACGTCCCCATCACCGTCGGCGGCTTCGATCTCGCCAGTGCCGCCGGCAACGGCACCGGCCGCGTTACGAACCTCGATCAGTTTTCCGTCAACAGCATCTCGCGCATCGAAGTCCGCCACGCGCCCACCCCCGAGACCACCGGCTCAGCCCTCGCCGGTTCCGTCAACATGGTCCCACGCTCCGCGTTCGAACGGTCCCGCCCCAGCCACACCGCCAGCGTCTTTCTCACGCTCAAAGACGGCGATCGCAGCTTCCACAAGACTGGCGGACCGCTCAACGAGCCCACCCGCAAAGTCACGCCCGGCTTCAGTTTCTCGTCGATCGTCCCCGTCAATAAACGCTTCGGCTTCACCCTCTCCGGCAACCACGTCGACCAATACAGCTATCAGGATATCGCCAACAGCACGTGGCGCGGCAACGGCTTCGCGACCAACGTCGCCGCCACCGCTCTCACCGGGCTCCCCGACACCACGCCCGACAAACCTTATCTCACCGACTTCTCAATCCAGGACAGCACGCGGGGCAATCGCGCCGATTCGGCCGGACTCACCGTGGACTACAAACTGTCCCACAACGACACCGTGTCCCTGTCGTTCCAATACACGTGGATCGGTGTCGTGCACAACAACCGGACCCTGTCGTTCTTTGTCAACCGCGTGCAACCGGGCGCTTGGGGCCCGACCTTTACCGAGGGCACGCGCTACGTCGCCGGCTCGCCGACGTCCACCGGCACCCTCACTCCCGGCGGTTTCGCCAATCCCGGCGGCTTCGGCGAAATCCGCACCAACGGCGGCGCCCAAACGTGGTTCGGCACCACCCTGACCCCCACCCTGGTCTGGCGCCATGACGGCCCCCTCTGGAAGATCGACGCCGGCGCCGGCTGGTCCCGCGCGAGCCTCCACACCCGCAACGTCGACAAAGGCTACTTCGGCGCTTCCCAGGCCCGCCGCACCGGCGTCCGCGTCAGCTTCGCCGACATTTTCTACCTCCGCCCGAATACGATCACCGTCACCGACGGCCTCGGCCGCGACGTCGATCCCTACAATCTCGCAAACTATTCGCTCGATACGTCCAACAACATCGTCCGCGACTCCTACGATGTCCGCCGCAGCGTCAACGCCAACCTCCGCCGCGATCTCCACATTCGCAGCCTCCCCGTTTCGCTCAAAGTCGGCGCCGAACTCAAGAGCTCCGAGCGCGACCTCCGCGCTCCCACCGAGACCTTCACCTTCGTCGGCAAAGACCGCATCAACAGCTTCGCCGCCGGCGCCCCGGTCAACGGCGACGACAACGCGGGCATCGTCCTCGACGAAAATTTCTCCACCCGCGTCGGCTCCTACGGTTTCCCGAAGATCCAATGGATCAGCAACGACGACTACTACGACATCTACAAACGCAACCCCGAGTATTTTACCTCGGTCGCCAACACCACCTACCAAGCCGGAATCAACAATTCCAAACGCGCCCAGGAAGTCATCTCGTCCCTGTATTTTCGCGGCGACATCGCGTTTTTCAACAACCGCCTCCAGCTGGTCGGCGGCTTGCGCGGCGAGCAGACTGACATCTGGGGCGAGGGCCCCCTCACGTATCCCGCTGGCAACTACCGCCGCGACGCCAAAGGCGACATCGTCTATCGGCGCGACGCCGCCGGCAACATTGTCGTCAACGCCGCCGGCGTGAAACAGCCCGAACTCGTCGTCCCCACCACCGACGCCCTCGGGGTCTCTACGCTCACCCGCATCGATCGTGGTCAACACACCCGCAAGCAATACCTCCGCCTCTTCCCCAATCTGAACGTCGGCTACAACATTCGCGAAAATCTCATCGCCCGCTTCGCCTATTACCAGTCCGTCGGCCGCCCCGATTTCGGCCAATACATGAACGGCCTCACCTTGCCCGACACCTCCGTCGCCCGCACGTCCGCGACCGTGATCAGCGTCAATAACCCCACCATCAAGGCCTGGAGCGCCGAGACGTTTAAGGTGCGCGTCGAATACTATTTCGAAGGCATCGGCACAATTAACCTCGGAGGCTACCGTCGCGAATTCACCAATTTCTTTGCCAGCACGCGCTTCCTCGTCACCCCGGAATTCCTCTCCCTTTACAGCCTCGATCCCGACGAATACGGCGATTACGAGGTCACCACCAATCACAACCTCACGGAAAAAGTGGATATGACCGGCTTCGAGTTCGACTACAAACGCTCCCTTAATTTTCTGCCCCACTGGGCCCGCGGCATCCAAGTCTTCGCCAACGCCAGCGCCCAACGCGCCCCCGATGGCATCTCCCGGAATTTCAACTTCGTCCGCCGCAGCGGCAGTTGGGGCTTCAGCGTCAGCCGCCCGAAATTCACCTACCGCATGAACTGGAACTACCGCGAACCCCAGCGCCGCGGCCTCATCGCCGTCGCCCGCAGCATCGAGGCCAACACCTACAACTGGGGTTCCAAACGCCTCTACCTCGACGTCACCTTAGACTATAATCTGAACCGCCGTTTCAGCCTCTTCGCCAGCATGCGGAACATCAACGATCAGACCGAAGACTCAAAAATCTACGGCCCCAACACCCCCGACTACGCCAAATTCCGCCAACGCCAGGATTTCGGCTCCGCCTGGACCTTCGGCATCCGCGGCAACCTCTAATCCCACGTTGCGTTCAAGATTAGCTTAACCGGGCTTGAGGGTAGGAGCCCGCTTGCGGGCGATTTTCACCTCCTGAATCGCCCGCAAGCAGGCGACAAAAAACCGGTGTTCGTCTAATCTTGTACGCGCATTGGAATAATCCCCATTCGCTTTCCCTAATAGACTCATTTGCCTGAAAGTCCGAGCCTGCTGACAGGCGATTCAGGACGTGGTCAGTCGGTGAAATGTAAAATCGCCCGCAAGCAGGCTCCTCCAAAAACCAAGATCCGTCTCAACTTGGACGCGCCTTGGAATACTTTTAAGAGACGTTTTTCAGAGGAAAATAACGGAGTAATACTAGCCGGCCCGGCGCACCTTGCGCCGCGCGCTCCCCAAGCGCCGCCTCCCGGAACGATCCGCCGCTCGGCATCGTCCGAATCTTTCTCCTTCCTCTTTCTCTTTCTCTTTCGTCAGGTGTTTGCCTCCGACCGAGGATTTTTCCGATGCAACTCACCAAACACTGGGCCACCCAACTCGACGACTACACCATCGATCTCGCGTGGAATCCCACTGGCACGCAACTCGCCGCCGCCAGTTCCGCCGGCCCCGTCTCCCTCTTCATCGCCACCGACGGCCGTCGCCTGCACGAACTCCCCGGCCACCCCGCGGGCACCAACTGCCTCGCCTGGCAACCCGCCTCCGACAGCTCCGCCGCTCAGCTCTCAACGCTCAGCTCTCCACTTCTCTTGGCCACCGGCGGTCAAGACGGCTCCGTCAAATTCTGGGACGCCGTCGCCGGCCAACACACCGCCACCGCGAACCTCGGCCGCGAATGGGTCGACCACCTCGTCTGGGTTCCGCGTGGCACGGGCTTTCCAGCCCGTGATCCGTCTTCAGCTCTCAATGCTCAGCTCTCAGCTCTCGGCCCTACGCCGCTCCTCGCCGCCGCGTCCGGCCGCAACCTCACCGCTCTCCGCCCCGACGCCACCGTCGCCTATAGCTTCAAGCCCGCCGCCAAAACCATCACCGCCCTCGCCGCTCCCCGCCAAGGAGGATGCGTCGCCGCCGCCCACTTCGGCGGCGTACAGCTCTGGGACACCGACGACTTTCTCCTCCAAAAAGAATTTCCCTACGCCAACGGCATTCACGCCCTCGTCTGGTCCCCCGACCAACGCTGGCTCGTATCCGGAAACCAAGACCCCTCCGTCCACCTCTGGATTCCTGAAAAAGACATCGAGCTCCACATGAGCGGCTACGAGACGAAGGTGAAACATCTCTCCTACGACCACACCTCGCGCTGGCTCGCCACGAGCGGTGGCCGCGAAGCCTGCATCTGGGATTGCAGCGGCGAAGGCCCCGAAGGCCGCGAGCCCGCCATGCTCCCGCACGAAGCTCCGATCTGCGCCCTTGCGTTTCAAAACGCCCACGGCCTCCTCGCCACCGCCAGCGCCGACGGCACCGTGCAGCTCTGGAGCCCCGAACGCCCGAAGCCCCTCCGCGCCACCGTCAAGATGCCCGCCGCCGCCACGAAACTCGCCTGGTCACCCGACGACCGTCACCTCGCCATCGGCTCCGAAAAAGGCGCCGTCTACGTCCTGAAGTGCGAAGCGTGAAGCGGATTACTCGGCCAAAAAAAGACGTATTCGAAGCAACTGGACAACGAAGGCGGCACACCACTGTGCCGGCACTCTCGTTTACGTATGGGCCTTATTACCGTCCACGAAATCACCGCAGCTGCGTGCCTGCTCGCCCTCGTTTCATTCCTCCCGGCCGCAACCCTGGTCGCCCGCACGCACGCCGCCCTCACGGCAACATCGCTAGCGAAACTTTCCGCACGCGCAGCCGCGCCAGCCGGCTTTTGTCCGCGTCTCCACCCGCGCAATACGCCAGGAGCACTGCGTCCTTCGTGAAGTGGATCGCCGTGTAAGAATAACCCGCTGTCGGCTCGTCTGGTCCGTCGATGATTTTGGCCGCGCTCCATTTCCCGGCCGCACCCGCGCCCGTCGCGATCACCAGCGGCGTGCGATCGCCGCCGGGTGATTGCATCGGTCGCGTTTCGTAGCCCGGCGCCGGATTCCAAATCGCCAGCAGTTTCTTCCCCTCATCTGGCAGCCGCTTCACTGAGAGCGGTGAATTCGGCGACGCAAACCGCGACGGCGTTGCCTGCGTCCACGTCTCGGCCCCGTCCGTCGAAAACATTTCGTATTGCCGACCGAGGTCGGTGCGCGCCCACGCCCAGAGATGCCCCGGCGCTAATTCCACCACCCCCGGCTCCTGCAATCCGCTCCGCGTGTGCACCACCGGCAGCGTGACGCTCCCCGCCGATTCCCGCCACGTGCGCCCATCGTCATCCGAAAGAAAAAACGTCGTCACGCCCCGCCAATCCACCGCCGAGGCTTCGTTACGATCCGCCCGCGACGGATGCCGCGCCGCCGGGATCACCAGCCGCCCGGAAGCGAGGCGCAGCACCCGGTCATTATTCACCACGTAGTAACCGCCCGCCGGCATACAGTTCACCGGCTCGCCCCACGTGCGCCCGTCGTCCGGCGAGCGCAGCATCCACATCCGCATCTCGTGCCAGCTGAAGCGCTGCAAATAAAACAACCCGAGGTCGCCGTTCCCGAGCCGCAACAGCGACACACTCATCACATTCATCGCCTCGTCCTCCCGCGGGATCGCCACAAACGTATCGCCCGACCATGTCTCGCCGCCGTCCGCCGATACGCGCGCCGCTAGCCGCGCCTTCGCATGATCGCTCCCCGAGCTCCCCAGAAAGTGGCTGTAGACAAACAGGATCTTCCCGTCGCCCAGCTCCGCAAACGCCCCTTCGCTGTTGCGCGGATTGCCCGGCACCGGCGGCAACTCCAGCACGATCTTACCCGCCGTCGCTTTTGGCATCGCAACTTTTTCCGCCGCCGCCACGCCGCCCGCCAGCGCGAGCACCATGACCAGAGCCGCGCAGACCGAGAACCAAACCGATTTTATTTTCATGGGAATCCCCGACACCATGAACCATCGCCGCCGCCATCCCGAGCCGAAAAAACGCCCGCACTCAAAAAGCCCCACCAGCCCCTTCCGCATCGTATAATCCTGCGCACTGCCGTCCGGATTATTTTTCCGCACC
>Ga0209550_10003976_pt1 | contig 14054 bp, 17 predicted proteins | sample LauGreSuBDMM15SN_2_FD_187567 | JGI IMG/M metagenome (GOLD analysis project Ga0209550, IMG submission 187567) | Freshwater lake microbial communities from Lake Michigan, USA - Su13.BD.MM15.SN (SPAdes) (version 5) | ecosystem: Environmental > Aquatic > Freshwater > Lake | place: Lake Michigan...
CCGACACGTCTGGCCGGCGTACGAACACGACTGTTTTCAGCACGGCTACCGCGAACTCGATTGGATGGCTGCCTCACGTGGAGACGACGAACACATGGGCCGCGGCTATACAGTTGACGAGAAACCCCGGACGGACCATGGTGGCTGATACTAAATGGTTTAGCGTGGATCAAATCTTTATTTTCTAGACTAACTTTAGAGGGAAATGTCAGGTCTCATGATATTCGTAGGACTGTTATTGTTCCTCGTCACGGCCGTGATTGTATACAGTGGGTCGGGTACAATGGATCCAGCCACAGGAAGAGTGACCCTGACCTCGAACGTTGAGAAGCCCGCGACGACAACAGGCTCAACCGATACACCACCGGCCGCTCCAGGCGGGCCATCAGCTCCCCCTGCTCCAGGTGTACCGACACCACCGGCCGCTCCAGGGGCACCGAAACCACCGGCCGCTCCGCGGGCACCGACCCTCCCTGTCTCTGCAGCTGAGAGATCCGCGATGGATAAATTCAATAAAGCGGCTCCAAAACTTGTGGAGGCTCTCGCACTTGGGATGGCTAAAGATTGGGTCTTGTTGTTTGGAGCGAGTCTTGTCGCAACCGCTTCACGTGAAATTGCCGAATCTGGAGTGCAGACGGGTCTGAAACAAACGGCCAAGATCATCTCCTCTCAAGGCCGTGACATTGCCCAGAAGTTTCTTGGATTTGCGAGTAAAGAGGCGGTTGACAAGTCGCTAAAAATGGCTGCAGGCTCTTCAGCTGAAAAGGCGGCACGGATGGCATCCAAATCAGTTCTCGATGACGCGGTTGCCAGGGCTGGCGCTGGTATAGCTGAACCAGTCGCCAAGGAAGCGGCCGAGAGGGTTGCTCGTGAGGCAGCGATGCAAGCAGCCGAGGAGGCCGGAGAGAGGGCGGCCGCGGGCGAGATTGCTCGTGTTGCGGCGATGAAGGGCGCCAAGTCGACGGCCGAGAAGCAGACGGTCAAACTCGTCGCAAAAGTGGGACCCCGGGCGGCTGCTACAGCCGGTAAGGCGGGTTGGATGGCCGCAAAGGCGGGTAATATGCTTGTTAAAATGGTGTCCATGGGGCCAATATCAGCATTGCTTATGGCGGTTGATATAGTTTCGCTCGCACTTGATCTCGCCTGTTGCGGTGGGTACTGTAGCGTGGTGGAGGCTGGTAAATATGAAAAGATGCGCGACGAATTCAAGGGGAATATTCAAGTGTATCTGGATGACACAAACAAGGAACTCGTGGCGGCAGGCGAGCAGGTCATAACGTGGCCAATAGTTTGGGGACCTATTGACAAGCTCGATACGGCGACCCTCAATCAAAAATTGGGCGCCAAGGTGGATGAGATTATGAACGATCCGACTCACCCAGTTATGGCGCCTCTAGTTACAAAACTCAGGGATGCAGTGGCTGCCGGCAGAGTCGCAACATCCGATCAAATCAGTGCGTTTATAACTGAGAATGTAGAGTCTGCAGCCTTGGCGGAAGCCGCCAAGATGAAATTGTGCCCTGAAGTGGGAGGCAAGATTGTCGACAACAAATGGTGTTCATGGGACACCAAGGCTGCATGCGAAGGAAGCTTCAAATGGCCTATAGGAGAAACCAACAAAACTGATCACTACGTCACGTGGGACCAAACAAAGCAGGTGTGCAACAAGGATCCACTCTCTGGGCTGATGCGTGGCGTATGTGAAGGAACCAAGGGCAAGGAAAGCGACGCCGGGTTTCCATGGGACCCTGTTAAGAACACTTGTACCATCAACGAAGCATATTGCCTGGGTAAATCCATGCAATGGGACAGGGTTGGTAATAAGTGCACATTGTCCAAGGGTCAAGAGGTGGCCGAGACGATGTTCGGTACGACTATGGTCCGTGGGCTCAATCAGCTTTACGACGCGAAGCAGTATGAGGACTGTCCACCAGGGTCTCGGCCGGCCGCTGAGATTGCTGCACTCGCCGGCGTCGGTATGGCTCTGGGTGCAGGGGTCGCGTGTGTCGTATCAGTCGGCGTTGCATGCGCTGCGGCGGTGGCTGGAACGGTCGTGGGCGCCACGTATCTCGGGCAGACGATGTGCTCGACGGATAAGTGTCCCGACGGCCAGGCGCGCCAATCGGGTCTGTGTTACCCCGAGTGCAAGAAGGCGACACCCGAAGAGAAGGCGATGGGATGGGACGATTACACCGCCAAGGCAATGGACACACCTGGTGCACAGGGTGTGATGATCCAGGGCATGTGTTACCGGTGCCCGGCCGGGTACTATAAGAGCGCACCGGGCATGTGCCAACGCAAGACGAACACGACGCTCGGTACAATGTCCATTTGCCCCGACGGTTTCACGGATTCTGGTCTGTTTTGCAACGTCAAGACTCGTCAGATTGGAGTAGGACGGGCCATGACGACATCTGGCGGCGGGTGTAGCGGCGGTGGATGTAACACGGTTTGTCCCAAGTTCCCTAAATGCTGTTGTAAGACGGAGTGTTCCGCAGTGTCGTGCGCTGCAATTGTGACAAAGTGCCCAGATAACACAGATAAAATAGACTCACTATGCTACGCCAAGTGCAATGACGGTGAAGAGCACGTCCCGGGAATGCCATACCTGTGTCGCAAATCTGGAGGCCCTCTTGTTCAAGAAAAGATCAAGATGGGTGTGTGTCCACCAGACAAGGATCGCGTTGGGGCCCAGTGCTTCAAGAAGTGCTCGGAATACGGACCAGGATGGGTGCGCACGGTTGAAGGAACGTGTGCAGCCAAGCAGTGGGGTGGGGTGGACGTGATCGCCACGGCCGGTAAAAATGAGCTCTCGTATTCACGTGAGCCTCTTGGTATTTCGTACAAGGTGTTTCCTAAAAAGCGCAAGATTCCGCTGGGCAAGGGACCCAAGGGGTGTTGATCCATGATCATTCCATGATCATCTTCTTACCCTTTGAACGGAGATAGTCGTAATAATCCGCTTGGAGCTTCTTGATGACCTCGGCGCCCTCGTTTCCAAGCTTCTGGAGCAAGGCCATATCATTTTCCTTCTGTGGCTCGATGAGCTTCTTGTCCAATTCAATAGCAAATTCAGTTGATTTCTTCGTGAAGAGAGCCTCGGCCTCCATCTCACCCAGATCACTGGGAAATGTGACATCCTCATAGTTCGACACGCTGCGCCAAAGGAAGAACAGGGCCACAATAACAATAACAACGACGCCTAGCACCAAGTCTCTGGTCGTGAACTTCATTAGTATTGATCTACAAAATAAACTTGAAGATTATGAATCCGACGAACAAGCATAGAAGGATGATTCCGATCCACATTGCAGCATTGCTCCCACCCAGACCCAGACCTCCAGCAAGGCCACCTGCTGCGGCGCCTGCTGCAGTTCCTGCTGCAGACCCCGCCGCACCTGCTGCACCGCCTACTGCAGCTCCCGCCCGTCCAGCCACTGAAGTGGTCAACGTCATATTTCCTTTCGTACCCGGGGTTGTCAATTTCTTCTCGACTTTGACGCCAATAACGGTACTGGAATATATTTTGAAAATCGCCACACTCGCGCCATCTATGGGTGGGACGCAATCTGTCCCCTCTATTTTCAACGTGTCGGATTTGATTGCCTCCATGTCGGGTGTGAATGTGATTTTAGCAATGTTCGTCGCTCCAACACCGAGCACACCGCCCTCTGAAGCCGCCTCAATTTTGGTAATACCAACCTTCTTTCCATTATTTTGCATGTACGAGTTCGCAGCGTACAATGCAGCAGCGCTTGCACCTGCACCCGCGAGAGCCTTTCCGGGATTCTTCTTGGCCCATGCCAGAACGCCATCTGCGTCACCCGCAACCTTCGCGACGTCTCCGACATCATCAGCTCCTTTCGCTCCAGCCTTGGCGCCACCAAGAGCATCATCAGCTCCCTTCCCTCCAGCCTTGGCGCCACCAAGAAGATCATCGGCTCCCTTCCCTGCACCCCTGGCGCCACCAAGAGCATTATCGCCAAGGCCTGCAGCCTTCGCCCATGCGGATCCAGGATTCACCTTGAAACCTGTTTTTGCTGCATTAATAACACTCGCGTCTACATTCTTCGCCACCCTGATGGCATCGGCCAACGCCGCAAACTCATCTGCCGACCTGGCCGACGCTCGGGCGAGCGCAAGAAGCTCGTCTGAGCTTTTAGCAGCGGCACCTCCCAAGCCAGCCAGTTCATCCAGAGAACCGAATTTACTCATATATTACAATTGACTTGGAAAAAAAACAAGTCACATGTCGCAGCTCGTGACGTGCTTTAGAGAGGACGTGCGCCGAACAGAAAATGAAGTACTATGTTATTCACTATCCGAAACGCCCTGAGCGTAAAATAAACCTTCGCGCCCAGTTTGTCGAGCGCGGTATTTCAATCGACGACGTGACATGGGTCGAGGGCCTGAACAAGGATGATCACTTTTGTAAGTGGGTCAAGGCGAAGACCAAGTCGCCCATGCCGCTCGGTCAGATGGCGAGTGCCGTCAAGCAGTATTGGATCATGCGTGACATTGTCGACAAGGGGTATGAGAGCGCAATCATCTTCGAGGATGATGTCGTGCTCGACCCCGAGTTTGACAAGCTTGACCCGACAACATTTCCGCGCGACGTCGGTCTCTTACGTCTTGGCGCCGGTGTCCACGTGCTCGACCCTTCGTTTCAGCAAAATGTCAAGCCTGATGCCGTACAGACAATCGCAATCAACAATCCCGGTGGCTGTGAGGCATTCTGGGTCACGAAGGAGTTTGCCGACGAATACTCGTCCGAGGCAAACTTTGACTACAGCATCGACATGGCTCAGCATGGATATCTCATGAGCATGGGCAAGCCCCTGTATTTGCGTTATGTCGCACATCAGACGTCGATCGGCGTGGGTGGCGATTCAACCACCGGTCAGTGTACCGGCGATTGGCGCCAGTATGTCGAGACCTTTGGCACGCTGACGAAGTACAAGTTTCATGACCTGATGGAAGAGTACCGGACCAAGATGACAATCATGTATCCTCGTACGGGTCACGGACTCGCAAACACGCTCATCTACCTGACCGACTTTTACAAGGATCGGTTCGTACTGGACGGTGTGGTGCACGACTCGATTGCCGACTATGAGATGGGACGTTGGCTCAACTTCAAGTTTCCGACGACGAGCCTCGACGGCATCAAGAGTGTCTACGAACCGAAAATCTTCATCAACCCGGGGACAATCAAGGATGTTCACGCGACGATTCGAAACCTCATCGAGCCGTCCGCCGAACTCAAGGAGGTGCTCAAGGAGCACGCCTCGATCGTCAAAGGAGTCTCGTCCGGCCTTCACGTTCGGCGCGGCGCATCCGCAAAGGACAGTCGGGTCATTGTCGAGGTGGACAGTGACACGTTTGCCAATGACGCGGCGGTCGCACGATTCAAGTCGATCGCCGAGTCGTTCGGCCCCGTGTTTCTGGCGAGCGATTCACCCGAGACGAAGCGTGAGTTTTACGGTGCCCGGACGCTCGACACGACGATTGCGGTTGTACACGGTGCATGCCCCGCCGCACCGACAAAGGATCGCCGGAACGTCTTTGTTGATTTCTTTCTGCTGAGCATGTGTCCGCGAGTCTTTGTGACCGGTGGCAACTTTCCGAGCTGTCCGGGGATGTCCACCTTTGGCTATATGGCGGCACAATATGGTGGTGTGCCTTGGGAGATTGTCCAGAACTAAAGTCAAGAGCGCCATCTCCTGTATGACGGATCTTCACTGTTTCGATCTTGATGGGACACTCGTGAAAAGTGAGGGGTTCCACTATGAGGCGTATATGCGCGCCGGCGTTTGTGAAATTTCGTTCGACGAGTACACTCGGTGCGACACTGACATGACAAGTGATCCCGTGGTGTATGCGCGTAAAAAGGCAATTTTCCTCCAACTCATCGAAGGGTTGGAATTCATGCCTGGTATGCAAAGCGTGTGGGAAAACACACCCCACCCAAAATGTATCGTGACGCACTCTGATCGCGAAACTTTGACACGCATTATGGACATTTTGCCCGTGCTCAAAGATGCCGATCTGACAATTACGCGCGACGAGTGCCAAAGACACAAGCCCCATCCCGATGCGTATATACGCGCCATTCGGCACTTTCCGCAGTGTCGTCGCGTCATTGGGTATGAAGACAGCTACAAGGGCTACGTCGCACTTGTGCGCTCGGGTGCACTGGCGTATAAACTCTGGCCGGCGAACGATCCCGTCGGAACGATGTTTGAAAAGTATCACGAAGGCCTCGAGTCGTTGAAGCATACCATTCGTTCGACGCTCGATGGTGTGATGCCCATCGTGACCAAGTGTACCGGGAACGTCTACTTGTCCGGAATCGGTAAGTGTGGGTACGTGTGTGAGAAGAGCGTCTCGACATGGCAAAGTCTCGGTATCCCGTGTCATTTCCTGAACATCCTCGATGCGTCCCATGGTGGGTTTGGTATCCTTCGACCTGGAGATGTCATCATGTACATCTCAAACTCGGGGAGGACGTCTGAACTCGTACAGTGTTCGAGCTATGTAAAAAAAGAATTCCCGGATGTGACTCAGGTGGGCTTTACAATCAAACCTGGTGGAACGCTGTGTGTCGACTATACCTTCCAGGTGGCGCACAGTGTCCATGAGATTGATTCGATCAACATGGCACCAACCACCTCGTCCATGGTGTTCATGGCCCTGCTCGACATTCTCGGCGTGACGATTGCCGAGTCACAGGGTCTCACGGTGGCCAAGTTTCAGAGGAATCACCCGGGCGGTGAACTCGGCAAGAAGAGCGTCGCCAAGTAGAGACTGTGGAAATAGCTCGCCGTGAGTTTGGTAAAGTTGGTCTCGAGGTATTGGGGGAGGGCGAGCCAAAGCGATACCATCAAGGTGGTTCGAATCTCCCCCGGGACAAACTGTGACATGTCGATTGGCTGAATATCAAAGGTGATGTCATCGTCCGACAACTTGTATGTGAACATCGGGTCGTTGTGGAAGGCGTCATAGCCACTGAGTCCGTAAAAAAACTTGGCCAAGTCGTACTCTTTCGGGCCGTACACCTTCTGAGATCCAAAAAACCCACGAGGATCGATACATTTGACGTCGTCGTCCGTCACGAGGATATTCCCAAAGTTGGGATCGCCGTGAATGACATGAAATGTAGATTCGGGTGGAACATACGCCTCGATGATCCGACGCAGACGGGACATTGCCTCGTCGAACGAGATGATTCGAACACCATTGACGATGAGTCTCTTTGGGACGTGTTCGAGTATGTCTTCAATTTTGGCACGTCGCGTATAAATCTTGAAAACCGTCTCGCTCAAAAGCTCTTCGGTAAACTTTTGGCGCGTCACGGGAACAGTCTCAAGCCGATGGATATCCTCCAGCGTCTTGTAGGCTCGGAAGCGCATGGACGGTCGTGTGTACAGTGGCACGTAGCCGTCGAGATACTCTGTCACGAGCGTATCCCCAGCCATAGAGACGACGCGCGGAAACGCGTGATGATCCCCGACGTGTTTGTAGAGGCCGTACTCGCATGCAAGAATGTCACGACCGTACTCGGTGAGTGCCGTTTTGACCATCACGTCGCCTCGACGTTCGACGCGATTGAACGATCGACAGTGGATACTTGATGCGTAGTCGTCAAGGTATTTGGGAATGTCACCAACGTCAATCACGTCAATCTCGTAGGAAGTCAGGGGTGGTGCGAGCGTGTCACACACGTCGATCCGACCTGGGAGACGAGGAAACCCCTGGTAGTCCGGGACGTAGTAGATACCGATGACGTTTCCGCCACCCCCTATCAGTTTGATTTCTCCATCTTGGATGGTGTACCGTGCATTGTTCTTGGCACACGTGAACACGACTGTGTTTTTCGTGTCGGGGAGTGAAATGTCGGACGTGGGGTATAAATCACACCACGTGAAGAGCGTGTTGAGCGATCGGTGTTCGATGAGCGTATCGTCGAGCGCATCAGCCGTACCAGCCTTGTTGTCGCACGGAAGCACATTGCACGTGATCCCCTTGATGCGACTCATGTATACGCGCGTCAGGTTGACGTGACACGGATTGACAATGACGTTAAACTTAGTGCAGTGCCGACGCCAATAGTCTACAATGTGATGGATGAGTGGCCTGCCTCTGATTTCGATGAGATGTTTCGGCACGTGGTGTGTCAATGGATAAAGGCGAGTGCCTGAACCTGCTGCGAGGATGCACACCTGCTCCATCATTCCTACTGTCGTAGCAGGTTTATCTGACAATGGTAAAACGCACAAACTCCTCCGTGTTTGGGTCGTTATTCTCCCGGACGTACCTGTGTAAAAAGGACGCCTCCTTTGTTCGAAGCTGAAGCAGTTCAGTCATCATCGAGAAACATCCGTCGTAGCAGTGAAACTCGTGGGCGCGCTCGATCAGCGTACAGTAATCAAATATTGAGTCGGACCCGATCGGAAAGTAGCCTCGACAAATTCGAATGACTGGACACGACTCGTCGACACCGACGATGGTGGTGAATCGACTCGGATCCTCGTGAAGCACGATATACTTGTCGGTCCCTATATGCTTGGTGACTTTGGTATAGAACGCCTCTTCGCTCTCACGATTTCGCTCGATGCGGAACCCCGTGTGCATGAGTGATCGATCGAGTCCGGCATTCACGTAGAACGAATAGCAAAAACACTTGGTCACGTTCCAATCTGGTCCGAGGAATATGCCTGTTCTGATTGTCAGGGGTGCTTGTTTCTGCCATGCGTCGTGATCGTCGTGGACCCCAACCACCGCGACATTTTGAAGGTCTCGATACATCATCTTGACGCTCGGGACGTTGTGGTGCTTTGCGTAAACCGTGATGTGCGGGTGGACATTCGCAAAGTGACGAACCAGACCGTTACATATGAGATGATCGCCGAGTCCCATGTGTGTCAGAATACCGACTGTCATATAAAACCGTGGCACGCATGTCCTTTATGTTGGTCGACTGCTTTATGTTCTACAATGAGCTCGATGTTCTCGAGTTTCGACTTTCACTGCTTGACCCCCACGTTGATCGGTTCGTGCTCGTCGAGTCAGAGGTGACCCATGCCGGAACGCCCAAGGAACTCATCTACGAGCAGAACAAGGCGCGGTACGCCAAGTGGGCCCATAAGATTGTCCATGTCGTCGCTCGGAACATGCCAACCGACGAGAATCCGTGGTCGCGCGAAAAGTACCAGCGACACCGGTCGCTTGATGGACTTGATGGTGTGCCCGACGATGCACTCGTGATGATCTCTGACGTGGATGAGATTCCAAACATGAGCGTGGCAAAAATGATCAAGGGTCGTACGACGACGTGTCACATGCACATGTTTGAGTACTCGTTCAAGTACACATTCACGGGTGAGCCGTGGTTCGGTACGGTGATGACCCACGCAAATGAGTATCGGGCTCTCGGACCCAATTTCTTTCGTGACCACCGGTGGCGGTTCCCACACGTGCCATATGCCGGGTGGCACCTCAGCAGCTTTGGCGATGCCAAGCACATCGACACGAAGCTTCACACGTATGCACACGCCAAGGATCCGGGTCGGCACGAACACCAAACCCTGAGCGATTACGAGCGTTTCATCGAAGAGGGGTACCACCACGACGGACACACAAAGCTCATTCTGACACCGGCCGATACAGTTATGCCGCCCGGATGGGAATCAGTTTAAGGATACGAGACGTCTTTTCGACAGTATGTTTGATCAGATTCGCCAAGAGATGTTAAAAGACGCGTTTTTGCCCTACCTGACACGAACGACGCATGAAGATACGCGTTTGACGAGACACGTCATTGAGTGTCTCTCCAAACTCGACTCGAGCAGACTCACAATCCCGATACTCAAGCTCGAAGGCATGACAGGTGCGTTGACCCGTCACTTTTACAACAACTTGTGTTCGCTCGAGACACCCGGTCGCAAGACGGAGTATCTCGAGGTTGGTACATGGAAAGGTTCGTCACTCGTCTCAGCCATGTACATGAATGGAGACACGACGCATGCAACCGTCGTTGATAACTGGTCGGAGTTTAACACGTCATTCGAGCTCGATCCCGTCACGAAACTGCCACATGATATCGACCCACGGGGTGATTTTTTGAAGAATATGGAAACGTTCGACATTAAGGGTGTTGACGTGATTGAGGCTGATTTCTTCACGGTACCGCTCAAAGCCCCGATCGACATTTATCTGTATGACGGTGCACACGCCTACGAAGATCAATACAAGGCGATTACATATGCATGGGATGCACTTGCCGATGATGCAATCATCATGATTGACGATTGGAGCATGACAGATGTAAAACGGGGCACGATGGATGCACTCCGCGACGTGAATGCCCACATCATTCAAACGTCCGAGGTGACCTATCCAGAGGGGATGGAATCAGTATCATCCGGGTTTTGGAACGGGATAGGTATATTTGTCATCAAGAAACGACAGTAATCATGCGCAGTTCCTCGTCGCACGACACGGCGTCTACGCCACACCAGCGCGCCTTGAGTCGCAAGAGGTTTCGAATCTCGTCAATGTCGAGCCAGCGTAGAAACTTGCGCTTTCGTTCGACATTTTTGAACGGCATCTTGTCGTCGAGTAAGCCTTGACACACGGGCCATGTGACGGCTCGGAGCTCCTTGAGTTCAGCCTCGTGTGCATCGAGTCGGGGCAGAATCACTTCACGCAAAAACCGAGTGCCCTCGTTGTCCCACATAAACAAAAAAGGTTGTAAAAGTTTAGATGATGAAAGCGCTATGGGATCTCTGTAGCATACCCCTCAAGATGACGTACTGGCAGAAGCTCCGCTTCATTTATATGCTCGTGCTCATATTTACGCCCCGGGTTCAGCCCGTGGTCCCTCGATACATGCCGTATATCGAGGATGAGCCGCTGTTCATCGAGGATGACGAACCCCCGATCGAGCCGTTCGCATACACGGCGCTCAAAGTTGCCGATCTCATGGCAGGTGTTAAAGGCTTGAAGACACTTTAAGAGAGATGCTTGCGGCTATCATTACGGGTGTCGCGGGTCAAGATGGTTCGTACCTTGCCGAGCTCCTGCTCGCAAAGGGCTATATCGTGTATGGATTTGCACGCTACTCGAGCGAGACGAAAATGGGACGTCTGTCTAATGAGGTGTTGACGCACCCAAACTTTCGACTCGTCAAGGGGGACATGACTGACTCGATGCGAGTCTCGATGCTCATCAAGGAGATTTCCGACATGGTTGTGTGGGATCGGATCGAGGTGTACAACCTGGCGGCTCAGTCACACGTCAAGGTGTCGTTTGAACAGCCCGAGTGGTCCGCAAACGTCAACTCGCTCGGGACGCTTCGTTGGCTCGAGGCGATTCGTCAGACAAACGACGCTCGGTTCCGATTCTACCAGGCGGGGACGTCCGAGATGTTTGGCAAGGTTCAGGAGACGCCACAGACGGAGACGACGCCGTTTTGGCCTCGGAGTCCGTACGGCGTGTCCAAGGTGTACGCCTACTGGATCACGAAAAACTACCGCGAGTCGTACGACATGTTTGCGTGTACGGGTATTCTGTTCAACCACGAGTCTGAGCGTCGCGGTGAGGAGTTTGTGACGCGTAAGATTACCAAGGCGATCGGAGAGCACAAGTTTCCGATCCGGCTTGGGAACCTGGATGCAAAGCGTGATTGGGGTCACGCACGCGACTATGTCGAGGCGATGTGGCGCATGCTTCAGCAGTCCGAGCCTATCGACTATGTGGTGTCGAGTGGCGAGACGCACTCGGTTCGCGAGTTTATCGAGGAGGCGTTCAAGTGTTCTGGCATTGCCATCGAGTGGGAGGGCACGACCGAGAAGGAGATTGGTCGGAACATTCTCACGGGGGAGCCGATGGTGATTGTCGATCCGGCATTTTACCGACCGGCCGAGGTTGATGTGCTCATCGGCGACTCGTCCAAGTTTCATCTCGCAACTGGATGGACACCTACGTGTACTTTTCCGGAGCTCGTCAAGTGCATGGTCAAGAACGACATGACTTAAAGTCTGCGTTGTCTGGTAAGTAAAATGGCCGAGACTATTACTGCAAAGTTCATCAAGGCGTTTGTTCCATCTGATAAGGCACACGTCACGTGGCTCCAGAAGATGACAATCATGGCAGAGACGTTGGGTACTCCTGACAAGCATCAACAGCTCGTCAAGGAGATTCAGGCCAATCCCATGAAGGTCAAGGTGAATGAGATTGAGGCACTCGATTGGCCTCATATTCACTTTGTGGTTGCGATGGCGTATTCCAAGGCGGTTCTGACCGGCAATGCATACATTCCCATGACACCCGTCGCCGAGGAGTGAGCTTACTCTTCATCAAGCCCGGGTTCCTTGATGAAGCTCGGGAGGTTGTAGAGTTCGGCAATCTTGAGCGCATACATCTCCCCCGGGATGCTCAACTTGAGAATCTCGCCAGACAGCTTATATTTGTTCTCCCCCTGACGAACCTCATTGAGCACGATGAGATCGAGATATGCGTCAATGCAAAACACCTGGAGCGGATCCATGGTCCATTGGCGAATTTCGATGAGACTATTTATTTCGCTTCGATCTATATGCCCACCAAAAATACTGAATGCATTATCAACCATGCGAACATCCGGCCACTTGTTCTCCTGTTTGACATGACGCTCAATCATATACGCCATAAGCGACGCATCATTCTTACGGCGAAACGCAACCGTCGCCATCTTGACGCTCTGGTCGTCGAGACGCCATGCGAAAACATCATTCTGCTTCGAGTGAAGCGTATACACACGTCGATTTGCGTCGCGAGTCTTGTCCGGCGCAAATCGAGGTGGCTTTGTGAGCACGAGAGACATGTTATTATACGGCACTATTCTTCTAAGGGCGTGCATAGGGGGTCTTGAGAGACCGATCGGCGACACTGTCCTCCATCTTGGACTGGGGGGTATAGCCAGAGTATGACCACGTCAACGCAACGTAGAGAGCGACAAGCCCGGCGACGAGCTTCACTGCATCCTTCATCTTGACATGGGCTGAGAAGATTTTAATCTTCCTCTTCTTCGGATGCAAGTCGACTCCAAAAGCTCGGTCGGAACACACGATGTACCGGCTCAGGCGGCGTTACGTGTTCTGGCTCCGGTGCTGCGACGGGCTCCGGTGCTGGTGCTGGCTCGGGTGCTGCGACGGGCTCGGGCTCGGGTGGTGCTTGCTCCTCCTCCTTCTCGAGACGTTTCATTTCGTATATGATATCCATGAGGCTCATTTGCTCACAGATATCATCGACGCTGCCGGATCCTTGTGCAGCCACAAGCATCTCAGCAAATGCGCGTTTTGGTTTGGTCATTTCCTTCTAGGACCGAAGATAAAATGCCGTTTTCTGGGACGCATGGAGCGCCTTTGGAAAATCTGGATTGTTGAGAATACACTCCCTGATGAGAATCCATAGATCCTTACGTGATGAGATACCTTCAAGCGTATCCCAAATCATCGCCGTGTTTTCGTCGTGGTTCTTTTTGAATGGAACCTGTGACGTTTCCATCTTGTTCTTCTCCTCGTTGAAACGCTGGATCATATACTTTTGTTCGATGGCGGTCGTGGGGAGATCGAGGATGTAGACGTGGTAGACACTCACGGTGTCGGCGTCAGCCTCGGTATCCCCTGGACCTTTATAGTTGGTCGTGAATCGAAAGTACGTGTACGACCCACTCTTGACATCGATGATTCCCCTGGTCTCTTCGTGAAGTTCACGGATGGCACACCGTAAGGGATTGTATACCTCGCGTCGGCGACACCCGCCTGTGACAAACGTCCACTCCTTGTACCGCCGATCATGGACGATGAGCATATGGGGGCGGTCACCGATCATCGTCACCGGGACCGCTATCGCTTTGTGCCTCTCGCGAGGGCCTTGCGGAGATGTAGACATTCTCCGTCTCTACTGTAGACTCATCAAAATATTTCGCCATAGTACGCGTACTCGGATTGTACGTGATCAAAAACAGCAGAGCAAGGATCACAAGCCACTTCCAGATTTGCATTACACTT
>Ga0209550_10003978_pt1 | contig 14049 bp, 12 predicted proteins | sample LauGreSuBDMM15SN_2_FD_187567 | JGI IMG/M metagenome (GOLD analysis project Ga0209550, IMG submission 187567) | Freshwater lake microbial communities from Lake Michigan, USA - Su13.BD.MM15.SN (SPAdes) (version 5) | ecosystem: Environmental > Aquatic > Freshwater > Lake | place: Lake Michigan...
GACTGGAAAAAGGTTGGTTTTTTCCCACATGACTTATCCGAACCTTACCGATGGGAAGAGAGGTGTTATCTCAATGACTATGATTTCTTTATACATGAATACACTACTCCTTTTTGGGTTTCAGCTTACATACCTATCATTCAGATCGAAGGATTAAACAGAAAGAAAGAAGTAATCAATCTGGGTCAAGATTTTCTCTTTCTACCAGATGACTTTTATTCATTAGTATTGCTTGAGCCTTCAGTATTCGTTGAACGTTTTCCATTTGTTTTACAGGAAAACGTTGTCACAAAGTTTGTAAATGTACCCGAAGCATATGAGTTTACAGATATGCTTAAGAAGCAATTCAACATAAATATTCTCTCTCCATCGATTTCAGGTTTTGAGCTAATCACACCGGGTAATGGGGTCCTCTTATCGCAGGGTCCGAGTAGCGTTCTTACGGAAGCCCTCGTATCGAATATGGATGCTATCTATGTTTCTAATGCACCACTCTCTGGTTGGACAAAGCAAGACCTGGTAAATCGCTTCCCATCGATTGTGGATTTCTACTCTACAACTAATGGAGAGCTAGTAAAACGTACACCAGTCCCTGGCCCTATTGGGGTTAATCACAAAACTTTAAATATTTCTGATTTAATAGCCGCTTGTGAAAGGTAATTGTGGAAGATATTCTAAGTCTTCACCCTGAACTGGCTGGAGCACATGAAAAGTTTACTTCGAGAATTATGTCTAGTGGTTTTTAATTGAACTATCTAGTCGTCACCTTAGTAAAGGATAATCTCCCTGAATATTGGGAGACAAGAAACTCTGTACTCCGACAAACCATGGCTCCAAGACATTTAGTTATTGATAGCTCGGGCGGGAACGAAATCAAAAGCGCTGAGTATGAAAATGAATTCTTCACATTAATAGAGAGCCCCCCAAGTAGCATCTATAGGGCGATGAACGATGCCCTAACCGTTATTTCTAGCCAATCTTTTAACGACTACTTTGTAGTATTCCTTAATTCTGGGGATGTTTTCGATTCACATACCTTATTAGAAGATCTGAGTAAAAAGATCCGTCCGAAGGACACTTGGATTTATACGAGTTATCGGACGTATGATCCAGCAACTGATACATCTCGAGTTATTCACCCCCAAGGAAATACTTTGATTAAACAACTATATGCAAGAAATCCCATTAATCACCAATCCATTTTTATCCATTCTTCTGCTCTTCTTGAGGTTGGGCGATTTGATGAAACTTATCGCGTTGCTGCAGATTGGGATTACATCACTCGGTTACGCACTATTTTTGAAGGGCGGTTTGTCGATATGGTCTCGACCAAGTTCGTGTTAGGAGGTTTTTCTAGCCTAAATAGAAAATTAGGAAATGAAGAACTGTTTAGACTCAGAAAAGCATATTTACCAGATACTTTTTACCACTCGTTCCAAAGTACACTTTTTTTCTACTACAGAAAAGTAAGGTTACATATTTATACTATATTTTTTGAAAAGCGACCGAAACAATTAAGGTTGCTAAGAAAACTTATGGGGTGGCGTTAGAGCCTATTTTAATGATTTAAGCTCATGATCGACCATGTCGTTCACAAGTGATTCATAGTCATATTTTGGTGACCAACCCAGTTCATTCTTTGCTTTTGAAGCATCGCCTAATAGGAATGGGACTTCGGTTGGCCTGAAATAAGTTGGATCAATTTTAATTAGTTCTCGGCCTTCTTTATCAATTCCGGTCTCTTTAACTCCTGAGCCAGACCATTCAATAGGTAAATCCAACTTGTTAAAGACAGATTCGGTAAATTCTCGGACAGTTTTTGCAATTCCTGTCGCCAAAACAAAATCATCGGCTTTGTGGTGTTGAAGAATTCTCCACATTCCTTCGACATAGTCTTTTGCGTGGCCCCAGTCTCTAACCGCATCAAGGTTTCCTAGGTATAAAGTTTCCTCAAGGCCTAGAGATATTCTCACGGCAGCACGCACGATTTTTTGCGTAACAAAAGTTTCACCGCGCCTTGGACTTTCATGATTAAACAAAATTCCTGATGACGCAAAAATCCCGTATGCTTCTCTGTAATTAACAGTAATCCAGTGTGCATAAACTTTAGCCGCCCCGTAGGGGCTTCTTGGATAAAACTGCGATAGCTCATTTAGTGGCTGGCCATAATCAGCTAAGCCAAACATCTCAGATGTTGAAGCCTGATAAAACTTAGTCTTCTTTTCTAAACCCAATACCCTAATGGACTCTAGTAATCGGAGAGTTCCAATACCATCTGCATTTGCAGTGTATTCAGGGGTTTCAAACGATACATGGACATGCGATTGGGCTGCTAAGTTATACATTTCATCTGGCTTAATCTCTGAGACAATGCGCATCAGATTAGACGTGTCTGTCATATCGCCAAAATGTAAAATGAAATTAGGCTCTCTTTCATGTGGATCTTGATATAAGTGGTCCACTCGCTGGGTATTAAACGATGAAGACCTGCGCTTTACGCCATGGACTTCGTATCCTTTACTGAGCAGAAGTTCAGCTAAGTAAGAACCATCTTGACCAGTAATGCCTGTGATCAAAGCAACCTTTTTAGTAGCCACGAACTTCTCCTCGCCCTAAGGCACTCTTAAACCATTCATATGTCATCTTTAGACCAGTGCCTAAATCTACATTGTGTTTCCACCCAAGCGAGTGAATCTTGTCCACATTTAGAAGTTTCCGTGGGGAGCCATCTGGTTTAGAGTGATCAAACTGAAGTTCACCCTGAAACCCAACACAATCAGCCATTTGCTGTGCAAACTCTTTAATTGTTACATCTTCACCCGTACCGACATTCAATAACTCGCCACCATTAGCTTTGCCCAACATGAACCAACAAGCTTGGGCTATATCATCAACATGCATAAATTCGCGTCTTGGAGTACCTGAACCCCAAATAGCTACTACCGAATCACCCCGTTCTTTTGCTTCATGAAATCTGCGCATAAGGGCGGCTGGGACGTGACTCCCTTGATAATCAAAATTGTCATTCGGGCCGTATAGATTGGTAGGCATCAGTGAAAAATACCTCAAGCCCTCCTCCTCAAATATTGCCTTGCACAATCTGATTCCAGCAATTTTTGCTAGTGCGTACCCTTCATTAGTTGCCTCTAGGGGACCAGTAAGTAGTGAATCTTCGGTTATTGGCTGCTGAGCCAGTCGTGGATAAATGCAAGAAGAACCTAGAAATAAAAGTTTTGGAATCTTTAGTTTTGCCGCGGCTTCAATCACCGCATTTTGAATCTTAAGGTTTGTAAGTAAAAAATCTTTTTGGTGACTTGAATTCGCACCTATCCCACCTACGCGCGCAGCTGCCAGAATCACGGCATCTGGGTTGCTTTTCTCAAGGTAGGCAAGCACTCTTTTTTCATCCGTAAGATCGAGAGAAGTGCGTGATTCGGTCATTATCTCGATGTTTGAAGCCGCGGTTCGCACCAGGGCGCTGCCAACCATGCCTTTATCGCCGGCAACGAAAACCTTCATTTATCAATTCTAGTCCTGACGCCAGTTGTTTTTGCAGGCTCGTGCGCCCAATTCCAAACAATTTCCCTTAACGGCTAAACTTTAGCCATGCCTAAAAATACCCAACTTTCAGTCATGCCTACTCTAGGCATTCTAAAGGATTGGCCAGATCAAGTTGCTGCAGAGCATGAAACTATTGAGAGATTCAAGCAAAGTGCAAGTCTTCTAGGTATAAATCTGCAAGAGGTTGATAGAAATGGTAAGACTAAAGATGGATTGACCCCAGACTTAGTTTTATCACTTCATTTTGAAAGTGGGAAAACTTGGCGGCAACCAAGTATCCATTTGCTATGGAACCCTATTGAATTTTTAGCAATCCGTGGTTTCGCAAAAAACATCTTGAATGCCTGTTCCCATACTTTTCTCGCATCTGGAGGTTCGGACTTTAATGACGACAGAATCAATGAATATCGTGGGCTGTTAAGGAATCCAATACTCTCACCAATTTTACCAACTCTTGATGGACCGATTCTTCCACCTCGCAATATCAAGAATAGAAGAATATTCTACGCCGGAATTAACTGGGAAAGAATAAAGGGTGAGTCTCGATACAACACATTACTGTCAATGTTGGATGCAACAGGGGATTTAGATTTATATGGGCCTAAAGAAATGTTTGGCGTTGAAGTGTGGAAAAGCTACAAGAGTTACAGAGGTTCATTACCTTTTGATGGGACTAGTCTGCTACATGCCGCGGGCGAAAGCGGCATTTACCTTTGCCTTTCATCGCCAGGCCATTTAGAATATAACCTTCTCTCTAACAGAATATTTGAAGCGTCCGCATCAGGGTGTTTGATTATTGCAAACTTCCATAATGGAGCTTATGATTTATTTGGCGACTCAATTTTATGGTTGAAAGCTGAAACTGAGTCTGAGATGTATACACAAGTACGTGAGTATATGAAGTGGGCCAACCAGAATCCGAAAGCTGCAAAGGTGCTTGCAGGTAGGAGCCAAACCATTTTCAAACAATCCTTAGTGCTCTCTCGGCAAATCAAGAAATCAATAAATGAAGCCGTGGCTGCAAATGTTAGCTATCTAGCTGAATTCACTCGATTTAGTAAGTCACTTAAAACTGGCGAGGATCATGCAAAACACAAAGAGTGGATACCGCTCGCACGGCAAAGTAGAGAACTTATTCCTCATGCAACTGGGAAGATACTGCTCTCATTAAGCGAAATCGACCCATCTATTGATGTCATAACTGCACCCTGGATCGCAACTTCACCACAAGATGCGACGAAACTTTTGCCTCATAATGTTCAAACTTGCCCTTTTTGCGGGCTAAATATTAGAAATGCTAATGCTCTGGTCCGTAACCGCAAAACTCTATATTCTCAAAATATAGAGTCACATGCTAAGACATACAGCAGTGAACCATTTCTTTTTCACGAATGCATAAATTGGTTGGATAAAAAGGGCAATCTTGTTGATTATGACTCTGCTTTGCCAAGTATTGGATTAGTGATTAGAGCCGATCACTCTCTTATCCCAATAGAGCGATTGGTTACTGAGACTTATTTACAATCGTCCCATGCTAAATTAAGGAAACGAAGTAAATTTCTGAAAATATCCAAGAAATCTGCACTCTATAGGTCTTTAAGTCGTTGGGGTAAAAGGTTTAAAAGTGATTCTTTGATTAACAAGTTTATGATCTGGTGCTACATTAAGTTTTTTGCTATTTCTGAAGAGTTGTGACTTTGAATTGATATTGAAAGAACATATTCATTTGAACCCCACAAATAAGATTTGCGCTGATGCTGGACGACCATCAGGGGCAGGCAATTTTTGTTCGTTGGAAAAAGAGATTGAAACCTTTCTTAATGAAGAGCTGCTGATTCCAGATTTCCAGGGTACTAATACCTTGAAAGGTCCTCCGAGCAAATTCTTCTTTGCATATATTTTTCCATCAACACTTAGGATTATTGATGTCTTAAAACTAGGATTACTCTCAAGAATAGGAATGCTTCCTGACACTTCCAATTGGCTTTTGCCGAGATCAGAGAGTACAAAATAGGATTCTTTACCTATCCAGCCGTCTTCATATATTCCTGAATATTCAGCAGCATTTGAGACTAAGTCTTCAGGAAATCTTGAAATCGCGTTTTTACTGTCAGGCTTAGACAATTCGCTTTTATCTACAATGCTCAAGTTGTTCAAGAAAAGAGAAATTCTCCGAGCGTCCCTCTCTATCTTGTTGCCGAAGAGTTTGCTAATCCGTGAAGATTTCTGCGGAAATGGGGCTAACTTTTGATCAATATGGATATGGTAATAATTCAAACCATTTATAACCATTGGTTTGTCTAGGGGGACTAGAAATTGTGCTGAACCTCTACCCTCTATCCCTAATTCTTGGGTTGAATCCCCTTGTACGAAAATCCTAGGAATTTTTCTCAAATACTGAGGAATTACGGTTGTCGATATGTTCATGACAAGCACAGGATTAGCTGTTAGTCCAACAGCTTGAATAAGAATGTCATTTCCAACACTTTGCATGTATTTACCCAAAATCATAGGATTTTTCTCGGGCTGGAAGTAGGCAGCCTTTTTTCTATCATTAGTCTCATAATACGCAGGTCCCATCGATGAATTGATGAATCCAATACGGTTCGATGGACTAGAGACAACTTTGTAACTCCAGCCAGACGACCCTGGCTCACGCGACGACTGATTGAAAACCTCAAACTTATTGCTAGGCACTAGATAGTCCAAATCTTTTGTGTTTTGGATCAAAGCATTTGGTTGGTAAAAGGTATTTTTACCCCAAACTGAAGGATAGTCTATTTTTTGGTAACCCAATTTTCCAGATAGCAACATCGAATTAGATATATTCTCGAAAGGATTTGTTGATGCAAAAAACAATGGAGACCCTTGAGCAGCGATTGCTTCCAACTTTATTTGAGATTGATTTACTGACGTTGAGATTATATCGTTATTTGATTTAGTTGCCTTCTTTAGGGCTAATTGAATCATGTCGGTAAAATTCTCACTACTACCACCTTGTATTTCTGCGAATCCATTTGAAGAAGTGCCAGTACTTGCTATTGCATAGAATTGTGAGGTGTATAGATTTAAAGTTGATAAAGGTATAAGGCAGACTAGTAATAATACTGATGAGATCCTACGAAGTTTCTTGTAAGATAGATATATTGCTTCCGCAATTACTACCACTAAAAATGGGACTGTGAACATCACCATTTTGAACGCACCAAAGCCAGTTGAGCTAAATACAAGGTAGCAATAGACACCAAAAAGAATGACAAAGCCTACTGAAGCCGGCCCGGCAATACTGGCCTTGCTTAATGCAAATAGCACAAGGCCAAACAATAGAAGTATGGAAAAAATTATTACAGCGGATTCAAGCGGATTGGGATACCAGCGGCTCAAGGGTGCTAAACCTAGGTAAGCAGCAAGACCATGCGGATTAAGAAAGTATGGGAACAATTGCGCGTTTGTTTTCAATCCATCCGTGCTTTGCTGAGTAGAACTTATCTGTGATACTCCGAATTTTAATGCATAAAAAAAATATTTGTTCAATACAATGATTGTTAACGCAATCAAAATTAGAGCGTGCTTTCCATGTTGTCTATTCAGCGCGCTTCTATTCACGACTAAAATTACTAGACATATCACCGCCACAAATCCTAAAAATTCTGGGTACCAAATCATCTCAGCACACAAAATAGCTGCTGCTACAACAATGAAGGGCCACTTCGCTCTACTGCTTGGTCCTATTTTAAAGTAAAGCGCAAGAAGACAAATGAAACTAATTCCTAGTGCGATTCCTCCAACTTGCCCAATAAGTTGGTAAAGGAATCCTAATGACGACATTCCTAATCCAATTGATAACAAGTAAGCGATTCTTGTTAGACCTTTCGAGGAGTACTGACTTAGCCTTGAAAGCGCTAAAATAGAAGAAATTAGAACAATTTGTAATGCGAGAATCGTCGGCATAAATATTTTGATGGGTGCCAAGTGTGATACGCTCGATACCAATGCAAGGAATAGTTCAGAACCTGGCCTAACGTGATAATCGACATGCATGTAGTAGTAAAGTTGCGAGTAGTCCATTCCGCGGTAATATAAAGCATTCGGCTCTGTGAAATAGCCATGATTCAGAAATCTTGTGGCTGCAAGCACATAGTTATTCATGTCGTCATTTGCATAGCTTATCCATGAGAATCCGTACTTCAATATTGGCCAAGCTGTTGTTAAAACCCCTAGTGGTAAAATCAAAAGTTTTAATGTGTGGCTTTTACTAATCAATTTGTCTGAAATTTGTTGCCTACGAATAACTGCCAATACAATTAGTGTGGCCGTTAGCGGTAGTCCCACATTTGTTAGGGGGATTCCAAGCCTACTAACAGAAAAAATGATTACTATTATTACACTCAATCCTAACCCTGGCGCTAAAAAAATACCTAGTGATTTATCAAAATGAGAAATCTTCCCTGGAATTAGCGCTAAACCTAAAAGACTGACGGCAAAAAAGATCCCAAGTGAAACACCAAAAGCCAGCATCTGAAACTCTCCTATTAATTGAGCAATTAGACTACATATTGCGCGTTTTTGGCGTCCTCAAAAAACATCTTTACCGTTTCAAGAGAGTACTGGGTTAGGTCTTTCCCGATCAATTCTAATTTCTTGAGAATGTCGTTTGTTGCAGTAATTATTTGGCAACCAATTTCGTGCGCCTGAACAACATTTAATAATTCTCGTGGGCTGGCCCAAATTAATTCGGCATTTCTTTTTTCTGCAAGGAGATTAATGCATTGCTTCATAACTGGGATTGGATCTATCCCTGTATCAGCAATTCGGCCAGCAAACACAGACACATAACTTGGGACTTGTGGATCGAGTACTGCTATGACACTTTTTACCTGCTCTGGTGTCATCAATGCGGTAACATTCACTTTCACGCCCTGTTTAACAAGTGTCTCTATAACATCGGAAGTTGAAAGTCCCAATGTATTGGTAATTGGAATTTTTACGTACACATTCTGCCCCCAGCTTGCTATCTCAAGGGCTTGTCGCTTCATCTCTGCGAGATCATCACTAAATACTTCAAAGGAAATAGGTTTGTCCTTAATTTGCTTTAACACTTCAAATGCAAACTCTTTGTAGTTAGTGATACCTGCCTTGCGCATCAATGTTGGGTTTGTAGTTAAGCCTTTGATGTAAGATTTTTCGTACATCTCAAGCATCCCATTTAAGTCTGCACCATCTGCAAAAAGTTTAACATCTAAATTCTCAACTGATAATGTCACTAATCTTCTCCAATCATCAAATGAACCGCCTCGTTGAGTGATGCTACTCGAGTGTAAGGCGATTGTGGGGGAATCTCTGCATATCCGTAGTCAACAAAAAAACATTTACAACCCACGGCCTGCCCAGCTGCAATATCGCGCCACCTGTCCCCGACCATGAAGCTATTCTTTAAGTCAAGATCTAAATCTTTGGCAGCCGTGAGCAGTAGCCCTGGCTTTGGTTTTCTGCAGTTGCAACCTTCCGGGTCATCATGAAAGCAGACATAAGAGTGTCTTATACCAAGCTCTTTGAGAAGATATTCGTTTATGGATTCAACAGACTTTTGAGTTGTAACACCTCGCGCCACATCAGGCTGATTTGTTACAATAATTATCTCAATGCTATTTTGAAAAAGAAGATTAATTGCTTCTTGCACCCCACTCAAAATTTCAACTTCCTTTAAATTTCTAGGTGGAAATGGCGCTCCACCAATTACAAGAGCCTTATTGATTACTCCGTCACGATCTAAGAAAGCGCCTCTTTTCTTCAACTAAGTTGAACCTACCACTTAGTGGGATTAGATTTTAGATCTGGGTGAGAGACCATTAAATGCCAAATTACTACTTGAAAAGATTCAGAATGTGGGGTGACTGTCCCTGGATTTACCGTCGGTACGACTAAACATACATCAGCTCTCTTTGCCGTATAACCGCCATCTCGCCCAACAATGCCAGTGATTTTGGCTCCGACTGACTTGCCATAATCTATTGCTTCGCAAAGATTTGCACTGATTCCTCGTTCTTTATCGCCTCCGCCAACTGACAAAATAAATAGACAATCATCAGCATTTAGGTTGCTCACCTTAAGCCAACCAGAAAAAACGGTTGGCCAACCCTCATCATTGGTACGTGCAGTAAGTTCAGCTACGTTATCTGTAGGAGCATATGACTCGATGCCAGCAAGCTTTCTAAAATCATTTACTGCGTGACCGGCGTTTGCTGCACTTCCCCCAACTCCAAGAAAAAAAACTCGACCCTTGGCGTGTTTGACGTTCACTAATAACTTGACCATTACTTCAATTATCTCCGCGTCTATAGCTGACGTGATTTGGATAGACTCTTCAAGATGTTTTTGGCTGTAACTCATTTAAATTCCCTTCGACGTAGGCACTAAACTCACGTATCCCTTGATGTGATCCTATTTCATAGAAGCGTTCAGTGGCTTCATAACCCGCCAACATTTTCTGAGCTGATAAATCAGTGAAGATCTGCCCCAAATCTAGAGGCTCATCCCTTAAGTATTTTTCAAAAATTAAGTGGTCGAAACAACTTAGGCCATAATCAATATAAGTATAATCTGGTGACTTTGTTTCTTTTTTGTAGGAAATTAATTTCCCATTAGAAAACGTAACGTTGCTTGAATCGTACTTGCCTTTGTTCATGTAAACAGTCATAAGAGCAGGTTCTTCGCAGGCAAAAAATTTTCTCTCAACCAATTGATAATTGATTGGTAAATACGAATCGCCATAAAGCACCATGAATTTATCGCCTAGAAGTGGCAGAGCTTTGATAATCGCGCCACCGGTGCCTACTTGGCTTGGGCCATCATGTGAATATTGAATCTTTAAGCCGTACCTCGCACCACTCCCCAGATAGCTTTCGATTAAGTCTGATTTATAGGAAACACATAGCACAATACTTGTGAAACCAGCTTTGGCTAATTGCAGCAACTGCCAATGCACAAAAGGTTTCCCCTCGATTTCAATCAATGATTTTGGGATCACTTCAGTAATTGGACGTAAGCGTGTTGCAAGACCGCCTGCAAGGATGGCTAATGGGATCATTAGGAAACCACTACCTTTGTCCCTTCAAAATCAAATTTAAATCTAACTTCTTCCAATCCGATTTCCGCCATTTTGTGCCTCAGCTTCTCTTTGTCCTTAGCGTAGAACATAAGAAATCCGCCGCCACCCGCTCCAACTAATTTACCGCCTACAGCACCTGATTGTAATGCTTTTTTGTACGCCGTATCAATAAAACTATTTGTCATTCCATTGGAGCGAGATTTTTTATGCTCCCAATGCTCATGCAATATTTCGCCAAACTTGTACGTGTCATCGTTTACAAGAGCCGCCTTGCTTCTAGTCCCTAAGCCTTTTGTAAAGTGCAAGTTTTCAATCATGTTAACATCATTTGAAAGTGACTTATCCACTTGATCTTTTAAAATGGACCCGGCCGAACGGGATATGCCTGTAAAAAAAAGAAGTAAATTATCTTCTAAATCATGAACTGTTTGCACGCTCAGATTCAACGGTGCTGAAGAGACGGAACCATCTTTATGAAAGGTAAATTCGGTTATTCCGCCATAGGCTGCAATATATTGGTCTTGTTTCCCGATTGGCTCACCTAATTTTTCAATTTCAATCTCGCAGGCTAGCTCTGCAAGTTCTTGCGGGTGAATACTTTTTCTATAATGAGAAGAAAGGGCTTTAATTAATGCTGTTGTAAAACTTCCACTAGAACCCAATCCAGTTCCAGAAGGAATATCAGCGAGAGTAGTAATCTCAATTTGAGGAGTTTTTAAGTCAAATCCATTTAATACTTCTCGGATAATTGGGTGCTTAATTTCAGTTACACCCTTAACTTTTTCAATTTCAGAGTATTTAAGGTAAATTCCTTGGGCGAATGGTCTGATTACTGTCACGTATACATACCGGTCTATAGCCGCTGCAAGTAAAAATCCTTCGAATTCCCGAAAATAAGACGGAATATCGGTGCCGCCGCCACCGAGAGATATCCGGAGAGGGCTCCTAACCATAATCATCTAAATCCACATTTCAGTAGTTGGAACTTGATCTGAATGAATCATTAAAATCAATATTAGAGATGCCAATACTTGCACGGATGTGCCACCGCGGGCGGCTCTTAGTTTCTTGAAAAATTCGACCAATATATAGTCCTAAAACTCCCAAACCAACTAGTTGTATTCCGCCAATGAATGTCACCATCACAAATAGTTGAGTATTGCCTGGGGGCACAAAGTTACCTGTTAATTTATAAACCGCCAAACGTGCTCCAAAAACAAAGGAGATGGCTGCCATCAGAAGTCCAATAATTATTAGCCAATCGAGGAGCGCAGTAGAATAACTCACAATCCCATTTAAACCAGACTTAATTCCACCAAACCACTTGTTATACTTAGTTTTTCCATAAGCCCTCGCAGGGCGCTCAAAATCAATGAATATTGGATTTTGTTCAACCAAGGCCACCAAACCTCTTAAGAAAACGTGAGACTCACGTAAGGTAAGAACTCTATCGACAACGGAGCGATCCATCAGCCTGTAGTCACCCGTATTCTTAGGAATAGGCGCATTCCCGTATTTAGATAAAAATGAATACCCGGCAGCGGCCGTAAGCCGCTTCGAAATGGGTTCTCCTTTCCTACTAACTCTTCGTGGAATTAATAAAACCCCTCCCTCTTGCCACTTGGAAATCATCTGTGGGATTAATTCTGGTGGGTCCTGAAGATCAACATCTATAACAATTACGGCTTTCCCAGTTGCATGTCTTAAGCCTGCAAGTGTGCTTTCCGGTTGACCTGCCCTAGCCGCGAAAAAAATTGCCTTAACATTCGCATTTGATTCGCAAATCTTAACTAAGGCAGACTCCGTACCATCATCCGAAGGGTCCACGCAGAAAATAATCTCATATTGCTTGGCGGAGATTTTTAAATGCGGCTCAACCGAGCTTAAAAAAGAAAGAATATTTTCCTTATCGTTCCAAATTGGCACAATGACAGATATTTCAATATCTCTATTTTCGAAGGCTTTGGGCACTTGACAACAATAGCAAGAATCTCTTAATCCCCTAGGACCTTTCCTTAGATTTAGAAGATTTTGCAGGAATTTGCCATTTTTTAGGCTTGCAAAGTGGGCCATGAAGTCCGATTAAGTTTTTATTTAGTAGATTGTCAAGCTAAGCTTTCAATTTTATTCAAATTGTAAATCCTGGTTTTCCATCCTTGGGAATTTTGGCCTGCCTATAAAGTAGGTTTTTTGGGTTAAACATAAAGGACTAATCTGCTGGGAAGCTGAAAGGGCGCAAATACTAATTACTCTATCTGCACAATAACATATCCATTTAGATTCCATGAAGGAAAAATAAATGGGAAATACTTTATATTCAGCTTTCTGAATCTAAATACAAACTTCAAGATAGGCAGGAGAGAGCCGATATGATTTCGGTGGTCCCGAGCAATCATAAGATCGTAACCTTTAAACCCATCAGAATTTGCCTTTCGAGCAGTGCTCAGGAATCGCAACGTTCTTACCATTACGCCAGGGTCACAACTTAAAAAGATAGTTGCGACGCCATCACTCTTTAGTACCCTTAATATTTCTTCACACACTTTTTCCGGTTTTTCTACATGGTGCAATAAACAAGTTACAATGACCCTGTCAAAGAAATAGTCAGGGTATGGCAATTCTTCTGCATTGGCTTGTTGACAAAAAATCTTCGAGTTTCCCGCCCAAGTCAAATTCAAATCTGGTGTCTTGAGATCAGTTAAGAAGTATTCTGCGTAGTCATGTAACACAAAATCTAAATGCTCTCCTGTTCCACCGCCAATTTCCAAGACAGAATGAAAAAATTTGTTTTTAAAACTCTTCTCCATGCTGATATGAGTTTTACGCACAGCTTTAGGTCCTAATCCTTTACCAAAAATCACAGATTGATAATGGTCTCTGTAAAAAACTTCTTGAGATCCGTAGTCAATGTCTTTTTTGGACTTTGTCATTATTCAACCTTATCTATCTCTAATACCGAATTCAATTGCCTACACCTACAACTAGTTCTCTAATCATTAGGGAGTAATAGAAACTGCTAATCAACCCTAACAACACCACTAGGTGTCATCAAATGCACTGCAACTATCCCTGACTCACCCTCAGTATCAGCTGGGCTTAACCATATAACCTCAACTTCACTGCCTAGGGCAGTTGCTAGATCATTTCCTAGCCAGTCTGTGATTCTATTTTCATCTCCTGCGATTTCAACTTTAACAATCTTTGCAATTGCTTTGCCATCTGTGGATGGGTGATCTAGTGATTTCCATTCAATAAAGAAGGGAAGCTGCTTATCTTCTAGAGTTCCTAGAACACCAATCTGCTTCCATGAAAGATCGTGGCCGTCTGGCTTTGTGCGGTGGCCATCTACAGCTTGTCTTCCTAAGCGTGCTTCAACCTTA
>Ga0209550_10003981_pt1 | contig 14042 bp, 12 predicted proteins | sample LauGreSuBDMM15SN_2_FD_187567 | JGI IMG/M metagenome (GOLD analysis project Ga0209550, IMG submission 187567) | Freshwater lake microbial communities from Lake Michigan, USA - Su13.BD.MM15.SN (SPAdes) (version 5) | ecosystem: Environmental > Aquatic > Freshwater > Lake | place: Lake Michigan...
GAATTGACCCGCTTTGTGCAGGCCGACCTCAAGCGCTGGGGCGAGGCGGTGCGGCTGTCGGGCTTCAAGGCCAGCGAGTGAGTCCTTGGTTTGACCCAGAGATGCCCATGACCTTGCCCTTTTCGCTCAGGCTGCCCGTGGTGGCCGCGCCCATGTTCCTTATCTCCGGCCCAGACCTGGTGCTGGCCGCCTGCAAGGCCGGGATTGTGGGGGCCTTTCCCACGCCCAATGCCCGGCCCATTGCGCAGTTGGACGACTGGATGCGCCGCATCACCGAAGGCCTGGCCCAGGCCCGCGAGGCCCAGCCCGCCGCCACCCTGGGCCCTTGGTGTGCCAACTTGGTGACGCACTCGTCCAACACCCGCCTGGCCGAAGACCTGGAACTGATTGCCAAGTACAAACCGCCCGTGGTGGTCACCGCCTTGGGCAGCCCCAAGCCGGCCATCTCGGTGGTGCACGGTTACGGCGGCATTGTGCTGGCCGATGTGATCAACCTCAACCTGGCGCGCAAGGCCGTGGCGGCCGGCGCCGACGGCCTGGCCTGCGTGTGCGCGGGCGCGGGCGGGCACACCGGTTTTCTCTCGCCCTTCGCGTTCGTGAGCGCGGTGCGCGAATTTTTTGAGGGCATCGTGGTCGTGGGCGGCGGCATCAGCGACGGCTGGGGCGTGGCCGGCGCCATGGCCTGCGGCGCGGACCTGGTTTACATGGGCACGCGCTTTATCCCTGTGACCGAAAGCATGGCGCCCCAGGCTTACCAGCAGATGGTGGTGGACTGCCATGTGGACGACCTGCTGGTGAGCTCGGCGGTCACCGGCACGGCCGCGAGCTGGCTCAAGCCTTCACTGCTGGCCAATGGATTTGACCCGGCCCACATGCCCGACGCACCTGGCCGGCAGTACGACAGCAACCAGTCGTTTGCGGGCAAAAAATGGATGGACGTCTGGGCTGCAGGCCAAGGCCTGGGCACCATACGCGCCATTGCGCCCGTGGCCGAGGTGGTCGACGAGTTGTGCCGCGAGTACGAGCAAGCCTGCTCGCGCCTGCAATGTTTGCTCACGTCTTCACACAAGGTAATCACATGAACTCTCCCGTGTTTATTTTGGGCGGTTATCAAACCGACTTTGCCAAGGTCTGGTCGCGCCAAGGCCAGGACATTTCCGACATGGTGCGCGAGGCCACCCTGGGCGCACTCGATGCCAGCCGTGTTGATGCGGCCCAGGTGCAGAGCATCCATGTGGGCAATGCCTTTGGCGAGTTGCAGCGCCAGCAGGCCCACCTGGGCGCCATGGTGGCGCAGGTGGTGCCCGAGCTGTGGGGCGTGCCGGCCATGCGGCATGAAGGCGCGTGCGCGTCATCGTCGCTCGCGGTGCTCACTGCCATGGCCGAGATCGAGGCCGGCCGCTACGACTGCGTGCTGGTGCTGGGCGCCGAGGAGTTCAAAAACACCCCTGGTGACGTGGCCTCGCAAAACCAGAACGCCGCCGCCTGGCAAGGCCGCGAGGACATAGACTGCACCTTCATGTGGCCGGCCGCCTTTGGCCTGCTGGCCCAGGAGTACGAGGCGCGTTACGGCCTGGACCGCCAGTACCTCAACCGCATTGCCGAGATCAACTACGCCAACGCCCGCCGCAACCCGCTGGCGCAGACGCGGCGCTGGCAGTTCGAGCCCGGGGCCTTCACTGACGACGATGCGCTCAACCCGGTCATTGAGCCGGGCACCCGCCGCCAGGACTGCGGCCAAATCACCGACGGCGCCTGCGCTGTGCTGCTGGCGTCCAGCGACTTTGCCAAAGCGCATGCCGCACGCACGGGCGGCAGGCTCGGCCAATTGCCGGTGATTGCCGGCTGGGGCCACCGCAACGCCGGCCTGCGCCTGAAAGACAAATTCGAGCGCAGCCGCGGCCAGCCCTATGTGTTCCCGCATGTGCGCCAGACCCTGGAAGACGCTTGGAAGCGCGCCGGAATTGGCGGTGCGCAGGACCTGAGCGGCATCGAAACGCACGACTGCTTCACCACCACCGAGTACATGGCCATAGACCACTTTGGCCTCACGCCGCCCGGCCAGAGCTGGCAGGCGGTGGAGTCCGGCCTGATCGCGCCTGGCGGCGCCTGCCCCATCAACATGAGCGGCGGCCTGATTGGCGCGGGTCACCCGGTGGGCGCCACCGGCACGCGCATGCTGCTGGACGCGGCGCGCCAGGTCACCGGCCAAGCGGGCGACTGCCAAATTGAAGGCGCGCGCCGCCTGCAAACGCTCAACATAGGCGGCTCCTGCGCCACCGTGGTGAGTTTTGTGGTGGAAGCTCAGCCCGCATGATTGCGCAGCTCTGGCAACACCCGGTCGCCTTGCTGGCGGCCTGGGCCGTGCTGGCTGCCGTGTGGCTGTGGGCCTTGCCTCGTGAGAATGTCCGTGGGCTGGACCGCGCCTACCCGCTGCTGCCCCTTGTGCTTGCCCTGGTGCTGGCGCTGCTGCCGGCCGGGTCGCAGCCGGCCTGGTTGGCCAGCTTCATGCAGTTGGGGCTGTGGCTGTGGCTGTGGCTCACGTTGGTGTGGCTCATCAGCTTGCTCAAGCGCGACGCCAGCATCATGGACATCGCTTACGGTTTTTTGCTGCTGTGCGCGCCCTGGTGGTTGTTTTGGCACCTGGGCGGCGAGGCTCAGCCTTCCAGCGTGCTGCTGCTGGCCCTGTGCAGCCTGGGCTTTGGCCGATACGGGCTGTACATCCTCTGGCGCAACCTGCCCCATGGCGAAGACCCCCGCTATGCGCGCTGGCGCCAGCGCTCGGGCGCGCGCTTTTGGTGGTGGAGTTATTTCCAGGTTTTCTTGCTGCAGGGCGTGGTGGTGTGGCTGTGGTCTGTGCCGCTGGTGATCGCTTTGCACCTCGCCGGCCCCCTCCAGGCCTGGCATGCGCTGGCCGCGCTGGTCTGGCTGGTGGGCTTTGTGTTTGAGGCCGGTGGCGACTGGCAGCTCACCCGCTTCAAGCGCCAGCGCAGCGATCGCTCGCAGGTGCTGCAAACGGGTTTGTGGAGCCTCACCCGCCACCCCAATTACTTTGGCCAGACCTGCATGTGGTGGGGCTATGGCCTCATGGCCCTGGCCCACCCCTGGGGCTGGTTGTCGCTGCTGTCCATGGCCTATGTCACCTGGTTCATGAACAAAGGCTCGGCCACCTCGCTGATGGAGCGCCACATGGCCAAGACCAAGCCTGGCTACGCCGCTTACTGCGCCCGCGTGCCAGCTTTTTTCCCGCGCCTGTGGCCCCGCAGCGCTCGGTCCAAGGAACACGCATGAGCCAGGCCCTCATCATTGACGCGCTGCGCAGCCCCCGAGGCCGGGGCAACGACAAGGGCGCGCTGCGCCACACCAAACCTGTGGATTTGCTAGCCCAGCAACTCACAGCCCTGGCCCAGCGCACCGGCATTGACACGGCCGAGGTCAGCGATGCCTTCATCGGCTGCGTCAGCCAGACCGGCGAGCAGGGCGCCAACATCGCCAAGCTGGCCCTGGTGCGCGCCGGCTGGAGCGACAGCGTGCCGGGCCTGAGCATCAATCGCTACTGCGCCTCTGGCCTGAGCGCCGTGCACCTGGCCGCACAAGAGGCCATAGCTTGCGACGGCCTGGCGGTGGGCGGTGGCGTGGAGATGATGTCTCGCGTGCCCATGGCGTCTGACAAAGGCCCCTTGACGCACGACTGGGAATTTCAGCAACAGACCACGCTGGTGCCCATAGGCATTTCGGCCGATGTGATTGCCACCATGGAGGGCTTTGACCGCGCCCAGTGCGACGCCTACGCCCTGGCATCGCAACAGCGCGCCGTGGCCGCCCTGGCGGCAGGCCGCAGCGCATCGGTGGTGCCTGTCACCGGAGGAGAAGGTCAGGTTCTGCTGAGCCAGGACGAAACCCCACGCGCCCAGACCACGCTGGAGGGCCTGGGCCAGTTGCCCCCTGCCTTTGCCGCCATGGCTGAGAAGTACGGCTTCAACCCCCTGCTGTGCCAGCGCTATGGCCTGGCGCGCATAGCCCCTGTGCACCACGCCGGCAACTCACCGGCCATGGCCGACGGCGCCTCGGCGGTGCTGCTGGCCAGCCCTGCGGCGGCCCGGCGCCTGGGCCTGCAGCCCCGGGCGCGTATTTTGGCCACCGCCACCGTGAGCGTGGACCGCACCCTGGCACTCACCGGCGCGGTGCCCGCCAGCCAAAGGGCGCTGGCCCTGGCGGGCCTCACGGCGGCAGACATAGACCTTTTTGAAGTCAATGAATCCTTTGCCGGCTTGATGCTGCATTACATGAAGCATATGAATGTTTCGCACGACAAGCTCAACGTCAACGGCGGCGCCATTGCCCTGGGCCATGCCATGGGCTCCACAGGCAGCGCGCTGCTGGGCACGGCCCTGGACGAGCTCGAGCGCCGACAGGCGCGCCGCGCGCTGGTGTCTTTGTGTGGCGCGGCCGGTCTGGCCGTGGCCATGGTGGTGGAGCGCTGCTGATGGCGAATTCAAGCACCGTGGATGTGGAACTGGTGCGCCAGGCGCTGGCCACCAGCACGCTGCACCACGGCCTGCGCGTGCTGGGCGACCGCTGGACGGTGCAGCTCATGCTGGGCACCTTCATGGGCCTCAAGCGCTTTGACCAGTGGCATGTGCAGCTGGGCATTCCGCGCCACACCCTGTCTGAGCGCTTGCGCACGCTGGTGCAGCTGGGCCTGTTGCGCCCGCGCCTGTACCAAGAGCGCCCGCCGCGCCAGGGCTACCACGCCACGGCCAAGGCCCTGGCCATGTTCCCTCAGACCCTGATGATCTGGCAGTGGGAACGCCAGTGGGGCGAGCGCGACATCGCGCTGCCTGTGCGGCTTGAGCACCTGCTGTGCGGCCATGGGTTCGACCCGCGCCTGGTCTGCGCCTGCTGCGACCAGGAACTTCAGCTCCAAGACCTGCAGGTGCGGCTGCAACCGAATTCGGCCTTGGCCGAGCCTGACACGACCGGCCCGGCCTCGCGCCTGTCGACCTCGGGCGCGCCGCGCATGGGCCTGGGCCTGCGGGTGGACCGCTGGTGCCTCATGGTCATTGCCGCCGTGGTGCTGGGCTGCCATTACTTTGACGAACTCGCCCAGGCGCTGGGCATCGCCCCCAGCGTGCTGGCAAAGCGCCTCAAGGGCATGGTCGATTGCGGCCTGCTCGAGCGCTCGGCCGACGCGCAGGACGCGCGCCGCCGGCATTACCGGCTCACCCCCGCCAGCCGGGGCCTGCTGGGCTACATGATGTGCTTGTCCGACTGGACCGCTCATTACCACCTGGACCAGCCCAGCTCCATCGTGCCTGTGCACAGCCCCTGTGGCCAACTTTTCAAACCCAAGGTGGTGTGCAGCCACTGCGCCCAGCCGGTGCTGGCCTGGCAGGTGCAGCCCGTGTACGCCAGCGGCCAGGTGGCGCCTGTCCATGCGGCTCAGGCCGAGGAGGTGCTGGCATGAGCCAGATCGAGGTGTTTGCCCAACTCACTCTCAACGGCATTGCTGTGGGCGCCATCTACGCGCTGGTGGCGCTGGGCATTGTGCTCATTTACAAGGCCACCGAGGTGCTCAACTTTGCGCACGGCGACTTGCTGGTGGTCTCGGCCTTTTCCGCCTGGGGCTTGATTGCCGTGGCGGGCCTGCCGTTTTGGCTGGCCTTGCTGTTGGTGGTGCTGGGGGTGTCTGCGCTGTCCTACCTGCTCGATGCCTTTGTCATCCGCCGTATTGCCGGCCAGCCGCAGTTTGCCGGGGTGATGCTGACCATCGCGCTGGCTTTCATGATGCGCGGCATCGTCAGCATGGTGGCCGGCCCTGAGGCGCGCAACTACAGCACCCCTTTTACGGGCCAGCACAGCACGGTGGCGGGCATCGCCATTGGCCACCTGCAGCTGGTCATTTTGGGCATCACGCTGGCGGTGACGGTGACCTTTTTCCTGTTCTTCAGGCACACCCGGCTGGGTGTGGCCATGCAGGCGGCTTCGCAAAACCAGCTGGCCGCTTACCTCAATGGCATACGCGTCAAGCGCGTCAACTCGCTGGTTTGGGCGCTGGCCGGGGCTTGCGCGGCGGTGGCCGGCGTGCTGCTGGCGCCCATCACGCTGGTGGATTTGACGCTGTGGTTCGTCACGCTCAAAGCCCTGGCCGCGCTCATGCTGGGCGGCTTTGGCAGCGTGCCCGGCGCCATCGTGGGCGGGCTGCTGATTGGCCTGATTGAGCAGTACGCCGGCGTCTACCTGCCCGACGGCAGCAAAGACATTGCCGCTTACCTGGTGCTCATTGCGGTGTTGGTGGTCAAGCCCACCGGCCTCTTGGGCGAAGCCCATGGACGCAGGGTCTAGGACGCCCTATGCATTTCGATTACCACACCCGTTACAGCGAGGGCACGGCGCTCTTCAAGCGCCCGGCCGACAAGCTGGCCTACGGCCTGCTGCTGGCCGCGCTCTTGGTGCTGCCTGCCGTCTTGAGCCCCTTCTTTTTGGGCGAGCTCAGCTATGTGTTCATCCTCTGCGTGGCCAGCCTGGGATTGATGTTTTTGACCGGCTTTACCGGCCAGGTCTCGCTGGGCCACGCGGCCTTTTTGGCCATAGGCGCTTACGCCCATGCCTGGTTTTTGGCTCGCGGCTTGCCTTGGCCGCTGTCGCTGCCGCTGGCGGCGATGCTGACGGCGGTGGTGGGCGTGCTCATAGGCATTCCGGCCATCCGCGTCTCGGGCCTGTACCTGGCCATGGTGACGCTGGCTTTTTCCATCATCGTCGAGCAGGTCATCGGCCTGTGGAGCTCGGTCACGGGTGGCTTTACTGGCCTGGCCGTGGAAGACCCAAAGTTGCTGGGCTGGTCGCTGTCCGGCCCCAAGGCTTTTTATTACACCTGCTTGCTGGTGCTGGTGGGGGTGCTGCTGGGCCTGCTCAACTTGCTGCGCTCGGCCACCGGGCGGGCCCTGGTGGGCGTGCGCGATTCAGAGGCGGCAGCCTATGCGCTGGGCATCCATGTGCAGGGCCACAAGGTGGCGGCCTTTGGTGTGTCGGCCGGTGTGTGCGGACTGGCCGGTGGCCTGCTGGCGCACCACCTCAAGTACCTCACGCCCGATGGTTTTACCTTGCTGCTCTCGCTGGAGTTGGTGCTCATGGTGGTCATTGGCGGGCTGGGCAGCTTGCGCGGCGCGGTGCTGGGCGCCATCTTGATCAGCCTGCTGCCCACGGCGATCTCGCGCATCAAGCCGCTGTTGCCCGACAGTATTTCCAAACAGTTTGGCCTGGAGATTTTTGTGTTTGGCTTGGTGCTGGCCATCTTTGTGCTGTTTGAGCCTGGCGGCTTGAATGCGCGCTGGCTCAAACTGCGGGCGCTGCTCCAGAGCTTTCCGCTCTACCGGCGCGACACCTTCAAGCGCCAAAAGCGCTACATGAAATCGGAGCGCTACAAATGAGTGCGCAGGCCCTGTTGACCGTGCGCGAGCTGGCGCTGACCTTTGGCGGCGTGCACGCCATCGCCGATTTGAGCCTGGAGGTCAGGCCCGGCGAGGTGCTGGCCATCATCGGCCCCAATGGCGCGGGCAAGACCTCGCTGCTCAACGTGGTCACGCGGGTGTTTGACGCCACACGCGGTCAGGTTCACTTCAAAGGCCAAGACCTGCTCAGCGTGCCCCGCCACCAGGTGGCCGGTCTGGGGCTGGCGCGCACTTTCCAGAACATCGAGCTGTTTGAGGCCGCCACCGTGCTGGACAACCTCCTGCTGGGCCGCCACCGCTTTGGCGGCGGCGCCTGGTGGCAGCAGCTGCTGCGCACGCCGGCGCTCACCCGCGCCGAGGAGGGCGCGCGCCAGCGGGTGGAGCGCATCATCGATTTCCTCGAACTTTCGCCCTGGCGGCACTCGCTCATCGCGGGCCTGCCCTACGGCGTGCGCAAGGTGGTCGAGCTGGGCCGGGCGCTGTGCAGCGAGCCCGAGCTTTTGTGTCTGGACGAGCCGGCCTCGGGCCTGAACCCTGAGGAAACGCGTGATCTGGCTTTTTGGATTGACGACATCCGCAGCGAACTGGGCGTCACCGTGGTGATGGTCGAGCACGACATGTCGCTGGTCAGCGCCGTGGCCGACCGCGTCATCTGCATGGCCCAGGGGCGGCTGCTGTCTGAGGGCACGCCGGCCCAGGTGCAGGCCGACCCGCTGGTGATTTCTGCCTACCTGGGAGCCTGAGCCATGGAGCCCTTGCTGCAAGTGCGCAACCTTGAAACCTGGTACGGCCCCATCATGGCCATACAGGGCCTGAACCTGCAGGTGCTGCCCGGGCGCATCGTCACCGTGCTGGGCGCCAACGGCGCGGGCAAAACCACGCTGCTCAACACCCTGGCCGGGGTGATAGACCCCTTCAAGGGCCAGGTGGTCTTTCAGGGCCAAGCCGTGCATGGGCTTGATGCCGATGAGGTCTGCCGCCGCGGCCTGGTGCTGGTGCCCGAGGGGCGGCAGGTGTTTCCGTTTTTGAGCGTCAAGGACAACCTGTCCATGGGCGCCTACACCCGGCGCGATGCCGATGGCGTGCGCAGCGACTTGGAGCGCGTCTACCAATGGTTTCCACGCCTGCGAGAGCGCCAGGCACAGGCGGCGGGCCTGCTCTCAGGCGGCGAGCAGCAGATGCTGGCCATTGGCCGGGCGCTCATGGCCAAGCCGCGCCTGTTGATGCTGGACGAGCCTTCGCTGGGCCTGTCGCCTATCTTGACCAAGGAGATCTTTCAGATCATCCGCCGCATCCGCGAGGAGACTGGCACCTCCATCTTGGTGGTTGAGCAAAACGCCGCCGTGGCCTTGGCGCATGCGGACGATGGCTACATCATGGAGCTGGGCCGCATCGTCGCCGCCGACACCTGCGAGGTGCTCGCGCAAAAAGCCGACGTGCGCCATTCTTACCTGGGCGGCGGACACGCCACGGGCCTGAGCGGCACCGCGCAGCGCTGGAAGCAGCGCAAGACATGGAGATAAAGCGGCCATGAGTTCAGAGCAAGCCATTGATCCGCACTTTATCGGCCAGGCCACGCCAGCGCAGGTGTTCAGGCAGCGCTGCCGCGAATGGGACCAGCGCCCTGCGCTGCGCAGCAAGCGCCTGGGCCTGTGGGAGGGCCTGAGCTGGCGGGGCTACTACGAACACGCCCGCGCCGTGGGCTTGGCGCTTGCCGAGCTTGGCCTGGTGCGCGGTGCCATCGTCTGTGTGCTGGCCGACAACCGCCCCGAGTGGCTGTACGCCGACATGGGCGCGCAATGCATGGGCTGTGCGGGCAACGGCATCTACCCCACGGCTTCTGCGCCGCAGGTCCAGCATGTGCTGGTGGACTCGGGCGCGGTGGTGGTGTTTGTAGAAAACCAGGAGCAGCTTGAAAAAGTGCTGACCGTGCGCGGGGACTGCCCAGCTTTGCGCCGCATCGTGGTGATGGAGCGCGAGGGCCTGCGCGGCCTCCAAGATGCGCAGGTGGAGTTCTTCGACGAGTTCTTGGCGCGCGGCATGGCGCTGGCGGCCACGCAGGCCGCGCAGTTTGAGGCGGCCATAGACGCTGGCCAGCCGCAAGAGCTGGCTTTTTTGGTCTACACCTCGGGCACCACGGGCGCGCCCAAGGGCGCCATGGTGCTCAACCGCAACGTGGTGTTCCAGATGGGCCTGGCCACCAGCTACCTGGACGTGGTCCCGGGCGACCGGTCCATCTCCTTTTTGCCGCTGTGCCACATTGCCGAGCGCATGGCCTCGGTGTTCAACCCGCTGGCCATGGGCCTGGTGGTGCACTTTCCGGAGAACGCGAGCACGGTGTTCAACGACATGCGGGAAGTGGCGCCGCATGTGCTGTTTGCGCCGCCGCGCTTTTGGGAAAAGCTGCATTCGCAGATCGACCTCTTTATGCGCGACGCCATTGCGCCTGCGCGCTGGGTTTACGGCTTGGCCAGGCGGCAAAGCCAAGCCTTCACACAGGCGCAGCTCCAAGGGCAGGCGCCGCAAGCCTCGCTGCCATTGAAGCTGCTGCGGGCGCTGGCCTTTGGCCACATCCGCGTGTTCTTGGGCCTGCAAAACGTCAAGAGCGCGCTCACGGGCGCCGCGCCCGTGCCGCCCGAGTTGGTGCGCTGGTTCATGGACTGCGGCATCGAGCTGCGCGAGGCCTTTGGCATGACCGAGACCTGCGGCTTTTGCACCGCCACCCCGGCAGGCGGCGTGCGCCTGGGTTGGGCCGGGCTGCCCGCGCCGCACACCGAGCTCAAGATCGGACCGCAAGACGAGATTTGGGTGCGCGGCGACAACGTCTTTGGCGGCTACTGGGGTCAGCCTGAGCGCACGCGCGAGGCCATTGATGCCGATGGCTGGCTGCACACGGGCGACTGCGGCGAGATCGGCGAGCACGGTTACCTGGCGGTGCGCGACCGCATCAAGGACATCTTGATCACCTCGGCCGGCAAGAACATCACGCCCAGCCAGATCGAGAGCCAGCTCAAGTTCAGCCCTTTCATCACCGACGCGGTGGTCATTGGCGACGGCCGCCACTACCTCACCTGCCTGATCATGATCGACCAAGAGCATGTGGCGCGCTTTGCCCAGGACCAGCAGGTGCCCTACACCGACTTTGCCAGCCTCACCCGCGCGCCCGAGGTGCTCGCGCTCTTGCAAGCCGAGCTCGAGAAGGTCAACGCGCAGCTGGCGCGGGTCGAGCAGATCAAGCACTTCAGGCTGATCGACCAACTGCTGACGGCCGAGGACGAAGAACTCACCCCGACCATGAAGCTCAAGCGCAAGGTCGTGTCCAGCAAGTACGCCCACCTGATCTCGCAGATGTACGCCAGCCCCTGATTTTTTGATTTCACCACCACCCCCTAGAGGAGACAGTCATGACAGTTCAAAGACGCATCGTCATCGCCGCGGCCGCCCTGGCCTGGGCCAGCACGGTTCACGCCGCCGGCGTGAGTGATACCGAGATCGTGCTCGGCAGCCACATTGATTTGTCCGGCCCGGCGGCCGCCGGCATGCCCATGCTGCGAAACGCCATGCAATTGCGCATTGATGAGGCCAATGCGGCCGGCATCCACGGCCGCAAGATCCGCCTGATCGTAGAGGACAACGGCAGCCAGCCCCAAATGGCGGTGCGCGCTGTGCAAAAGTTGATCAAGAGCGACGGCGTCTTCGCCATCGTCAACTCTTTTGGCTCCGGCCCCAACGCCGCCACCGCCAAGGCCGCCACCGACGCGGGCGTGGTGGTGTTCGCACCCTGGGCGGCCTCGGCCATCATCCAGAAGGTCTCAGGCAACAGCCCGCTGATGTTCACCACCGTGCCCAATTACGACAGCACCACCGCCACCGGTCTGGGCTGGGCGCTGCGCACCTGGAAGTCGCAGCGCGTGGGTGTGATTTACCAGGAAGGCCCTTTTGGTGACCTGATCCGCGGCGGCGTCAACTCCGCCATGAAGGCGGCCAACATGACCGTGGCCTCGGAAGCCGCTTACAAAGTCGGCGACATCGACTTTTCATCGCAAGTGGCCAAGATGAAAGCGGCCAATGTGGACCTCATCATCGCCGGCACCGTGGTGCGCGAGACCGTGGGCGTGATGGCCGAGGTCAAAAAACTCAACTGGAACGAGGTGAAAGTGCTCACCGCCGTGCCGGGCCGCAGTTCCATCGTCGCGCGCCTGGGCAAGGACGCGGTTGAGGGCCTCTACGGCATGGGCGGCTGGAAGCTCAACGACGCCGACAGCAAAGACGCCGAGACGCAAAAGTTCTTCACCGCCTACAAGGCCAAGTTCGGCCAAGATCCTGACGAGAACGCCGCCAATGCTTACTCCTACACCAGCTGGTTCATCGCCGGCCTGCAGGCTGCTGGCCGCAACCTGACGGCGGAATCTTTTGCCAAGGCCATGCAGGGCGTGGCGCACCAGGACTTCACCACCTACGCCCGCCAGACCTTGCAGGCCAACCACCTCGCGCCTGAGCTGGTGTCGATTGACCAGGTCAAGGGCGGCAAGTGGGTGCAGGTGGCCGCGCCCATGGGGGCCAGCCGCTGAGTGAGCACAGGCGCGCTGATATTTGACATTTTGAACAAGTCCTAGGGTTCCCCCGGGCTGTTGCGTGCCTGGGTGCTGTTTTATCGTGAGGTGGGGCATGCGCACATGCCCCACCCCACTCAAGGAGACACCCCATGACCGCACAAGCGCAAGCCGACCGCTGGCTGGCTGACTTTGGCGCCGCCCTCGCGCGGCAAGACATTCCGGCCGCCGTGGCCATGTTCCATGAAGACAGCTACTGGCGCGACCTGCTGAGCTTCACCTGGAACCTCAACACAGCCGAAGGCGCTGGCCAAATCCGCGACATGCTCAAGGCCACGCTCAGCACGGCCCAGCCCAGCGCCTGGGCCGCAGACGGCAGCGCCACCGAGGCCGATGGCGTGGTGGAAGCTTGGTTTACGTTTGAAACAGCGCTGTCCCGTGGCAAGGGCTTGCTGCGCCTCAAGGACGGCCTGGCCTGGACCCTGCTCACCACCATGGTCGAGCTCAAGGGCCATGAAGAGCAAAAGGGCGAGACCCGGCCCATGGGCGTGGTGCACAAGGCGCAAAAGGGCAACCCGTCGTGGCAGGAATTGCGCGAAGAAGAGGAGCGCAATCTGGGCGTCACCGAGCAGCCGAATGTGCTCATCATCGGGGGCGGCCAAGCCGGCATTATTTTGGGTGCACGGCTGCGCAAGTTGGGCGTGCCCACCATCATCATCGAGAAGAACAAGCGCGCCGGCGACTCCTGGCGCAACCGCTACAAAAGCCTGTGCCTGCACGACCCGGTCTGGTACGACCACCTGCCTTACATGCCTTTTCCGCAGGACTGGCCGGTGTTTGCACCCAAAGACAAATTGGGCGACTGGCTGGAGATGTACACCCGGGTGATGGAGCTCAATTACTGGGGCTCGACCATCTGCAAAAAAGCGCATTACAACGAAACCCGAGGCGAATGGGAGGTGACGGTGGAGCGCGAGGGCCGCGAGCTGATGCTGCGGCCCAAAGAGCTGGTGATGGCCCTGGGTGTGTCGGGCTATGCGAATGTGCCCAAGGTTTTAGGCGCCGACAGCTTTGTGGGTGACCAGTTCCACTCCAGCAAGTTCCCAGGTGCTGAGCACTACAAAGGCAAAAAAGCCGTGGTCTTGGGCTCCAACAACTCGGCGCACGACATTTGCGCCGCTCTGTGGGAGGGCGATGTGGACGTGACCATGGTGCAGCGCTCGTCCACGCACATTGCGCCCTCGGAGTCGCTCATGGAGTTGGCCCTGGGTGGGCTGTATTCCGAGCAGGCCCTTAAAAACGGCATAGACCACCACAAGGCCGATCTGATTTTTGCGAGCGTGCCCTACAAAATCATGCACAGCTTTCATATCCCGGTGTACGAGGAGATGAAGCGCCGTGATGCCGACCTCTATGCCCGCTTAGAGAAGGCGGGCTTTTTGCTGGACTTCGGCGTGGACGGCTCGGGCCTTTTTATGAAGTACCTGCGCCGGGGCTCGGGCTACTACATCGACGTGGGCGCCTCGGAGTTGGTGGCCAACGGCAGCGTCAAGCTCAAAAGCGGCGTGAACATCGCGCAGATCAAGCCGAAGTCTGTGGTGCTCAGCGACGGCACTGAGCTTGAGGCCGATCTCATTGTGTATGCCACCGGCTACGGCTCCATGAACCAGTGGCTGGCCGACCTCATTTCTCCTGAGGTGGCCAAGCAACTGGGCAAGGTCTGGGGCCTGGGCTCAGACACCCCCAAAGACCCCGGCCCCTGGGAGGGCGAGTTGCGCAACATGTGGAAGCCAACCCAGGTGCCGCATTTGTGGGTGCAAGGCGGCAATTTGCACCAGAACCGGCATTACTCGCAGTTCATGGCGCTGCAACTCAAGGCGCGCTATGAGGACATCCCCACGCCGGTGTACGGGCAGGCGCAGGTGCATCACGCGAGCTGAGGTTTTTCTTACCCTTCCAGGGAGAGGTCACGTGCAGCAACACCGTTGCCTCGTGCGTGCCCCCACCCCAACCCTCCCCCAGAGGGGGAGGGTTGGGG
>Ga0209550_10003983_pt1 | contig 14036 bp, 10 predicted proteins | sample LauGreSuBDMM15SN_2_FD_187567 | JGI IMG/M metagenome (GOLD analysis project Ga0209550, IMG submission 187567) | Freshwater lake microbial communities from Lake Michigan, USA - Su13.BD.MM15.SN (SPAdes) (version 5) | ecosystem: Environmental > Aquatic > Freshwater > Lake | place: Lake Michigan...
ACTAAGTTGGAATACTATTATTTACAAAAAAATTGAGTTAGAAATAACATCTCATTGTATAGTAAGAAATGGCCGCATACAATGAACAGCTCCCCTTAGAAGAAGTCCAGAATACAGAATCTTTTGTTGAATACAAAGTCAAGGAGTTGTTAGCTTTTATAGTAGATACTCTTTCACATTACGATAATTATGAAAGCAAGGACGAATTATTTAAACAACATTTGCAACACGAAATATTTGATTATATAAAAAAGTATGAAAAAGAAATGAAGAAAATATCAGAGGCGTACGAAGAATCTTCTGATAATAATACATTTATTCGTGATAGTCAGCGTTTAGAAGAAGAAACACATAAAATAATAGAAAAAAAAATAGAACAAACTTTGAAAAAAGAGTATGTTCCACCTAGTAAAGAAGTCATAGAACAAAGGCAGCGTGAATGGTTAAAGGCGTCTGAAAACAGATCGCGCGAATTTTATAGTACACGTGAAGGAAGAAGATATAAAGCTGAAGAACAAGCTCGTCAACGAGTTAAATATCTTGATAGAAAGGATCCTATTGTTCAAAAATTAAGACGTGCTAGTTATGGGGAAAATATTTCTAGTGAAATGAAAGAATTGGATGATGAGATCTCTAAGAGAGATGAACTTGTTCGCGCAACTATAAGATCCGCTGAAAGACGTTTGAGAGAATTAGGTGATATACAGCTACGTAAAATATCAGAAGAATATGATTTGAAACGAGAAAATGCAAAACGTATGTTTGAGCAAAGACCGCGACAGTATCCAAGTAATGAGGAAAATTATGAAGCTAGAAAGAAACAATTAGATGAAGGTGAAGAACAGACAAAAAGGCCAATTCGGGTTCGTACCGAAGATTCAATAATACACATGAAAATAGATTATTTAAGGACGGGCGTATTACCAAAAATATATGAAGTACCTAGTGAAAATGTATCTGAGAAAGAATCTGATGAGGTTGAACCTATTGTTGAAAAAGAACCACCAAAAGCAAATGAACCTGAGTTAAATGATCCTAACTTATATACTCAATCCATTATACATCATAAAATTTCAGTTCCATTCATTAACATCGGAAATAACATGGAATATTATTTTAAAAAACACGCAATACGTTTCATTGAAGGTAAGTGTAGAAAGGAGGGGTTTATTCGTCCAAATAGTATAAAAGTAGTCAGCTATTCCACAGGTCTTTTACATGGAGATAATGTAATCTATGACGTCATATTCTCTGCAGACGTATGTTTTCCTCGTGAAGAAATGATTATTCGTTGCAAGATTGTAAATATAACTAAAATCGGAATTCGCGCCATTGTAAGCGAAATACACAACCCTATTGTATTATTTATAAGCAGAGAGCATAATGCAACCAAAAATTTTGATGATTATGAAGAAGGCAATATCATTAATATTAAAGTAATTGGTCATCGGTTTGAATTAAATGATGAATATATTGGTGTTATTGGAGAAATAATTTAAATAGATTAGTTATATTAATGAAATGACATATGACACAAAAAAACTAGAACAAATGTGTAAAACGATTGATACATTTAAGAAAAAAGATCATATAAAAATACTTGAAATTATAAAGAAAAAGGACAACTGTAATTTAAGTGAAAATAATAATGGTACATTTGTTCATATGAAAGACTTGGCCGAAGATACTCTTTTGGAGATTGAAAATTATATTAGTTATATCATAAAGACGGAAGGTGATATCAGTATAATAGAAACTACAAAGGAAACATTAAAAAATAATTTAAATAGTAATAGTTAGATTTAATAGATGGAAGAGTACGCACCATATTTTATGAAGAGATCTTTTGACGTACCTGAATATAAGAAGAAACCCATAAAAAAAAAGATTCTTCTTAACGATTATTTATTTTATTCTTTTTTTTATAAAATCAATAATCTGGATATAACAAGTTTTGATAAGTACAACGAAAAACAAGAAAAGGTAAAATTGGCCGAAAAGATAGATAAATTAAAATTTAAGAATAAGGAATTTATTATGAATAATTTATTATATGATAAAACAATACACCTCATGACACTTAATGTATTGTGTATACATTACTCGGTTTCTATAATATTTATCATACAAAACGCATATTACAAAATGAATGTATCGGATAAGGATATTTTATACATGAACAGTAAATATGATTTTTTTGAATTTAATGGTAATTTGGACGACTATTATGAAATTACTCAATTAGATAAACCTCTTTATTCTCTCACGTACTATAAACTGCCAGAGTTGATAGAAATATGCAATAAATTAAAATTGCCTCATGATAATATGAAAAAGCAAAATATTTATAATAATATACGTTCTTATTTAATAAACTTTAATATTTATAAAATTGATTAATATAATACTATCTAATATTATACAACATGGCCTTGACAGATTCTATCCGAGAACTGCAAAACATACTCAAGGAAAAATACACAAAATCGGATAAACCTATGCAGCTACAGGATATTAGAGATCCAAAATCTAACATAGAATATGAGGTTCGTTTTGGTATAAATAAACCATTTACAAAGATGGAATTTGAAAGAATATATTCCAAATTAATATCACATGGCTTTGTAAAAGTAAGAGAAGAACATCAACTAAAAATAATTACAGATAGTTCTATTCGTTGTGAAATAAATGATTTAAGTAAAATAAAAGAATATTGTAAGTCAAACATATTACCTGTAGGCAGTCAATATATAACAAAACGATCATTGGTCAGTGATCCTAAACGATATATTAATATGAATTTCAATTTCAGAATTTCTATACAGAATGAGTATAATTACGGAGAAAAAGATCCTGAGATAGTTGAATTGTATGAAAAATGGGAAGGAATGGAAAAATCATTTCGTTATATGAATCGTATCAAGCTAGAGCACCCTGATCAAAAAGGTATATGTGTAGATATGAGTATTGTAAAATCTAGTAAAAAAAGAGGCGAGTTGATTAAAGAGCACGACTTTTCAAAAAGCAAATTATTTACAGAACCTGAGATATATGAAATTGAAGTAGAAATTAATGATATAAAACATGCGCGATCTAGGCTTCGTGATATGGACACTTATTTGAAAAATACAATTAAATATATATCTTCTGGACATCAGTCTAGTAATTTCCCAATTCCATTGATTGAACAACACAGTGCGTTATTTGAATATCATACGCTATTGGGTAAACGCGCTAAAAACTTAGAAGCATTCGTACAAAGTATAGATTCTTCTATGTTTATAGGTCCATCTTCATTTACTCTACAAAAAATGAATTTAGTGGATGACCCTACAAATACGAGTCCATGTATATTACAAGACTTTTGTGTTTCTGAAAAGGCAGACGGTATTAGAAAATTATTATATATTTCAAACAAAGGACGTATTTATTTTATAACAATGAATATGATGGTTCAGTATACAGGAAGCATATGTAATAATAAAGTATTTCATGGTTCCATTTTAGATGGCGAGCATGTAATAAAAGATAAACACGGAACAACCATTAATTTGTACGCAGCATTTGATTTATATTATTTAGGAAAAGATGACAAGAGAAAGATGCCATTTATAACAGAAAAAGGTGAATGTCGATATGGGTTATTGCGACGCATGTTAAATGATATAACTTATACGAATGAAACTGAAATTGGTATGTGCAATATTACATATAAGAAATTTTACCCTGTTACTAGAACAGAAACTATATTTGATTGCTGCAAAACACTATTTGAAAGGATGCACTTATTTGATTATGAAACAGATGGTATTATATTTACTTCTACTAAACTAGGCGTTGGTATGGAGAAAGAAGGGGATGAAGTCAAGAACTATTTATATTCATGGAAACACAGTTTTAAATGGAAGCCAGCTGAGTTCAACACGATTGATTTTGTAGTAAAGACTAAAAAGATTGGTATACAAGATGTTGTTGAAAATTACGAAAAGGGATCTGATATAGCATCGTACAAGATACTTATGTTATATGTTGGATACAATCCGCGGCGCCATGGGCAGATAAACTCTCAACAAACATTATTCAATGGTGCAAAAGCTATTAGCGACGATACTTATATGCCTGTTTTGTTTACACCCACAAATCCGCCCGATCCTTTTGCTCACATTGCATATGTTGAGTTGAAAAGCGATAGCAGTGGAGAGATGAAAATGTTTACGGAGGATAATCAAGTTATAGAATCTGAAACTGTGGTAGAATGTAAATATGTTCATAAAGATGATAAGCGATTCTCGTGGGTTCCATTACGGATTCGTTATGAAAAAACGGAAGACTATAAGAAAGGCAAATCATTCGGTAATGCATATCATGTGGCAAATAGTAATTGGCAAACAATTCATAATCCTATAACACAAGACATGCTGTGTGATAAACCTCTTACCCTAGATGATATAGGCGACACAGGCGTATACTACAATAAAGATGGAAGGGCATCTAAAACAAAGAACCTAAGAGATTTTCATAACATAGATATCAAAAAAATGTTATTAGAAACGGTATCAGGTGAAGGAAAAACTTTAGTTGATTTTGCATGTGGTAAAGGTGGAGATATACACAAATGGGTAAATAATTATAAATTTGTACTAGGCATTGATATCTCTCCTGATAATATACACAATCCAATTGACGGCGCTTGTGCCAGATATTTAAATCTAAAAAAAGAAAGAAATAAAATATTTGATGCACTATTTATACAAGGCGATTCATCAAAGCTTTATTTGACAGAAGAATTTTCAAACGAAGAAGTTAGTAAAAACGTTTTGAATCAGGTCATGGGTGTAGGTAAAGCAAATCCACAATATGGAGCATATGTCGCAAAATTGTTTAATATTGCGCCACAATTTGATGTTGGTTCAATACAGTTTGCTATACATTATATGTTTAAAGATTTGCGAACACTTCATAATTTTGCAAAAAATGTAAGCGACTTGATATCATTGAATGGTTATTTTACGGGTACTTGCTACGATGGTAATTTGATACACGTGTTATTAAATGAAACAGAAATAGGTGAATCAAAAGAAATATATATTGAAGACAGAAAAGTATGGGCAGTAACAAAAGAATATAATCAAGAAAATTTCAGTAAAGAGTCCTGTTTAGGATATACTATAAGCGTATATCAAGAATCAATTAATAATGTAATTGACGAGTACTTGGTCAACTTTGATTATTTGATAGAAGTTATGGGTGCGTATGGATTTATATTATCATCACCAAACAAAGAAATCCCTCCACTAGGATCTTTTGAGAGAGAATATAAAAACAGTCGTTTCAAGATGACACAGGAAGAACAAATGATTTCATTTCTAAATAAATACTTTATATTCAAAAAAGTAAGAAATGTAAACACTTCGCAGGTACATCGCTCTTATACAGAGGGTGCTGAAGAACCGTTCTCAATTGGTGTACCAGAAAAACTTGGTAGAAAGATAGTATTGCGAAAATAATATAGATATTAATTTTAAAATAAATCAATGAATAGTTATAATATTATTGAAATTATAACTATTATCAACGAAGTTGATCTTGAATATGATGGTGATATATATTATATTAATGAAACTTTAAAAAGGTATACACAATCCGTGAAATTGGAAATTGAAAAAGTATTGAAAGAATGGGAAATAAATAAAAAATATTCTAATCCTTATGAGTTTATTAATACAAATTATGACTCTCAGACAGCAGCGGTTTGTTCATACAGACCAATATCTCGCGCTTTTTTTAAACTAGTTGAAATCATCAACCATTATAAATTTAATTTCCCAACTAAAATGAATAGTTTCCATCTAGCAGAAGGACCAGGTGGTTTTATAGAGGCACTCCAATATACTAGAAATAATTCTTTAGACACTTACTATGGTATGACATTGATGACTGGAAACAAAGATATACCCAAATGGGATAAAATGAGTTATTTTTTAAGTAAAAATCCAAATATTATTATAGAAAAAGGGGCGGATCAAACTGGAAACTTGTATAGTATTGAGAATTTAGAATACGTATATAAAAAGTATAAACATTCTATGGACTTTATAACTGCAGATGGTGGATTTGATTATAGTACCGACTTTAATAAACAAGAAGAATGTTCTATCAATTTAATTTTTTCCGAGATATGTTTTGCAATGGCCCTTCAAAAGAAAGGTGGGTCTTTTGTATTAAAAATTTTTGACACATTTAGTTATTGTTCAATACAGCTTATATATCTGTTAACCTATTTGTATGAAGATGTTTGTATCACTAAACCATTGCCAAGCCGACCTGCAAATTCAGAAAAATATATTATATGCAACAATTTTCGCATGGTTGGCAATATAAATGTTTTGCTTGAACAAATATTCAAAAAATTTAAATACATCAAAACAAATAAATTGACTTCTATATTCAAGACTCCTATATCTAATTTATTTGTAGATAAAATAAAAGAAATCAATTCTATATATGGTCAATCACAGATTGAGAATATAATTAGTATATTAAATAACATTAAAGATAGTACGAGGCATGAAAAACAAGAACAACTTAAAAAGTCTTATATTGGAAAATGCGTTAAATGGTGCAGTAAGAACAATTTGCCAATAAGTTCATCTTTTACTTAACAATACAACATGGCTGTTCTAACTTTTTATTGGGATTGTATGAGTTTACATCCGAATAGTCTTGCTTGATTTTTGCGGTATAACCAGCAGATGTAACCGCACCTTGTGTTTTAAAAATTGCGTTATTTGGTTTGTATATAACAGTTTTGCATATATCACCGTTTTCTTGATAAGACGGCATAGTACTGTAGTAAACGTATGCATCTTTTTTTTTACCAATGCTATAATTTTGTTCAAAACTTTTACCTCTTTTTTGCAAATATTGTTTTGTAGAAGTGCTGTAATTAGGTGATATTTTTGAATTACCGCTTCTTCGTATGTTATTGGAACCGCCAACACATCCCTCGGGTGTCTTTATTCCTAAACAAGTTGATGTTTTTATTACTCCGCTGTAAATAATATTACAATTTTGTGTTTGTTCTGATACAATACTTATAGACGGATTTAATGTTTGATCAATAGAAATTTGTTTAGATGAAGTTGGGTTATTTGGCATCAATTGTTTTCTCCAATGTTTTAAAGGGTTTGGTTTGGCGTACCCAGATTTCATATTTTTAGGACCACCTACCGCATCTAAATTGGTACTTGGTCTATCATTTGATGGATATACACTTTTTTGTACAAATGTTGCTTTTCCATATGTAAATAACATATTATATCAAAAGAAATAATATATATAAATTTATATGGACAATATTGAAAAAGTTTATTTAATTTCTTTTACTCTTCTTCTAGTAAGTCTTCTTTTTTTAGGAAATAAACGTTTAGAATAGCCGCCAAATAATCCAGCCGCTCCTTTTACTTTTTTCATTTTATCTATATTTTCTTTTATCAATTTGTCTAGACCACCTGTAGGTAATGCCATAGCAGATTCAATTGGTTTTGATAAACCAGTTACTTTTAACAAATCAGTAAATGTATATACTGTATCGCAATCTTCATTCAAGCCTATGTATTTTATATTTTTAATATCATTTTCATCAATTGGTTTAGCATTTTCCGTAGTGCCATTTGGTTTTGCATTTTCTGTAGTGCCATTTGGTTTTGCATTTTCTGTAGTGCCATTTGGTTTTTCCTTTTCGGCATCGTCATTTGTTTCATCATTTTCTTCTTTACCATAAATAAATTCAGACCTAGATACAATATCAATCATTAAATATGGTATCAAATATGAACAATTTTTTTTATTATGTTCTGTTCTAAAAAAATATTCTATCATTTTGTGATTATAATCTTCTTCTTCTTTTGTTAATTTTTTGTCCGTATTTGCATTTTCAGTATTTGTAGTTGGTAAAGCAGGCATGCCTGCCGCTTCTAAAAAAGCTGTTCCTCCGAACAACCCTTTAAGTCCATCTGTAATTGAACCCATAGGATTAAGAATTGCATTTGTTGGATTGGCAGTTGCATTTGTTTGATTTTTATTTGCAGATTGATATTTCTTTTTAAGTTCATTGTACAATATCTCAAATTTATTTTTTGGTCTATCTGTATCTGTATTTTCTGTGGACCCTCCTTTTACATCCTTCTTAATTTCTGGCTCACCATTTTTTTCTACTTCAGCTTCAACTTCAGCTTCAGGTTCAGGCTCTATAATATTGAATATTTTTAATATATCTAATTCATCTATACGTTGATTTGTTTCTTTTGCAGAATTAAGTAAACTATATTGTTTTTCTAAAACCCTAAATTCAGAACAACTATGATGAATATCTTTACTTGTTCTTAAAAATTCAAATTGTTTTCCAATGTCTGGATCATAATATCGTTTTATTAATTTGCATGCATATTCAAACTCTAATTTTGCTTCTGGGTTAGCTAATATTTCTATATACTGTTTTTTAAACTTTTGTTTTTTTAAAGTATAACTACGAAATATCTTCATTACCAACCTATAATTATTTCGCGACTTAACGGCTATACCACTCAATGGATTTGCAGCTGTATTAATCGGAAATGGTATATTTTTCAGAATATTTTGAAAAACATCCGTTTTTGTTTGCTTATCAATCTCTTTTTCGTTTTCAATTCTTAATTGTTCCGCTTCTTCTTGAGCTTCTTTTGTCAATTTCTTATTACCGCCTCTTTTTTTACGAGTACGCATATATTATACATATATATTCTCACTTGCGCCTAACACTCATTAAAGCAACGTATGCGCCATTTGAATTATTTCCACCATTAGATGTATCTGCGCGATTTTGATTAATAGCAGATAGGCCTTTGAATCTCGTGTACATTGAATTATCGTATACATATCTACTGTTTCCGCTTTCTAACGGTATTTGTAAAGGAGTAAATCCATTTGTTACTATATTACATGATGAAGTACTTACACTATCTTGTTTTAGCTTAATCCGGGAGTTTACATCATTCACCTGATTAGGTCCACCACACGTTTGATATAATCTAGACAATGGATCGCCTACGTGCTGCGACGCTCGGAATGGACCAGCGTTTGATTTTGCAACAATTTCGCCCTGATAATAAACATTATTAGAACTGAAAGCCTTTTTTAATACTCTACGTTTTAAAGCAACACTTGAACTGTTATCAGAAGAGCCAAAAGATTGTAATGGTCTAGACATATAAGTTATATTTATATTTTATTTTGAACCAAAATGAGATTCCTAAATTGTTAAAAAGAATTATAAAAAATATTGAATATATGTTATCATAATATTATGTCATGATTCTTGGAGCAACATTCATTGATATCAACTCTTGAAATAGTAGTTTGCAACTGTAAGGCATCTCCACATATGCAAAGTGAGTTTTGTTATCACATACGCTACAATTATGAATATGCTCTTTGTCATTGTATACTGCGATGAGCCCGCACATCTTGCAGACGTGAACAGAATATTTATCCGACACGTCGTAAGTTCTTTCTCTCGTGAATCTTGCCGCACCATGAGACATTGTACAATCTCGCTCCATTTCTCCAAAGCGGAGTCCACCATCTCTGCTTCTTCCTTCTGCTGGTTGACGGGTCAAGTTGACCATTGGTCCAATACAACGACTGTGTTGTTTATCGTTTACCATGTGTTTCAGTCTCTGGTAAAACGTGGGTCCAATGAATATTTCTGTCTGTATCTGATCCCCTGATTTTCCATCATACAGGATTTGATTTCCTTTTGATTCATAATTATGTTCTTGTAATTTCTTAAATATGACTTTCATGTCCAACTCGCCAAAGCTAGTACCATCGCCAAATAATCCAAGTTCTAATAGTAATATACCAAGTGTTGTTTCTTTCAATTGCGCAATCGTCATGCGGCTTGGAATCGCATGTGGATTGATGATTAAATCTGGACGAAGCCCATCTTTGGTAAAAGGCATATCTTCCTCATTGATAATATTACCAATTGTACCTTTTTGTCCGTGCCTGCTGCTAAATTTATCTCCAATGTTTGGTTTCCTAAATGCCCTTACTTTTACCTTGCAACTATTGTATCCGTCGCCATTTCGCTGAATCACATTGTCATCAATATATGCTTCTTCGTCGGTTCTGTAAGAACGACTGTTGTCTTCGTATTTGATCAATTTGGTATTATCATTTTTATTTTCTCGTATGACAGTTACTTTTGCAATAATGATATCCTTGTCTTCTACAAGTGTATTTTTATCCATAACACCATCTTTGTTAACTTTATCGTAATTTGCAAATTTAATATTTCTTGTAGTCATTTTATTTGGTTTTGTTCTAATTTCTTCTTCACCATTTGTCTTTTTATCTTCATCCTTTTCAGTGTGGTATATGAAAGCTCCGAATAAGCCTCTGTCGCAACTGGCTTTGTTAAATAGGATACTGTCTTCTTGATTATAACCGCCGTGAGTCATGATTGCAACAATAACCTGGTTGCCAGATGGTAGCTTGTTGAGATGCAACATGTTCATGATGCGCGTTTCTACAAGTGGGCGCATACCATAACTCAGTAGGTAAGCAGTTTTATCTAATCTGTAATGGGGGTTAGATACATAAATTCCTATTGCCTGTTTACCCATCGCACACTGATATGTATTACGAGGAGATTGGTTGTGTTCCGGGAATGGAATACATGATGCCAATACACCAAATATGGTACTTGGATGTATTTCGCAAAACGTATAATTGTATTGTTTATTAATCTTTTTGGGGAAAGTGGCGATCATTGCAGACATTTGTTCGTCTGGATCAATATATTCTATTACAGATTCGTCTATTTTCAAGTTGACCAAAAGATCATCCCAACTCAATTCATTTTCTTTGATAGATTGGATTATCTTATCTGTTATCAATAGTTTGTTATTTTTAACCTTAAACAATGGTCGCAATAAACGCCCACATTCGTTGCTTATGACAATTTCTTTTTGAATATAGTTAAATACAATTGACGTGTATATGTTTATAATTCCTCTGTGTTTTTTGTTTTTCAAATCATTGTAAAGTTCAATGGGATTATGACTTACACCTATCCATCTGCCGTTTAGAAATACCTTTACTTTATCGTACAAATTTCCTTCTTCTAAAGGTTGTACGTATGGTTTTAAATAATCGTATATGGGTGAACTATCTGAATAACCAGATATAATAGTTAGATAACTAAGATTTTTCACAACACCAACTGACTGACCTTCTGGTGTTTCTGCGGGACACAAATATCCGATTGATGTTCCATGCAATTGCCTTGGTTCAATCAATTTACCGCTCTTATCAATTGGTGTATTTATTCGCCTCAAATGACTTAATGTAGATACATATGTTAATCGGTTTAGAACTTGTGCTACACCACCTTTGTTTGAGTTTAAATGTTTAATACCGAAATCACCTGTAGATAGAGCACGTTTTAGTCCGTTCTCAATGGTAGACGGTTTTACAATCTTGTATATGTTTGTTAACGTTATAATATTAGTATAGTCTTCGGTTGATTTCCACGAACCATTATTTATCTCTCTACCAACCTGTTTACCAATATCCTTGGCCACTTTATTGAAGTAGTTGCGAAACAGATTATTCAATAATGTACCGGTTAGTTCAATCCTCTTATTCTGATATGCATCACGATCATCCGGTTGCAATAACCCTATCGCACATTTGACCAACTGGTTCGTCATATAACCAAGAAGATAAATCTTCTCTGTAAATGTTTTGCAGTTTGGAAACAAATCATTGGAGAGTACATCTATTGCAAAATCACGTTTCTTTCTCTGACCTTCTTCTTTTTCCATATTAATCGGAGTATATATTACGCTATTTGTGACATATTTGATAGCCTCTTCACTGACGATATATTCACTGCCTTGTGAAATAGATGCCTTCAAATAATGTAATATTTCATGAGTTTCTGGTTGAGTTATATCCAAACAAATAATATTGCATATTTCCTTATCGCTGTTTAATCCAAGAGCCCGAAACAATATGAATAGTGGGATAGGGCGTTTCAATCGCGGTAATTGAACTACGATTTCATAACCAGATGATGTTAATTTAGAAGAAACCATCATATATATTTGTTTAGGCGAGATACACCTCCAATCTGGAACAGACCGCATCTCTGCAGTCCAAAGCCATTTGTGTCCAGGCTTTTGTTTGTACTTGAATATTTTATTATCAGCGGGTTTTTCTTGTCCAAGACACGTTTTCTCAGATCCGTTTATAATAAAATACCCCCCTGGATCCATGAAACACTCTTTGGTTTTGTCGGGATGAATATGACTGTACTGATTTAATATGCATATGGATGATTTCAACATAATAGGTATTTTGCCGAATTGTATTTTGCACAATTTCACATTTTTAATTTCTTCTTCCTCCAAGGTAGGACCCTTTCGGATAACGTACTTAATATTTAAATCAAGCGTAAAATTTGAAGTATAGGTGAAATTTCGCGTTCTGGCATCACTCGGAAACATCAATTTCGTTGCACCATTGTTTTCGTGAATTTCTGGACGATATATGCACAAATTTTCAAACTCAATGATAACTTCAAGGCGATATTTTTTAAATTCTTTGATATAATCTTGTGGTGAACGAATTACCAAAGGATTAAACATTTGCACTGTTTTTTTTATTTGGTTAGTTACAAAATCATTATATGATTCTATTTGGTGCCTTACCAATTGTTGCAAGTGCTTGTCTTTAAAATAAGACTCAATCACCGTCCAACAATCCTTTGGGTTAAATCCGGAGTCAGTTCGCTCCATTTGGTTACTATTATTTTAGTCATTATGTTTAATTCAATTTTATATGTTAAAGATTATTTATTTTTTTGTATTAGTGTCTATATGAGTAAATTGCGCACAATCTCTATAGACCCACAATTTTTGAATATTTCCAAAAAAAAGACGAAACCAAAACCTATTATTGCAAGCGAGATAAATATTAATTCTAATAACATAAAACAATTGTTATTAGAAAAACTGCGACAACACAAAAAATCTAAAAAAAATAGAGGGCCTCTTATACAAACAAACACATTTGATGAACAAAATAAAATTAAACCACACCTAATTGACAACACCTTTGATAAACCGCAGCTTATAGATAAGGATCTAGACGTACCTAAAACACTATTTGACCAAGAGCCTATAAAAGAAGAAATTAGTATATGTGTTAAACCTGAAATTGAAACTGTACCTGAAATTGAAACTGTACCTGAAATTGAAACTGTACCTGAAATTAAAGTTGTACCAGAACCAATTTCTATATGTGAAAATAATGTTCTACCAGATAAACCATACGGTGTTTTAAAAAATGGAATAAAACCAACATACAAAATTTGGTCTAAACAAGACCAAGCTCCTATTATTGAAGAACGAGAGATTCAAAAAACATTCGTATTAGGTAAAAAAAATAAATCTGTTGGTGTTTTGATCAAGAGCAATAAGACTAGAAAAATGAACGAAGATATTAAAATAAACTTAAAAAAGACAAGTTTATCTACTTTAAAAAATCATCTGAAAAAGAATAATTTAATTAAATTTGGTACAACAGCCCCAAGCGAATTACTTAGAGAAATGTACGAAAATGTTAAAATGTGTGGCGAAATAAGTAATAATAATTCAACCAACATTCTTCATAATTTTAAACAATCCTAAAATTAAATTATAAATATATTCATTTAAAAATAATATATATGTAATTTAATAGAATACATATTTACAAATATATATGAAAATTGTGGATGGGGTAATAATAATACTGAATATGTTGGTAGCAGTGGTGTTGGAAGTCAAGTACAATACAATGAACATACTTATGTACCCTTTTTGAAAAAAATCATAACTGATAATAATATCAAAACTATTGTTGATTTAGGTTGTGGAGATTTTAAATGTGGTAATTTAATATATGGAGATTTAGATATTTCATATAATGGTTACGACACATATAAA
>Ga0209550_10003986_pt1 | contig 14033 bp, 12 predicted proteins | sample LauGreSuBDMM15SN_2_FD_187567 | JGI IMG/M metagenome (GOLD analysis project Ga0209550, IMG submission 187567) | Freshwater lake microbial communities from Lake Michigan, USA - Su13.BD.MM15.SN (SPAdes) (version 5) | ecosystem: Environmental > Aquatic > Freshwater > Lake | place: Lake Michigan...
GGCTTGTCTTTGGATTTTCTGCATCTGCAGCGCCTCCCGTAAATGCTTCACGAATGGGAAGCTGGGCACGTGCTATAGGGTTTGAGCCCTGGGGTTTGGTGGGATACGGCCCAGCAGGGGTTGTTGTTCGTGCAAGCAGAAGGCCGACACCTCCTAAAACTGCAAGGGCCGCGAATTCCATACTAACAAGTGAGCAGTAAAAGGGTAGGAAGTGGGACGTACTTCCCTTTTACATTTATCTTTTGGCCTTTTGCCCTTTGGCCTTGGCCTTCGGCCTTCGGCCTTCGGCCCTTCGGCCTTCGGCCTGTGCCCTTCAGCCCTATCTCAGAGGAGGCTCCGCCGAAACCTTTTGCAGTACATCGTGGGTGAATGTATTCTTGGCAGGAACATGGGTCCGATTCTTATATTTATCGACATCTCTCGACGGGATGAAAAAGTCAAAGGGGGTCTCGAACGTCTCCTGCGGGTCGTGGATGGGATAGTCCCAGCGGTTCCATCCTGTGGCTCGCAGCGTGCACGGCGGGTTTGTTAAATGGTTGAATACCAGTGGCGAGCTCTCATCGGCAGCATGGGCCAGTGCCCGACGATTCACCTCATTCGTCGACGGGTTGTACTGCAGGGCGTCCTCGCGCCAGCGGGTTGACGGGCGGCCGATACCCATGAGGTCCGACTCCACCTCCGTCTTCCACATACCAGCAACCCAGCTTCCACCGGATCGTTGAAGTCTCGTCGTCGAATCCATCGGAAATGTGGCAGGGCAATTAAGGAAGGGCACAAAGGCATATTTTCCAGCATATGATGTAATTCTCATATCGTCTGCCTGATGTACGTCATCCCATTTTCCTCGGGTGAAGGCAGTCTGTCGGGGGGTACACATCTCTATAAGGGATTAGTACTTTTCGGGTCGATTACACACCTCCACAACAAAGGGCTCAGGGGCGAGAGTCGCCGGGTAAGCCCACATCTGAGACTGTTTCAGCGGCTTGCTCGATACGTCAATGGCCACCTTCTGCTTCGGCGTATCTCTATTCACAACCGTGCCCTTGTCATCCTTAGGAAGGTGCTGTCTTGCAGGGGTGAATGTAAGAGCACGAGTTATGCCACGTAGGTCAGATTCGATATTGACCTGCTTTTCCCGGGTCTGGTACGGCACTTCATTTCCTCCGACAAGACCGAGGCTATGTTGCGTGGGCTTGGGATGTTGACCATACGATATTTGTAATTCATAGCTCTGGGGGTTTTCGGCTCCTTCCCAGGGATGAGGTTCATAGGGTCCAATTGCATCCATGTTCTATCCTGGCGGAATAAATGATTCTTCAGAAGATGGCTTGTCATAGACTTTCAGGGCTGCATGTTCCCAGGAATGATGCAACAATTTGCTGGTGGTTGTCGGTGAATCTGGCCATATTTCACAAGTCACGACCCGAGTTTGACGCCTTCTTTCGGGATCATGCGAAAGGGGGTGTCATCACAGATGTTTTCAAGCAGATTTATGATCACTATACGGGAAGAAATACGATTACCGATATGGAGCTACTCCGAAAGGGATTTCGTGACCAGCTGGCGGCTCAGATACTCGCTACAATGAAGACAACCGATGCAAAAGAGCCCGAGACAAAAGAGCCCGAGACAAAAGAAGCCAGTCCCCTCGCCGTCAAGTTCAAGTATGATTCAGGTGTCTTCCAGGCGGCCGACGAGTATTTGTTAGAGGGTATCTTGAAGTACCTATCCCCTCGCGCATCACCCTTTTACACCATTGTTACAGCATCTCCCGCCGACAACAAGCTAGCTCTCCTATATGACATGTACCTACACGGCCTGTACTTTGGGCTGCCGAAAAAGACCGACGGCCCTGCATCGGGCACTCTCAAGTCATACTATGACTTCCTACCGGAGGAAAATGAACTCCGTTCCGAAATGTCCACCCTGATCCTGCAGTTCGGACGCCAGCTCGGGAATGACGGCGAAATACATCACTACGAAGTAACGCCGCTTCAATCTATAACATTGCCGACCCTCCGTCAGGGGGTGGAAAAGCCCCAGCTTCCCTCCATAGAGGGTAAGGAAGGCTGGCTAGCGTGGGGCAAGGCTGTAAAAGAGGTGACGGATACTACGGAATTTTATCTTGATGCAATGATCGTCCTGCAGAATGAGAACCACTTTGTTACATATGTCAAATGTGAGGAGACGGATGCGTGGATCTACGATAATGGACTCACGGAGGGGGCCCTAGGGCGTAAGGCTGGGAGTGCCGTCTTCCCATCGTTTCATGCGATGATGGCTGAACATGGAAATGCGATTCGTGGAAACGTCATGCTCATGTTTTACACCAAGTATGCGGCCGTCTTTGTAAAGAATGCTGATAAGTCAGTGTCACTGAATTTGCTCGAGTTCTACAACGACCTGGCTAAGATCGAACTGCCGAAGAATATTGATTTCATAAACATCGACTTTCTCATTGATTGTCTGATCACCGTACTAAGTGAGGAAGACCTGACTGGCGATCCGAATCAGGACATATTTATGCAACTGAGGGAGAAGTACAAGCGGTCCGTGGAAGCCTTTCATTCTATGCATATACCCAAGTTGAAAAAGATTCAGTTTGTGAATAATCTGAAGGAGGTCGCCCATCGTGCCATAGGAAGATATGATGTAAAAACGAAGGAGGCTATGGTTTCCTTTCTCGAGAGTCAGCCGAAGGCATTTTATAATATGATTGTGGGATCGGTGTAATATGAATATAACAGTGTTTGATAAACACGTATATATTTATTTAGTTGTTGATGTCACGGGCGTAGGCTCTGCTCGGTAATCCACCACGGATCCAGCCATTGGCCGCAACCTCCTCCACCAAGTGCTTCGGGTTCTGGACATTGTCCTTCACAGGCTTGATGAGGGGCTCAAATACACCGTCGAAGCCAACCTCTGTAACACCACCGCATTCCTTGCCCTGGCGCACCTGCTCGCTGTGCAGGAGCATCGACTCCACGTCAGAGTTGCCACGCCCCGTGCCCATGAACGGGACGGTTAAGAAGGGTCTCGCCTGGGAGCGGATGAGGCATCTGTTATTCTTGAACTCGGCGTGGAGCAGCGACGACTCAGAGTCAATCTGGCTGTTGTTGGCACCGAACCCCTCTCTCGGGTAGACAAAGACGTTGTCAATGGAAATAGGGTTCACCTCTCTTGCATCAGGGACCAGGTTCATTGTAGTATATTTACCGGGACCGACCGACTGCGTGTAATAGGATGTGATTCCAGAGGAATCATCTCTTATATGTGTAAGACGGTTAATATCCATTCTTCTAGCAGAGTAGAAGAAATGAAGGCGAGTTCAGCAGGACTGAAGTCCGCAATGCCCGAACGCTTTTGTTCCTGTATTAAGAAAGTTTGGAAAACTAGGAGATTTCCCAAAGAATCTTCTGCGATCGCTATCTGCGTGAAGTCAGTTATACAAGGTAAAAGCCGGAGGAGAACACTGAAGAAGTTTTCCTGCAATGGGACCCCCAAGCTCTACACACAGAAGATGAAGGCTTGAACGCCTTGAAGGCTTTAAAGATTTAGCCAAGGGAGAGCAGCGCCGTTCGTGCCGCCGTAGCAAGCCGCAGAATTCCCTTCCTTGCATGTCTTCCCCGGGATTTTGTAGAGCCAGTCCTGATAGCTTCCCTGGTCATTCGGTATCGAGGTATTGGGCTGTGTTACAAACATTCTCTGGCTCTGAGTCTTGCCAAACACGTCCGTAGGGTCACTTGTCCACTGTACACGAAAGAGGGCATCCATCGATTCCTTTGCCTCCTGCGTCTGAAGCGAAGGTGCCGGGTCACGTGTCGGAGCATATGAATACTGGTCAATCGTTACGTTCTGAAACGGGTTTCTCGCCTTCTCCACCGTCGACTCATCGTAGCCAACCACATTTGGCACAGGTATCTTGACAGCTTCCGAGGGGTTTATGAACTCCACCTCACTCGGCTGTGAATTGAACCCCTCGCGCACAGCATGTAGTCTCTGCAGTGCCATATACGTCGGTAAAAGACTGATTGTCGTGAGAATCCAGAGGATATAATACACGGCAGTATTCGACGTTATGTTGTGTAAAATGATTGCAATGAGGGTCGAAATCAGGTATACAAAGAAGACCCTGTTAACCATATGACTCGCACACGGCTTATCGGAGGGGTATAGTGACTGAACTATATATTTGGGATTTTCCCAAAAATATGGGTCGCATAAGTCCATCTAACGTCTACTTGTTTTTGTTCTTCTCTCTCTCTGCAAGCTTCTTCTTCAGACGCTCCTTGACAAGAGAAAGTCTGCCGTTCGGCTGACGGCCCGCCGCCCGCTCGAAGTCGTCCTCTCTCGCACCAAATGCATTGCGGAAGGACTCCATCATCTGGACAAACTGCGGGTTGTCGCTAAATACCTTCATCAGCTCCTCCGCCTCGGCCATGAGCTCCTTCGGGCGAATAGAACCGGACTGTATCTTCTGCTGCAGCTTCTTTGACAACTTCTGTACCGTGCCCTGGAGGATTGCCGGGTTTTTGGTTAGGAGGCCGAGCATAATCTCGAGAGTCTTGGAAGGATCCTTCTTCGTTGCCTCCACATCGGCGGGACTGATGCCGAAGTCCTCGATGTTTAACTCCTTGACAATCTCCTCGGCCAGGCGAGCAATCTGGCCCTTGAGAAACTTCTCAGGGAGCTGGGGAAAGCCGCCGGCCATTCCGGGCATTCCAGGCATTCCAGGCATTCCAGCCATTCCAGGCATGGCGCCGAACAGTTTCTTCATCTTCTCCGTAATGTCGGCAAAGTCAATACCACCCATCTTACTCTTCATGTCGTCCATCATCGTCTTCGCCCAGCTCTCCGTCCAGTCAGACCCGAACACGTCGTCCTTCGTCCCGATATCGATCAGTACACAGAAGGAAAGAAGCGTCAGATGCTCCTGCACAGCGGCCTTGGTCTTGTCGCTAAACGACGACCACATCTCCTCAGTGATAACGACACCAGGGAGCACACATCCCGGGCACTTGGCCTGGTCCCGCTTGGGAGAGCAGGTAGGCAGCACCCGCTCCTTGAACTGGGCCACCTTGTCGACATCGGAAATGTACAGTGCCATATCAATATCCCCCTTCAGTTCAGGACACGTTTTTAGCAAATCATTTGCAAAATCAGTGTACTTGCTTATGAACATATCAGGCATCTCTAGACTATATAGGATAGTTTACAGGTGTTTCTTTACGCCGTTGCCTTAGCGGCTTCAGCCCCTCGAGGCCCTCTCGCTGAGAAGAACCAGCACCTTCAGGTGCTTCCAAATGGCGGACCGGTTGCTATCCGACATATCCGGCCAGTACTTCTCAAAAATACTGAGTGCCGGGTAAATTTCATTGAACTGTGTCTGAATGGCCAGCTTGGTGTATGCAACAATCTTGTCGACATCCTCCGCCAGGATATCCTCACGGAGCGGCTTATATACATGCTGATCGAATAAGTCGTGAATCAGTCTGGGATTCACCTTCTTTGCAGCCTCCAGACCCTCTAGTGCCGCCTTAATCTCCTTCTCCTCGGGATACGTGTCCTTCAGATCACGGAAGAAGGCAATCAGCTTATCGGTAAACAGGCCAAGGGGGGTAGGGGCTTTCGACATCTCTCCCATGTGATTGCAATATTTCTTTAGATGAACTGCATCTACTGTCTCGCCGGACCCTGAGGAATTCCCTGATCCCTCTGTTGCTTGTACATGTCCATCTGTTTGTCAAAGATGGCCTCCTTCTTCGAACGAGTTCCCTGGTTCTGAACCGCCGCCGACAAGGAGGCGTCGCTCTGCTTGTCCCCGAATCCTGTTAAAAAGGTAAAGCTCCCGGGGATCGTAGCCCCGCCGTCGCCAGCCGTCGACATATCGGCATCGACGAAACTGTAGCCCGTGTCTCCGTAGCCGGTCATTTCACTGCCGAGCCACGATGCAGGACCATCAACGAGAGCCTGAGCGGGAGATGTGACGGCAGGCTTAGACGGCTGCTCCTTCATCTTCTTTTCGTAGAGCCAGTTCATAACCTCCGTATCGGTCTTTACGGGAGACTGGTCGCCTTCGATGACGAGTGTCGGAACCTGTTTTAACCACTTCGGAAGGGTGGGCCGATTTCCCTGTGCATCAGGATCTACACACCGAAAGTCGAATTCCCTGATCCAAGGAGTTTTGGCCAGTTCTTCGATAAAGGCCTTTGACCACTTATCCTTATTACTGTAAAAACAGGTGTTCCGCTTTTGACTCATCTAACCAATTGGAAATTCTTTCTAAGAACACTTACACGCAAAGCATCTGGCTAAAGGCCAGATGCGAGTTGCCGAAGGCAAAGGGTTTTGCTTTAGCAAAACCCGACCGCTTTTGCTTTAGCAAAAGCCGACTCGCCTTCGGCTTACTGTTCGCCTTCGGCTTACTGTTCGCCTTCGGCTTACTGTTCGCCTTCGGCTTACTGTTCGCCTTCGGCTTACTGTTCGCCTTCGGCTTATAAAGTTGAAATCCGGGTGATTCCATAGAGAAGTCCTACAATGTCGTCAACGTCTGTATTCCATTCCGTTGAGAACGTCGACGCAAAGACCACCACCTTTACACTCTCTCCCACCAATGTAACATATGCCAACTGCCTTCGGCGCTCCATCCAATCGGAAGTCAGCGTCCTCGGCTTCCGTGCCGACATGACCGACACCGGTACGACAACCGATGTGAAGGTAACCAAGAATACAACGCCCATGTCAAATGAAATGCTTGCTGACCGAATTGGTCTTCTGTCCATTGCAACCCCCAAGAACATCGAGTCCTGGGACAAGGAGCGCATCCTCTTCCGTCTTGCGGTCGAGAATAGGACGGAGGACGTGATGCTGGTAACCGCCGGCATGATTGAGTGCCTCGAGAAAGTTCCTACCTCCGACGAGCGGGTGAGAATTCCGAACACCCAGTTCTTCCACCCCGACCCTGTTACAGGGGATACTTGCATCATTGCGGTCCTGAAGCCCTTTGTTCCGGGCCAGTCCCCCGAGGCAATCGAGCTGACCGCATGGGCCACGCCTGGCAAGGGCAAGGAGCACGCTCGCTTCAACCCGTCGTCGCAGTGTGCGTACGGATATACTCGTGACACGGATGAGGCACGTATCATGAAGAGATGGCAGGAGTGGCTCATCCAGAAGAAGGTGTCTATCAAGGATCTCGAGGGGGACGAGACGAGAAAGAAGCAGCTGAACAACGAGTTCCGAAGCCTCGAGATCTACCGCTCCTACAAGATTGACGCAGATGGAGAGCCGTATAGCTATGACTTCACGGTAGAGACGCTGGGCACTATGTCAGTGTATGACATGGTATACACGGCGCTTATCGAGCTGTCGAGGCTGTGCGAGAAGTACACGGCCCTGGATGTTGGTGAGCTGCCTGATAATATGGACATTCGCCCCGCCGAGGGTGCCATGAAGGGCTATGACCTCTGGTTCCGTGGGGAGGATCACACGCTTGGGAGTATGTTACAGGCGTGGATTGTTGCCAACACGGTCGGCGAGGGGGTCGACTTTGCCGGCTACAAGATCCCGCACCCGCTCCGTAAGGAGATGGTGGTTCGCCTGGGCGTGGAGGACTCGAAGAAGTTTGATGAGAAGGCTGCACGCTACACTCTGGCGGCGGCGGCGAAGGGGCTGGCTGACATGTACCGTGAGTGGTCGGTGGAGTGGTCGGTCATTGCGGCGGAGAACGGTAGAGCCGTAGGCGCAGAGGGAGACCTACCCAAGAAGCCGTGGGAGGCACATGCCGAGATGAAGATGAAGTAAATAGTAGAGATATGCCCACCCCCCAAATCGTATACTACGTTCGCAAATGCATTAGCTGCCTGAACAAGGTAACACTCCCTGTTACACTGCCGAACCCTTTTACAGAAACGGAGTGCACACATTGCAGGGCGATCATTCGCATTTGGCCGTAGTATAAAAATTGAGTAATTACTATATTACTTATTTTTATAGATGGATATACTAAAATCCCCTGTAACATTTACATGTACATGTGGTACTGTACATAGTAAGTCGAAACGGGCCTTCGATAGTAGTGGCCCTTTCTGTAAATATTGTACGCAGCGGAATACCGCAATCAAAAAGATAAAGAATAAAATTGCTCTTAATAACAAACTTATCTTGCTAAAAGATGGCGACCGTACGGAAACATTTGTCGCATCGCTATCTGAGAAACAGGGTCAAAGCTAGGAAAGAGACTCGTGAGCCAATCGACAATCTCCACTTTTTTCTTAAGACAGGCGTGTAAATATACCTTTTGGTAGAGGTATTGCCAATTGGAAGCTACGTCACCCTGAACGTCCGCATAATACTCCTGGAGACCTTTAAGGTCCCCAGCAGTAACAAGTGCCTTGCAGTCATCGAGAACACTCATCTACTCCTTTATTGTTCTTTGTTCTTTACTCTTTACCCTTTCCATTTAGCTTAGTCAACCTCCTCAATCTTGGGGCCGGCGTCTGCGGAAGCCGAAGAAGCAGAGGCCGAAGAACTAGAAGCCGCATCCTCCGCCGCCTTCTTGGCACGAGCCTCCTTGACGCGAGGGTCCTCGCTCACCTGCAGGAACAGCATAACATCGTGAATCGCCGTCTCCACCTCCTTCTGCTTAGCCTCGTACACCTCCTTTGACTGAGACACCGCATCCTGGTTCGCCTCCAGCCACTCGAGAGCCGCCTTCACGCACTCCACTGCAGCCGGACCATTCTCGCCATAGCTATCCTTCTTCTCCTCCAGGGTGTTGCGCACACTATACAGGTAGGCCTCCAGCTTGTTCTTCGCCTCCACCTTCTCAAACATCGCCTTGTCCTCCGCCTCGTGCTTCGCCGCCTCCTCCACCAGACGCTCCACCTCGTCACGGCTCAGGCGACCCTTGTCGTTCGTGATCGTAATCTTGTTCGTCTTGCCCGTGCTCTTCTCCGACGCCGACACATTCAGAATACCGTTTGCGTCAACGTCGAACGTAACCTCAATCTGCGGCTGGCCACGGGGCATAGGCGGAATGCCCTCCAGCTGGAAGGTGCCAAGAAGGTTGTTGTCCTTCGTAAACTGTCTCTCACCCTCATACACCTGGATGAGAACACCAGGCTGGTTGTCCGAATAGGTGCTAAAGGTCTGGCTCGCCTTCTTCGGAATTGTCGAGTTGCGCTTGATCACGGGAGTCATGATACCACCCGCCGTCTCGAGGCCGAGGGACAGGGGGGCCACGTCCAGCAGAATCACATCCTCCGTCTTCGCCGAGCCGCCCATGAGAATGTGGGCCTGCACCGTCGCACCGTAGGCAACCGCCTCATCAGGGTTCACGCTGTCATTCAGCTTCTTGCCGCCGAAGTAGTCCGAGAGCAGCTGGCGAATCTTGGGGATACGGGACGAGCCGCCAACCATGATAATCTCGTCAATCTCGCCCTTGTCCATCTTCGCATCACGAAGCAGGCCGTCGAGGGGAGCGATTGTGCGCTTGAAGAAGGACTCGCACAGGCTCTCAAACTTGGCACGTGTAAGCGTCGTCTGGAAGTCCTGGCCCTCGTGCAGGGAGTCGACCTCGATCGTCGCCTGCGTGGAAGAACTCAGAGATCTCTTCGCACGCTCGCACACCGTGCGAAGACGGCGCAGGGCACGAGGGTTGCCGCTGACATCCAGCTTCGTCTTCTTGCGGAACTCCTCTGTGCAATATGACACTAACGTGTTATCAAAGTCCTCGCCGCCCAGGTGCGTGTCGCCGGCCGTCGACTTCACTTCGAAAACGCCGTCGTCAAGACTTAAGATGCTCAGGTCGTGCGTCCCACCCCCACAGTCGAATATCAGTATCTTCTTCTCACCCGCAGTGCCAACACGATCCAGACCATAGGCGAGGGCAGCGGCCGTCGGCTCGTTGATGATGCGAAGCACATTGAGGCCGGCAATCGCACCCGCATCCTTCGTCGCCTGGCGCTGCGAATCGTTGAAGTAGGCAGGGACCGTGATAACCGCATCCTTTACCGTCTGGCCGAGGTACGCCTCCGCCGTCGCCTTCATCTTCTGCAGAACGGTGGCCGAGATCTCCTCGGGGAGAAACTCGTGCTTCTCGCCCTTCCACTCCACCTGAATCTTCGGCTTGCCGGCCGAATCAATCACCTGGAACGGCCACAGCTTCTTCTCGGACTGGACGACCGAGTCATTAAACTTGCGACCGATGAGACGCTTTGCATCGAATACAGTATTCGTAGGATTTGTCGCAGCCTGTGACTTTGCGGCATCGCCGACCAGACGCTCATCGCTGGTGTATGCAACATAGGACGGCGTCGTGCGATTTCCCTGATCATTTGCAAGGATCTCAACGTGGTCATTCTGCCACACACCAACGCAGCTGTAGGTCGTTCCGAGGTCAATACCGATTGCAATACCCTTCGACATCGCTTATAAACAACCATAGCAGGAGAGGTTTAGGCCAATGCACGGGGTCTTCTGTTCATTTTTTGTCCGTATGCATTTGTAGAATGAGCGAAGAAGATGCTTCGCCGGGCATTCAGATTGGAGATAGACTATTAATTACAGGTGGAAACCTGGACGGAACACGAGGAAGGCTATATGGAATGTATCCTGATCACCTTGCCATTCTACCCGATGGTGTAACAGATCGGATTATACGCATCCCGCTCATCGATGGGGCGCCTGACCCCGAGCTGGATATTGAGGCCTTCGATATTCTCGAGTCGGCCACTCGCCCTGGCTTTCTGCAGCTGAGCGGAATGCGGGCGGGTGATATGATTCAGACCTTCGGGGCGGATGGAACGGCGAAGGGTGTCTTTAGCGTGAAGAGTTTGGACTTGGAGGAGGACTCTGCTGTCTTTCTTACGGAAACGGGAGAGGAGGTGCCGATTGTATTTGGGTTCAGTGGAATCCCGCAAGGAGAGTTCGACTTTGAGGTGCTCCGTGCAAGGGAGGCCCCGGCTTTGAGCGCAGCGGAAAGAAGCGCAGCGTCTGCTGCGAGCGCAGAGGAGAAGAGCGCAGAGGACAAGGTCGAGGAGTCGCCTATCGAGGTCAAAGTGGAAAATGAGGGGGAAGGTGTATCAATGGTTGTTAACACGGCGCCTGCAGATGAAGACCACGTGGAACTAGGGGGGGAGGGCGAAGCAGAAGAAGACGACGACGAGTTCCCCTTCGAGATTATCGAGCAGGTAACGCTGCCTGTCGAAGTCCGCCTCAAGAAGAAGGACTCCGCCGACCGCATCATCCTCGACGTCTTCCAGAAATCCGACTTGCTCACCCAACTCATCCAAACCCTCTCCCCCGAGGACCAAAAGGACCCCATCAAGCTCCAAGCCGTCCGTCGCCGCATGGAGGTCCTGATGTTTCTGCAAAAGAAGGTCGTTAACTACGGAATCACGGGCGAGCCGCAAGGTCTCCGCAATACATCCGTCGAAACCATGTCAGAGTACGTGAAGTTCACCAACATCCCTATGACACGCAAAGTCGTGAGCGCAACGAAGGTTTTCTATGCCAAGAACGGAGTCGACGTTGATGAAGAAGATATTCGTGTCGAAGATGACGATGCACTGATCCCCCGTGCCGCCGCCCTGCAAAAGGAAATGGACATCGAGGGCGGCGTCAAGGTCGGCCTACCCACCTTTTACTCGAACATGGAAAAGTACCGTGCCATCATTCAGTCCCCCTACATCCTGCAACCGAGCAACAAGACGGTGACGGTAGATGAGGAGGCATTCCGCAATGAGATGCCCACCTTTGACAGCGAGCCAACCGTCACTGCCCGTGGAAGATGGGGGGGCGATACCCAGCCTCCCGTGGTACAGGTCCCCTATTCTATGCTCCGTCTGCTCAAGCCCCGCACCGTACAACTCCAGGATGCCATGCGTATCATCGAGTCCGGCGACTCTGCCAGTACAACGAACACGCTCATCTTCCCAAGGTCAGCGGGCAGAGACCTCGGCCCCATTCGCAGCGGCCGTCTTTCCCGTGATATCAGCTACGGCATGAAATCGCCCAACTCCACCTACGATCTCCTGTCGAAGCTCGGCACTCCTACAGAATTCCCCACGGCCAAAGATATTCTCAGTATCGGCCCCGAGGGAAGTGTTCCTGGCGGTATTCGCCTCGAGACCTGGCTCGACATGCAGAACTACCATCTCTTCGGGCCTGGCGACGTGTACGAAGAACTCGTCGGCTATTCGCTCGACAAGATCGAATTCACAAAGGAGCAACAGGATGTTCTCTCGTTCAAGATCAAGCAGGGAATTGCCGCCCTGCGCCTCTACATTACAAAGAAACGGGAAGAGAGTCGCACAGCCCTCGCCAATCTCCGTTTTACACGCAACGATCTACTGCCTGTCGACAGAAACGGCCGCCTCCATACCCGTGTTCTCAACGAGCCGAGTCTCCAGGAGATGATGAAGGGATTCGAGCAGCAAGTTGGCCCCGACGTAGCCCAGATAGATTCCGCCTGGTTTACGTACCTCTACATGAAATATCCCGATTTTCTTCTCGCCGTCCTCGGCGAGTCGGCCCCCGTCGTCACCAAATTCCGCCATATCCACGTGAGAAACTCGATTCTGAAAGTCATTCAGAACGCCTACCTCGACTCTGTTACAGAGAGATTTCGTGGCGAGCCGCCCATGGAAAACAAGTGCCCGCACATGAAGGGCCTCTATGCCATCGAGAAGGCCGACGACGACGTGGACAAGATGAAGAAATATATTGCTCTTCTCGGTGAGTATCGTGGAGAGACAGTCGATTCCTGGATTGATTGCCGCAAGTGCAAGAAGCACCTCATCTGTATGCACGAGCTCCTGCAAGTGCAGGAGTACATGCGTCCCAAGGAAAAGGACATTCTGCACAAGGAACTCCTGCTGAATTATTCGGGCGGCCAGTTCTCGGGCAAGTACATGTGCAAGGGGTGCGGCAAATTCATCGGCGATCTGGAATTCGACACGACTCTCGAGTTCGATGACCAGGGCCACCCTCTCATGGGTCGTGCGGTCATGGAGGAGGAGGTCGATACTGAAGGCATCTCCGATGTCCTGGAAGCTATCAAGGAGGACGAGGACGAAGCTACCATGAATGAGTCCGAGAAGAGACACATGCGAGTCCTGAAAAATATCACGGAACGTCTCGGAATTCACCCCGATGTGGCCGATTTCCGTGCGATGGTGGAACAGGTGGGTCAATATCTTCTGACTCTCATTCCGAAGGAGGAGTACGCCGAACTTCTCAGGGCCAAGCGGGTTCGCCAGGACTACGATATTTACTATAACATCCGCTATGTGGCGGCTGCGACGGCAGTGCTTCTTCTGAACATCCAGTGCCACATCCCCGATTACACGATTTACTATTCACGTGCCGAGTGCAAGGACGGGTTTCTGGGTTTCCCGATTTCGGGAGATGAGAGCATGGTCGGTGTCCAGTGCCTCTGCAGCATTGTTGCAGGAATCCAGGATAAGGAGGCCCCGTGGAATATGACGTCGCTGCAAAAGGTGGCTGATATTGCGAAGCGGCGCGAGGTGTTCCAGCCAATCGTTGTCAAGCTGCTCGAGGAGTACGTGGAGACGAAGCCTACTGTGCAAGCGGCCATCAAGAGAAAGCGGGAATACATGAAGAAGACATTCGGAACCGTGACGGGTGCAAAAGTGGATACGTTCGCATCCTCGTTTCGCCCCGAGCCCTATGTTGCTAAGGAGGAGGCGGCAAAGGCGCCTATTGTGGAGGGTGCGACCCCGCTGTTCCAGGCGACGGCGTGGATTCGCCAGGCGCACGAGATTGTAAAGGGGAATACAAATCTCCGTGACGGTTCGATTCTCTCGCAGACGACTTCGTGCCTGCACTCCATTCTTCGGCCGAATGAATTCTGGGAGGGAACGTCGATGCCGCCGCTGCCGCCGAAGCAGTTCGAGGGACGGCTCGCACGGACCAAGACACTGACCCTCAAGAACATTTTCAAGCCGAAGGAGAAGGTGGTCGGCAAGGTGGAGGATCAGAACATGTACAAGCTGTTCCTTGACCTCTGT
>Ga0209550_10003987_pt1 | contig 14031 bp, 10 predicted proteins | sample LauGreSuBDMM15SN_2_FD_187567 | JGI IMG/M metagenome (GOLD analysis project Ga0209550, IMG submission 187567) | Freshwater lake microbial communities from Lake Michigan, USA - Su13.BD.MM15.SN (SPAdes) (version 5) | ecosystem: Environmental > Aquatic > Freshwater > Lake | place: Lake Michigan...
AGGAGCGGATTTAGATAAGTTATTAAAAAAACTAACGCGTGATCAAACTAATTCTGTAGTACGTGCGTTCTCTTATTTTTCTCATCTCGCCAATATCGCTGAAGATCAACATCATAATCGCCGCAGACGAGCACATTTGTTAGCTGGCTCTGCATCACAATCTGGAAGTATTGCTTCTACACTCACAAAATTACATGACGCAGGTGTGACTGCTTCTGCAGTGCAGAGTTTTTTTACTGAGGCCTTGATCTCACCGGTATTAACTGCGCATCCCACAGAAGTACAACGTAAAAGCATACTGGATGCAGAACGTGAAATTGCACGCTTACTAGCAGGGCGTGATTTACCACTCACCCCGAGTGAACGAGCTCGAAATTTAGAACTACTCCACGCAGAAGTCGCCACGCTGTGGCAAACACGTATGCTGCGCTATTCCAAACTCACCGTTGAAGATGAGATTGATAATGCACTCTCGTATTACCGCATTACCTTCCTGCGTGAATTACCTGCTTTATTTGATGAGTTAGAAACAGAATGTGCAGCAGTATTTTCTGTCAAAAATTCACGCGCAAAAAAAACCACCTTGCCACCTTTTGTGCAAATGGGTAGCTGGATTGGTGGCGATAGAGATGGCAATCCGAATGTGAATGCTGGCACGATGTCACAAGCCATGGCAAGACAATCGACGACGATTTTCGATTTTTATTGTGAAGAAGTACATACACTCGGCGCTGAACTTTCTATCTCCACTCTATTAGTGGCTGTTAGCCCCGCACTACAAGCAATGGCAGAAGCTTCACCAGATAATTCACCACATCGCACTGATGAACCCTATCGACGTGCACTCATTAGCGTCTATGCACGACTTGCTGCTACAGCTAGAAAATTAGGCATCGCCATACAACGCAAAGAAGTCGGCGTGCTAGAGCCTTACGAGCATGGTGAAGAATTTTTGCAAGATTTAGACATTATTGCTGCATCTCTAATGGCTAATCATGGCGCTGCTTTAATTCGCAAACGCCTGCATGCTTTACAACGTGCTGTACAAATTTTTGGTTTTCATCTCGCCACCTTAGACATGCGCCAAAGTTCAGATGTGCATGAACAAGTTTTATCCGAATTATTCAAAGCTGCAAATGTTGTAAAAGATTACGCTAGCTTGAGTGAAGAAGAAAAAATTTCGTTACTTCTAAGTCAGCTACAACAACCACGTCTACTGTACTCGCCTTACACAAGCTATTCAGAACTCACACAATCAGAATTAACCATCTTACAAATGGCGCGCAACATACGTAAACAATTCGGTAGTAAAGCCATTCGCAATTACATTATTTCTCACACTGAAAGTGTGTCTGATCTCTTAGAAGTATTTTTATTGCAAAAAGAAACTGGTCTATTTTGCACTGATGCGCAGAGCGGCAAACAAGAAGCAGAACTGATGGTTATTCCTTTGTTTGAAACCATCCCAGATTTACGTGTAGCGGCTGACATCATGGATGGTTTGCTATCCATCCCTGAAATACGTGCACTGGTTCATCAGCAAGGTGAATTGCAAGAGGTCATGTTAGGTTATTCAGACTCGAATAAAGATGGTGGATTTCTGACATCAAACTGGGAACTCTACAAAGCTGAAACAGAGTTAGTAAAAATTTTCAACAAACATCATGTCAAACTCCGTTTATTCCATGGGCGTGGCGGCACAGTCGGTCGTGGAGGCGGCCCTAGCCATGAAGCTATATTGGCTCAACCTAGCGGCACAGTGAATGGTCAATTCAGACTAACAGAACAGGGTGAAATCATTGCCTCTAAATTTTCTAATCCTGAAATTGGTCATCGTAATTTAGAGTTAGTGATTGCTGCTGTGATGGAAGCGAGTTTAATGCCCCCCATCAAGGAAGGAAAACGCGCAAAGCGTTTAGCTGAATTTGAAAGCGTGATGGAAGAACTATCTGAACTAGCTTATCGCGCTTATCGCAATCTCGTCTATGAAACACCAGGCTTTACTGATTATTTTTTTGCTGCCACACCAATTGCTGAAATTGCTGAACTCAATATTGGTTCACGCCCTGCTTCCAGAAAATCAACTCGACGCATAGAAGATTTACGTGCTATTCCATGGGGTTTCTCTTGGGGACAATGTCGTTTACTACTTCCAGGTTGGTATGGCTTTGGCAGCGCCATCTCTATATGGTTAGAGCAAGAGAGTCCGCTAAGCAAAACTAAAAAAATCGCACTATTGCGTGCCATGCATAAAGAATGGCCATTCTTTTCTACCCTGTTAGCAAATATGGAAATGGTGCTTGCTAAAACTGATTTAGCAGTTGCTTCGCGCTATGCTGGTTTGGTCGCAGACAAAAAATTACGTAATCAAATTTTCAAACGCATCTCAATAGAACTTTCACTCACTAATGATTGTTTGTCACAAGTGACAGGTACTCGTGAAAGATTAACGAATAATCCTACATTGGCTCGCTCGATTAAAAATCGCTTTGCTTATCTCGATCCACTCAATCATTTACAGGTAGAGCTGATTAAACGTCATCGCTCATGGAAAGACGATGGTAGAAAAGCCGATATACGGGTACATCGAGGCATACATCTCACTATTAATGGTATTGCAGCAGGTTTACGCAATACAGGTTAATGAAACTGAGATTCACGCGCGCTACCTTATAATTTCAACTATTTCAGCAATTTAACGACTAGTCGCACCTAAGACACCATTAAAGACATCATATGACCGAACAGTTTTCTAAAAAAAATGAAGCATGGTCCGCACGATTTTCCGAGCCCGTATCTGATTTAGTTAAACGCTATACCGCTTCTGTATTTTTTGACCATAGACTCGCTCACGTTGATATTCAAGGCTCGCTAGCACATGCGGAGATGTTGGCACATCAAAAAATCATTACATCACAAGACTATGCCGACATTCAACGCGGCATGCAGCAGATTCTAGAAGAAATCAACAGCGGAAAATTTGAGTGGTTACTCGATCTTGAAGATGTGCATCTTAATATAGAAAAGCGTTTAACCGAATTGGTTGGCGATGCAGGTAAACGTTTGCACACCGGCCGTTCACGCAATGATCAAGTGGCAACAGATATCCGACTTTATTTACGTGCTGCGATTGATGACATACAAAAATTAATTCGTGAACTGCGGTTAGCCTTAGTAGATCTCGCAGAAAAACATGCTGATACCATCATGCCAGGCTTTACCCACATGCAAGTGGCGCAGCCTGTCACCTTTGGACATCACATGTTGGCTTATGTAGAAATGTTTGGTCGTGATGCTGAACGCTTAACTGATTGTAGAAAACGTATCAATCGTTTACCACTAGGCGCTGCCGCATTAGCAGGCACAACCTTTCCGATTGATCGTGAACGTGTCGCAAAAACTCTGGGCTTTGATGATGTCTGTCATAACTCTTTAGATGCTGTCTCTGATCGTGATTTTGCAATCGAGTTTTGTGCAGCAGCAGCACTGATCATGACGCACATTTCGCGATTATCTGAAGAGTTGATTATCTGGATGAGTCCTCGAGTTGGCTTTATTGATATTGCTGATCGTTTTTGCACTGGCTCATCGATCATGCCGCAGAAAAAAAATCCCGATGTACCTGAATTAGCACGTGGTAAAACTGGCAGAGTAAATGGCCACTTAGTTGGCTTGTTAACTTTAATGAAAGGACAGCCACTCGCCTACAACAAAGACAATCAAGAAGATAAAGAGCCTTTGTTTGATACAGTGGACACACTGATTGATACCTTACGTATTTTTGCTGATATGGCGACTGGTATATACGTTAAAGCAGATGCTATGCGTGCAGCAGCATTGCAAGGTTATGCTACTGCCACGGATCTTGCTGATTATTTAGTCAAGAAAGGTCTGCCATTCCGCGATGCACATGAAGCAGTTGCGATGGCAGTACGTCATTGTGTGGAGCGAAACTGCGATCTAGCTGAACTCTCCACCAAAGAACTACAAGCCTTCTCGCCATTAATAGCTGAAGATATTCATGCAGTCTTAACGCTAGAAGGCTCAGTCGCTGCAAGAAATCATATAGGCGGTGCCGCTCCTGCTCAGGTAAAAGCAGCTATTCAACGATTACGAAAATTACTGGCTTAAACTACTTTTCAAAATTCAATCAATAGACTCAATACCTTCTGCAACACACTAAGCATCCCGATCTCACGATTGGGATGCTTTTTTTATTGGGATTTATCGTTGCGATAAAACATCAGTGCGCAAATTCATTTCAATGATCGATAAATAAAACAGTATCGCGTAACAGAGTAGTATTGAATTCTTCATCAGAGACAAGCTAAATTCCCCCCAGCCTTTGTCCCCGCTTTTAGACTTTCTAAAAATAGCGGACCGCAGCAATGGTGATTCACCATCTCAATAATAAAAATATCTTTCAACCACCAATCATTAAAACGAAAGAAAAACATGTCTGCCCTTCTTTTAATTTCAAAATATATCGATGCACTGAATGAAAAAATAGGCCTCACAATTAGTTGGGCTTTATTAGTCGCTGTGGTAATTTGCAGTGGCAATGCATTAATACGCTACACCTTCAATACCAGCTCAAACGCTTGGCTAGAAATTCAATGGTACTTATTCAGCGCAATCTTCTTACTTGCTTCTTCCTATACCTTGCGTCGCAATGAACATGTGCGCATCGATGTCATCGTAGGTAAATTTTCAAAACGCACACAAGTATGGATAGATGTCTTTGGCTTCACCTTCTTCTTATTACCCACCACCCTACTGATCCTCTATTTTGCTACGCCTTATGCGATTGAATCCTTAAGGAATCAAGAAGTTTCTAGTAATGCGGGCGGCTTAATTGTATGGCCAGCGAAATTACTTATCCCCGTAGGATTTTTCTTACTGACCCTACAAGGCATTTCTGAATTAATTAAGCGCTTAGGTTATTTGGCGGGCAAAGTTGAATTAAGCACTTTTGAAAAACAAACCGTCACGCCTGAAGATGAAATTCAAGCGATTAAAGCAGCGAACCAACTTTAATGAATTGAGAAAACATCATGACGGAATTTCTAATTGCGAACATGGCACCTGTCATGTTCTTTACACTGGTTATATTTTTATTGTCTGGCTTCCCAGTTGCCTTCTCACTCGCAGCAAACGGATTATTTTTTGGCTTGATAGGCATACAAGTGGGCTTACTCAAACCTGAATTATTACAAGCTCTACCCAATCGATTATTCGGCATTATGTCGAATGACACCTTATTAGCGATTCCATTTTTCACCATGATGGGATTGATCCTTGAGCGCTCTGGTATGGCCGAGGATTTACTCGATACCATAGGCCAGTTATTTGGACCGCTGCGTGGTGGTATTGCCTATGCCGTCATTTTTGTCGGTGCATTACTCGCTGCGACCACCGGTGTAGTTGCTGCTTCCGTCATCTCTATGGGTCTCATTTCCTTACCCGTCATGCTGCGCTATGGCTATGATAAGAAAATTGCATCGGGCGTGATTGCGGCCTCTGGAACTTTGGCGCAAATCATCCCCCCCTCCTTAGTGTTAATTGTGATGGCAGATCAATTAGGACGCTCAGTGGGCGACATGTATCAAGCTGCTTTCTTACCTGGACTGTGCCTGACTGCGATGTATGCACTCTTTATCTTTGGTATCTCAATCTTTAAACCACAAGCTTTACCTGCTCTGCCACTTGAAGCACGCAATCTACGTCAAGAGAATGGCGATAGTGGCGCACAGTCTTTGTTTGTATTAATTGGCATGACAATAGGTATTAGCTACTTATTTGGAAAATTTTATTTAAGCACAACAACCAAACTCGCTAGCGATGAAATTGGTATTTATAGTGGTGTAGTTGGTGTTGCCTTTGCTTTAAGCGCTGCTATATTGAATCGCAAATTTCAGCTAGGTCTTTTATCACGCATGGCTGAAAAAGTAGTGCTAGCCCTTGTGCCACCACTGGCTCTGATTTTTCTAGTACTAGGCACGATCTTTGTTGGCATTGCTACACCAACTGAAGGCGGCGGATTAGGCGCTCTTGGTGCTTTAATTCTGGCGGTATTAAATCGCAGATTAAGTTGGGATCTACTTAAACAAGCAATGAACTCAAGCACACGGCTATCTTGCTTTGTTTTATTTATTTTAATTGGATCTAGTGTTTTCTCTTTAGTTTTTCGTGGTGTGAATGGTGATCTTTGGGTTGAACACTTACTCACTTCTCTACCAGGTGGTAATGCTGGATTTCTCATCGTAGTCAATATCTTATTTTTCATACTCGCATTTTTCTTAGATTTCTTTGAGCTGGCTTTTATTCTTGTTCCATTAGTCGGTCCTGTAGCAGACAAAATGGGTATTGATTTAATTTGGTTTGGTGTACTACTCTCAGTAAATATGCAAACTTCCTTTATGCATCCGCCATTTGGATTTGCTTTATTTTATTTACGCTCCGTCGCACCCAAAGAAATTAAGACTAGCGATATCTATTGGGGAGCAGTACCCTTTGTTGTCATACAAGTCTTGATGGTTGCCTTAATTATTCTCTTTCCTAATCTGGTTTCTGTAGATAGCAAAACTGATATGAAAGAACAAATTGAACTCAAGATCGATCTCCCTAGCAATACTGATTTTGATGCAGAAAAAACTGCAATTGATTTTTCTATAGAGGTCGATCCAGAGCCAACCAAAAAAGATAGTCAATAAGTCTTTGTATGAAAGTCATATAAAAACCATTTAACTTTATTCGGTGTGAAAAAGAGGGAAACTTAGCTTTCCTCTTTTTATTTGGTAAACAGCTACCATTTTTTAAACTACATTACATCTTCTGTATGATGAGAATTGAATCCAGTACCATAATTACTGCTTAGCTCTGTTGCCTCCACTAAAGAATCAGATGAATCGCCAACTATTAAATTATTCAATGCCATCACCGTGTCTAATTTTTTCATAATCTCATGTTCAGCCGAGCTCTCCTCTTCAACGCGCCACAAATAGCTAGTGAGGCAACGTAAATTGACATAACGCTCAATTCCCATTGCTAGCGTTTTATCCAAATTTGTCAGTGTAGTGGCCGCTGATTTCAAAAATGTCTGAACACTCTCTGGTGTCTGTTGCACCACATATTGCGCAGCATGAGATAAGGGGCTATGAGTGATGAAGCCTGGTAGCTGGTTTAGCGCCTCTAGATGATGCTTACGCTGTTGTTTAGTCATCGCTACAATACAATCGAATATTTGATTCAATCCCTCACCAACTGCGATGCCAGCATACTTACCTGCAAAAGACGTACCAATCGCAATCAAGGCAAAACTATTTCCCCGCATGAGTTGCAACATCAGCTGTAATAAGTTTGCTTCGCCTAATAAATTTGTCATTGATTGCAGTGTTTTACTTCCGGATAATTCAGCAGCAGTCATCATGGTGGCTGTTGCCACGAGAGGTAATCCGCCTCCGACCAACACAGAGCATTGCAATAATGAAGAAATTATTTTTACGGAAGCGAGTGCAATATCACGTTGTTCTGTGGATAAATCTAATCTTGCCACTCCATTCATCAGCACTTGTTGCGTAATTTCTTTAATAAATGCAGCACTAAAACTACTTGCTACTTTCGCACTATAATTATTTTCTATCCACTGATATACCGCTTCAGTGGTTTGATTTACACATAACTCATATCCTTCAATCGAATCTGGAAAAATACATTTAATCGCACCTTCATCAAAGTAGCCTAATTTCTCAGAACGTTCGCCAAAAATAAAAGCACGCTCTATATATCCATGATCAATACATTGCTTTTTTGTTGACAAAATTGAAGTAGTATCAAAATCATGGGCAATAGGATTACACAGTGATTCACGTATATCGGGATGCAAATTTTTATAAGTATTTAATGGATCGCGCAATTGCCCTAGCACAGCTGTGTCATTGTGAGTGGTATGTAAATAAGTTCTTAAATACAAAGCCAGTTCTCGTGAACCTTCTTCATTACTTAGGTGGGTAGGCATATTGAAAATATGATGACTACTTACATCACGATGCTGTATAGGCTGACTATTATTACAATGCTCTAGCAAGATAGAGTGAGGCGGATAATTTGATTCATTTTTCTTTATGTCGGTGTCATTCGCTTGATTAGCCTGTAAGTTAAAGCGTATCGCTATACCTGAATCTTTAAACTGCTGATTAATCGTATGTGTAACTTGAGACCAGACAGTTTTTTGTTCATCCGTTAAATCATGGCATAACGGACCAGCTGCAATTGAAATATTCGCAATGCCATCTGCATTTTTTTCTATTTGATTTTGTAAAAATTCTAATAATTTTGAATATTCATAATGTTGTAGCGTTTCTTGTATGTGTTGCTGACTATTTTCCTTTATCGCGGATTCATATTCTTTGGGTACTAACCAAGATGCGGAACGTGCTAACCATGACTGCGTGAATCTATCCATATACCCTCACAAAATTTATTCATATTAATCGCTAGAAAATAAAAAAAGCAGGAGAACAATGTCCTCCTGCTTCATTGATTATCAGCTAGCTATAGCTGAGTTGAATAAACTTATCTGCTGTTTATTTACGGCTAATCAAATAATTTTGTATTGGTGCCTCTGCCACTGAGTACCATTGATTTTGATCTTGACGGAAGCGTTTCCATGGCTCCATGATTTTTTTAAATTTTGCATTTTTACTGGCTTCTTCATTCATCACTTCAACCGCAGACTTATGACAGGCATCCATAATGGATTTAGAGTAGCTACGCATTTTTGCACCATTCTTCAACAAACGTGCTAATGCCTGAGGATTGCGCGCATCGTACATCGCTTGCATAGTAATGTGTGCTTCATAGGTTGCGACTTCTAAGGCATGTTGATAAAGCTTAGGCAGTTTTTCCCATTCTTTAATACCTACATAGAATGAAAGCTGGGCACCGGCTTCCCACCAACCAGGTGTGTAGTAGTAAGGTGCGACTTTGTTAAAGCCTAATTTTTCATCATCATACGGACCTATCCATTCCGCTGCGTCGATAGTTCCTTTTTCAAGCGCAGGATAAATATCACCTCCTGCAATTTGCTGTGGTACGACACCTAAGCGCTGCATCACTCGACCCGCAAAACCACCAACACGCATTTTCAATCCCGATAAATCATCTGGCGTATGCACTTCTTTACGGAACCAGCCACCCATTTGCGAACCGGTATTACCACCCAAGAAATTGATAATGCCGTATTCCTGAAAAAATTCACGTAGTAATTCTCGACCACCGCCCTGATCAAACCACGCTGTTTGTTGACGTGCAGTTAAACCAAATGGCACAGCACAATCAAATGCGAAGGTGGGATCCTTACCAAAATAATAGTAAGAAGCACTGTGACCCATTTCTACAGTACCTGCTTGTACCGCATCCATCACTTGTAATGCAGGCACGATCTCACCACCTGGGAAGCAGCGAATTTGAAATTTTCCATCAGTTAGTTGAGCTACGCGTTTTGAAAAAATTTCAGTCACACCAAAAATAGTATCTAGCGACTTTGGAAAACTAGAGGCTAGCCGCCAATTGATGGTGGGATTACCTTGCGCAATTGCGGGAGCTGCGAGTGCACCAACTGCGATACCAGCAGCAGCTTTTGTAATAAACGAACGACGTTCCATTGAGTTGTCTCCTATTAGCGAAATGTTTTAGCAATACGTTGCATGAAGCAAGAATCAATACGCCGCATACAAACTGTGCTTGTTAAAACAATTGCAATTCTAGGATTGGTATTTAGATAGCAGCAATACCAAATTGATAGTAATGATGCTTTGTTGTTTATGCGCAGTATCAGAAAGATGACACCATAAGAAAGTAAAATTTCTATTGATTACCGAGTTTATGAATATGAAAAAGAAATGTCGTATATGTACATCAATCGCATACTGAATGCATCACTTATCCTAATTATTATTGCATCGCCAACCGAAAAAAATTTTGTTTAAGAAAAATTTAAAATGACTTTATTTGTGATCTCTCAATTGATAGAAACCAATGCTGCATAAAAAAATCGGGCTCTGCATAATTAATGCGGAGCCCGATAGAAGATTTTAGTTAAATAAAAATTTAAAGCTATGTTCAATGCGCGTTTATGAGCCTGCGATAGTCATGTTACCTATCAAGATAGAACCTGTTTTCTTAGTACCGCGGATCAGCGTATCGGAACCAATAGCAACAATATCTTGCAACATAGTTTTCATGTTACCTGCAATCGTAATTTCTTCTACCGGATATTGAATAATGCCGCGCTCCACCCAATAACCAGATGCACCGCGTGAATAATCACCCGTCACATAATTCACACCCTGCCCCATTAGTTCTGTGACCAATAAACCAGTGTCCAATTTTTTTAGCATGGCCTTGAAGTTATCACTAGCCTTGGTATTCACAGACATGATCTGCAGATTATGCGAACCACCTGCGTTACCCGTTGTTTGCATGCCTAGCTTACGTGCAGAATAAGTGGATAAAAAATAGCCTTGCAATACGCCATCTCTCACTACTTCTCTACGCTGTGTTTTGACGCCTTCTTCATCAAAAGGGGCAGAACCGACTGCACCAACCAAATGTGGATCTTCAACTACTTGAATATCGGATCCAAATACTGAAGTACCTAAAGAGTCGAGTAAGAACGTTGATTTTCTGTATAAAGCACCACCCGAGACGGCTTGTACAAAGGCACCTAATAAACCGGCTGCTATCGGCGCCTCAAACAAAACTGGACATTTACGTGTATCGAGTTTGCGTGCATGTAAACGTGATAAAGCACGTTCTGCAGCATAACGGCCTATCGCCTCTGGTTTCGCTAAATGCTGTGGATTGCGTTCCGAGGAATACCAATCATCACGCTGCATATTGTTACCCTTACCTGCAATGGGTGACACTGATAAGGAATGTCTGGAATAAGGATAGCCACCGATAAATCCACGAGAGTTCGCCAATACGAAATGTGATTGCTGCGTATGGACATTCGCACCTTCACTATTGGTAATACGTTTATCCACTGCAAAGGCAGCACCTTCAATTTTCTTTGCAATCTCGACAGCTTGTTCTGCTGTTACAGACCACGGGTAACAAAGCTGTAAATCTTGTGGATGTCGCTCAAACAAGGCTTCCTCAGGCAAACCAGCGCAATCATCTTCTGCTGTGAAACGCGCAATGTTATAAGCCGCGTCAACCGTATCGCGCAAAGAAGAGGTGGAAAAATCCGAAGTACTGGCATTTCCACGTCGAATTGCTTTGCCCTGCCCTAAGTACACTGTGACACCAATTCCTTTATCTTTATTCTGCTCTATGGTCTCAACCTGCGCTTTACGCACTGTGACCGATAAGCCTTGACCTTCACTAATCTCGACAACGGCATCACTCGCCCCTTTTTCTTGCGCAAAACGCAAGACATCACGGGCAATCTGTTTTAACTGATCCTGAGTATGGGTAAAAATGGCTTGTTTCATGGAGACGTTTCTGGGTTAGTGAGTCAAAAGAGTTATCATACAGGCGTTTGAAAAATCAGAGAGATCAACTGAATATGCCTAACCCAAATAGAGGCGCTGTCGGGTTCCAATCCAACGAATTCGAGCAACAATACGAACGTCCCTCAAAATCTCAACTCAAGCGCGAAATGACCGCGCTGCAAAAATTAGGGTCTGAATTAGTTGAAGAAGCGCGTGATCGTGTTAAGCGCATTCCCATGCCTGAAGATGTACGTGATGCAATTTTGGAATGCCAACAAATTAAAGATCACGAAGGCAGACGTCGACAACTGCAATATGTCGGAAAAAAAATGCGTAGTTTGAATGAAGAAGAAGTCGCTGTCATTCAAGCCACTATCGATAGCTGGAAAGGTGCATCAAAATCTGAAACTGCTGCATTACACGCACTCGAACGTCAACGTGACAAACTGCTTGCAGATGATGAAGCGCTTACTTTATTACTGTCTCGCCACCCGCAGGTTGATGGTCAACATCTACGTACACTGATACGCAATGCACGAAAAGAAGTAAGTGAGAATAAACCTCCTAAAGCCTATCGTGAAATTTATCAATTGTTAAAATCACTACAGGCTGACGCAAAAGCTCAACGTTTAGAAGAATCTGCTGATCATGAAGAAGACGAGAACCCATCCTGATGAATTAATCATAGGCTTAGTATCAATTTCTGATCGTGCCTCTAGTGGTGTGTATGAAGATCAAGGTGTACCGGCATTACGCGAGTGGTTTAGTGCTGCCTTAAGTAGTCCATGGCAAATGGAAACGCGCTTAATTCCCGATGAAAAACCTGTGATTGAAAAAACTATCATTGAGCTAGTCGATGAATGTGGTTGCGATCTCGTACTCACTACCGGTGGTACGGGTCCAGCACGACGCGACGTCACTCCTGAAGCAACGCTAGCAGTGGGCACACGTGAAATGCCAGGCTTTGGTGAACAAATGCGTCAGATCAGTTTGAAATTTGTTCCTACTGCCATCCTCTCACGACAAGTTGCCGTGATTCGTGAAACATCTGATCACGCTGCTTTAATCATGAATTTACCAGGTCAACCTAAGTCAATTAAAGAAACACTAGAAGGATTAAAAGATGAATCAGGTAAATCACTGGTCTCTGGTATTTTTGCTGCCGTTCCTTATTGCATAGATTTAATAGGCGGTCCTTACATAGAAACACATGAAGCAGTCTGCAAAGTTTTTAGACCTAAATCAGCGATACGCAATAAAAACTAAAAATTTATCTGTTTAATTTTATTTCACCCCACTTATGTCAGATCACGCCTACCTCGATTGCATAGAAGTCACTACCAACGAAGATCCCTCTGCTGCTGTCATCTGGATGCACGGCCTCGGTGCTGATGGCTCCGACTTTGTACCTATCGTACACGAGCTGAATTTATCTGGCTGTCCTGGTATACGTTTCGTCTTTCCAAATGCAGATAGCATACCGGTTACGATTAATGGTGGTTATGTCATGCCTGCTTGGTATGACATCTTAGCTATGGATTTAGTGCGCAAAGAAGATGATGCTGGTTTAAGAAAATCACAAAAACAAATTGAAGCTTTAATTGAGCGTGAAATCGAAAGAGGCATCAGCGCAGATAAAATTATTTTGGCTGGGTTTTCTCAAGGCTGTGCCATGACGCTGCAAACAGGATTGCGCTTCCCACAAAAATTAGCAGGCCTCATGTGTTTATCCGGTTATTTACCGATTCATAGCACTGTCACAGCAGAACATCATCCTGCGAATAAATCTACGCCTATTTTTATGGCACATGGCAGAGGTGATGGTGTGGTGACGATAGATCGCGCAGAACAATCACGCGATTTTTTGCATGCGCTAGGCTACAACATTGAGTGGCATGAATATTTAATGCAGCACTCAGTATGTGAAGAAGAAATTACTGATATAGGTCATTGGCTACAACGCTTACTTGCTTAATCGTTTTAACAATCATGAGAGCGTGATGAAAAAATTTTGTACCAATGTATTATTATTACTCATAATATTAGCGAACTCTGCACATGCGGGATCTGATCTCACCTGCACTATTTCTGGTGTCACAGAATTAACGGCAAATGGTGAATTAGAACCCTTAGCAGGTAAAAAAAATTACTACGAAACTGCAATAGGTGCGCAGTTTATCGTGCAGCGTGATCAAGGTTTAATGGCAGGACGATTTGTGAGTAACGCAGGCTGGAAAGTCACCGTGATTGATCAAGGCTCAGCGCAGCAGTCATATAAAGTCATGTCTAACAAACTCAATGGCCGTATACAAGCGCAGTTTTTAGAAGTGAGATTACAAGAAAAAAGCGATAAAAAACCTTTCTTTTTGTTAGCTGCAGAAATCATATACGGTTACTGTACGTTGTAATTTACGTTAAATAATGACATCTCAAACACCAACTCACTATCATCTACTTTTTATTTGTATGGGCAATATCTGCCGTAGTCCAACTGCAGAAGGTGTTTTTCGTCACTTGGTTCAGCAATCCGGAT
>Ga0209550_10003988_pt1 | contig 14030 bp, 13 predicted proteins | sample LauGreSuBDMM15SN_2_FD_187567 | JGI IMG/M metagenome (GOLD analysis project Ga0209550, IMG submission 187567) | Freshwater lake microbial communities from Lake Michigan, USA - Su13.BD.MM15.SN (SPAdes) (version 5) | ecosystem: Environmental > Aquatic > Freshwater > Lake | place: Lake Michigan...
GAGGGGTGGCCTCAGGTTGCGCGAGAAGGCCCCATTCGTTGTCAACGGTATCGGCCCCCTGGTCATCGGATCGCAGCGCTGCCTCGGCGCGCTCCGGGTTGTTGGGGCCCTCGAGGCAAGGCAGAGGCTCATCGCCAAAGTGCAATGCCGACACTCGCAGCGAGAGCGGCACGCTTTCCCCCTCGAGCAGCACTGCTAGGCGGCCGATGCCCTGCCAGCTCCGGCTCTTGAGCACTCTGCCGCGCGCGCCGACGAGCTCCGGCCGACTGACCATCGTGCGCACCTGCACGCGCTTCCCAGCGTAGCTCATCATTTGGAACGCGTCCTGCACCAGCCGGACAGTTTGGTGGTCATATTCGCGCCCCATGAGCATCGCACTCATTGCGGCCTGAGGATCAGCGCCTGCCCTCAGGAGTAGCTCGATGATCGACGCGGATGTCTTCTTGCGGGTCATGGCACTGCGCGGGGGGCGGGGAGGCACAGATGAGGACATTGGCGCCGTGCTAGGCTCCCATGCAGGGAGGGGAGGAGAGGGGCGCACGGCTGTGAGCAGACGCACAATGCTATGACTGAATCGACGAGGGTCAAGTGGCCGGTGCTTGGGTTCATCAACCTCGTCCCACACGAGACGCGCGTGTTCACGTCCACCTTGGCATCGAGAAGCAGCTGCAGCCCCATCAGGGCTCGGTCTTCGGCCAGAAATTGGCTGCACTGCAGCATATCAGAGGTGTGCCGCGCATTGAAGCCCTCAGGATCCTGGGAGCGGCTCGCACTCAGCAGCAGCTTCACCATCGCCGGCATGAGGCTCGGCGGCGCATTCTTCATCGTGAAGCTCATCGCATCATCGCCGTGGTAGCTGGGCGACGCCTCGGTGATCGTCGCATGCAGCGGATGACCTGCACGAACCAAGGACTCGGCGCACTCAGAGGTCATCAGTGGTCATCAGTGGCCATCAGAGGTCATCAGCGGCCATCAGTGGTCATCAGCGGTCATCAGTGGTCATCAGTGGCCATCAGAGGTCATCAGCGGTCATCAGTGGCCATCAGTGGTCACCTGCACGAAGCAAGGACTCAGCGACCTCCACCGCGCCTCGGCTGGCAGCGACCATCAGTGGAGTCATCGGGTGGCATCCGTCGCTGAGGGTCCCTGTCCTGTTGGGCGCCGCATGGTGCTCGAGAAGCAGATCGACCAGCGCGTGGTCCTCCTTGGCGCACGCCAAGATGAGTGGAGTGGCAACCCCAATCGGCGTGCCGCTGTCGGAAGCGAAGACGGCTTCGTCTGGCCGTGCTTTCGCCTCCAGCAGCAAGCGGATGCATGCGAGCGGATCCGAAGCGCTGCCGCGCGTGCTCGCCTGTATCACGGTCGTCAGAGGAGTCGCCGTCTCATGCAGAGCCAGGTTGACGTCCGCTTTGGCATCAAGGAGCTCGCGCAGTCGATGGGGCTCTGCCGCCGAGCACGCCTCGAACAGGTCGCGCACCTCCGTCGACGCGGCCGCGAGCTCGTCAGCTAGCAGAGCGTCAAAGCCGGGCTCCACGTCGTCGTTCAAGAAGTTGCGACCTCGCTTGCCTCGGTGTCCCTGGCGCCACTTTTGGTACTGCATGACTGAGATCTTGATTGTGCTCGTCGGCGGCACCTTGCAGTAGCCAGAGCGCTCTTGCATATGCATCGCAGCGCTGCACAGCAATTTTTGCTCTGGGCCGTCAGTCTCGGACCACGCGTCCCCAGCAATGTATCCCACAGGGAGCACGTCGCACGTGCGCTCGTGGCCAGGGACCATGACCCTATCTTCCAAGACCTCCACGCGCGGATCGTCTGGGGCGACTCCACAGCACAACAGCATGCGGAGCTGCAGCTTCTGGTAGACGTCCGCTTCGCTGCAGCCCTTGACGACCAAGGGGGGCGTGCCGTCCTTGTCAGCGTCGCGGTGCATGAACGCCGCCCGTGGCCGGTCGAAGCCCCACATGCCGCCCGACGCGACCGAGGTACGCCCGCTCGTCGCGAGCGGCGCGACGCACGTCACGCAACACGCCGTTAGACGCCAGCGCGGCGTCGAGTCGTAATTAATCCACTCAAGTGTGTAATCAAGAGGGCCCCCGCTCTGTCGTGCGATAGTTAAGCCTGGTCTAGCTAGCTTCAGCAGGGACCGGGTTGTCGCGCTCACGAGGCTGCTTGCGTCGTAGCTCTGATGTGAGGCAGCATTCAAGATTTCAAGTCAAACACGCGACACATTGAGACCTATGATTGCGCGCGACAACGTAGCCCGGCCGACCCGGGCACCCGCGACCGGTCACCGGACACCATGCCGGACACTCGACAGCGTTCACAAGAGCTCTTGAAATAGTTCGATATCGTGTACAAAGAGGCTGCACCTGCAGAACGTAGAGCGCGCGCGCGCGCGAAACGCACCAGTGCCGGCGCGATCATGAAGGCGATTCGGTTTCGCTTTCGGAGCGGACAAGGGACATACGGCGTCCGAAATCACACGTCCCGATCCAGATTAGATCCAGAGCGCTTACAGAGCGCTGCTTAATGACACCCGCGACAGTGGCATGCGATGCGTATTCGCGAGCGCGCGACCGGATCACATGCATGCACTACTGCGCACGCGGCTAACGACCTGGGGAGGAGCATCAGTACATTATCTGTTAATCGCTTCTCCGGTTGCGCCTCTCGCCAATCTGATTCACATAGGTGCTGAGGATGCGCTTGGCGCCCTCGGGTGACTTTTGGTACGTCGTCCACAGCATCTGCAAGAACTCGTCATAGTTGAGCGTGCCCGACTCATCGTGATCATGACGATCGAGCATGTTCTTCGCATTCTGCACCGCTCGAGGATCCCCGATAGCTTTTCGAGCGGCTGTCAGCTCAGCGAGGTCGAGCTGCCCACTCCCGTCGGTGTCTGCGAGATTGAAGACGCGTCGGACCTCGGCTCGGAAGCTCAGCGCATCCTCACGTTTCTCCGCGATCATCGCCCAGTGCTCGCGCTCCGCATCCGTGTGCACGTGGTACACGTGGTTAGTGGCACCGTGGAGACGTCCCGGGACCACCACCTTTTGGTGGTAGCCGGTGGTGAGCTTGTTAACGTAATTCATTTTCACCGCGCTGGCCGCATCCTTGGCAGCGATATTCTCCTCGCGTCTGGCGGCGATGGGAGCCCACGGGTCGGGCGGAGGCGCCCAGGGGTCAAGCTCCGCCGCCATTTCGGAAACGATTCACTGCAAACAGTCAGCTCAACTGCCTTCAAACTGTCAGCGGTGTGAAATTGCCGTGGGAGGGAGAGAACGAACGAAGATGTGCCACCTCATGAACATTTTACTTGTCTTGTCTTGACTTGACTTTAATGTATGCGGCCCAGCTTATGTGTTACATGTATCGGCGCGAGCCTTATTGGCTGCGTCAATTTCCTGTTGCTATCTCACGTGACGCAGCCGGTGGCGCTCCTCCATACGGCACCGCATATACGTGGCGCATGGGAATCTCAGGAGCCAGCGCCACCGGCACCAGCCGCGGCCACGCTGAGTGTCCTGCAGAACTTTGACCTGGATGCGCGGTATCCGCCCGAGACGCGCTTTTGGGAGCGCGCCGACGAGTCGTCGCTCTCCTCGCTGGACGCACCGTGGCTCGCCGCGCTGCGCAACCAGTGGCTCGGACGACGACCATTGCAGCCGATACCCGAGCAGCTGCACCAGACGTGGAAGAACGCCGCGCCACCCAAGGCGCAGTTCAGTCCGCGCTGGCGCAAGTCGCTCCGCGACCAGAACCAAGGCTGGGCGTACACGCTCTGGACGGATGCCGACAACCGAGCGCTCGTTGCGTCCGAGTACCCGTCGCTGCTGCCGATGTACGATGGGTATGCGTCGCCGATCCAGCGCGCAGACGTGGCTCGATACGTGATCGCGCATGCACGTGGCGGCGTGTACGCGGACCTCGACACGCAGTGCTTCAAGCCATTCGGGCCGCTCCTCGAGGGAGCATCGCTCGTGCTCTCCTACAAGGCCGGTAACAACTTTTCACGCGGTGCATGCAATTCGGTCTTCGCCTCCGCCAAGGGGCACCCGTTTTGGGGTGTAGTCTTCGATGTGCTACGTAACCGGTCTGCGACGCCGCTGAGCAGCGGGCACACGGCCGTGCTGTACTCAACTGGGCCCGCGGTGCTGCGCGAGGCGCTCCGGCGGCTGCTGCGGCTGCCAGCCGAAGCGAGCCTGAGCGAGACGGGGCTCGAGCTCGCTCACCGGCAGCTTGGCCTTGTCGTGCTCGACTCTGCCTATTTGCACCCGGTGACGGCCGAGCACCGAAAGGAGGACGAGGAGAGCACGCGCCCGCGCGAGGCCGTGTGCACCCACCACTTTGTGTCCAGCTGGGTGGCGCACGACAAGGAGGCGCATGAGAGCACAGCGAGGCGGCGGCGCGCAGGCGACCCGCTCGCTGCGATGCATGCACGCCGTGGGCAGCCTATCAAGCTCGAGGGCGGGGGGCACACGTAAGTTACTAGTTAGGTAGGTCGCCCTCGCTCGTGCATGCGGCAACAATGGCAGCTCACTCACTGGCGAACACTCACTCACTGGCGAGGATTGGCTGACGAGGACTGTACTTCACACATCGGTCTACGTCGGAACGTCGCGCGGCGCGTTTTATTCGAAAACGCTCGTTAAGAGACGCAACGCAGACGTCCGTCGGAGCACACACCAAAATTACCACATTCACAAGACAAATCAATAGACAGGTTGGTATACGTATACACACAGCACGGCATACTCGTACACCAACCTGAATCACGGCGATATCACAGTTCACACTCAATCAACACTCAAGTCGCGCAGCCGTGTCCTCGCAGCGGCAGCGCATGCACGTTGACGAGCTCACCCACACCAAACCCCGGCATGCGCCAGCCCAAGATGTTGGAGCTGAACTCTGGGAACACCCGGCGATACATGTCCGCCGCCTCGAAGTGGGCCGTCGCGATCGTGCGACTCAACTGCGCCGGCTGCAGCCCCGGCCTCACTGGCGTGCTCTGCAGGCGCGTCGTGTCCTCTTCGTAGGTCCCAACTCGCGTCACGCAGCGCTCATCCCAGCATGGCGCGCCATGCTTCACCTTACTGAGGCGGAAGCCGTACAGGAGCAAGTCGCGCAGCATTCGAATGTTCGCACACCTCTGCGAATCTTTGCGATTGAGCTCCAGCTGCACCGCCTCGACCAGTCCAAGCGACAGCAGCCGTGACGCCGTGCGCAGCGACTGCGGCTCGAGTCCTTCGACGTCCGACTTGAGCATGCACACCCGGCGCGCCCGTGCATGCTCGGGGGAGACGACGTCATCCACTCGAGTTGAGAGGGCGTGCTCGACGTAAGTTGTCGTCCCCGCGGGGCCTAGCGTCATCACGTTCTTGACCGCCGCTTGGCCACCAGGGCCAAGCATCGCCGCCATCCCCAGCATGGTGCGCCTGTGCGTCTTGAGCGTGGCAACTGGCTGAGCCGATCGCGCGTCCTTGCCCGCAGGCAGCACAGAGGGCGCTTGTTGAGCTTGCGCAGGGCCTCGGTGGTGAGGGTAGCCTCGGTGCATGCCTGCGCGAGGGACGACCATAGTGTAATTGCCTGGCGCATCGAATACCACGTTGCCGAAGACTTGCAACCGCTGCGCGAAGCCATGATTGAGGAAGGCCCCGAGGCGTTCTACGTCGCGATAGTCCGACACAGGCTCAAAGGCGACAACGTGGCAGCCGAGTGCAAGCGAAAAGAGCGTGTACCATCCAAAATTTGCGCCAATGTCGATCACGAGACCGCCTGTAGCGCAGCAAGTCTGTGTGACGTTTTTCCAGAGAGCTGTCAGCGCCGGCTCAACAACCAGCCGCCGTCGAATGTGTAGCATGTCTACGTCCAGAGGATTGTAAGCAAACTGAAAGGAGGGCACCGTAGCACTCGTCAGACTTTCGAGCACCACTCCAGTTGGTGTCGTCCATCGGCCGACGGCTCCAGCCTGGCAGAAGGAGCACGAGGGACAGCACGAACACAGCTCTGGCGCTGAGATTCGCTGATCGTAGCACACACCTGGTAAACACTTGTAGACTCGCTGGTTCTGATGCTGGCAAGACATTGGGCGACGGCCAAACGTTGGAGCGTGGAGCGCAGCCCTTGTAATGCTGCGAACCCACTCCGCGGAGTTCATGCTGAGATTGACAGGAAGTGGACCGTTGGAGCTGTATGACATGACGATCGGAGTCCTGAGACGCAATGCTCCAAAATTCTGAAACTCGCAATTGCATGCACTCTGGGCCAGGCGTCGTACCAACGGTAGGGCCTCGTACGACGTAGCCACTTTTCTCGATGTGGGATGTGTGGAGGCTTTTTGATTGCAGGCCGGTTGCCAAATTTGTCGCAACGCCCTGCAATGAGGCCGCACTCAGGCCTTTCAAATCCAACGGAAGCATTATGGAGGCCTTCGCCGCGACCAAGCTCCAGGCTGTGCGCCGCGGTCAGCGTGACCGCCAAGTGCTCCGCGAGCAGGCCGATGCGGCGACCAAGCTGCAAGCCGTGCGCCGTGGACAGCAAGCTCGTCGCAACGGTGCTGTGCGAGCTGCACCCGAGCCGCCGATGGACGAGCAGGCCTTCGCCGCGACCAAGCTCCAGGCTGTGCGCCGCGGTCAGCGTGACCGCCAAGTGCTCCGCGAGCAGGCCGACGCGGCGACCAAGCTGCAAGCCGTGCGCCGTGGCCAGCAAGCTCGCCGCAACGGTGCTGTGCGAGCTGCACCCGAGCCGCCGACGACGGCAGAAGAGGAGGTCGACGTAGACGAAGAAGAAGATGAGAGCCCCTTGGTGGTGCTGCGCAGAGAAGAGGCGGCGACGATGATGCAGGCGGCGCGGCGCGGCCAGCAGAGCCGTCGGGCTCTGCAGGTGGAGTACGCCTATGGACTGCCAGTTAAGCCGGCCGTCGTCGCCGTCGATGCGGATGACGACGAGTTGTCCGCTGCAGCCACCAAGCTGCAGGCGGCGCGGCGTGGCCAGCAGGACCGCCGCCAGGTGCGTCAGCAGGCAGCTGTCCAGGCGACGGGCCGCGGCCAACGGGATCGTCGCGAGATGCGGGAACAGGCGGCGGCGGCGACGAGGCTGCAGTCCGTGCGGCGCGGCCAGCTGAGCCGGCGCGAGATGCCGCCCAAAGGCGGCCACGAGGACGCCGCCGTCGGCCAAGGCGGTCACGTGGACCCCGCCGAAGAGCCCGACGCTGAGGCCGCGCGTCGGAAGGCGCAGGTCTCTTGGCTCGGAGACAAGGGGATTGAGTTCGCAGCGGCCGCCCTGGCCGACGCACTCGAGGAGGTGAGCGAGGCGCGCGAGGCGCTGGCGGAGGCGACCGAGGCTAAGCGCGCCGCCGAGGGCGCCACGCGTGCCGCCGAGCGCACCGCGGCGACCGTGCAGGCCGCTGCAGCTGCCGCGCAGGCCGCCGCCACGGAGGCTGAGAAGCGCGCCGCGGCGGCAGAGAGTGAGCGTGACAGCGCCAAGTCTCGTGCGGCCGAAATGCAGCGCCGGCTCGAGGCGGTCGAGCGCTCGGGACAGCGCGAGGCCGAGCTGCAGAAGGCGGCCGAGCGCTCGGAACAGCGCGCGGCCGAGCTGCAGCGCCGGCTCGAGGCGGCTGAGCGCGCGCTCAAGCAGCGCGAGGAGAAGGTTGCGGCAAAGGAAGTTGCCGTGGCGCAGCGTGCGGCGGCGGCGCTCCTTCCTTTGCCCACACGTCGGCCCGCTGCCGAGAACAATCCGATGCCCGCGGAGATTGTGGTCGCGCAGCGTTCGAAGCTCGAGGGAGCCGTGCGTGCGGCGCGCGACGCGACGGAGCGGGCCGAGACGGCCGAGGCGCGAGCGGCCGTACTCGCAGAGAAGCTCTCCTCGGCGGACGTGCAGGTCAAGATGCTGCGTGCGCAGCTGCACAAGCTGCAGGACCTCGCGTTCGCACCTGTCGGCGCCAAGGCGCACCGCGGCCTCAACGGCCGACTCTACCACCCCACCTCCGCTCCCGCCAAGCTGCCCACGATCGAGAGTGGCGGCGCCGTCGTGGGCGGCGCCGTCGACGTGGCTGCGTACGAGAGCCGTGCATGCGCTGCCGGCGGCGAGGCCCACCGCCAGGGGCACAAGAAGCCACCGATGGACCTGCGTACGCCCAAGGCCTCTGATGATGACCTCTGATTGCGTCTGATGACCTCTGATTGCTTCTCAAGAAGCCACCCGCGTGCGCGCTCGAGGTGGACATTCGAATGCCCTCTCACTTGCTGGCCACTGATGGTCGCTGATGACCTCCCTCGTCTCATACGCTGATTGCCTCCCTCATCAGGCACGCTCGAGGAGGGCTTCTGCACCGCCTTCCCTTCTGTAGGCATCAAGTCGCGGTCGGGGCTGCACGCGCGCCCGATGAACCACGCCATCGAGAAGCCCAACAGGGCGCCCGAGCCCAAGCCACGCCCGCCGCGCATGCCCAAGGGCGCCCATGGGGGGCGGGCGCATGGGGAGGGGCGCGCCCTTGCTAGTGCGCCGGTGGGCGACGCCGGGACGGATGATGCGCCGGTGGGCGACGCCGAGGGGGTCGAGGATCCGGCCGCGAGCGTCGTCGTGGCACGCCACGTGGCACGCCCGGTGCCGGCGGAGTGCTGAGTGCGCTCGTCACGGGCTGGAGGACGGCGGCGTGAACGGCGGCGTTGGACCCGATGGATGGCGGATGGATGGCGGATGGATGGCGGAGATGTGGCCCGGTGGCCCGGTGGCTGGGATGTTTGCTGGTGGGCGGAACTATGGCAGAGAACGTGCAGCTGCGGGATTCGGATCTTTTGCATCTTCGGATTTGCTTCGGATGGCACTTGCTGGCAAACGATGATCATGATGGGTCGCGCTCGCGTCGCGCCTTTTTCGCGTTGTGTAGATAGAACGCGTTAGAGTGCTGAAAACGGAACGACCTGCATGAAAATGTTCATATCCCAACGTTTTCACAGGTGTCTGCAGTCTCGAGTCTGGTTGTGAAAGAGCGATATTTTTCGCCTGTCGTGTGCGGGAAAACCTTGGGGGAAAACATGAGGCCGGGTGCTGGAAGGTACGTACCCCTTCCTCCGCGACGAGGCACGTGCCACAAACCAGATCATGGGGGCGGAGCAGAGCGTGCAGAGTGCGCCGGCGGTGGCGCCCATTGACGGCGGCGCACCACAACCCAGCATGGAGGACCTCGCCGCGGCAGATAGCACCATCGGCGTCGACGTCATTTGGAAGCTCTCTACCCGAGCCTCATGAGAAGCCCGCACGCCCCGTGTTGATGAGGTTGACGAAGCCTCATGAGAAGCCCGCACGCTCCGTGTTGATGAGGTTGACGATGGCCTTGACCACAGGGTGCGTCCCGATCTCGAGGGACGGGTCCGCGAGCTTCTCGGCGAGAAGCTTATCGAGCTCTGCGCGCAGCTCCCGCACGAGCACCGCGACACGCCCGGGTGCCTCGAAGGAGATTTGGCCGTCGATGGTGACGGTGCCGCTGCTATGACTCACCTGCACCTCTCCGCCGAAGAGGAGCAGGGCGAGCGGCGAGACCGCACTCACGTCGCGCACGTAGACCTTCTCAGCGGCCACCTGCTGCTTCGACGTGTAGACGAGCCAGCGGGCGTTGAAGGCTGTCTCGGTAAAGAGGGCGCAGCTCGGGTGCAAGAAGACGCGCGAATTGGGGAGCGTGTAGAAGCGAATGGCGCGCGCGTCGTCATTGGCAGCCTCGATGGCGCCCTGCGCGGTAGCCACGTACTTGGTATCGGGCATGCGCACACGTACCAAATTGGGGTAGAGGCCGGCACAAACGAGCGCGCGCACGAGGTTGGGCGACTCGCTCGCGGGCTGAGTGGTGGGCTGAGTGGCGGACTCATTGGCTTCGGCACGCTCGGCTGCCTGTGCGCTCGAGCGGGCAAACCCAATGTCGGCCAATTGTGCGCCGAGTGTGCGTCGGAGGCCGTGGAGCTCTTCCATCCCGTTCGGAGATAAGAAGTGCGCCTCGGCAAAGCGTCGTGCCGCATGCGATCCAACGACATCGTACCTGATGAAGGAGGTCATCAGAGGACATCAGAGGCCATCAAAGGCCATCAGAGGCCATCAGAGGCCCTCAGAGGTCATCAGAGGCCCTCAGAGGCCATCAGAGGCAATTAGAGCTCGTACTCGAGCTCCCAGGCTTCGTAAGCGCGGAGCAAGGCGAGGTGGTCCGACCGATCGCGGACAAAGTCGGCGCGCGCGGTGGCGGCCTCCTGTCGACGCTCGTGGGGCGTGAGGAATGGCGAGCGCGAGAGGCTCATGGCGGCCGCAATCGTGAGCGCCGGGTCGATGCAACCGAGCAGGGCGCCATAGATGAGGATCTTGCCCACACGCGGCTCGAGCGGCATGCGCGCCAGATGCGAGCCCAACGGCGTCAATTCTTCGCGTAGCGGAGCCTGCGGCGAGGGTCCCGCCGCCGCCGCCGCCGCCGCCGCCGCCGCCGCCGCCGCCGCCGCCGCTGGTGCCCCCGCCTCCTGCCGCATCTGCGCGGCGGCGCGCTCGACATCGATGGCCGCCTTGCGAAGCTCGTCTCGGATCGCATCGGCCTTCTTGTAGTCCTTGACCTTCTTGGCGTTCGTCCAGGCGTCCACTCTGGCGCGAATGGGCGCTGTGAGGGCCTGTGGTGCCGACTCGCCCACGGGCGGGGGTGCGGCTCCTCCTTTGAGGGCGCCCACACGGTGCAGCGCGGCCGCGGCGTGTTCGAGCGCCGTATCGGTGGGCGGGTCGAGCGCGCGACGCAGAAAGGCACGCGCGTCGCCATTGCCCAGCCCAAGGGCCATCACCTGTAGGAAGGACAGTCACGTCAAGGCACGTCAAGTCGCGTCAAGTCACGTCCAGTCACAGCCCAAGGGCCCTCTCACCTGCAAATACAGGTTCTCGAGGGGCACACGAAGGATCTCAGGCGGCGCCTGCTCCGGCAGCCGACGCTCTTGCGCACGCGAGTAGAGGGCCCAGTACTGGCCGTGGCGCGTGCGTCCCGCGCGCCCGCGCCGCTGACGGCGCGAGGCTCGGGGTGCCCAGGTCTCCTCGAGCGTGGCCGCCGAGTTGAGCACATCGTAGCTCGCCTGATGAGGGAGGCAATCAGTGGCACTCAGCATGCACTCAGTGGCACTCAGCATGCACTCAGTGGCACTCAGCCGCCGAGTGGAGCGCATCGTAGCTCGCCTGCTTGACACGGCCTGTGTCGATGACCACGGTGACGTCGTCGATGGTCAGCGAGGTCTCCGCCACGTTGGTCGCCAGAATGACCTTGCGCTGCGAGGGAGGCGGCCGTTGAAAGACTTTGCGCTGCTCCTGCGCGGGGAGCTCGCCGTGCAGCGGCAGCAGCAGCCAGCGTGTGGCGTTCGGGCTGCGTGCAAGGTCTTGCTGGAGCCGGCGTATCTCGGGGACACCTGGAAGGAAGATCAGTACCGCGCCGCGCCCAAAGCCGCCCACGCCACCACCACCACCGCCACCGCCACCACCACCACCACCCTTGGCGCTCGCGGCCAGGGTGCGCTCCTCCTCCGTCGCGTCATCATCGACCTTCGAGAGGAGCGCCGCGACGAGCTCCGAGGGTACCTGGCGATCAGCGGCAATCAGCGGTCATCAGCGGTCATCAGCGGTTATCAGCGGTCATCAGCGGTCATCAGCGGTCATCAGTGGTCATCAGCGGTCATCTGCGGTCATCTGCGGTCATCAGCAGCGCCGAGGGTACCTGGCCGGCGGGTAGTGTCTGCAGCGCCTTCTTCGTCCGGTCGGAATAGGCACCGCCCGAGGCCACGTCGGCCACAGAGGCGTCCGCGGCGGCTTCGACCGTTGCGGCGTCGGCGGCGGCAGCGGCGGTGGCGGCGGTGCTCAGCTGCTCGGCGAGGGGGGCGAGCTCCTCCTCCGCCTCCTCACCCCGCAGGAGCAGCTTGCCGCGCGCGACGTAGCCCGTCGCTTCGATCGCATCTTCGAGAAAGTAGTCGTCGATGGGGAACGTTCGACCCGGGATGTGGAGCATGGCGGCACCGCCAAAGTAGGCGGCGAAGCCGGCGGCGTTGAGAGTGGCCGACATGAGCACGACGCGAAGGTTGGGATTGGCAGCGAGGGCATCGCGCAGCACGATGAGCAGAAAGTCGGAATCGAGCGACCGCTCGTGCACTTCGTCGATCACCACGTGCGAGAGCTCGCGCAGCGTCGGGTCGGTGCGCAGCCGCTGCAAGAGCACGCCGGTGGTACAGAAGAGCAGCCTCGTCACGTCCCTCGTCACCTTGGACTCGAGGCGAACGGCATAGCCCACCACGCCCCCCGCCTTGCCGCCGCCACGTTCACTCGCCACACGCTCCGCCAGCGCAATGGCGGCGATGCGACGGGGCTGCGTCACGACGATCGAGCACTCGCCGCCCCGCCCCGCCGCGCACATGTCCTCGAGCAGATACTGCGGCACCTGCGTCGACTTGCCGCAGCCAGTCTCTCCAGAGACGACCACGACTCGCGACTTGCGCAGTGCTTCGAGGAGCTCAGCGCGCGCGCCGTACGCGGGCAGCCTGCGGCGTGCCTCGTCGGGACTACTGTCCAGCCGCTGCTGCTCCGAAAGAAGCGAGGCGTTCGCCCGTTTGCATGCATCACTCGTCGGGTCTATCGGCTGAGGCTCACGGCCGAAGCGCGCGCGCCGCTCGCCGCTCGCGCCCCCGGCGCGCCCCTCCTTGGCGCCGTTGCGACCGCCTTGTGTGCCAGCACCTCGACCGACGGCGGCAAGCACCGTCGTAGCTTCGGACAAGTCGCTCACGCTCACGCCGCCCTCACTCACACGGTCGCTCACGTCCTCCACGGCGGCCTCGGCCTCGCCGGTCGCTTCACCGCCGTCTTCACACGGTCGCTTCACACCGCCGTCTCCCGCCGCAGGCGCTGCCTCGAGCGCTGACGACGCGAGCAGCGCGGGCGGAGGCGCCACGTGGCCAGCTCGAGCGGCCACGGCAACCTCAGCCAGCGCAGCCTCCTCAAGCCACGCGGCCAGCTCGTACATGGCCGGCGCAGCGGTCCGCGCGAGCTTGCGCGCCTTGCGTGCGAGAGCGTATGTGATTGCGAGGCACGCCTGCGGCGGCAAGGCCCCGCGCTGCGAGGGCACAAACAAGGGCAGCGCCGCCCGCTGCGGGTAGTGCGCGCCCCTCGTCGCGCTCGTCGCCGTCCCGTCCTGTGGGCAACTCGCGCCGCCCTCTGCGGCGCTGTGGGAATCAGGCCACGCCGCTCCATTGGTGATGTGCAGTGTCAGCGTGCCGGCGATGGGCAAGCTCTCGAGATGCACATGCATCATTCGCACCAGCGTGCCGTCGGCCACAGGCGCCTCCTCTTCGCGGAATGCCTCCCCATAAATCGCCCGGAGCACCTCCTTCTCTTCTTCGGCCACCGCTCGCAGCTCCTCCTCGCCCACCTCGCCCATGGCCGACGCGACGTCGTGAACATCCTCGTGCTCGTCCTCGTCCTCGTCGCCCTCGTCCTCGTCCGCACCGCCGCCCACGACGACGCTCGCACCGCCGCCCACGGGCACCAGAGAGGGTGCGAGCGTCCGCCGAGCTTGGCGTGCCAGCAGCGACAGAAGCAGCATCCGCGCACCCAACTCATCGCCTCGAGCCAGCATGAGAGCCGCGTCCACATCCGCTCGGCTGAAACCACACGCCGTGAGCGCCCGCTGCGCCGCACTCGCACCTGCTAGAGCCTTGGGCGCTGCCGACGGCGCGCTCTGCAAAGGGGTAGGCACCACCTCGGCCGTTAATTGCGCCGTTAATTGGGTCGGCACCACCTCGGCCGCGTCCGCGGCGGCCTTTCCTGGTGCTGTCGGCATCGCCGCCGCCGGCGGCACCGGCGGCACCGGCGGTACCGGCGGCGGCGGCGGCGGCTTGGGCGTACGGTCGGCGGCCTTGACAATCTGCACACGCTGCTTCACTTGGAAGGCGAGCGGTAGCTCCTGCATGCAATGAGGGACGCAATCAGACGGCAATCAGAGGGCACTCAGAGTCGCGAGCAGCGCGTCTCCCACCTGC
>Ga0209550_10003989_pt1 | contig 14030 bp, 9 predicted proteins | sample LauGreSuBDMM15SN_2_FD_187567 | JGI IMG/M metagenome (GOLD analysis project Ga0209550, IMG submission 187567) | Freshwater lake microbial communities from Lake Michigan, USA - Su13.BD.MM15.SN (SPAdes) (version 5) | ecosystem: Environmental > Aquatic > Freshwater > Lake | place: Lake Michigan, USA...
CTACAATACGGGCATGGCGGATGCGTTTCGCAAAGGGGAAGCTAAGGGAAAGCAAGAAGGAATTCTTGTGGGAAAACAGGAAGGCATTCTGGAAGGGGAATTCAGGAAGAGTGTCAATACCGCTTGGATTATGGTAAAAGAAGGTTTTACTGTGGACCAAATCATAAGAATCACTGGGCTTACCAAAGAAGATCTTTTACAAAATGGAATTTAAGGATTTCTTTTTGTAAATCGACCCCTCGACCCCTCGGTACGGGATGAGAAGATATCCCTACTCGGGGACCGTGCTTTTAGGTATATCGCCTATTCGGGGATCGCATTGGTTTTTTTATTTAGAAGATGATAACAAAAAATTTTAAAAAGTTCCTAGGGGTTCCCCATATTTTAAAAATCTAGATGTTTGGATGGAATCTGAAATTTTTATTTTTTTTGATAAGAGAACTAATACTGTTGAACCATAATGAAACATACCTAACTCCTCTCCTTTTTTAGATAAGTAATTCATATTTAGTGAGTAAGGAAATTTTTGGGAGTGATTGAAGGAGTGACCTAGAAAATTTAGTTTGATACTTCCAACAAGAACAGTTCCTACGGGAATAATAGCAAAATCAAGTTCGGTGTGTTTGCCATACAAAATTGCCCTCTCATTTTTTGTAAATAAAGACTTGATAGTAAGAAGTGTTGCATTGTTTATATTCCATAGCTCACCAGGAATAAAATTTATCTTTTGAATGGTTCCATCTAAAATCATGTGGAATCTGTGATAGAAATTTGGCTTGATGCGTAAGGTAAAGTAAGTTCCATCTTTAAATTTATTTGACATCTCCTCATCATGAGAAAGTAAATTAAAGAGAGAGTATGTTTCATTCTTAATTTGGTATAGCTGACCATCGGTAATATATCCAAAAGCACCAACCAATGAGTCCACCGGACTTATAATTGTATTATTACTCTGATTTACTGGTCTTACTCCCTCTTGTAGTTCTCTAATGAAATATTCATGAAATGTTGTAAATTTTTTTTCCTTGCTCTCTGTTAAATTTAAATCACCAGAGAAAATGCGAAATAGAAAAAGTAACCCCTTCACTATAAAGGGGTTTTTAGAGAGGGATAACTTACCAATGAGATACGTTAAGAAATTTCGTGGAAAAAAGTTTGTTAGATAAAATCCCAAAGAATTATTTTCAATAGACTGAAAAATCATATCTTTACACCCGGTTCATATCTAATACCTGAAAGTAATTCTAAAGGTGATCTCCAATATATTTTAATATCATTGATCGGGTCTGTGATAATCTTTATTGCCCACACCAAAGCTATTCTGGGTGAATGATAGAAAAGAAGAAAAGTAATTCTAGATAAAAAGGCAAAAGCTGAAATCACTAACATCAAATATCCATAGTTGAGATACATCTCATGGAGAGAAGATGAATAAACAAATGTCACAAGTGGTGCTATTAAAAATACAGAAGATAGCAGAAGTCTTTTTCTAAAAAGATTATAGCCAACTTTTATTGATTCTTTATGCTCATGTGTTGTATTATTTATATGGTCAAATCCTTTTGGTTCAAAGAAAAAATGCCCAGCTTGGCGTGGTACCATAGATCCCCAACTAATATATGCAGCCAAAATAGGATCAAAGAATATCAAAAATTCTGAGATTAAAAAGCATATTGCTGAAAAAAAATGAAATGTTTGATTCCATTTGCTCTGATGATAGTATTTATGATCATCCATTCTTTGTTCTTCAAGTTCATCCGTAAAAGTTTTAGTTATTAACATTTTTAAAAGTTTCCTTAATAATATTTTTTATATAAAATAAATATATTTCTTTTTTTGACTTAAATCTGCTATAAAACCATCCATCTTCTTCCATTTCTTGAACGGAATTTATAATTATTTTTTCAATCTGAGTCCATTCTGTTTCGCACAGATTTATTTGAAAGATTAACCGGGATGATCCATAAGGTCCTAAGTATAACTTATTTTTCTTAAAGTATAATTGCAGAATCCAATTATAAATAGATAGATTATCATGATTAATCGAGATAATAGATCCCAAATTTTGAAATTTTATTGAATATTTGTAAAGTTTTTCATTTAGTTTAAAAATTCTTATATTCCATTTAGAATCCAGTCCATTGTACATTTCTCTGTTGATGTACTTTAGAAATTGGTTCATGGAGAGCATAACTAAAGGATGAGCTGAAAATGTACCACGATTTGGTAAAAATTTCAACGGATGTTTTGAATCCATCTTATTCATATACTCTTTCTTTCCGCATACTACTCCCACTGGAAGTCCGCCTCCTAATGTTTTTCCATATAGCACCATATCTGCCTTTATATTAAAGTATTCCTGACATCCTCCATATGCTAGTCGAAAGCCTAGAAATACTTCATCTAATATAAGAATGATTCCCTTCTCATCGCAGATTTTTCTAATATCCTGTAAATAATCTATATATTCTTGTAAGGACATTTTTTTAGGTTCATTACCGATAAATAAGAGTGCATCCGCTTTGATAGAATTCTTAGGAAACAAAAATTGAAGGGGATTTATTAATAGAGCTGCACAATTAGTCGAATTCTTTAACTCTTTTAAGCTTGTAATTTCTTTAAGATCTGTGATACCTGCCCATCCATGATAGGCATCTTTAAATTTTAATATATATTTTCTATCAGTATTAAATTTTGCCAAACGACATGCATTTAAAACTGCTTCTGTACCACTCATATGAAATGAAACTGCATCCATTCCACTAATTTCTTTTAGAATTTCTATATTTTCGAGTGTCACAGGGTGAATTGAATTTAAAAAAAATCCATATTCTTCATTTTGAACTACCGAATTTTTTATGCACATTTCATAGACTTCTTTCCCAAATACGTTTACTCCATAGCTAGAAAATGCATCGTGCTCGGATAAATCTTTATTTTTTAATAACGATGTCTGATTCAATTTGAGGATTTGGTCAACAAATGGAAAGGGAACCCTATAATTTTTTGAAAACTCTATATCGGGTAAGGATTCCTCTATGTTAGATACATCCATACTTTGAGTAAATTTAGTAAGACTTTGTTTTCTCTTCAGAAGAATATCTTCTGAAGGAGAATCAGCGCTACATAGATCCAACTCAAATTTTTTTAAAACATTTTTAAACATCACCATTTTATACTCTATCCTACTTTTATAAAAAATAAACCATCAAAAAACATTCAATTTTTAACATATCTCACAGTACAAAAACCGAAGTATACTAAGATCATAAAATAAGATAAAAATCTATTGAAGACTAAATTGAATAGAGGATATCGATTGGGCACTTTTTGTAATTGATCACTGTATTTTCCCACTAGATCCCTAGTTGCTGATTCCCAGCTATGTCTTTCTGCATACGCAATAGACCTGTGAGACAAAGAAGATAAGTTTGCATTTAAACTCTCCACTGCTTTTAAAAAACTAGATTCATCGTTACAATCATAGATGAGCTCTGGAAATTGTTCCAAGTATAGTGAACGAAATACACTACAGTTAGGATAGATGACAGGTGTTCCACATGCCATGGACTCTATCAAGGTAAAACCAAAAGTTTCTGATAAACTAGATACTAAGTGAAAATCAGCTTTTTGGTAATAAGGAGTTAGATTATCATGATCTACAAACCCTAGAAAATGAATATTGGGATTACTGGCATACAAGTTTTTAAAACGAGGCAATTCGGGTCCATCGCCAATGACAGTGAGTTTGTAATCTTTTAGGAGTAAAAATAAATTGAATAGTTTGTCTAAATGTTTTTCAGGAGCAATTCTTCCTACATATATTATTTCTTTCTTATATATAGATTTAGGTTTAGGCAGAAATAAATTTGTATCAATTCCAGTTTGAATAATCTGAAATTTTTCGGGATTTATAAACTTTTGAGTTTCTTCAAAATTAGATGGAGCCATAATCATATCAGCCACAATATTCTGAAATCTATAATAATTTCTTATAATTATCTTACAAATACTAATTAAAAGTTTTGATTTGAAGTACGATTTACTGTAAAATGATAGGTTTACATGATTACTTAAAATAAGTTTTGTTCCACTCATTTTTGTAAACAGAGCAATTAAAGGGAACCATGCAAACAGTGGAAGAACAACATGAACGATATCGTACTTTTTCATAAGTATATTATAAAGTAATTTGAAATTAGGTAGAACTGCAATTCTATTCCCTTTATTCCAAAAGTTTGTGATTGTATGAATTCCAGTTGTAGTTTTACTGTGAGAATCTGGACCATATACATCTATGGTATGATTTTCCTTATATAGGTGTTTTAAATACTCATCACAACGAACAGCTATTCCATTTATTTGAGGAAGTAGGTACTCCGTACAAAATGCTATATTCATCTCTCTATATTCCTTATTTTTAAGTTAAATGTTTAAATGCTAAGTGCATCCAGAGGAAATAAGACCATAGAATGCTTCAACTGGGTGTCTTCTGTTTAACATTTTCACACTTTCTATTGTATATATAGGTAAGAATAGATTCATTTTAATTATAATAAAGATACAATTTGGTTAAAATTAATTCGATCAATGATTTTATATTTTGTATCACATTAATTAATTACTAATCATATAAATCAATGTTATCTTTTAAAGAATAATAATAATATGTCGTACGTATAAGTAGAAACTTGTAACTATAATGTAATTTAATTTAGTTTATCAGTTTATGAAGTGTAGTCTTAAATCTGCATTTGAAAAATTAATCGAATTGTAATAATAAAAAGGCTCTAACTTTATGTATATTTGTTGACAATTTCATTTCAATTATTAAGATCATTTTACAATTAAGTAACGATTATTACATTTTCGTAATAATTAATTCTAGGTATTAGGATATTTAAACGGAGGGTTTGGATATGGATTTTTTAATGAAGTTTACTTTTCTTGAAATAGTTACTATTTCAGAAATTAGGAATTGGTTCTATACCCATCTAAATTATATTCTAGGAAAATTTAATTGGGATTGGCAAATCTCACTCTGGTGGGCTTCTCTAACATTATTTTCAATTCTAAATATAGTTTTCTGGTTGAGAACTTACCAATGGTACAAGCAAACATCTCACAAATGGATGATAGAAGAGAAATCTTTTATAAAACTCCAACTTTTCCTCTCGGCAGGATACGTATTTGTTTGTGCATTTCGATCAATTGTACCTAGGGCAGATGTTCAAAAAATTGTAATATGGGACACATGGTTGTCTTCTATTATGGTGGGTAGGAGTTTTGCTACTATAGGAGAACTCTGCTTGGCGGCTCAACTTGCGCTTCTTTTGAACTATCTCTCAAAAAAATATAATTCCTCATCCGTTCGACTACTATCCTTTCTCCTTTTTCCAATTCTTTTTATGGCAGAGTGGTTTTCATGGTACTCCGTACTAACCACAAACTATTTAGGAAATACCATTGAGGAATCACTTTGGTGTGCTTCAGGTGTACTTTTGATTCTCTCTTCTTTGATTTTAATTAGTAAAACAACAGGAAAAGAAAAATACCTATTTGGAACGATGGGGTTTTATGGATTTTTATATGTTTTATTTATGATGACCATTGATGTACCAATGTACTACAATAGATACATTGAAGATAGCATGGATGGTAAGATGTACTATACCCTACTGCAAGGTTTCATTGAAATAAATACAAACTGGAATCCTACCACGAGCTATATTGATTGGCAGGGAGAATTATCCTGGATGTTTTTATATTTTACAACTGCCGTCTGGGTTAGTTTGGGAATGATTCGTACTCCGTTTCTACTTAAAAGTTTTCATTCTATAAATTTTATTCATCCCTTCAGGGAGCAAAAAAAATATCTGCAATAGCCCACATCTTGTAGAAGGCTTTTTAGTTTAAAAAGCCTTCTACATATATCCTCAATCTAAAATTGTAGATAATTTTATGTAAACGTTATTCATCATACACACTACTGTAACAATGTCGCTATTATATATATACAGCGAGGTTTGTGCATGACTATACAACAGAAATTAATATCTCTCCTAAGTGTGAGCCAAATCATTATTATTCTATCATTAATGCTAGTATTCAGAGTCCTAATTGTAGATGTAAAAGATCATATTCAAGATAAAAGACTCGAAGAGCATATCGATGAATTTAATAGGCAATTAAATCATAGGGAGCAAACAATAAAATTGCTTTCGAAAGATTTACTCCAAAATCCTAACTTTAAAAATTTACTTTTATCCGGATTTAGTAACAGAAATAATTTAATTCAAAACAATGAAATATTTAAAAATTTTATGAAAGAAAATAATATTAATATTCTAGAAATAGGAGATAAAAACGGTATTGTTGTATTTCGCTTTCATAGACCAGAAGATTATGGAGATAGTAAAATTAACCAAAAAATTATCCAAGAGGCTCTAGCAGGAAAGGTAAGTACTACTCTTGAAATGGGGAATAGTGGTCTGGGATTTAGAACCACAACTCCCATTGAGAATTATGGCACACTTCTAATGGGGCAGACTGTGAATAGGGATTTTATCAGAGAAATTGCAGATTTTAATGATATAAAAATGGCTCTCTTCAATGGAACTAAACTTTTAGCATCTTCAGATGATACAATTGATGAATATATCAAAGAGAATTTAGAACAAAATAGTACAATTAGAAAAAAGTACAACAATTCTTTTTATTATATAACCAAAAGAAATTATGATAGTCATGGATTTTCAAATTTAGATCTGAAGTTTTTCATAATGGTAAATGAGGATAGTGTTGAGATTTTTGTAAATAAAATTTGGTATACCTTTGGAGGTATCTCCGTACTACTATTTTTGATCGTTTCTTTTTGTGGTTTTTATTTTTCTAAAGATATGATTAAAGCTATTAAATCTTTAAACTTCGCAATGAAAAATATCGAGGAAATCGAAAGTCATACTAATTTAGATTTAAATAGGAGAGATGAAATAGGAGAAATAACAAAAGTATTCATCTCCATGAAAGAAGAAATTATCAATCATCAGAAAACATTAGAGAGTACTATAGAAAAAAGAACTTCTGAATTAAAAGAGTCTTTAAAGCAAGTCACTCTATTGAAAGAACATCAAGATGGAGATTACTTTTTAACGTCACAACTTTTAAAACCTTTATTTTCAGATGATCTCCATATTGAAAATGTAAGTATAACATCTATTATTCGTCAAAAGAAAAAATTTACTTTTAAAAGATGGGAATCTGAGCTAGGAGGAGATATAAATATTGTAAATAAAATAATTCTAAGAGATAAAGATTACACAGTATTTTTAAATGCAGATGCTATGGGAAAGTCCATCCAGGGTGCAGGTGGAGCACTTGTGATGGGAACAGTATTCAAGTCTATTTTATCTAGAAATTCTTGGGATAAATTATCAAGAGACAAGAGTCCGGAGAGATGGATATATGATTGCTATTTAGATTTGCAGAATGTATTTATGGCTTTTGATGGAACTATGTTAGTATCCGCAATTATAGGTATCATAGATAATCTAAATGGCACTGTATACTGTCTGAATGCTGATCATCCCAGAATGGTACTTTATAGAGATGAAGTAGCGAATTTTTGTTTTACAGGAATATATGTAAACAAACTGGGTATTGAAAGTCCTTTAGAAGAGTTTAAAGTTTCTGTAATACAATTAGAACCTGGGGATTCTTTAATATTAGGATCAGATGGAAGGGATGATATATTAATTGCCAATCAAGATGGAGAAATCTTAAATGAAGATGAAAATAAATTCCTACAGTTTGTAAATGAAAGTCATGGAAATCTTGATAAACTTGAATTTAATTTGTTAAATAGCGGTAAGATGATAGATGATCTATCACTCATGAAAATTCATTTTAAAAAGAAGGATATTCCAAATTTAATCAGTAAAAAAGACCACGAAAATTATTTAAAATTTTATGCGATGGGTGAAATAGAAGAAAATATAAAAAACTATGAGTCTGCTCTAGAATACTTTGAAGAATCACTATTGTGTAAACCGAGTGATGGAGCTTGCTTAAAAAAAATTGCTAAAATGTATGAAAGATTAAAGGACAATGAAAAAGTAATAGATTATTGTAAAAAATATTTAATTGAAAATCCAGCTGACTCTAATTTTTTATATATAATTTCATACTATTCTAGATTAATTAATAAATTTGATGAATCAATTGAGTATGGTGAAAGGTATAGACTTAGAGATCCTTTAAATGAGGATAATTTAAATAATCTTTTATTAGTTTATCAAGAAGTAGGAAATATTGAGAGGATAAATAGAGTGCATGAGCTATTAGTTGCAATAAAATAATTGTATGAAATTAAAGTTCAAAAAGAGATTGTACTTCATATTTATTGCATCTCAGATTATCCTTGTAATAGTATTGGTTTATTCTAGCAAAATTTCTTTTGATAAATTAAAAATGAATTTATTGGAGAGAAGAATTGATAGTTTTAAAAATTCATTCTCTTATGAAATTGAATATCATGAGAGAGAGCTATCCATTATAGCTGAATCATTAAAGTATAACTATGAGTTCTTGAAGTATTACAATGACATAGTAACTAATAAACTAGTCGATAGTAGTTTATTTTATGAGAAAATGAATTTAAAATATCAGGTAAATATAATTGAAATTGGAGATAAAGAAGGAAATGTTCTATATAGATTCCATAGACCCAATGATAGAGGAGATAATAAGTTAAGTCAAATTATTATTAAAAATGCAATAAAGGGGTTAGCATCCTCATCCATTGAGTATGGACATTCTGGGTTAGCATTGAGATATGCGACTCCATTCTTAAATGGATATACTATTCAGATCGGGAAAAAGTTAAATAATTCACTTCTAAAGTCACTCCAAAGAGGAGAAATTCATTCGATAATTCTTGCCGAAAATGAAAAATATTTAGAATTTACAGATGTAAACTTGTTCAATGAAATAAGATATCTGCTACCAAAATTAAAACCTAGTGAGGGAGTCCCAAATACTTTTATATATTCTATTCAAAGTAATAATTTTAATCACAATGGAATTGAATTTCTCTGTCTAATACTAAACTATACAATAAAATTTAATAGTTCAAATTCTATACTTACTTTTTATATACTTTATGATGATACACAAATTACAAATAAGCAAAATAAATTAATATCTGATATAGTTATTGTTTCACTTGTTGTTATGATTTTTTCAATAATTATATCATATATCCAAGTTAGTAATGAAGCTTTGAAATTGGAAAGTACAGAATCTTATCTTGAGAAAGTTCAAAGTAAACTAAAAGAAGCAGAAAAAATTGGGGCACTAGGGAATCTAGTAGCAGGATTTGCCCATAAAATAAATTCACCATTGAGTGCAATTATAGCAGGAATTTCAAATGTTGAATTAAATTATAATGATTTACACAAAATAATTTTAGAATCTTTACAGAAACTTGAAGAGGAACATATTATTCTATTAAAAAAGGAACTAGAAGATAATAGATCCTATACACATATATTATCTAGAAAAGCTGAGAGAGAAAAAAAAGTAGAATTAATAAATTATATAAATCTTAATTTTCCAGATCATTTTAATACCATTCCGGGCATAGAAGATACCCTACTTATTATTGGTATTACAGAAGAAGATAAAGTAAAAGAATTACTAACAAAAATAAAGCCTGCTAATTTTAGCATATTTTTAAAAGTTTTAGACTATTTCATTAGAATAAATAAAAATATCAAAAATATTGAAAGGGCTGCTTTTAATACAAGAGATTTTATTAATAGTCTCAAGTTTTTTTCTGAACGTGACCTGTATGGAAACAAAACTAATATAAATATAATAGATATTTTCAATGATGTTGTTAAAAATTATAAATCCCATCTGGAATCAAGAATTTCATTAATATTAGATATTGAACCGAATTCCATTATTTCATGCTATCCTTTAGATATAAAAAGAGTTTTCCATGAACTAATTCAAAATTCAATCCAGGCTATTCCATCTAAAGGGGGAATAATTATCTCATGTAAAATAAATGGATCAGAAGTTCAAATTTTATTCAAAGATAATGGAATTGGAGTACCACAAGAAATAAAAGCTAAACTTTTTGAACCATTTATATCCAGTAAAAAATCAGGGGAGGGAATAGGATTAGGCCTTTATATATCCAAAAAAATAATTGAGATACACAATGGTAGCATTGTCTATTATAACCAGGAATCTTTAACAGTATTTCAAATTACTCTTCCAATTTGAAATACTATAAATTAAGTTAACTTCTTTCTTTTCTAAAAACATTTCAGTATTTAAATAACTTCTGAGTGCAAATATAACTCTAGATGCTTTTTCTACTGCTATCCCTATATTAGTAATTGAATTAAATTGGTTTACAAATATTAATGCAACTGACAGAGACTCTTTAAATTTATGTTTTCCAAGACTCTTAAGATATATTTTATAAGGAGGTTTTAATTTTAATAATAGGATTTGCTCAGTTATATATTCAATACTCTCTGAACTCTCTTCTACTATGCTTTCTAATTCTTTTTTGATTTCTTTTTTCTTCTGACGCTCTTCTTTAGTTGTAAGGAATTCTTTATTTTCAATAGATTCATTTATTATCTTTAAATAATCTTGCCATGGATCATAAAACATTATCATACATCTAAAAAGTTTCAAGAGCATTTACTAAAGTTTTGTTAAATTTTTGTAATAATTCCCCTTACATTATTTTAGTAATATTGCAAGATAGATTATTTCATTTATCAAAATCTAGATTTTCTTCTGGGATTAATTATTGTAAGGTCTATGACAATCACCCATATCTCTAACTAAAAGGCAATACCACCACAAACTCCGTAGTATTTTCCACACTCTTAAAGAACAATGTTCCCCCGTGTTCGTGGATTATTTTCTTACAGGTATAGAGTCCGAGTCCAATCCCCTCCCCTAAGGACTTGGTTGTAAAAAACGGAGTGAAGACTTTTTCTTGTAGTTCACTGGGGATTCCTACTCCTGAGTCTGTAATACTCACTACCATCCAACCTTTCCCATTATCCTTTTGGAAAATGGATTCCTCCACAATGCTAGATGTTTTGTAAGATTTCAAACTATCCGGGAGATTCTCTAATTTTTCAAGACGTATCTCCAGTGTTTTATTAGTAGTGAACATAGCCTGGATGGAATTGAAGAAGAGATTTTTCCATACTTGCAAGAGATTTTCGGAGGCACAGTTGAAAAGGAGTTCTCCCGGATACTCTTTTCGGACATTGATTTTTCCCATCACATAGTTGTCGTACACATGCAGGGCTTTCTCCAGCTCTGTCACCAAATTGATCTCTTTTTTCTCGGAGAAGAGATGTGTATTTAGGTAATTCCTAAGGGCAAAAACTACGCGAGATGCCTTTTCCACGGCAATTTCAATGCTCGATAAAGAATTGGACTGGTTTTTAAAAACTTCCGCCATAGAGAGAAAGGTTGTAAAACGTTCGGCTCCAAGTTGTTCTATATAGTTTTTGTATGGCGGTGGAAGTCTCAACTGTACCAAATACTCTGAGATAGTTATAGAAATACTTTGATCTACTACAACCTCTAATAAATCCCGTTCTATCTCCTTTCTCTGTTTTCTCTCCTCTTTGGAATTTAAGAATGTTTTATTTTTTATAGATGAATCAACTATTTCAAAAAATAAATTTAATTCATCTGGACTAAGAGAGTGCAGAAATAGAGGAATCTTTTTTAATGTAAAATGGTTATTTGATTCTAAGAGCTCTGCATGAGAACGTATTACTGCTATTGGGTTATTAATCTCATGGGCAATGCCTCCCACCAATTGACCGAGACTTGCCATACGCTCTGCTTCAATTAGTTGCGATTGGGTCTCTTTGAGTTCATGGTATGCAGACTCAATTTTATATTTTTGGAGTTCTAGATCTCTGGTTCTATCTTCGACTTTCTTTTCAAGGTTTTGGCTTAGATCTTTTACTTGCTGGAAGGCGTTGGCAAATCGGGATGTGAGAAGAAAAGATTGGGAGAAAATGAAGATAACAAGACCGTAAGAAGCATATATACCGGTATTGATTATATTATTATCATGCAGTATATCATTAATTAAAATTACTCCAAATATAAAAAATCCAATTAGAATTATCTTAGCTCCTTCCCTATTATTAATTACAGCACGAATAAAAACATAAATTGAGTAGATAATAAAAATTAGTAGTACAACTTCATAATATATCAAACTTATTGAGAAATAGTACGGAGGAAGAATAACTACTATCAAGCTTAAAGTTAAACATAGGATTCTTACTACCTTTTGAAAGAGTTTATTTATCTCTGTGGGATATAAAGTTGAGATAAACTCATTAAACAATGGTAGAGATAGATAAAATGTAAGATAATTAATTGTAAGACCTAAGGAGTACGTCAATCCAGAATACATAGTCTTTAAGTAAACTTCACCAGTCACCAAAGTTCGTAGAGATAGGAGAAGGCAAAGCATTCCAAAATAGAAAGCAGAAGGATCCTCCTTTCGAAGATAGAATAAGGAAACATGATAAACTCCCATAATAAATAGAATACCAATGACAAAAAGATCTAGGGCTAAGTGGTTTAATTGGAATTGAATTAGTTCTCCTGATTTCGCTAATATTATAGATTGCCAAAAACCCCCATTTGTATTATGAAAATTAGAAATTAAAATCGTTATTGTAAATTCAGGACTACTAGGTGTAAAAGATATATATTTAGTGCCTCTATATGGAATTGATTTCTCTTCAATATTTCCTACTTGTCCCCCTTCTATTTGTAAGACATTATCTATATAAAGGTTATATGCTGTACCCATATGGGGAACTCTCAGTGATAGAGGGGCAATTTCAGATATAGTTATCTTTAGTTTATATGTTGCATATCCCCTTCCCTCTGCTATTAATTCATCCTGGTTCAGATTATTTTTGTAAACATAACCATTCCAATCTTTTGGCACCTGGATAAAATCTTTCTTTTCTTCGGGAAGATAAACTGCTCCTCTTTTATCAATGGCAGGAAACTCTTCCCAGTAAAATTCCCACTCACCATCCAAGTGAACAATCCCCTGAGCCTTGTAGCCTACTATATTCGTCTCAGATGGTAATAAACCTTTCTTTGTCCCCTCCTTAGATTCTTCGGTCACAGAGCCCGACGAGGAGAAGTCCCACTCTCGTAAATCCAATACACCTTTCACAGCCATGGGAGGAGCTTTTCCCGAGGGAGAACATGATGCAGTAAAACTAAAGAAGATCCATAAAGAGAGGACAGAGAAAAGATAAAAAAAACTTTTTGGAAGATGTAAATGATTATTTCGCATTAAATTCATATCTCGGGGGTATATAAGTCTATGCATATTTTACTCTTTTAGCATAGTTTGCAACGAAAAAATATATTTAGAGATAATTTTTGAAGTAAAAAGTTATTTTCATTACTAGAATTGGCATTAAGAAATATTACATTTGTGAGTCTTAAGAATAATCTTTTGTAAAATTTGAATATAGAGAGTATAAGCTGGGCTTTTTTCTTGGTGTATCTTTTAGATAAAAAAAAGATATATTTTCTGTATGACAGAAAGATACGTTACATATAAAATTCTTTGGAGTATGGAAAGTGTTTTTATGAAGTAAACAGGTTTGCTTTAAGTAATGGATTTTATTTTTTATATAATTTTTCTCTCATCTCAAATTGTCTTTTTCTAATTATTCAGCAAGTTCGACTTTAATACTAAAGACTAGATTTACTTTTTAATTTCAATTTTTCTTTTATCTTAAATTGTCTTTTTCTAATTATTCAGCGAGTTCGACTTTAATACAAAAGACTACATTTACTTTTTAATTTCAATTCTTCTTTTATCTTAAATTGTCTTGTTACTTTTTCTCTTTTCTTTATGAAAAGAAAAGAGAAAAAGTAACCAAAAAGAGAAAAGAAACCCGGACGGTCGTTTTACTCCCTAATCCTCC